>OGCB01000455.1_pt1 | contig 10978 bp, 10 predicted proteins | sample 1570031 | NCBI WGS metagenome assembly OGCB01 (sample SAMN05518655, study PRJEB24509) | hot springs metagenome | isolation source: Octopus Spring Streamers, Yellowstone National Park, Wyoming, USA | place: USA:Octopus Spring Streamers, Yellowstone National Park, Wyoming, USA | collected 2011-10-11 | reverse complement strand
GGGGATGAGGCCCAGGCGGCCATCCTCCGGGAGGCCATCCGCCGTTACTTGGCTCATCCCCGCTATGTCCTCCAGCCCACTGCGTAACTCCTAATCTATATTCACATCGCGCCATCCCTTCCGCTCCAGAAGAGGGCGAAGCCCACCCCTACCCCTCCGGGATCGCCTCGGCCAGCCAGCGGACCTCCGCGCTCATTTACGGCTCCCCTTTAATCAGCACGGAGAACTTCTTCCGCGTCAGGAACAGACCGATCCGAGGCCACGACTCCAAGACGTATAGGGCCCTCTGGGCAACCGCCGGAATCTTCCGGCTGGTCGGCACCAGAAAGGGACGAACCGCCACATGACCGAAGCCGGCCATCCGAACGTATTGAATGGCTTCCCTCAAGGGAAGAGGGCAAAAATGATTCCAATCCACGATGATCTTTTTGGAAGCATGGGACCGCATCCAACGTAGCACTTTCAATGGCTCCCGAGTGTAAGCGAAAAATGTGCGCATGAGCGCAATGATCGCATCGAACGAATCCTCAATGGAAGGGTCATGGATATCCATCACCCCAAACCAAGCGTTCACGCCCTGGGCGCGAGCGCGTTCGCGGGCGGCCTCGACCATGCCCGGCGCGATATCCACTCCCCAATAATCCATCCCGCATTTGGCCAGAAGACAGCCCAGATATCCATCGCCACAGCCCAGCTCGAGCACCCGATCCCCCGGGTTCAGGGGCGCACCCCACCGCAAGATCAGATCCAAACGGTGCCCCATGAACGCGTCGAGGTTCGCATAGGACCTCTCCGAAAAGCCCCAGGCCATCCGTGAGAACTTCTCCTCCAAACTCATGCGAAGCCCCCTCCCTTCAGCGCATCTGCGAGCTCGCCACACGTCCTCCAGGCACCCCCGGCATGAACCAACACCCACGCGGCCAGGTAAGCTTCCCATCGAAGCAAATCGTAATCATGGAAATACACCAACCGATAGCGAAGGCCCCGAAACCCCGCCGCAAGATCACCGGTTCTGAAATAGAATATGGCGTCTTTTAAGCCATGAGTTGTCGGAATAATGAGCAGTTCACTTTGCCAAAATCTTCGAGTTTCCGGTTCCCTTAAGCGCAACATGTGGGGATGATCGAGCCTCTTCCAGCCCACGGGGCGAGCGGAACAGTCGTACTCAAACCCCAGCTCCGCGAGGGCGGGATACAAAGCCGGAGGCACCGCCCATCCCCCGGATGTAAACCCCCGCGGGAGACAGATCCGACTTAACCATTGATGGTCCCTCCGCAAACAATTCACTACGTTTTCTTGGGATAAGTCGGTAACTTTATTCGGCTTATCGATCTGTTGATCCTTGTAGAAATGAGTGTGCTGGGCGATCTCGTGGCCGTCGGCCTGAGCCTGTCGGATTCGGTCGAAGGCGAGGTCCGATCGGCCTTCCACGACGGCCCGGAACGGATACACAAACAAAGTGGCGCGAGCGCCCTTCCGACTTAAGGCGCCCAATATCCGCCTTAATCGTTTCCAAACCCGGGGATCATGTATTCTTTCCGTATGGACGGCTAACGCTTGAAAGCGGATCATGCGGACCGATGTGCGACCGTGAAAAGGGTTTCTTCGGTCAGCCGGATCATGTTCGCTGCGCTCAGGCGCTCGCCGACCCACTGACGGGCGGCCCGGCCGAGACGGCGTCGGAGCGCCGGATCGCGGGCGAGGGCCGAGAGGGAGGCCCCGAGGGTTGCATATCGGCCGGGGACCAGCACGCCCGTCTCCCCGTCCCGCACCACCTCCGGCGTCCCGCCTGCCGCTGTGGCCACCACGGGGAGGCCCAGGGCCATCGCCTCCAGCACCACGTGGGGGAGCCCTTCGTAAGCGGAATTGAGGACGAAAAGATCGCAGGCGGCCATCAAGCCCAATGCTTCTTTTTTAGATCGCTGCCCCGCGAAGTACACCCGATCCGACACGCCCAGCTCCCGGGCCCGCCGCTCCAACCGGGGCCGCTCGGGGCCATCCCCCACCACCATTAGGCCCAGCTCAGGCACCTCCGTCAATGCCTCCAGGAGCCCGTTCACCTGTTTCCACGGGACGAGGCGCCCCACCGTAACGGCCTTCACGGGCGTCCGAAGCGGAACGGGCAGGGGCTCCACGCCGTCCACCGGCTCCACGGCGTTGTAGATGACGACGATCTTCTCCGCCGGCACGCCCCAACCCGCCACCCCGCGCGCGAGATACCGGCTGGGCACGATCACCCGGTCCGCCCGCCGGGTCCACCACGACCGCAACGCCTTGAGGAGTTCGATCCGCAACCCATAACGCCGCCTCTGGAAGGCCTCGAAGTCGTCCGCCGTCCAGCCCCGGCCCGTGGCCCGCTCCCAGGCCAGGTCCCCCACCACCTTCATCACCAGGGGCTTCCGGAGAACGAAGTTCGCCAGGGCGCTCTCCAGGGCCAGCCCGTTCACGAAGAGGACATCGGCCCGGCGCCCCAGACGGAGCAGGACGAGGACCGTGCGCCCCATCCGCCAGGGCTTGAAGGCCCGGCGGGGGAGGCGGATCACCCGGAAGGGATAGACGCCGTCCTCATGGTCGAGGCGGTCGCTTAAGGTGACCACCGTCACCGCATGCCCCCGCTGGGCCAGCCCCTCGGCGATCTGCGGGACGTAGGTGGCCGGCCCTCCGATATCGGGAGGGAAGATCCCCGTCACGATCAGAATCCTCACACGGCCTCCAGCCTCAACTGCTCCCGCTCGTAGGCGATGATGCGCGCCAGCATCTCCCGGAGCGTCAGGGTAGGACGGTAGCCAATGAGGGCCCGGATCTTGGAGAGGTCCGGCAGCCGCCGGGGCATGTCCTCAAACCCCTCCTCATAGGCCCGGTCATAGGGGACGAAGACGATCTCCGAGGCGCTCCCCGTCATCTCCTTCACCAGGCAGGCCAGCTCGTAGATGGAGATCTCCTCCGTGTGGCCCACGTTGAAGACCTCCCCGTAGGCCCGGGGCTCCTGGATGAGGCGGATCATGGCCTCCACCACATCCCCGACCCAGGTGAAGGAGCGCCGCTGCGTCCCGTCGCCGTAGACGGTGATGGGCTCCCCCCTCAGGGCCTGGCGCACGAAGCGGGGGACCACCATCCCATATTGGCCCGTCTGGCGGGGCCCGATGGTGTTGAACACCCGCACCACCACCGTCGGCAGCTTCCTCTCCTTCCAGTAAGCCTTGGCCAAGAACTCGTCGATGATCTTGGAGGCCGCGTAGCACCACCGGGACCGGGAGGTGGGCCCCAGCACCAGATCGTCTTCCTCGCTGAACTTTTCCTTGTCGAGCTTCCCATAGACCTCGGAGGTCGAGCTCAGCAACACCGGCTTCTTTTTGCGGGCGGCCAGCTCCAGGACCACCTCCGTGGCCTTGATGTTGGTCTCGATGGTATGAACGGGGGCTTCCACGATGAGCCGCACCCCCACGGCGGCCGCCAGGTGGAAAATGACGTCGGCGCGATCCACCAGCTCGGCCATCAGCGGGCGGTTCATCACCGTGTCCAGCACATAGGAGAAGCCGGGGCGGCCTTTCAGGTGCTCGATGTTGCGGATGCTGCCGGTGGAGAGGTCATCGATGACCTCCACCCGCCAGCCCCGCTCCAGCAGGGCCTCCGCCAAGTGGGAGCCGATGAAGCCCGCGCCGCCGGTGATCAACGCCCTCGGCATGAGGACCGCCCCCCGATCCGAGCTCACAGGCTCCAGTATATCACCTCGTGGGGGTTGCCCTGGCTCTTCGCGGCCTCCCGGAAGACCCCCTTCACGTCCACGAACACGCCCGGCCGGGCGTCGCCGAAGAGGGCCAGGTAAGCCGCCCATTCGCGCGCCCGAAAGGCGCGATGGGGCACGGCCAGGACCACCGCGTCGTAGCCCTGCGGAGGGCGCTCAAAAGGATCGTCCACAAAGTTCAGGCCCAGGCGCTCCCGATCGACCTCGCCGACGCAGGGGTCATGCACGTCCACCGCGCATCCGTATCCCTCCAGCTCCTGCACCAGGTCCAGCACCCGGGAGTTGCGGGCGTCCCGCACGTTCTCCTTGAAAGTGACCCCCAGCACCAGCACGCGGGCCCCGCGCACGGGCCTCCCGGCCCGGATGAGGAGCTTGACCGTCTGCTCCGCCACGTAGCGGCCCATGGCATCGTTGATGCGGCGCCCGGCCAGGATGACCTCCGGGTGGTAGCCCAGCTCCTGGGCCTTGTGGGTGAGGTAGTAGGGGTCCACCGGGATGCAGTGGCCCCCCACCAGCCCGGGCTCGAAGGGCAGGAAGTTCCACTTCGTCCGCGCGGCGGCCAACACCTCCCGCGTGTCCAGGCCCATGCGGTGGAACAGCATGGCCAGCTCGTTCATCAGCGCGATGTTGAGGTCCCGCTGGACGTTCTCGATCACCTTGGCGGCCTCGGCCGTGCGGATGTCCGGCGCCCGGTAGATGCCCGCCCGCACCACCAGCCCGTAAACCTGCGCCAGCCGCTCCGTGGTCTCGGCGTCCTGGCCGGCCACCACCTTGACCACGTTCTCCAGGCCGTGCTCCGGATCCCCCGGGTTGATCCGCTCCGGCGAGTAACCCACCTTGAAATCTATGCCGGCCCGAAGCCCCGACTCCCGCTCGAGGATGGGGATGCACACCTCCTCCGTGCACCCCGGATACACGGTGGACTCGTAGACCACCGTGGCCCCTCTCTGTAGGCGCCGCCCGATCAGGCGGCTGGCCTCCGTCAGGTGGGAGAGGTCGGGCCGCTTGGCCCGGTCGACGGGCGTGGGCACCGTGACGATGATGAAATCCGAATCCCGCAGGGCTTCGGGATCGGCGGTGAAACGCAGACGGGGCGCCCGCAGCGCCTCCGGAGGCACCTCCCCGTTGCGGTCGTAGCCGCGCTCCAGCTCGGCCACCCGCCGCGCATCGATGTCGAAGCCGACCGTGGGGAGGTGCCGGGCGAAGGCGGCCGTTAGCGGCAGCCCCACGTAGCCCAAACCGACCACGCACACCTGTCGCGGAAGCCCCTGGCTCATGGCAGCTCGATCTCCTTGGCCCAATCCCGGTTTGCCAGATACCACGCCACGGTCCGGCGCAGGCCCTCCTCCAGGGGAGTGCGGGGCGCCCAGCCCAGCAACCTTTTGGCCTTGGAGATGTCCGCCCAGGTGGCCGGGACGTCGGCCGGGTGCCGCTCCCCCTGCACGATCCGGGCCTTGCGCCCCAGCAGGTCCTCCATCCGCGCGATCAGCTCGCGCAGCGAGACCGGATGGTCGCCGCCCAGGTTGATGATCTCATAGCCCATGGGTTGAAGCGCCCGGAGGGTGCCCTCGGCGATGTCGTCCACATAGGTGAAGTCGCGCGATTGGGACCCGTCGCCGTAGAGGTGGAGGGGCTCCCCTTCCGCGATCCACCGGATGAAGCGGAAGACGCTCATGTCGGGCCGGCCGGCCGGGCCGTAGACGGTGAAGTAGCGCAGCACCGTGATGTCCAGGCCGTAAAGGTAATGATACGTGTAACACAGGGTCTCGGCCGCCTTCTTGGAGGCCGCGTAAGGGGAAAGGGGGCCGTCGGTGTTCGCATCCTCCCGGAAAGGCCGTGGGTTGTTCGCCCCATAGAGGCTGGAGGTGGAGGCCAGGATGAACTTCCTCACCCCGAACCCCCGGCACCGCTCCAGCAGGTTCAGCGTGCCGATCACGTTGGTCTCATAGTAGACCCATGGGTTCTCCACGGACTGGCGCACCCCGGCCCGGGCGGCCAGGTTGATCACGGCGTCGAAAGGCCCGTCCTCCCGGAACACCCGCTCCATCGCGAGGCGATCGCCGATGTCCGCCGGGCGGAAGGCGAATCCCGGCCGCTCCGCCAGCCGGGCCAGGCGCCACCGCTTGAGGCGCACATCGTAGGCGTCGTTCAGATTATCCACGCCCACCACTTCATAACCGGCGGCGAGCAGGTGTTCGGAGACCTTCCATCCGATGAAGCCGGCGCAGCCGGTCACCAGCACGCGCATGAGAGGGAGCCGGGGGGCAGGAGGGCCGGAGGGCCTGGGGGCCGAGGAGAGATCATGCATGGTTGCGATCGAGGATCCAGCTCCTCATGACTCTGAATCCGACTCCCTTTGCCCATCCCCCCTGCCCCCTATCATGCCCGTCCCCGCAAGGTGAGGGTGTCCACCACGGTTTTCAGAAGGATCACCAGATCCAGCCAGGGCGACCAGTGCTTGATGTAGTAGAGGTCATACTGCAATCGGAGGAGCGCGTCCTCTTTGGAGGACGCGTAGCCGTATTTGACCAGGGCCCAGCCGGCCATGCCGGGCTTGACGGCGTGGCGAACCCGGTAGAAGGGGATCTCCCTGGCCAGCTCCTCCACGAACTCCGGCCGCTCCGGCCGCGGGCCCACGGCGCTCATTTCCCCTTTGAGGATGTTCAGAAATTGGGGGAATTCATCGATGTGGGTCTTGCGCAGGAGGCGGCCCACCCGGGTGACCCGGGGGTCGTTCTCCTGGGCCCAGACCGCCCGCCCCTTCTCCGCATCGGGCACCATGGAACGGAATTTGTAGACTTTGAAGACGCGCCCCCCTTCCCCGACCCGCTCCTGGGTGTAGAAGATCGGGCCCGGGGAGTCCAGGTAGATGGCCAGGGCGATGAGGGGGAAGAAGGGGGCCATCAGGAGGAGGCCCAGGGAGGCCAGGACGATGTCCATGGCCCGCTTGATCATGCGGTTGAACGTCCGGGTGAGGGGGTGGCGGATGGGCATGGCCACGTACCAGTTGCTGCCCACGTGCTCCACCGGCACCCGGCCGGTCAGTTGCTCGTAGAGGACGGGCATCGGGACGATCTCCACCCCCAGCTCCAGGCAATCCATCAGGATCTGCAACAGCTCGCCGTTCAACTCATGGGTGATGGCCAGGATGAGGGTGTCCACCCGATGCTGGCGGATCAGCTCCGGGAGGGCGTAGCGGTTGCCGAGCACGAAAACGGAAAATGGAGAACGGAAGTCGGAAGCCGGATCTTCCCCCTCCTCCGTCCAAGCTCCCCCTTCCGTCTTCCCCTTTCCGATTTCCACCTTCCTCCCTTGCTTTTCCGGGTCATCGTCCACGAAGCCCACCACCTGGTACGTCCCGTCCCCATACTCGGCCAGGGCCTCGGCGATGGCGCGGCCGGCCCAGCCGGCGCCGATGATGAGGGCGCGCCGGCGGAGCGCGGGCTGGGTCAGGACCGCCCGGTAGAGCCCCCGGCCGGCCAGGAGCGCCCCCATTGTGACGAGGGGAAAGGCCAGCAGAGAGGAGCGGGAGGTAGGCAAGGGAGGGGTCACGTAAGGGATGAGAAGGTAAGCCCCCACGGTGATCAGGCCGGCCTGGAGGCCAGCCCGCGCGGAGGAGGAGAACCGCCCGACCACGCGGGGGTCGTAGGCGTCAAAGGTGTGGGCGATGAGCAGCCAGAGCAGGCTCAGGAGAAGGAACCAGAGGGGATGCTGGAGCACGAGGCTCCCATCCAGCCCGTATCCGGGCCGCAGGGCCAGCGCCAGGAGCAGCGCGCCGTTCACGGCCAGCAGGTCCAGCGCCATCAGGACCAGCCGCCGCTCGGGGAAGGGTAAAGGAAGACGGAGAATGGAGGACGAAAGACGGAAGACGGAAGATGGAAAATGGTTCATGAGAAGGTCTCCCATCTGGTCATGAGGGTCCACAGCATAGCGCTGACCCGGTCATAGCCAATGGTTCGACGCTGATGATCCTGCGCCGAGAGGTAGCCACAATCCCGCGCAAAGTCAAGCCACACTTTGGTTTCTTCGGCCTCACCGAGGGAGTTGCTCAAGCTGTTCTTAGAAGACGGCTTCATATTGCCGCGGATTGAACATATCCAGATCCCAGGGCGAGCGAATCTGCCGATCACCTTTGCCGGACTTCGACACCCACGCCTGGCCATCAAACACCCGCTCCTCACACTGCCCTCCTAACCCCTCCGTCGTCCGTTATCCGTCATCCGACATCCATCCTCCACCTTCCGTCCTCTGTCCTCCTTTCTCGGCAAGGAGAGCACGATAGAGATCCAGGATGCAATCCACCACTCGCTGATCAGAAAATCTCTCCTCGGCCAGCCGCCGGGATGCGGCCCCGAACTCAGCTCGGAGTTTCGGGTTCTTCAGGAGGGACTCAATGGCCTCTGCCAGAGTGACCGCGTCTCGCGCCGGCACCAACAACCCATTCACCCCGTTCCGCACCACCTCCCGGCAGCCGGGGACGTCGGTGGCCACAAGAGGCCGGCCCATTGCGGCCGCCTCAATGAGCACCCTCGGTATCCCTTCTCGGTAGCTGGGCAGAACCACCACGTCGGCCACAGCCATCAGGTCCCGGACGTCACCCCGTATGCCTAAATAGCGAACTGCCCCTTCGGATTCCCAGGCTTGAAGCTTCTCGGAGGGTATCCGAGCCGGATTGCCCTCATCTGAAGGTCCAACGAGCACAAAAACCGCCTCCGGACAGGCTGCTCGGACCCGGCGGGCCGCCTCCACGAATTCCAACACTCCCTTATGCCGGAGCATTCGGCCGACCATAAGAACCACGTGGTCGTCTGGGCCCAGGCCCAACTCTGACCGCAGGGCTGCCTGCCGCTCCGGGGGAACAGCCAATGGCGAGAACGTTTCCAGGTCAACACCTTCTCCGGGGATCAGCACCGTCCGCCGGCCGCCGAGGGTCCGCCGGTCCTCCTCGTTGAGATAGATCACAGCATCGGCCAGCCGGAGAACGCGCCGATAAATGGGCTCAAGGATGGCCCGCAGAACCCGAGCCTTTGGCCCGTCGTCCGTCCAGATATATCCCAGACCCGTGACAGTGGCGATGACCACCGGCACCCCGGCCAATCGGGCAGCCAGGGTGCCGTAGAGGTTTGGCTTGATGGTGAAATGATGAGCGATGACTGGTCGCCACCGCCGATAAATGGCGTAGAGCCCAGCTAATGAGCGGACCTCCCCCAGCGGATTGAGCCCCCGTCGGTCGAGGGGGTAAGTAGCCACCCGGCACCCTAGACGGGCGATTGGTTCATCCCAGGGCCCCGACGGTCCGACGGCCAGCACCTCAAAGCCCTCGGCCTGGAGCCCGCGGATTAGCGCCTGCCGCCATAGCCACAAGTCGTGGAGATTATTTACCGTAATAGCGATAATCTGCCTCACAAATCGACCGATGTTTTAATAAACTTGTATCCAAAGAATTCAGAGGCAGTTATTTCTCACTCGTTGTGATATTACTTCTTATTATTCGATTCTAACTCATATAACCTCGCAATAATGGAGAGAAAACTGACAGCTAATATGCTTTCTATATGACCACCGTAGAGCGGTTTAGTGTTCCACCAGACTAGCAAATAAATTAAACTAACAACACAAAACAAGGCTATTTGATTATATTGAAAACTATTTTGCGTTTTCTTTAAGATATCCGCTATTGTTTTGGCAATTTGGATAACACTATAAATAAATAATAGAAATCCAACAATACCCAGTTCTGCCAAGAGCTGTAAATACATATTATGAATAGCCGTTTGTTCTACCAAGAAGAAATAGTGTTTCGGAAATTCCGGAAAAGTTTGAATTAATATCTTGTTAAGATTAGGATCGCCAATAATTTCTTTAGTCTTTGAAGCCTGCCAACCGACTCCAAACGGATGTGTGAAAAATATTTGAAGAGCCGCATACCCAATCATCAATCGTTGAGCCCAACTCCCACCTTTCAAACCGAGAAGTCCCATGAAATCCGAAGTTCTCAAAAGTAATAAAATTATCATCGAAAATATTATTCCAGTTGTCAATATTCCCGTCAATTTTAGTTTATTTTTTAATGAATTTGGATTTATAAAAACAATATACAAAAACATAATACTCAAGATTGTTGCTAAAATTGGAGCAGCAGACTTACTTAAGAATAATCCCAACAATCCACTTAACAAGGGAACAACCCAGTTCGAGAAAAGCGATCCTTTTATAAATACGACAGCTGACCAAATAATTAATAATCCTGATATGAAACCAAGAGCCCCAATTCCCAAAAATCCACCATATCGACCAGTTAATAGTGTTTTTAGAGAAAAGGAGGATGTCTGCCAAACCCCGAAGATTACAGAAATTTCCGCAAAAAATACAATCGATTTCACAATAAATTGCAAATCTTCTTCTCTTTCAATACTCATATATATCAACCATCCTATTAGAATCGTGGTTACAAGACGGATATAAGACGCAATAGAAGCCCACAAAGCACTCGGAGCATAAATCCATACTAATCCAAGAGACAATCCAATATAAAATACAAAAGGAAAGAATGGTTTAAAAATAATCCACCATCCTTGACTAAGAAAATTGAATCTCCAAACTGGAAGTTTAAGGAATATAATACACAAAAGAAAAGCTGTAACCACATCAATATATCGAAATGTAAATTCACCTATCTCAATTACAGGAGGTAGAATTGGGTTAATAAAAGACAAGCCAAGAATTAAACATGCAAAAATAGTAATTAAAGATGGCATTGAGCGATCCATTAGTGCGAAAATACGGAAAAATGATTCGCTTCTACCAAGCATGTCGAGTTACCAGATCTTTCGGTGAACTCTTCAAGTAGGATTTCATTGATTTCATGAATTTTTCAGAACAGTCAATCTTCGCTCTATTTATTCATTAAATTAGAGAATAACATATCTTTTTGATCCGCTAGCCGCCTATCACGCTTTGAGTTCATCTGGTGAATTGACCGATGGCCAGCAGGAGGCTGATGACTGTCCCGATCACAGCAAGTGGGCCGATCAACCAGCGGGTCTACACCACCATCTGATGATACATCCGATCAAATCGCTCGTTTATTTCCCTATACAATCGATCAAACCGCTCGTTCATCTCCCCATACAATCGGTCAAACTGCCCATTCATTTCCCTTCGGAGCTCCCGGACGTCGGCCTGGAGGGCGGCCACGTCCCGCTCCAGGACGTCGAGGCGGGACAGGATCTG
>OGCB01000452.1_pt1 | contig 11015 bp, 16 predicted proteins | sample 1570031 | NCBI WGS metagenome assembly OGCB01 (sample SAMN05518655, study PRJEB24509) | hot springs metagenome | isolation source: Octopus Spring Streamers, Yellowstone National Park, Wyoming, USA | place: USA:Octopus Spring Streamers, Yellowstone National Park, Wyoming, USA | collected 2011-10-11 | reverse complement strand
TGTGAAGAAAGTGTTCTCAACACCATTTAGATCTTAGTAGCATCTATTGGTTTCCACATGTTGTCATCAACTAGCCGTGGGCTAGCACTATTGATCCCAGGCACTAGCACGCCCCATAATCTCAAGATCAGCCTGATCCTACACAATCTCCTAAGCCATTCTCTAAAGGTATCTCCTGATCCTCCTACCCCCAAGATCCTTTATCCCTAGGTTTAAGTACTTAACAAGCTTATCGAAGATCTCTCTAGAGTATTGTCTAGCCTTGTTCCTCCTTAGAGGGGATACCCTTTTAACAGCATCCTGGCATAGGCCATGTATATAGTGGGATGGAATGTTGGGATAGATATTCCTTAGCTCTCGGCACTTTTCATTCTTAAGCCTATAGTAATTCTCAATAATATTCCTAGATGCGTGGGATAATACATCCCCAAGCATCCTGCTATATATTAACGATCTCCTCCAATGCTCTGAAATCTCTTTTAGATAGCTTCTTTGAGGGTATAGCAGCGGTTCTACTAACAACTATCTTATCTCCTGGCTTGGCAACCCACATCCACCTCTTATCCCTCTTTCTCTTTCCCCTAGCCATTAACCCTAGACTCTCTTTGTTCCTAAACCTCTACTCCAACCATTAATTAATAATGAAAGAATATAAAAGGATCTCTACTATCATAAAAAAGAGTTAGCCTCAATAGTTTGTCGAGATCAGGTGATGTAGATATCAAAATATAGACATCGTCACCTCTTCTAAGCCTATCTACAAGCCTTCTGTCGAGATCTGCGGCAGCCTTGCTAGCCCTGATCATAAGTGTGTTTGGCGATATATAGGTGCTCCTCCTAACAACGATCCTCGTTGAGTCGCTCAGCTCTAGCCTGGGATCCCCCCATCCTATTGAATAGTCCCATAGATCTCCAGTTGATACTATAACAACGACGGGCCATCCCCTTTTAATACCCATCCTAAGCCCTGGATCTAGATCTCTGAGCGCTTTGTCAGCTGAGACGGCTATGATGCAATCCCCTCTAGGGGTTAGATAACCCTCCCTAGTCACCTCAAAAGTGGTTCTATGCGTAGCCCTCACATTGCTGTGGCCCTTGGCATGGATTATATCTATATATGCATCCCTGCGGATCTTCATATCTTAGTCTCCGAGCCTCCCAACCCCTTTAGGATTTCTCTAACCTTTTTGCTCCATGGAGCTATATCCGATGATATGAAGATAGTGTCTGCACCTCTATCTTTCACATGTTTTATAAAGCCCCATATCTCTCTGGCAAGCCTGCCAAGCTCCTCCTCTTCATACTCGCTGGGGGCTTCATGCTGTGAGAATGGATATGTATCTTCCAGATCCTCTGGCACTAAACCTATATATGGTGTGTAGAAAACCACATATACATCCACCAAATCTCTCTCCATACTCAGCATCTCTATAGCCTCTGCATATGCTCTCGATGATGAGAAGGGCTTCGAAGAGCTGTCACCCGGTATTAATATGAATACCCTGCCTGGCCTCGCCTCTCTATTTATTAGATATTCTAGGTATTTTTCAAGCTTCCTTCTAGTCCTTATGATCTGGGGCTTAGCCATAGATCTAGATCCATAGATGAATAGCCCCCTCCTACCCTTGGAATACGGTGTGTACAGTTCGACTTGCTCAGCATATCTCTCAAGCCTTCTCATAGCATCCACTAGAGAACTGTGGGAGTGGGATCTCTCCACAAGGAGATCCCATAGCCTCCCCTCCCTTATATATGTCTTCACCCTCTTGACCTCCCTATCGATTGCATAGAGGTTATGCATAGCCAGCATCCATATCCTCTCTCTCTGGGACATCTCAACGAGATCCTTGGGGGTGTATTTAGAGCATATGGGGCAGTTGCATGGAAAAACCTCTAGCTCCTCAAGCCTCTCAGTGCCATATTCTGTGATATATCTATTATCCTTTGCATATAATATATAGCTGGCTGAGTCAAACATGTCAACCCCAAGTGCTATTGCGAATGGTATGAACATCGGATGCCCGGCTCCGAAGAGATGAGTTGGCATGCTAGGATCTAGCTCCTCCTTAGCTGTTATAACCATTTCAATAACCTTGGAATATCTATAGCTTTGAAGGAATGTCACAGGACTCCCGATCCCGTAGATCGAGTATCCACATATCTGAGAAGCCTCTCTAGCAGATCTCCTTACAAGATCTATGTAGCCCCCGCCCTGTATTGGGAGCACCCATAAGGTTTTAGAATTAGAGACTATGTCTAGAACCTCTCGAGCCCTTTTAAGTGTTTCCTCAACGCTATAGAGGGCTTCCTCATAGCTGCTATCCTCTCTCGTAGGTATATCGAGGATCACAGCTATATCGCTTCCAATTCTCTCTTGATACTCAACTATCTCCCTATTCCCAACATCAACTCTCCCGTAGACCATATGTTGATACGCGCCCGAATCAGTCATTATAACACCTGAAAACCCTATGAGGCTTCTAAGCCCTTTTTCAAACGCCTCATCTCCGAATCTCTTTTTTATGAAATAGGCATTGGTTATTATGGCTTCGAAGCCCATGTTCTCTATATCTCTGGGGGATAAGACGGGGTTTTCGCCCAGCTGTTCATACGGATCTATAACAGGTAAAAAAACAGGTGTTTCTATCTTCCCCACCTTCGTCTCTAGAACCCCTATCCTGCCCATGAGATCCTTATCCTTGATCTGGAAGTTGTCAGGCATCTCAGCCCCTCTTGGATTTCTTGCTCTCCATATACTCTTGCCACAGATCATAGATCTTGTTGGCTAGGGCACCAGAGCCTTCCACACCATTCTCAGAAACCCTATATCTGTCTAAGATCACAACTAAACCAGTCTCCTTATAGACCTTAACATTAGCTGGGTTTATGTTTAGCCTCTGAACAACTATATTGAAGAACTCCTCGGGATCGAACATCGGTGTCTCCTCAACAATTATCTCAGAGATCCTCGAACCGTTTATAACTACTCTGAAAAACCTCTTACCCTCTGAATCAGCGTCTCCAAGCACAATATTCATGCTAGGCTGATCTATGCCAAGGAGAATACCCCTATAGATCTTCCCATCCACAAGCCTTACATATACCCTCTTATCAACAAGGCTGCTGACCTCACTATGGAACCTCCTCAGGGTTGCCGGCGCGCTCACAGACTCATCACCTCTATAGATTTTTATAAAGAGGATATTATTATAGGAATATGAGATCTACTAAACCCCCTGCCCTAGGATTCTGATGCTTTCAGCTATGAGGCCCAGCCATAGATACAGATCTTTTATAGGGTTGAGAGAAGAGCTTAAGATATTAGCCTTAGAACATAGTATAGAATGAGGCTGAGGGCTTAACAACATAGGCAAGCCTCGTCCTTTAGGATGGGGTATGTATGTGTTTTTAAGCTTTCTAGGTAGACATCTATGGCGTGATGAGGTTATTTCTTTGATGGTTTGGGGGTTAATGTCTCGGCCGAGCACCCCGTTAGCGTGCCCCGACGTCCCTAGGGGGGAGATCCCGAAGAGTACCCCTAACCCAACGATCTTGGGGATAGAAGCGTTAAACCCCCACCAGAGGGCTAATACCCGAGACCCCAGCATAGAAAACCCCTGGAGAGGGGAGGGGTCATGCATAGCCAGAGGCGCAGGAGAGTAGCTGGCAAGCTCAGGAAAAGGGTTAAGGTTCTATCAATAGCTGATAGCAGGATACCGAGGGTGAAGATCATTGAACTGGGTGGGAATGGGCTGAAAGTATCTATGGACTTACATTCAGAGCTCTTAGTATTCGGTGAGGGTGAGGAGCTTGAAATGATTATCTCGAAGAACATTCCAGCGTATAAGGAAGGCAGGGACTTCTGTGCAAGAGGCGTCGTAGTTAGCATTAGGGGTGGGGAGAGGGTTGAGAGGGTTGTTATCAGTCTCTGGGGATATCTTGTGATACTAAATCTCGAAGATCCATCGCTTCTCGAAGGCTTCGAGCTACATCCCACAGATCAGATATATTATTGCCTCATAAAGCAGAGCTAGGTTTGAGCCCTAGCCTCTACATAGTTCCGATCTTTCTTCCTACTAGCAAGGATCTTCCTTACCTCGCCTATAACCCTCCTTACCTCCACCTCAAGCTCTTCATAGTGGTGCTTCTTTAGGTGATCCTCTGGAAACATATTGATCAACCTCTTACCGCATATGAGGCACTGCTCAGGTCTCTTATCCCTATCGATCCTAGAAGGCACTGTTGAGAGTATAATGGGGGTGGCGGTTGCTATTAGAAATTCAGCGAGCTTTCTATCACCAGCCTTTTCATTGATCCTCTGGACAAATCCTCTCAACTGGTGCTTAGAAATGCCATATTTGTCATCTGCAAGCGAGGGCGGTAGAGACCCTCCTAAATACTCTAACAAAGCCTCCAAAACCTCAGCCCTTCCAGCCATCTTCTTGAGAACGAGATACTCTAACACCTCTATAGCAGGTGATGTATGACTCTTATCCATGCCTCTACCTGATAAAAACTAGTTCTTATAGTGCGTATATAAGTTTATGCCTATATAAATGCTTGCAAATGTATTACCATGGGCCTCCTAGATCTCCCATATAGATCGGTTTAACGGTTAGACAAAAGCCTATATAGCCTAACAGCGTGATAAGCAAGGGAACACTTATATATATCCTCGTATAAGATGTTTTCGGAATTCCTGGGCGGAGGTTGATCGTCATGACAATAATAATAAAGAGGATAGACTCCGAGAGCTTCGAACTAGATATAAAGATACCGAGGGTTGTGTCAATAAAGATAGATCAGAAGAAGCTGAGACAGATAGATGATCTAATGAGAAAAACAGGGTATAAAAATAGGAGCGATCTAATAAGGGATGCCATAGATATATACCTCAAGATCCTAGAGCATGCTGTTAGTCGGAGCACCCTAGACAAGGATCGAGGATCCACAGGAATCGAGGCTATAAAAGAAAAGATACTCTCTATGCTGGCAAAGCAATAAACAATCAGAAATCGAGTATCTTTTTAAATAAGCATCCTCCTAATATCTTATCTACTAGCTAATGATTCGAGCTCAGCTGTTCTAATAAGATCCTCGAATGTCTCCCTCCTCCTAATCAGCTTAACACTACATCCGCTAATAAGCACCTCCGCAGGTCTCGGCCTTAGATTGTAATTCGAGCTCATAGAATATCCATATGCCCCCACATCAAGTATTGCTAGGATCTCGCCCTCCTCGATTCTCGGTAGGCGTCTATCCCTAGCTAGGATATCACCACTCTCACAGATATTTCCAACCACATCGGCAATAACCTCTCTAGGCCTATTAGAACCCCTAGCAGGAATTATTTCATGGTATGCATCGTATAGAGCAGGTCTTATGAGGTGGTTCATACCAGTATCAACGCCTATGAATAGCTTTTTCTCCCCTGCGTGCTCGATCTCTTTAACATCTATTACCCTCGTTAGCAGGACTCCCGCATTCCCAACTATATATCTTCCAGGCTCTATTCTAAGCTTCACTTCCCAATATCTTCTAGTGAACTCTTCGAGAAGCTCAGAAACCTTGAATCCCAGAAGATCTATGTCCATCTCCCTATCACCAGGTCTATATGGTATCCCTAGACCCCCTCCTATATCTATGAATTCTATACCGCCCAATCTGGTGGCGATGTTTAGGAGGATCTCTAGCCCTTTTAGATATAGCTCTACATCGTAGATGCCCGAACCTATGTGCATGTGGAGCCCGGCTATTTTTAACCCATATTTCCTAGATGTCTCGATCGCCTTTTCGATCTGGGAGGGATATATGCCAAACTTAGTGATCCCACCTGTTATGGTGTACCTATGATGACCTCTACCAAAGCCAGGGTTGATCCTTATCGATACCTTGGTTTCGGGGAAGAGTCTCCCGTACCTCTCAAGCTGTGATAGAGAGTCTATATTGATCATCACGCCAAGTTCTCCTCTAATAAAGAGCATCTCCTCATCAGAGACGTTAACACCGGTAAACAGGATCTTATCCTTTGGAAACCCCAGCTTAATGCCTAAAAGCACCTCTAGAGGGGATACCGCGTCTAGACCACTCCCCAGATCCCTGAGGATCGAGAGGATCCATGGGTTGCTGTTAGCCTTGCATGAATAGAGGATCTCCAGCCATTTATATCGAAAAGCCCTTAAAAGCCTTGAATAATTATATCTGATCAACTCCTCATCATAGACATAGAGAGGAGTTCCAAAACGCTTTGCAAGATCCTCGGCCTCAAAACATCCAATATAGAGAGAGTCTCCCGCCACTTCAATCACTGATATCTCCGCTAAAATATTGTTTTCATTGTGAAAAGGTTTTTCCCCAAGATAGCAAAGGATGTCATAGAAGAACCCATGTCATAATATAAATTACACAATAATTACCTCTCCCTATTATTTTGCGCTCCATATTAGTTAGTCCGTAGCATAAATGAATATCCAGGGTATGGGTTCCCGCTTGTCCTCCCACGTTTACCAGCTGTCCCATTGAGAAAAGGTGTGTGAGCTGGGGCTATTCTGAATCAGTAGGGGCTAAATATATTATGTGTTGGTGTGAAACCCTCCCGAGACTATTAAGCCGAGGCAGTAGAGCTTGATATCAAGCCTTGTGAAACCTAGATCCTGTATAACAGGGATATTGAGCTTTATATAATGTTGCGAGACATTTAAATACTTATAATATGCGCTCTTATCCTTGGTTAGGATGCAGATACAGCGGTGGAGACTCCATTGCTTTTAACGTTTGTGGCATTCTAGATGATGGATATACGGAGGTTGTTTTTCGGTAGAGGAGTGTAGCTAGAGATTGGATAACATTACATTCTATCTCGTCGGAGTGTCCGTAGGTATATTGTTTGGGGCTCACGATGTTGTTATAAGGGGGTCTAGGTCTAGGTTGGATACCCACGCCATGACGATGCTCTCCCTCGCATCAGGATATCCATTAGTGCTCTGCTTCTCACTAATTTTTTGGGGTTTTAAACCTATATCCCTTCAATCGATTCTCCTATATATAGTTGCTGGTTTCATGAATTTCAGCATTGGGAGATCCTTCCTCTACACTGCTATAAGGAGCGTAGGTGCTGGTGGGGCTAGCATATTGCTTACCCTCAGCATCGTTATAGGAGCTTCTCTAGGTTTTTTAGTTGGTGAGGAGATAACCCTATGGAGAGGCCTGGGATCTGCATTGATCTTTGTTTCAGCCCTTTTAATAGCGTGGGGAAGGGAGTTCAGAAGGAGTCCAAGGGGGATCTTAGCCGGGCTTATAGCATCTTCAGGCCTAGCCCTTGCCATATTCACAAGCAGGCTTGGAAACATATATGGCGGTGATCCCTTTGCAGGGGTTTTAATAGCATATAGCGTTGGCCTTATAGCTGAGATGGGATTCTCAAGAGGTTCCAAGCTTGTCTGGAGTCTCGATAAGGAATCCTTAATAATAGCTGTAGCTGGGATCCTCGCATCTATAGGCCAGATCGCTAGATACTACGCTCTAGTGGGGCTGGGGGCTAGTGTTGTGACACCCCTCCAGAATATACGCCCTGTCGTTGCTACATCTCTAACTAGGGTGTTTTCTAAGAGAACCATGGAGGATCCTGGTATGAGGGGCTATTCCGCAGCTGCGATAGCCCTGGCAGGAGTTGTGCTAATGGCTTTCTAGCTATAGTGGCTATAGTAGCTTCTTAACCATTCAACGTCTCAATAGAAATAAGGTATAGTATTTGAAATATTAGTGTTTCTACCCCTAATATATTTAGGAGCCCTATATGGATAAATGCCCAGTAACGAAGGCCTGGAGGATCCTTGGCAGGCCGTGGAGACTAGTGATAATAGATAGGCTATTATCAAGTCCAAAGACATTTAACGAGCTGTTAGAGAGCATGCCTGGAATTAGCAGTAGAACACTTTCAAAGGCTCTTAAAGAGCTTAGAAGCGCGGGGCTTGTGGAAAGGATATGTGATGGTAGGAGGCACTACTACGCATTAACAGATGCCGGCAGGGATTTGAAGACAGTTATAAGGGCTGTGAGGAATTGGAGCGAAAAGTGGATCAAGGGAGAGTCTCAGCATCAAAGAGCCATCAGAGCTAGGCATAGGTCTCAGCAGCTTGGGGAGACTAGTGGCTAGAGGTTATATTTTTAGGTTCTTTAGCCCTCTATAGCTATGAGGGCAATGCTAAGGCTAAGAGATCCTGAGTGGCTCTCTGAATCCATATCATGGAGTCTCGCAATTGCATCTCTAATGGCTGTTTTCAACGGATTCTCAGATATAGAGAGACTCATACACCTAGGGTCGATTCCAAGCTACTTAATAGCAATCGTGATAGGATTCACATTCCACGAGCTAGCTCATAGATATATAGCCTCTGCAAGAGGGTGCCAGGCAAGGTTCACACTATCCTCCCTAGGCCTTCTCATAACATCGATCTTCGGCCTGCTCTCATCACTCCTGTACTTCCTAGGCACCAGAATGCCCTTTGTAATAGCTGCACCAGGCTATGTGGGTATTAGATGCAGCTATTGGGGGGTAAGAACAATCTTTGGCGGGACATCAAGCGAGGGACTCATAGCAATGGCGGGCCCCGCAACAAACATTGTCATCTCTATAGCCGGCCTAGTAGGTGCGAAGGCCTTTCAGGCAATCCCGATACCGACCCTCTTCCAACTGTTCATCGCTATTAAATATGTGAACAGCGTCCTAGCAGTTTTCAACCTAATCCCAATACCCCCTCTAGATGGGTTCAAAATAGCTAGGTGGAACCCCCTAGTATATCTATCCATGTTGATTATAGCCTTAATAATAATGTTCCTCTAGTCTCTCTCGCCTCAAAGGAGCAAAATATCAAACTAGAAGTGTTTTCTTAATGCTTTGCATTTCATAATGATCTATATCGAAGATTTTTAACATAGTATTTATATGTATTTATATAGTTCAATAGTTAGTATATACTTATATAGATCCCATTTAAAAATCTCTGAGATAGTTCTTGGAAGCTCATATAATGCTACCAGAGCTTCAATTTGGAGGGATTAAAATATATGGAAGTTAATATAAAGTGGTGTGATGAAAGGAGCCTTCTGATGTGTGATGTGTGGAGACGGCTCTGAGTATAGAGGTTCTACATCTTTTCCCAAAGCATTTTTCTTTCTTGCCGATACTTTATAGTTTGTTTAATTATTTCCAAATATTTTATCGCTTTCATGGTATGTAGAGAGCATTTTATAGTACCGACTTAACCTTTCTTTGAGAGATTTTTCATGGCCACTAAACCCTCTGTGATAAATATGGATGATGCGCACGCTGACGTGATCATCGCTAGCAATAGCTCTGGTGTTGCCTCGGAGATGCCTAGTATGAGGGATGCTGTTTCGGGGATCAATAGTCCTGCAAAGAAGGCTCCATATATGAGTAGTCTTGGAATCAGCTTATTTCCTATATATAGGTAGCCCTTGATCTTTATCCTCCTCTTAATTCTATACACACCCTTGGAGGGATCCCTTTCAACTATACCGATCTCTTCAAATCTTCTTAGATGGTAGTATGCCAAGCTAGGTGCTATCCCCAGCTCTTTTGCAACCTCCCTCGGCCCAGCCTCTTGGTTCTCGAGGAGATATATGTAGATTTTAAGAGCTAGCCCAGATAGATCTTCTTCTTTACCTTTGGATCTCATAATAACGTTTCCTCTATCTGCATCTAGAGATCTTCTCTAGGATCTCTGTAGGCGGCGGCTCTCTCGGCTCTACATATCCTCCTAGAGGTATATCCCTCGTTATATTTATATATGTGTTTCCCTGTTTTATCAATATAGATAGAGTATATGGCCCATATATCGTACCCCTCTCCCTGCCAATACTTATCTCGAGATCGATTGTCGCTGTCTTATTATCTATATATGATACTCTATATTTATATGAAGTGACTTTAAGAGGTATGGGGATCCTAGCTAGGCATCTAGCCTCATCATCGCCATAGACCCATGAAGAGCCATTCCACCCAAGCGGAAAGGGAGTTGGGGTTAGAGAGATCCTAGAGATCGATATGTCACGCGTCAAATTAGAGACACCACCTATTATCAGCCTCAGGCTAAGATATATCTTCCCATCAGATATAGATATATTCGAGATCTCAGCTCTCTGATAGATAGAACCCATAGCAATATCTATACTCGACGATAGCTGCTGAACCTCCACAGCAGCTATTGGAACAGCCGGTGAAGAAGTTGTATAGCCTGTAATATTGCCTGGGGAAATACTCTGTGTAATCTCAGGCACTATAGTCATAGTCTGGGCCAAGGCTGCTGGGTAATTCTGCCCCTCCGAAGCTTTGTATCCCCTCTGATAAGGATATACATATAGAATGGAATATGCAATAACAGCTCCAAAGGCTAAGGAGAGCATTGCCAATACTAATAGTGATATCCTCTTCAAACAGATCCCCCGTCTATCATATATCCTCTAGATAGAAAATGATATAAATATAACAATTATACTGCAATCTGACCTTCTCCCCACCCTGAGAGGAAACGCTTTAAGCTTAATGGAGTAGGATGCTGTTTCAGCAGGTCTATATACGGGTTTCTAGATGCCTAAAAAACTATTTTTGGTTTCATAAAAGTTTATAGGGGTTGATATATCATTTTATGGAGCGATTTTGCTGAGACCTAAGGAGGTTTGCCAGATCCCTGAGTTTGTGAGCTCATATTCTGTGCCTATAAGGGATGATAAGGTCTCGAAGCTTATAACATGGTATGTTAAGGCTCTTCAGAAGGCTATAGATATGATCTGAGATAATATTGAGTGGAGATCAGCTTCCCAGAGCTTGTTAGAAGGGGTAGAAAACTAACCACTAATATGGGTTTGAAGATAAGGATCCCAATAATTCCGAGGGACAGGGTTTTCAAGAAACGCCTCAGGGATGAGCTTATGAAGGATAATCCCTACGCTGCACACTGAGTTGATGCTGTTATTAGAACAGCCTACTCCATAAT
>OGCB01000439.1_pt1 | contig 11320 bp, 8 predicted proteins | sample 1570031 | NCBI WGS metagenome assembly OGCB01 (sample SAMN05518655, study PRJEB24509) | hot springs metagenome | isolation source: Octopus Spring Streamers, Yellowstone National Park, Wyoming, USA | place: USA:Octopus Spring Streamers, Yellowstone National Park, Wyoming, USA | collected 2011-10-11 | reverse complement strand
GCGTCCGGAGAAAGCAAGGACCCGTCCGGAAGCCGGAAGCCCGTGGAGGAATCGAAAACCACCCCCAAACGGGTCCGACGGTTCCAGTGCTCCAGCTGGTAGAACACCTCCCCGCTGCGTCGTCCGCTTGCCAGTCCGGTGGGGGTCACGAGGAGCCTCCCGTCGGCGGTGCGTTCGAACTGATAGCCGGGGTTGCGTTCGGAAAGCTCGCGCAGCTCCTCATCCGTCACCCGATGCAGCAGATCCAGCCGGATCCCCATCCCCGCCTCCATCAAAGCCGGAATCCCCTTTCCATTGTAATTCAGATCATCGGGGGGAGGCGGCTTCCGCCGCGATCTCGGGCTGTCCCAGAGAAGATTCGGGGCGGAAGCCCTTCCGGCCCCAGGCCGGAATTCTGTTTTGTTGTAGGAGCGGCTTCCGCCGCGGCCTTTGCCTCATCCAAGACGGAGGCTCGGGCGAAAACTCTTCTCCTCACGATGATTCAAAGGTGAGAATCGGCTGTTGTCCGGCTTGAACCGATCGTAGAAGTAGAATGGGAAGGGAAGATGATCTCTGCTCCTCTTTGATCTTGAGACACGCTCTTCAGTCGCGAGGTCGCCTCGCTTGACAGGGCAGGCTGTATTGGTTATAAAATCTAAAGAGACGGGTGACAAGTTTTCTGAACAGGTTTATCTTGCACGCGAAAATCAGGGGATCCGCACATGCAGGCGATGGGAGGTGCCCTTTGGCGGCTCGCGAGTGGAAGTGCAAAGCGCTCACGGACATCTGGACCGGCGATGCCTCGGGGAGAGGCGATCGACTGATCGCCACCGGACTTCTGGGCTCTATCCGCTGGTGGTTTGAGGTCCTCGTGCGGGGGCTGGGCGGGAAGGCTTGTGATCCCACACTGCCAGAAGTTCGGTGTCCTGCGCCGAACAAAACCCCCTCCGAACCCGGCCATCATTGTGTCGTCTGCGAGCTCTTCGGCTGCACCGGCTGGGCCAGGAAGTTCCGGTTTGATGTTTTAGACGAAACCGGTCAGCCCAAGTCTAGCCAAATCAAGGCCAAGGACATCTTCATCCTCCGCTTCACCGAGCTCCGGCCGATCCGCGAAGAGGAGTGGTGCCTGCTGGACTTGACCCTGCGGCTCATCGAGAAGTATGGAGCGATTGGGGGAAAGACGGTTCTGAAACCATCTGACGAGCCGGGGTTGGCGGATTTGGACCTCAGCGATTTTGAGGAATCAAACGGAGAGGTGCGTGTTCGATCCGCTCGTCGGGGTCTTCCCTTGCGCTCTGGAGATATCATCATTCAGATTGTTTCTCAACCAGTGACTTCTCTTAATGATATTCAGATTGCTTCTCAACCAGTGACTTCTCTTAATGATCTCAAAAAGGCTGTGATGGGTAAGACCCACGGAGAGCCAGTTTCTGTGGAAATTAAACGCGATGGAAATCCTTCGATTGTTGATACATGGTTTGGAAAGCGCCATCATCGTGATTATGGATTGATGGAAATCATCGAACTATCTCCTATTTGTCGGAAAACTGAGAAGGATCTGAGGCGTTATGTGTCTCTTCGGCCCAAGTGGCGCGAGGTGTTTCACTCGTATACAGATGATCAGGGTCGTCGACATGACTTCTCCTGGGCTTCCTTGACCAACTTCTGGTGCGTGAAGGGACGATATTTGGCGCGGCAGGATGCAAACAAGAGCACATTCAACCAAGTCATTGGGCGGCAAGAACCGAAGAATTTAGCCCAGCGTCTTCGAAACAATGCGACAGAATTCGACAAATGGCTTGCCGGTCGTCAGCAGGAAAGCAAGAAGGTCTTCAGTTTCAAGGAGCCACCGCGCACGTTTGGGTTTGTGAACCCCGGTCTACAAGATTCGAATCAAAGGCCTCTCGACTTCAACGAAATCCGCGGGCGTCTGGAGCAAGTATGGCCGAACTTTCAGGACTCGGAGTTCTTTGAGGGCCAAACTATTCTTCAACTTTTGCTGAGTTCAGCCCGGGAGGGGCGCCATGACGTTTGATTACTGGGTAGAATTGTCTAAATCAGCAAGGCCGCCTGACAAAGGAGAGCTGCCTGCATCCCCGGAGGAAGCCGCCTGGAATCTGGCGTCAGGGTTTGTGGATCGGTGTGCGGAATGGGCTATGCGCGGGGATGACCAAAGGATTGAATCGCGCAACAGATACATTGAGGAAGTAACTTCTAAGGCCTTTTCCCTTCCCTCAGCACTCTCGGTTCTTGAGAGTCCAGACTTTGACTCTGCCCACACCGGATGGCCCGCCTCCTGGCTTGGTATTAAGGTGGGCTTTGAACTTCTTACTCCCTGGTACTCCAAAGACGACCGGGTATTCCACGTGATGGATAACCCGGTGCGCAAGGATTGGGTGTTCGGCGTGCCCTATATGGCGGCCTCCTCCTGGAAGGGGCTTCTGCGATGGGCCTGCCGGATGCAGGCGGGTCTGCAGAAGCATCTCCGGGAAAACGACGGCAAGATCGAGGGCTGGAGGGATCCCGATTGGATCCTTCATCTCTTCGGCAACGAGAAGGGCGAGGAGGAGGACTTCCATCGGGGCGCGCTGGTCTTCTACCCCACGTGGTTCGACAAGATCGGCTTCGAGGTCATCAATCCCCACAGCCGGGAGCGCCGTGCCGGCACCCAGCCCATCTACTACGAGGTCGTGCCCATTGGCACCAATGGGACCCTTTCCCTGCTCTATGCCCCCTGGCCGGGGATGAAGCCGGAGGCAAAGCCCGGGGAGATCATACCCAAACTGCTTGAAGCCATCGAGGCGCTGCTTACCACCTACGGCATCTCCGCCAAGCGAACTGTAGGCTGGGGCACGGCGAAAATCACCGATTGGAGAGCCTATCGGAAAGGTCAAGCCCCGGTGCAAGCGGGCACTCGAGAAGAGCTCTGGAAGGCCATCGTCAACTGGTTCCGGGAGGGAGCTCCATGAGCGCTTTTGCGCCGGCGGAAACCCTGCGAGAGCATCGCCCCCTCCTCCTGGCCATGGAGGCCATCGGCTGGTTCCACATGGCCGGCAAGGCTCGCTCCGAGTTTCTGCGCCACCACGGTGGCGACCGAGTGGACTACAGGTACGAGAAATGGCATGACTACGAAACTCCACCCTTCCCATGGGATGACCTGCTGGGCTGGGTGAGGAGTCGCTTCCAGTCGAAGGTGCCTTCGAATGCATGGCCGGGCTCCTTTCAGGAGTTCACCGAGAAACACAAGGAAAAGGATCCTGGGCTGCTGGGGCTCCTTCAGGCAAGTCATGGAATCGTCTCGGGCGTGGAGAAGAATCTTCCAAGGGCAACCTCTGAGTACCTCGGCCAGTCCGTCCCCCACATGTGGCTCTCCTCCCCGTGGGGGTATCCGAAGCGGAACTTGTTGGTCGATCCGCCGGAAGTCCTTATGCCCAACGGATGGAAGCAGGTGGTCTCGGAAATCCGGCGAATCTTAGAGGAGCTGAAGAACCTGGGGACGCAAAATGTGCAAGATGTGGGCGCTTGGTGGCGCTGGCGGGAGAAGGCCATCGGCCCCGACTCTTTCATCCGTGGGGCTTTTCTTTCCACCCTCGCCGAGACCCGGATCCCCAACAACGACGTTACCTTGTGGGACCAGTCCTACGTGGCGGCTGCCCTCTTCAAGAGCGCCGTGGCCGGAGCGCTGTTAAACTCGGGCTTTCCTTGGGATTGGAGGAGTATTGCGCAAATTTTGAACCAGATTGGAGTTCAAATCAAAACGCGAAATTGGAGTCAAAAACAACGACTTGAGGAACTAAACAAAGACGACCAGAGGATTATTTCCGCTTTTTTGAAATCGCGCACGCGTTGGCGTCTGCTGACGGTGGCGATCGGGACAGAGCACTACGAAGCGCGGGCGGTGAAGATCGGGGATTGGACGGGGATGCAGGCCGCGCTGGAGAGGTTCTTTGAGGAGGCGTGCCGGCTGATCGAAGTGGACCTGGCCGTGGGGTCGCTGCTATACCGCGACAGCAGCGCCGCCGTGTTCTCCTTCCCCGGCGAGCGAGAGGATGAGAATGTTCCGGCGCCGTGGTTGAGCGGATGGGAAGAATGGCTGCGGGAGCAGATCGACGGGATCGCCGGGCGGCTGAACCTTGAAACCCCGCCCGAGGTGCGGCTGAGCCAGCCCACGCGGTCCCTTGTGCCGATGGTAAGGGAACGAGCGGAGGCGGTGAAATCCACGATGGTTCCGGTTCGCCGGGTATGGAGCATTAATGCTTCAGAAATGGAAGGGCATGTTTGCCCGGTGTGCGGCGTGCGGCGCAACGGAGATCCCACCAGTAAAGGGAAGCCTTGCGCGGTGTGCCGGGCTCGTCGCCATCATCGGCGCGACGACTGGCTCTCCGGCCGTCTGGGTTACGACACCATCTGGTTTGAAGAAGCCGCCGATTCCAATGGGCGCCTGGCCGTGCTCACGCTCTCCCTTGACCTGGAGCCATGGCTGAACGGGGAGCGGGTGGATAGCCTGCGGGCGCAGGCGATTTCGGAGTGGCGACGCTTTAACCCAACCCTGGAAGTAGATGAACAAGTTGATCCAAACCCTATCGCCCCATCTACCCCGTTCGATTCGTTGTTCACATACATTCGAAACTCGTTATCAAGCTTCAATCCTCGAGATCCAGTTCTCAGCAATCTGCAGGAAGGATTTCGATATGAGACAGATTGGCCCACGTTCTTCCAAAAGATAGTAGAAGACCGGGCGGCAGCTCCAACTTGGGGCAATCTAAGCAATGACGAGCGCGCCGCTTGGCTGGCACATCAGCTTTTCTGCAAGCTCCCCTCGCCCGGTCGGGTCTACCGTTTTTGGCGGGAAGCCATCGAGTTTTTTGAGGACTTGCTTCGTGAGTTTCGCCAGATTGCATCTCGGAGCGATAACCCCTGGCGGGTGCGCCGGCTCCTCCTGATCCCGGACGCTTCCACGGCTTACGGCTGGAAGGACGGCATGCTTTACGACGGACGCTGGCGGGGTATTCAGATCAGCCTGGTCTATGTGGGCAATTTGAAGGGCTTTGTTACCGCCTCTAACCTGGCGCGCCTGTTGAAACCCGAAGAACGTGAAGAAGCCTTCCAAAACCAGACAATTACGGTTGAGGAAGAGGATACATTCGGGCAACTTGCTTCCCTAACAGTTCAAAGCGTTGAGGAGCTGGTTGGGCGTTATGTCCATCTCGGCGTGTATCATCCGATTATTCCCCTGGAGGTCTCGCCGCTGCGGTTCCGGGTCGTCCTCCCGCTGGAGGCGGCCTCAGAATGCGTGGATCTGGCCATCGCCCGGTGGCGGGAGCGGTTCGCCCGGGTGTGGGACCGGCTTCCCCTCCGCGTCGGCGTGGTGGGCTTCCCCCGCGCCCTCTCTTTCCAGGCTGTGGTGGAGGCGGTTCGTAATGTAGAAGAAGCCCTTAGACTCCCCGCTGAGATTTGGCGTGTTGAAGAAACTCAAATCCGGGAAGGCGTGCTGGCTCTTAGTCTACGGCGGAAGAACGGTCAAAACACGCTTTGGTGTGTTCCTCTCGGCTTACCAGATGGTCGAGAAGATGTCTTTTATCCCTATGTTGAGGTAGAAGACCAGACGCTGCGTTATCCGCGAGATTTCCGGCATCCGGGGTCTGGACGGGTGTTTCGCCACGTCGCTGACCTCCGGCTCGGCGACGGCATCCGGGTGGCCCCGGCGACGGTTGCGGCCATCTGGATGGAAAGCGCTGCCGTCCGCTTCGAGCCGCTGAAATCACGCTATCTTGAGGACTGGACGCGGATGCGAGAGGTCTGGCGCCTCGTCGAGCGCGTCGCCCCCAGCGCGACGGCCCTACAGCGCCTGTGGAGCGCGGTGAACGAGCTGCAAGCGCGATGGCGCGCGCCGGACGGCTCATGGGCAGCCCCTGAGGACCTGCGTCGGGACACCTTGCGAGCGCTTCTGGCGGAACATCTGGAGCTGCAGGGGGCGGATCTGGAAACCCTGGTTGAAGCGGCCATGGAAGATCTTCTTCCTTGGGCGCTCGACTGGCATCTGACGGCGCTTCAGGAGAGACCATAAAGAAGAGGGAGGTGCGGAATGCCGGGCTATCGAAAATTCCTTCACATCGGTTTGGCCCTGGACCCCATCCATGTAGGCGCCGGCGGCGCCCGCCTCGGCCGGGTGGAGCTGACCATCGTCCGCGACCCGGCGACGCGGGTGCCCAAGATCCCCGGCTCGAGCCTGGCGGGGGTGTATCGAACCTACGTGGCGATGGAAGAGCACGAACAAAACCCGAATCGTCAGGTGAACGGACAGCCCAGGCCCTATTACCCGCATTGCGCGGGCTTGGGCCAGCCCCGAGGAGACTACCTGGGGCATTGCGCGCAGCCCGATTGCCCGGTGTGCACGGTCTTCGGTTTCGCTCGAGGAAGGGATCAAGCCGGAGGGTTCGCCGGCCTGGCCGCCTTCACGGACGCCCAGGTGCTCCTTTTCCCCGTGCCCACCCGTCAGGGACCTCGCTGGATCACCTGCCCCGACGCCTTGCGGCTGATCGGCCTGGAGGTCCGGGGCGTGGACCAAGATGCCGTTTATTTAGATTCGCCTCAAAACAATCCGTTGAATCTTGGCTGGCTCCTCTTGCCGGTAATGACCTGCAGCCAGTTTCAGAACATTGTCCAAAGTCTCCGGAACCTTGGAGTCCCAGACTACATCCACGACCGCTTGGCCTTGGTTCCGGATCGTCTCTTTGCTCACATCGTCAACAGCAACCTGGAGGTGCGCACTTCGGTGGCCATCAACCCGGCCACGGGGGCGGCGGAGGAGCAGGCCCTTTTCTCCTATGAGGCCTTGCCGCGGGGAACGGTGCTGGCGTGGGAGATCATCGCAAAGAATCCCCAGCACTTTCAGATCCAAGGCCAGCGAATCTCCGCTGTATCCAGCCCCGGCGATGTGCATGCGAAAGTTCAACTCGCTCACCCCTACCTGGAGCACCTGGGGATCGGCGGCATGGGCACGCGGGGGATGGGGCGCTTGAAAGTGCTCTCTGACGGTCAATCGCCGTCAACTCAGGCTGTAGATTGCGGTGCCTCCTCAACGAGCGCGACAGGCCCCTCATCGAGCGCGCCAGCTCCTTCGACAGGAGATACGGCCGCTTCCTCATCCGGAACAACCGAACAGGGAGGTGAACAATGACGCCAGAAATTTGTGTCAATCTTGACATTCAGTGTGCTGAAGCTGGTCGGGAACTTGGCAAATCCATCAAAGAAGAAAAGGTGCTCAATGATGCCCTGGCGGTCCTGGAGGAGCACGGCCCCTACGCGATGTTCCTATACATTAGGGCCAGGCATAAGGAGGTGACCAGGGACTTCGAGGAACCGCTTGTGAAGCTTTTGTCGGGAACCCTGAAACTAAATGGGAGTAATGGTTTGGATATTGCCAAGAGCGCGGCAGATAATCTTGATAAGCTGCTTTTTGTCCATGACCTGTTGCGGAATGCCCTGATCTATGCGCGATTCCACCTAAAAGCTGTGGGAGGGAAATAGTCCGATGGCGTGGCAGGCCTATCGGTGGGTGTGGCGGCTGGAATCACCCCTTCACATCGGGCTTTCGCCGGCGGGGTTCCTGAATCGCACCCGTCTCTATATCCCTGCCCGCACAATGTGGGGCGCGTTGACGGCTGTTCTGGCGCGGCGAAATGCTTCTGGAGCGTGGCCGGATTACCAAGGCATTGGCGATGCTCTAAAAGAGCAAGCTCGTTTTTCATATCTTTACCCCGCCGAGCAGGTCGGCGGCGAATGGCACCCCTGGCTCCCCCGATATGAAGAAAAGGGGCTGTGCTGGCAGCGCCAAAACAGCGAGGAGAAGCTTTCTGATCGAAGCTTTCGCCAACGCCTCCTATCCACCCATCCGGGCACGGCCATCGACCCCGCCTCCGACACGGCCGCGGAGGGGACGTTACGCGAAACGGAATACATCATGCCGCGATGGCGCCGCACAGACGCTCCTCTCGCTTTCGTGGGCTACCTGTTCCTGAGGGATGGAAAGGACCCGTATGGGCTGAAGGCCGTGGAGGAAATTTGGGTTGGCGGAGAAAGCCGCTACGGCTTCGGCCGCCTGAGCCGCGTGCAGCTGGAAGAATCCGTGAGCGATTGCTTCGGCATCTCCCTGACCTTCGGCGATGAGGCCCCCATCCTGCTCGAACCGGAGTTTGTGTGGGCCCATGTTCCGCTGGACGACGGCGGGGCGGAGGCCGGCGCGTGGGAGATCGTCCTCGGCTGGGATCAGAACGCGCTCCGCTCGGAGGCCCCCTGCGGCCTGTGCTGGACGCCCGGATCGCGGGCGAAAAAGGAAAAGGGACTTCGCTTTCGCCTGCTAAGCAGTGGATTCTGGCAGGCTCAGCCCGGACCCTGATGGGGTTCCGGCACGTCTCTCCGAGGCCTCCGGGAGCCGCCTCGCCGCCTCAAGCACGGAACCGGAATCAATGTCGAATCGAAATGCTTCCTGTAAGTCGGGCTCGGGGAGCCCCTGGGCTCGCTTCGGGCCGAATCTCGGGAGGCTATCGGCCCGCCCGTCGACGGCGCGCCCACTCGATGGCCCAGATCGCCCCCGGACGCATATACATGCTGGCCCGAAAGTTGCCCTCCGCATCCCACCCCTCCGGCGTCCGGAACCAGTAGCCTTTCTCCTCATAGGTCACCCGATAGGCCCCCCAGGCGGTCCGCCAGGCCTCCGCCTCCAGCCCCCGTAGCCACATCGCCGAGGCCACCGCGTAAGTCACCCCCACCCACACCTCCGCCGACTGATTGCTGGAGGTGTCCACCGAGCCGTCCGGCCGCATCCCGTTCACCGCCCCCATCCGCCCTCCGGCAAAGCGCATCACGTTGTATTCGTAAACGGTCCGGAGTGCCTGCTCCGAGTGGGATTCCGGAACGATCGGAGGAAGCCCAACCAGATCGGCATACCATTGGCCGGCCAGCTGATCGGCCATGATGCTCTCACGATGGGGGCTGAGAGCATCGTAGCGATAATACCGCCCGTTCCAGAGGGCGGCCTCAAAAGACGCCCGGCCCCGCCGCAGCCAGTCCTCGTAGCGGGCCCGAGCCTCCTCGTCCCCTACCAGATCCGCCATTCGAACAGCTGCCTCCAGGGCCGCCAGCCACAGCCCCCCGCAGTAAGCGCTCGGCCCTCGCATCGACCACGTGTCATACGTCTGATCCGGGACCCCTTCGTTCTCGGGCAGCCCATCCCCATCGCGATCGAAGAGCTTGAGGTAGTCCAGGGCCGTCCGCACCGCGGGCCATCCGTCCTCGATCAGGGTCCGGTCACCGGTGAACACATAGTCCCGATACAGCAGCAGAACGAACTTGCTGTTCAGATCCTTCCAGATGTTGGGGTCCTGGAAGGAATAGGCGTTCGGCAGTCGCCATGGGGCCTCGGACGGCGAGCCCAGATCGTGGGGAAGGGCCCCCGCCAGCTTGCGGGGCGCCTGAGATCCGCTGGATTCGATGGTCCGCAGGGTGAGGTCGACCTGGGGGACTGTGGCGATGAAATCCCGCATCACCGCCTTCTCCAGCTCCGGCCAGAGCATCAGCAGGGGGAAGGAGCCGTAAAAACGCACATCCAGGGTTTCGTAGAACGGATAGTCATAGCACTCGATCTGGGCGAAATGGCCGATCCCATCCGGGTCCTTCGGATCCACCACCCACACGGTGGCGCCATCTGCGATGAAGTAGAGTTCGTTGAACAGCGCGACCGGATACCAGTCCGGCACGTCGGGGTCCGTCCAGAGGGGTTGCTGCCAGGCCCGGATCTGCTCCCGCCAGTCGGCATAGCGATCCAGGGCCTCCTGGGCGATCCGCCATGCGTTCCGCCCGGAGGTTCCGAAGAAGCGGGTGTAGCGGCGGTGTCAGCGATCTCCGGCGCCGAACTCCACCAGGGGCAGATCCCATGCCAGGGCCATCGGCACCATCCGCCGCTCCCCCGGCTCCAGGCGAAGGGTTACGGCCAGACCCGTCCCGACCGGGACGCCGTCCGGGACCATGACGGTCTCGCCATCGCACTCCAGGCGGCCGTCAGCGGCGAAGTCCTCCCAGAGATCCGCGCCGTCTCCATCCGTTCGGAAGACGAGGCGGTAGCTGATCTCCATCCCCGGCATCGCCAGCGCCGCCAGGGCCCACGATCCGTCCCCGGGCTCCCGGACCGGGCCCTCTCCCCCCACGAGCTCAATCCCCATCATCCGGGCGTCTCCGCGCGTCGCCCGCTGGATCCGATGGAGCCGCCCCTTCGGCGTCTTCTCATCGCCTCCTCCCAGGAGGTTCTCCCAGGTGAACAGAAGGCCCACCGTGAGGGGCTGGGCGGTAGGATTCTCGACGGACCACAGGAACACGGCGACCGGGTAGCTGCTCTCGCGGTAGTGATGCGGGATCACAGGGGAGAACTGCTCAGCAGCCAGCCGGATGGGAAGGCGATCCCACTGATAGATGAACCACGAGCGGGGGTAGAGGGCCGCGTAGAACCCGGCTCCGACCGGATACCGCCATCGCCAGGCCTCCAGCCCGCGGGCGGGCGCCTCCGTCCACAGGGCCTGGGCCAGGGCGCCTTCGGGGCCCTCCACCTCAGCGGGGGGCAGCTGCAGCGCTTCCTGATCGCGCGAGCCCTTCTGCTGGACATCCGCCTGCTGGTGGCCGATGAGATCATCAGCATGCTGGACGCCTCAACGCGAATCGACGTGCTGAACCTGCTGGGGGATCTGCGGGAGCGGGGCCTCTCCATCCTGTTCATCACCCACGATCTCTCCCTGGGCTATTACATCAGTGATCGCTCCATCGTCCTCTACCGGGGACGCGTCGTGGAGATGGGAGCCGCCGAACGGATCTACGCCCGGCCCCTCCATCCCTATACGGAAATGCTGATGGAGTCCATCCCGCGTATCGATGGGCGATGGGGGGCGACTTCTCATCGGGTTGAGCGTTCGGCTGTCCTGTCGGGGGCCTTCGGGTGTGTGTATTACCCGCGGTGTCCCATCGCCCAGGAGATCTGCGCCCGGCGCGCCCCGGAGCTCACGGAGGTGGAGGCCGGCCACTTCGTGGCCTGCCACGTGCGCGCCGGGGCCTCCTCCTCAGCCGGGTAAACGGCCCACCCCGGGCGGTTGCCTCTCGGCAGGACCGCTCGGGTGCGGTGGGGGGATCACCTTCTCCCTTCCGGGGAGGATCCGGATGGGAGCAGCCCGGGGGGCAAGGAGGAGGCAGGCCCTTCCCCCGATCACGGCCGGTAGCGGTAGAGCATCCGCGGGAAGGCGATGGCCTCGCGGATGTGGTCCAGGTGGCAGATCCAGGCCACCGTCCGCTCGATGCC
>OGCB01000434.1_pt1 | contig 11413 bp, 9 predicted proteins | sample 1570031 | NCBI WGS metagenome assembly OGCB01 (sample SAMN05518655, study PRJEB24509) | hot springs metagenome | isolation source: Octopus Spring Streamers, Yellowstone National Park, Wyoming, USA | place: USA:Octopus Spring Streamers, Yellowstone National Park, Wyoming, USA | collected 2011-10-11 | reverse complement strand
AACCAATTTACTACTTAATAAAGGGCATTGGCAACCCGGTATGGGTAACAATCCTTCAACACAGGGATATAGCTTATATCCTATTAAATACATTTTCACATCAATTTTAATTCAGGTAGTCGATACCGATCTGATTCTTGTGAGCAGATGGATTATGCCAGCGGTAACACATATAATTACTATGCTTTTTATCTATCATATCTTTAAATATTTAATATCAAAAGAATCAGCAATATGGGCTACTTTCTTTTATGGTATAAGCCCAGGATATGTTACATACAACTATCAATTCACTAGAGAGCAGATTGCTTTAATTTTTTTAACAATGTCTCTCTATATAATAGCTAAGTGGAATACAGATAAGATCAAAAGCTCCTTCTTAATCTTCTCTATGTTAACAATAGTTTTACCGATAACACATCATTGGACTTCATATAATTTTGTGTGGTTCTTAATAGTCCTTTATCTATTCTCTTATATATCTAAGTGGTTTGGATTAAAACCATCTAAAAGCATGATAGTTATTACATTAATTTCACTTTTTCTATGGAATGCTTATATTGCTTATGTAATATTTTATCTTCACATAAAACTCATACAATCAATATTTATTCAAAGTATAAGTCCTGTTGCGAAATCAATCGAATATATGAGAGGATACGCTGAAATACATCGTTTACTCATTTATTTAGGACAAGCATTTATACTCCTTTTTTCAAGCTTTGGATTTCTATCTTTAAGGAAAGGTAATGCTAAAAGTTCATTTATAAAAATGCTTTACATATTAAGCATTATTAGCCTTATAATGCTTACATTCGTGTTGCCTAGGTTAATTGGTCTTGGCGAAGAGTTCGCTACTGTTGAGAGAAGAAACTGGACGTTCAATTATATAGGAATTGCTTTGCTGGCGGGCCAGTTTTTCGGTAACCTTTCCTTTATGAATAACTATCTCTTCAATACTCAACGGTTTTTATCGAAGATCAAGAAAATATTGTTAATATCTTGTTTGTTTCCGATCATATCAAGTATTTTACTTTATTATCCACCATATTGGGATTTTAGCTCTCATGACCCTAATACTATGAATTTATATAAGCTAAGCTTATATCTTTCTGATAAACACTTCTATTACCCTATTTTAACCATTCAGGCACTTAGACCTCTATTAGAGATAAATGGAATAGTTGTAATGCAAATAAATGAGTTTTCCAAATTAGAAGAAATGAATCTCAGTACTGAAGGTGTAGTGATCGATAGATATATTACGAGCATACGCGTACTTCAATATCTTAGTGCAACTTATAACATCATATATGATAACGGAGTTAATGTATTGATAATAAATCGATGATTAGATCAAGTTATGTCTAGAAGTGACGTTTAATTAATTTTATTAGAGCTTTAAGTTAAAGATACGCGATGAAAGGAAGAGAGCTTATACAATATATATCTCTATTGTTTAAAAATCTTGATAATGTTATGCCATATTCTGAAGCGATATTAGTACATATTTATAACTTTGTTCTTAAATCAATACTGCGTTATGATCTTAGTGGAAAAGTTATAGTTAGAGTCTCAGATGTAAAGGTTAGGTATTTACAGGGGATGGATTTTGAGCAATTTCTTTTTAAAGGATATCAGAGATATCCTAATTATATTCCTAAGAGAGGGGATATCGTGGTAGATGTGGGGGCTTTTGTGGGTCTATACTCGTTAAAAGCCGGGAAATTAGGGGCTTTTGTGATCGCTATAGAACCTAACCCGATCGCTTTCATACAACTCCTTGAAAATATTATGGTTAATAACCTCCTTGGTAACATAGTGCCTATTAATGTTGCATTAAGCGATCAGGAGGGTTATGGTTATTTGAATGTTGTTAATACTCATATACCATCAGGCAAGGCTCATCTAAGCTCGGCAGATATGCCGGGTGCTAAGCAGGTAAGATTGGTCACATTTGATTCTCTAATTTTAAAAAAAGGTTTAAGTTGGGTGGATATAGTAAAAGTTGACGTGGAAGGTCATGAGCTTCAGGTACTTAAGGGAATGAAAGAATCGTTAAGGAAGGGACTTGTTAACAAATTGATTATAGAGGTTCATACACCTGTAAAAGAGAGACTGCCCCATATTATAAGTATTATTAAATACTACCAATATGAAATAGATGGAATCTATCGAGGTGTTCTTTATGCTAGAAGGAAATAAAGTTTTAACAAACTTTCCAAAAATTTCTGTTATAATTCCAGCATATAATGAGGAGAAATATATAGCATCAGCAATAGAATGTTTTTTAAAACAAGTATATTATCCATTAGAGATTATCGTTGTGGATGATGGGTCAACAGATAAAACACCCGAGTTAGCTAGCAGATTTCCCATTAAACTTATTAGAATAAAACATTCAGGACCAGCAAAAGCTAAAAATGTTGGAGTAGAAGCAGCTAGTGGTGAATTGATTGTGATTCACGATGCAAATGATATAATTTTGGATGACAATTTCTTAACAAAGATTTCCATTACTTACATATCTTCAGGAAAGAGAGCTGATATAATCCTAATGCCTATAGTACTATTACCTCGAAGACGTGGATTAATAAACAAAGCAATGTTTATTCGAGACTACCTTAAATACAGGCCCAAAATAGAAAATGGAACACCTGTAGTAAAACTGTTAAATACTGTGGCATTTAAAAGCGAATTTCTAAAATATCATGCAAAATATAAAGAAGATCTCGGGGCATATGAAGACACTTTCTTCTCAGAAAAAAGAGAGCCGAAAAAAGTTATATCAAGTTTCACGTCCATACGCGCGATAGGCGGTGCGATGGATAGCCTTGGGCAAATGACTTCTAGGTGGATTTGGTATGGTAAAAGTCTAATTCCAATTTGGAGATACTCGAAAAAGCTATTTATTCTAAAGGTTATCTATGGAATTTATACTACATCTTTCATTATAGCTCTGGTGCTATTTCCAATAGTTAATGCTTTATCATCGTTGTTTTATATTCCTTTCATACCATTTTTAATTACAGCTCTTTACAGAGCGGTAAAAGCATATTTCTATACACGTGATTTTATGTCGTCGTTATTTCTACCTTTTCTTGATCTCTTACAAGGGCTCTGCGTTTTCGCAGGTTTACTCAAGGCTCTTATACTATTAGTTCTTAAGAGATATACACCTGCAAAGTAACTAAATTTAAGGAATATATCATGAAAAAGCCAAAAGTTTCAATCATAGTTCCCGTATACAATTGTGAGAACACTATAGAGAAATGCTTGTTATCGCTCATTAACCAGACATATGAGAATAAAGAGATCATAGTTGTGGATGACGGATCAACAGATAATACGCCGATAATTCTCCAAAGAATTGCTGAAAAATATAATATTAGGGTTATAAGACTTCCTAAAAATAGTGGTGAAGGTGCAGCTAGAAACGAGGGAATAAAGCATGCAACAGGCGATATAATCTTTGAGGCTGAATCTGATGCTTATTACGCAAATAATTACATTGAACTGTGCGTAAAGCATCTTGAAGATCCTAGAGTTGGCACAGTTATAGGAGCCCTCCACGCCTGGCCTGATGACTCTATATGGTATAAGTGGTGGGAAGCTGAACGGCAAATAATACTTCATAATTATAAGCCTTTGGGAGGATGGTTCTTCAGAAAAAGAGACTTAGAAAAAATAGGATATTATAGAGAGGATCTAAAAATAGGTACTGATAGGGAGCTATCCCTCCGCTTAAAGAAAAAGCTAGGCTTAGAATTTGCCTACGAACCTAAAGCAATATGGTATCATAGGTATCCCTATAGCTTAAAGGCTATATTACGTAAGGCGTTCTGGGGCGGTTTTAATGTCGTAAAATTTAATAAGATCATAGGGATTCATAGGAAAATGCTCTTACGCTCGGTATTATTCATTATCGTTGTAGCGTTCTTTGCAGCGTCAATAGCGCTAACTATAATTCATAGGGACATTTTATATATTCTTTATCCTCTCCTACTCATTTTATCTGCATTTTTCTATCCAGCTTACCAGCTGGCGAGTAGAGGTATAAGTATAAAAGAGTTTAAAGAATACATACTACTCTTCCCACTCGTGCAAGGGCTTAAAACCCTATTCTTTAGTGTAGGTTATATTCTTGGAACCCTTAAAAATTTAAGAAATTGATAGACTATGTCTTTATCATTAATTTCAATACTGATAGCTAACTTTCTATAAAAGTTTCAAAGTACAATATATAATTAAATATCAGATCTTCCGCGATTATATATGGTAGAAGAAGTTGAGACAAACCTTCCCTATTATACCAAAGTTCGTAAGATACAAAAGTAACATTGTGTAACGGACTTTAAGGCTCATCAGGGAGCATCCATTAATACTTATTTGTGAGTTTAAAGTTAAAAGCTTATAATTGCTACTAATGAATTGTTCCTTAAGTTAACCTTCTAGCTAGAAACAAGCTTAGTAACTAACAACTAATATTTTAGCATAAAGAAAAGCTTTCTACTATTATGAATAAGAGACAAATAACCACAGTATCTATCTATAGGGCTTTACGATCTGACTTAGACTTAAGACGAATCCGTAGTGCTGACAAATTATATAAGTATTTTAGCATACATTTCTAGCTAGGTTAAAGGTGTTCAAGCATGGTAAATGAATCTTTAGATGAGCAGAAATTAAGAGAATACTATGATAGTATAGCTGAAGAACGGTTTAACTGGGTTAAAAAGGATAGGGCAAGCCATATTAGGCATCTGCGAGTTTCATCTGAAGCACGTAAATTTATTGAGGAGTTAGCTTCTAAGAAACCTAATGAAAAGATTGTAGTATTAGATGTAGGAGCTGGTTTTGGTGAAATTCTTGCTTATCTAAGAAGCCCAAATACTTACAGAGTAGCGTGCGACATATCGCAAAGAGCATTAGAAATAGCGAAAAGAAATGTTGATGATGCTGTCGTTTGCAACGCAGAGGCTTTGCCTTTTCATGATAATTCCATTGATCTCATTTTATGTGTTGAGGTAATAGAACATGTAATCAATCCAGCGAATCTTCTCAAGGAGATTAAACGGGTATTACGGCCTCGAGGAAAATTTATATTAACAACACCTAATGCCGATAATAAATATTATAAGCACGATAAAGAACATTTGCATCGTTTTAATAGAGAAACCTTAATTAAGTTAATCAGTGAAGCTGGGTTAAAAGTGACGTTTCTTTCGTCAATTAAGATCAGGCATTGGAAATGGTTAGTTCCTCTTTTAAGTTATGAAGAGTCAATTCTTATTAAAGGAGAGAAAGAGGAGCGAAAGCCTTAGTGGAGATGGCTATGATGGCTGGTGAAAGTATATTGTTCAAGAGTCGAGATAGTATTATCATGATAGATATTGATGATGTTCACCCAGAATCTTCTAAAGACGGATCTGACTGCGGTGGAGACTTAGATAGAGGAGCACTCGGTCTGCTTGAAACCTTCCTTAAAAGATATAGCAATGTTAAAGTGACGCTATTCGTAACCCCATGTCACTTGTTCTTACCACCAGCACCTGGCGTTGAACGATTACACGGTATTGCTAGGTTTCTATTAGGTGGCATCGCTGATAATATCATTTATAGATTCTTCATCAAAACCCATGAACCTAGTAGATATGATATTGAAAAGAATGAAGCCTTTAATCTTTACCTGACAAGCCTAGCGAAGGCAGGACAGATTGAAATAGGAATCCATGGTTGCTTTCATTTCCATAATATCCCACCATACCCCTCGGAGTTCAAATATCTAGATGAACGCGAAGCACGTAGACGTATTAGAATTGCAATTAATAAGCTCACTCGGGCAAGGATACCTTTCGTGAAGGGATTTGCACCACCTGGCTGGGGAGTAAGCGGAAGCCTTTTAAAAGCATTAGCTAAAGAAGGATTCATTTATATCGCTGGCTCCGCTGACTTCACATCTCCCGTTACATATAATGCCACTTCTATGGAAGCGGGGTTAAAAGGAGTCCCTCTAATTTTTCCCTCATTAGTAAGTACTAAGCTCGTTAATATTCCAAGGAACTGGACCCCTCACAGAAATAGCCTAGCAAGAGCTCTTAAGATTATCCAACTAGGAGGGTTATTAGGCGTACATATGCACGTAGAAAACGTGTATCATAGAGTCTATTTAGGGAATGGGATAACCGCTGAAAACCTGAATAAACTTGAAAAGCTTGTGGACACTATCGAAAGCATATACGGAAACTCCGCTAGCTTCTTAACCTTTAGCGAAGTAGCAATTAATTTTATACATAATACTAAGAAGACATTAATATGATAGTTTACTTTGATAAACTAAGAAAAAGCATTATAGGATAGATATATAATGTACGGAACTCGTGTCTCTGTTCTGATACCTGCAACAAGTCATCTAAGGTTAAGATATCTACTATCTAGCTTATCGAGGCAGACACAAAGACCTTACGAAGTTATAATAGTTTTAAAGAACTCTGATGTATATTATGTAGAAGGAATTTGCGCTGAAAGAGCTTTAAGATGCGCCATTATTGAACAAACTCATGGATACTTTACCCATGCCCTTAATCTATGTAAGAAGGAAGCAAGTGGTGAAATAGCTGTTTTTACTGATGATGATGCTATAGCCCTATCTTCTTGGATTAAGAGATATGTAAAACTTCATAAAAACTATGGAAACATTGTTGCTTGTATTTCAAGCAGAGATCTATATTTAAATCTTGAAACTATGACGATAGTGCCAACGCCAGACGATTTAAACTATGTTAAGCTTTATAGATGGTTTATTAGACCATGGTTAGAGAAACCGCATCCGTTACTGAAAAATATAGATTTGGGGTCTATATGACTAAAAATCTAAAGATAGCACATGGTCCTTATATACCAGGTAAACCTTGTTATTCGTTGCCTTTCAGGGGGGTTAATATGAGTTTCAAGAAAGAGGCTTTAGATGAAGTAAAATTTCCTGAACACCACTTCTTAAAAGAGCACCTGGGAACGAACAATATGTGGGTCTACAGCTAATTATAAGAGGGTATGAGTGTATCTATGATCCTAGCAACCCGATCTTGCATATGGTTCGTGAAAGTCTCTCAAGAACTACTAGTGAAGAAATAAAAATTGAACTTAGGGTTATGGAATTATTTTATTTAAAGCTTATTAAGGAGTACACAATGTACTCCTCTAGGTGGTATAAGCGAGGTGAATGGTAACTTGAATAAAATAAGTGTGGCAATAGTGGGAGCCGGCTATATAGCAAATACCGTGCATATACCCATCTGGAGAAAAATAAAGGGAGTTAACCTAACAGCTATATATGATATAGACAAGGAGCGTGCAGAAAAGACTGCCAGAAAGTGGAGAATACCTCGCATTTACACGGACTTTGCTAAGTTGCTCGAGGAAGAAAATGAAGCGATAATAGATATATGTACTCCACCATCTACACATGCATCTTTAAGTGTAGAAGCTATGAGGATGGGACATAGTGTTGTGCTTGAGAAACCTATGGCAATGAGCTATGAGGAGTGCAAGAAAATAATGGATGAGTATCAGAAAAGAAAACATGAAGTAAGGCTTTGCATAATACACAATTTCCTTTTCACACCCCCCCTACTTGAGATAAAATCAATTATAAACAAAAAACACTTAGATATTCTAAGCGTAGACATTAGAATGCTTCATACTCCAAATGATGAGATGATTTCTGATAAAAATCATTGGGTTCATAAACTGCCAGGAGGCAGGTTCGGAGAAAACCTGATCCACCCAATATATATTTTACAGAATTTAATCGGAAGATTAAACGTGAGAGATGTTTATACCTCAAAAAGAGGTTCCTACGACTGGGTTAAATTCGACGAATTGTTCGCTACCTTTGATTCTGAGGGAAAATACGGCACAATTCACATATCATTTAACGGTCCAAGAGCGACTAATGCTCCCCTCTCTATAAGAGTCTATGGAAAACAACTAATAATAAATTATGACGGGTCAAACCTTACACTAATTACCCAAGGTTCTCTGCCTCAAGGAGCAATATGGAAAGTAAAAGATAATCTTACACTTATTACGCAGATCGCAAAGTCACTAATCAAGGTAACTATAAAGAAGACAATCAGAACTGTGCTAGGCAAAAATGATACAGGCCATGAATATCTCTTTACATCTTTTATTCAAAGCATCTTAGAAAATAGGGAGATGCCCTATACTCCTGAAGAAGCCTATGACGCAACTATAACATTCCTTGAAGTGCTTCAAAGAATCGAAAATATAAAGTTTAAAAGCAATACATTAACATAGTAAGGCTAAACCGGCTAAACTAATTAATAGAATGCCGCTTCAGACTATAAAATATCTTTTAAAGAAAATAGTTAAAAGTAATAATACTATCCCGTACGATTTAATTATAGCTCTCAATACTTAGTAAATACTTATAATTTAAATTTAGGCTAAGACTGATACGTCCTAAATCTCGGCACATACGTGGCTATCTTGATGTTAACTTAGCTCTAAAGACGCTAGTGGGCTTAATACTTCACAACTATATCCTTATAAGATGCGAATGAAATTGAGAGGCATAGAAACAAAACCAACACCTACCTTCGGATACAATATATAATACCAATATCCTTTTCTCCTTCCACCAGTTTGCACTTATAGTCTTTAGCTAGGATCTTCAAGAGTTCCTTTACAGATTTATTAACAGCATATGTATGGTATTCAATTAATAATTCTTTGAATACTCTCACGTGCTCATAATCATTAAGTATCACATCATACTCGCAACCTTCACAATCTATCTTTAAAATGGCATCATCTTTAACGGCATACTTATCAATTAATACTCTTAATGTTATAGCAGGAATATGACTATCACAGTTTCCTCCAGGTCTATGATATGTGCTGTAAGTATGCATAAGATCTGTACCTTTAATACATATACTACCCGGCTTGCTTGCTAAACCGGCATTAACAGGTATAATTATGTTCGTGAGACTATTCAGCCTAATGTTTTCAAGCAACTCTTTATAAGCCTCAGGATGAGGCTCAATTGAAATAACTCTTTTAGCACCTTTCAATACAAAATAAATAGCTGAGTCACCTATAAAAGCTCCAACATCAACAACGATTCGACCATTAACTTTCAAAAAGCTGTACGCATCACCATCAATAATGTTAATTACTGACGGCTGCATATGCCTAAACTTAACACGATCCTTCACATAGCAATTACATACACTATCATAATCCCAGCCAAGAATTTTAGCAAGGATCTCTACATTGTATATCACATCACTAATATCATTAACCTTCATGCCGTTCACAAAAAACATATTATCGGTACACTCAACTGATCTAATAAGGCGATGGGAAAATAAAAATAATAAGCCTACAAAAACTTCCGGATCTAGTACAACTGTACAGTTGCCAATTTCTGCTCTAAGTTTAACGTTAAAGCCTATCCTAGCTAAGATATACTTAATTAGTAATAAGTGCCAGTTATTGAATAAGTAACGGCTAATAAAAGCTATCCTAACTTTCCTCTTTATTCCTAACAATATCAACTGCAAATCACTCACTACTTGAATCTTCTTGAATCTTATCACTCACAATCACATACATGAATTACCCGAAGTCTGACTTAAAAGCTTTAAATAAGTAAAATACCTAGGCTTTTAATATGCCTTATCCTGATAAAGGAAATTGTTCTAAAAAACTTTGGTACCAGTTTCACAGAGTTCCTCAATTAATACTCCTCCTCTGTTAATTTCCTTACAACAAAACTTCCCTATCTTCATTGGATAACAGCAGAGGCATCTCGTTAGGTCATAGCGCTAGTTACCATAGCCAGGAAATCTAATCCTAGGTTTAACTGCCAACAACTTCAGAATCGAGGCTCCTGAATTCTACAAAGGTCTTAAAGATTATTCTAAGGGTTAGCTCGTGAGAGCTTGGTTAGAATTCTGCTTAATCTAGAAAACGCGAGGCTGCCCTTCAGCAATCCCTCTAGATAACTCTTAGAGTTACAATATCTAAATACACAACAAAATCTTACACTATGTATCCTGCGTGCCTTAACCTCAATGACACTCTCGCTAGTTTAGCTGAAGACGAATTTAAACCCCCTGTGTGTCTTGTTAGACATCTGTTTTACTAATTAACCCATAGAGATGGAGGTAAGTTCGAACCTGGTATCGCAAAGCATGTTTAACCAGGCTGCAGGAAAGTAGCTTAACTGTACCCACAAACGACTTAGCCCCATTAAACCGGCATCACTGACGCCTGACAACTGGCAAATAATCCTGGCACTCCTGCCATTGCTCTGACAATACCTCCTGGCTTGGTAACTCAGTTGCTATGCAACTCCTCACTCAACTCTAATGTGCTCCCGTGTCAGAGAGACATGTTAGAGTTAACAAATAAATGTCTGAGTAAATGCGTAAATATCGGAAAACATTTTAGATACGAATGAAGCTGCTGAAGTGAAAGTCTCAACCTTATTTATTGATTCTTCTGATGTTAGCTTGCTGCCCCTATACTCAATCGCTACGTAGAGTTATTGCAACTTATGTAAGCCTTCTGAGAGTTCTTAGAGGTGTTTATTATTCTGAAGAGAGGGCTCGTTAAAATCGTAAGATTCTCGGAAAGCTCTTATATCTGTGCAGGGTAAAATGGTAAAATATTGTTGTTTACAGGGTTTGCTAGGCTTAACAAGCTTTGCTTAGCGTACCTCAGGATGATAGCGGTGTTCTTGGGGATGAGCTTTTTGCGTGAGGAGGCTAGGTATAGATGGTTTCTGAGAAATGTTATCGAAGTTGCTGAGGCTCTGAGCGGGCTTGAGTTGCTCTCTATAAGTTCAGGAGGCCTGTGGATCATGTCTCCGTCGATCTCCTTGTTAGTAAGGACAGCGTTGGAAAGGCTGTTAGAGTCCTAAAAGAATGGGATTCGAGATCATAGTTCTAGAGCCTTACACAGTAACCCTTGCGAGGAAGAGCTTCATAGTGGATCTCTACACAGAACAGTCATTCTCATAGATAGTATACCTCGATAGCGGCAAGTTTCTAAGGGATTACAGGGAGGAGGTTGGGCTGAAGGGCGTTAGAGCCTATGGTTTGACGAGGGAGGCTGAGGTTGTCGTAGCATCTGCACGCGCCATATACAAGGAGCACATGGTACTACTCCTAGACTGCATAACAGCGTGGACGTGGACTAATAAGAGGACGTGGGGTATAACGTTGGAGCTCAGAGCACAGAGGGCATTAGAGGAGCTCCTAAAAGCATGTAGTATGATAAGGGAGGGCCTGGTCGAGGCACCCTACAAGCTTAAACCACACGTTATACTCAAAGCATACACAGAGAAGATGATAGGAGACCCGGTATTCAGAGCAACAAC
>OGCB01000433.1_pt1 | contig 11414 bp, 12 predicted proteins | sample 1570031 | NCBI WGS metagenome assembly OGCB01 (sample SAMN05518655, study PRJEB24509) | hot springs metagenome | isolation source: Octopus Spring Streamers, Yellowstone National Park, Wyoming, USA | place: USA:Octopus Spring Streamers, Yellowstone National Park, Wyoming, USA | collected 2011-10-11 | reverse complement strand
AGCCTTTATAGCGCCTTCCTCACGGTGCAGATTTCCGGCCTGCCGGGGCCTGTGGCGAACGTTGTGGTTACCGGGGCGAACGGGTATAGCCGCGCCCTCAACAGCACCGCCGTGCTCACCGTGGAGCCCGGTGTGTACGCCGTGAGCGCTTACCCCGTGGAGGCGGACGGTCAGACTTACACTCCGAGGGTTCAGGGCTCTCCGGTGTCCCTTGACCCCGGAGAGAGCGGTACGATACAGGTCGTTTACCAAGTGGGCCAGTAAAGGGCGTTCTAGCCGAAGTTCCCGTGGTCAAATCCACGGGAGTTTGTTACGCTATATACCGAGGTGGCCTTAGTATGGGTCGGAGAGTCTGGCTCGGCTTGGCCGTTATGGTCTTTGCGGGATGGGGGGTGGCCCAGACCTGCCAGGTGCGGTACACGGCTCCCGACTACCCGGAGCTTCCGGCTTATCAGCCCCAGGTCTACCTTTCCGTTACCCCCAACCCCCTTGTCAACCCGGGAGCGTTGACGGTTCAGGCTTGGACCTCTTCTCCCGCCGCCACGGCTTGGGTGCGGGTGAGGTGGAACGGGGGGCAGCTGGCCACGAGAGATGTTCCGGCCCCGGGATACGTTCCCCTTTTGAACCCTAATCCCCAGCGGGGCTGTCCCGCGGTCGCGGCGACCACCCGGCAGTTAGACTACCGCGACAACGGCCTCCACAACTTCGTCGCCGAAGCGTATGTTTACTGGAAGGAGCGCTACACGGACTGGTCTTGTCAGTACAGGGACCAGGACGGCAATGTTCAGAACACCGTGGTTACGACCACCGGCTATGTTCCGGGGTATCCTTACTACAACTGCCAACAGCTGAGGGCGTACTGGCGGGTGCAGAGCGGGATAGTAAGCGCTTCGCAACGGGTTCCGGTCTACGTTACCTGGGAGAAGTCCCTGTCCTACGACCAAGCGCTTCAGGAGTTTGCCAACCGGCTCGTGGAGGACCACAAGCGGGCCGGGGGGTCCATGCTGGCCTACGCCTTCGCCAAGGAGGTCCCCGAGCCGGTGCGCGGCGCCATGAGGCAGGTGGCCCAGGGGTACTTCTACGACTGCAACTGGCTGGGCATCTGCCAGCGGGCTGATCCCGCCGGGGAGATCAAGTACCTGACGGACGTGCCCTCGGCCCTCACGGACCTGGTGGCCACGGGGAGGCTGTGCGGGGGGCTCATCACCTTCTGCTTTGGGGAGCGCAACGCCCGGGTCTCCGACATCGGCCCCAAGGTGGAGATCAAGACCTTCCTCATGGTCAAGGGATGGCGGCACGACTACCTCCTCATGGACCGCCTCATCCCCCGCAAGTACTACGACCCCGCCGACCCCTACTACCCCGGCGTCCCCGAGGAGGAGCGCCGGCAGGTCCTCCAGGGGTGCCGGACCTTCAAGGACACGGGGGAGGGCAGGCGGTGCGTGGCCCTGGTGGAGACCCCCACGGGCATCGTGCCCACCCTGAAGACCCTCCTGATGATTGACCCCCTCTTCCGCCGGGGGCGGCAGTACCCCTAGGAGGTGCGGCGTGTGGTGGCGTTGGACCTTGGGCGTTGGCGCGGGTTTGGTCCTGGCCCAGGCATACGGGCTCCTTTGGTTCTTCGTGGGTCCCGCGTGGGCGGCCCTCTTGACCTTGATGGGCTCGAGGTCCTCGGAGGTGCGGCGTGCGTAAGGCGTTTCTCCTTCCCTTCCTTTCCCTGGCCCTGGCCCAGGTGGGCCTTTTGGACGGCCCCCGGCCTCCCACCGAGGTGCGGGGCACCCTGCAGGGAAACGCCCGGGACGGGTACCGGGTGGCGGTGGAGTTCCTGGTGGAACAAGGGGTGGAGCCCCTGCAGGGGTCCGCCCTTCAGCCCCTCTCCTGGGACGGCACCCTGTACCTCTGCCCCGGGGCGTGCGACACCTTCCGCCTCTCGGGGTACACCCGAGGCGCCCTCTACAGCCAGGCGGTCTTTGACCTCTACGACAGCCAGAACCGCTTCCGGGGGCGGGCGGGGGTGAACACGGTGTACGACAACCAAAACCGGCCCGCCTACTACCGGGTGGAGTACGCCGTGTCCCCCCTTCAGGGGACCAGGGTGTGGCGGCCTTCCCCCGACAACCCCGTGCCCGTGGAGGCCGGGGGATGGCTTTCGGCCACCCCGCCCGGGGGGGTGAGGCCGGAGCGGTACCGGTACCCGGGCCTCGAGGGGTACCGGCCGCCCCAGGGGGGGAGCGCCTTCTCGTCCATTTCCCCCGCGGACCGGGACGTGGTGGAGGTGGTGCGGGTGGACTCCCTGGCCCTCTTGCGCCAGGTGTTCGGGAGGGCAGAGAGGGGCTCCACCCTCTACCTCTACGTGCCGGACGTCTCCCCATGGACCCAGCGCCTGGCCCAGGAGTGGGGAAGCCAGGTGGGGGGGCAGGCGCGGTTTGTGGTGCCCGAGGGGACGGCCCGGGCCTACTGCGCCACGCCGGCCCGGCGGGACCCCCGCTACTACGTGATGCCCCGGGAGAGCCTGCCCCCGGAAGCGTCCTTGGGAGTGGCCTATCCCCCTTCCGGGGAGGGTCAGCCGGGGATGGCGCTGGCGGGGGCGGGGCTTTACCGGGACCCGGGGTGGCCGGAGGCGGACTACGTGGACTTCACCACCGCCCTCATTCCCCTCACCGAGGGCCTGCCCCAGGCCCGGGCCCGGGTGTGGGGCTACACCTCCCGGGCCGACCTGAAGGCCCGGGTGGAGTTCTACGGGCGCGTCCTGAGCTCCGGGTACGACCGCTACGCGAGCGGCCAGGTGGGGACGCCCTGGGACGGGCGCTTCACCGCCGACGTGGGGGCGGGGGTGGAGACCTTCCGCCTCCAAAACTGGCAGGAAGGGGACTACACGAGCGCCCTCTTCTACGCCCGGGACGACGGGGGCCGGGACCGGGCGCTCGTCTACGTGACCACGCGGAAGGAGACGGTGTACGAGCTGGACACCTCCCGGCCCGTCAGCTTCGACTTCAGCACGTCCGGGAGTGCGGTGGAGGGGCTTCGGTTCAGCGTAGCGGGGGAGACCTTTGAGGCCTACGGCTGCAGCTATTCCAGCAGGTCGGGGCTCACGGACATCTACGCCTGCAGCTACCGCGACCTCCAGGGGCGCTACCGGGGTGGCGGCTCCATAGGGGCCTGGTGGTTTATACGCCGGGTTTCGGGCACCGTCTACCCCCTGGTGGCCCGCACCCGGACCCTGGGGTACACCTACGGCGCCTACATCCGGGGTTGGACCGAGGGGTGGCGGGCCGCCAGCGACAACGACCGCCCCGTGCAGGCGGGGGGTGTGGTCTACGCCGAGGGCCGGGGGTACCGGGTGCCGGGCCTCGAGGGGTATCTGCAGCCGGGGAGCGGCGCCTTGGAGGTGGCCTTCGGGAACCCCGCGGTCTCCTACCTGACCCGGCGGCTGGACCCCTCGGCCAACCCCTACGAGCCCCTAAAGGGCCAGGGGGTTCAGGAGGCTGGGGTGGGGCCTAAGCCCCTCCTCAACTGGTGCGTGGCGAAGGGGCTTTAGGGAGGTGGGACGTGAACGCCAAGGGTCTTCCGCTGGCTTTGCTCCTCCTTCTCTCCGGGGCCTTGGGGGCCGAGCCCCGGTACGAGGACTGGACCAAGTACCTCCTCTCGGCCCCCGACTACCGCCTGGAGCAGATCTTGAGGGGGAAGTGGCCCTACCTGGAGGTCCTGAGGAAGGACCGCTTTCGGGACTACCAGAAGGGGCCTTGCGATCCCCAGAAGGACCCCCAGGGGTGCCGGGGGCGGATGCCTTGGGCCGAAGCCCGAGCCCACGAGTTCTACCTGCCCCTCTCCAGCCTGGAGGCCACCCGGGAGGTGGCCCGGGACCTGAGGCGGGCCTGGCAGCGGTTTGAGGAGCGGTACTACTGGCGGGTCATCACGGAGTTGAACAACCCAGCCTTCTGGTTCGCCTATTGTCTGGCAAGGGTAAAGGGGCCGGAGCTTTCCCCACCCCTTCCCGATTTTCAGCTGCAGGTCCCCTCGGAAGGGGTAGACCCCGCCTTCCTGGAGGCCGCCACCCGCCAGGGGCCTTTGGACATGGGCCGGTGGGCTTCGGCGGGGCTCCACGGCCTGGACCGCTACCTCCCCGTGCCCCAGGTGGACCCACGGGAGTTTTGCGACGGCCTGGGGTTGCAGATCCTCCCCCTCATGTACATCCCCGGCTTCAAGGTGCTCCTCCAGGGGCACGAGGTCTTCCGCACCCCCGGGTACCCCTCCAAGCCCCTCTGGTTCAACTGGGACGAGGCCAACGCCCGGGTGGAGCGGGCCATGCGGAAGGCCCTCACGGAGTACTACCTGGACTACCAGAAGGAGGTGGCCCGGATCCTCCTCACCCCTAGGCCCAGCACCCCCCAGGAAGCCCTGAACCTCCTGGGGGGAGACTTCCGGAGCCTGGGGGCGCCCAAGGCCTACCTCCCCGTGCCCTGGCAGGGGCACCTCCTGGGGGGCGGGAGCGTGGTGGCCCCGGTCTACACGGAGCTCGTCCCCACCGACCCCACGGCCCTCTGGAATCAGATCCAGAGCCTCTGGAACGCCTACAAGGGCCTCATCGACCGGGCGGGGAGCGACGTGGAGAAGGCCTACCTCTACGTCCACTTCTACCGGGCGGCCAGGACCCTCTTCCAGTCCAAGGCCTTCTACGGCCTCCCGGGGATGGACGCGGCCAAGGAGAACCTGGTGAGGCTGGTGGAGGCGCCCTTGCGGAGCCTCGCCCAGAGCCTCCCGGTCCTCCGGGGGTGCGCGGGGAGCCTGGACCAGGTGGCCTCGTGCGCCGCCCTGGCCCTCAAGAAGGTGGACCTGGCGGCGAAGGGGGTGGGGAACCTGCAGGAGCTGGGAGGGGGCGGGCAGGCCGAGCCCATCAAGGCGGCGCGGGAGTCCCCGGGCCTCTGGAAGTTCGAGGAGGCCAAGCGCTGGCTTCCCCCGGCCTCCTTGCCCGTCTACGAGGCCTTCGGGTACGCGGGCTTCTTCCAGGCCCAGAACATCCTGGAGGCCACCACGGTGCCCGACATCCGCAACGTGGACCTCTCCTCGTTGAACCTGGGCAACTGGATAGGGTGGGCCTGGAACCAGCTATCCCGCCTGGTGGTGTACTGGCACGTGCCCCTCACCATCGACGCCCGGGTGGAGTACTGCCCCCCGTGCGTCCTCGCCTACCCCTCCCTGCCCCTCGAGGGGCCCGTCCAGCCCCTAGGGGTGCCCCCTTACGTCCTCCCCTTCGCCCTGGAGCGGACGCATTGGCGCTGGATCTCCGTGCCCGAGGGGTACGAGGTGCCCGGGGTGCGGGGCACGCCCTACAAGCCCCTGGGGGACCTCTCCGCCCTGACGAGCCTGGTGGACCTTTCCGCCTTCTACCGGATTCTGCTTGGGAGGTGAAGCGTGAAGAAGGCCTTCGCGGTCCTTTGGTTGGCCCTGGCCCCGGCCCTGGCCATGGACTGGCTCGCGGGCCTGGACTGGGGCGGGATAAGCGGCAACCTGCAGCAGGTGGGCCAGGTGATGGCGTGCGACCCCTCCGGGCTCAGCCGGCTGGACTTCAGCCAGCCCAGCCTGGTCCTCCGGGGGGTGTACCGGGTGACGAAGTGCGTCCTCTGCCTGACCCTCAAGATGTGCGGCCTCCCCGACGACATGCTCTACCCCGCCAGCTGGGGGGAGGTGCTCCAGGGGTTCCGGGGAGGCGGGGACGTCCTCATCGTGGGTTCGGGGGCCGGGGTGAGGGCCCTCACCGACTACCTCATCGCCGCCCTTGGGGGCGGGGCCTGCCAGAACATCTCCTACGGGGGCGTGCCCATCTACACCTGCCCCGAGGGGGGCATCCGGGTCGCCAAGGCCCTCGTGGTCACGGACCCCGCCACCGCCCGGGAGGTCAAGGCCAAGCTCCAAAGCCTTCGGGACCCCAACCTCTTCAAGGTGGTGGGGGTGGGCGGGGAGCGGGACGCCCCGGAGCTCTCCCGGGTCCTCCTGGGGCTTCCCATGGTCTACGCGGGGCGGCCCTTCATGTTCGCCCCCGGGTACAGCCCCCCGGACCGGTGGCTCTGGCTCACCTTTGACGGGCCCACCGCGGACAAGGTGCTCCTGGTCCTGAGGCTGGCCACCCAGCACGCGGCCAGCGCCGCCCAGAGGGAGGAGGAGACCAGATGAAGCGGGAGGAGTTCTTTCGGCTCTTGGAAGAGGCCACCGAGGTGCGCTCGGATAGAGGGTGGTACCTGGTCCGGCTTCCCGGGGAGGGCTGGCGGCTCTATCACCTGGCCCCCCTCGAGGCCCACCGCCCCGGGGCCCCTACACCCCAGGTGAACCTCCTGGCGGAGGGCGAGGAGGCCCTGGATCGGGCCAGGGCCCTAGGCCTTTGGCGGGGGGCGGCGTGAAGGGGCTTGTGGCCCTCCTCTTCCTGGGCCTGGCCCTGGCCCAGGGGGTCCCCAGGGTCCAGGAGGTGGGCGAGCGGGAGGCCTACTGGTTCCTGGTGAACCGGACCCGGGAGGTGCTGGTGGTGGGCCTGCCCCCCGCCGCCCTGGCCGAGGCCCTCAAGGACAAGCGCCTCACCCTCCTCCTGGGCAGGGAGGCCCCGCCCTCCTGGGCCAGGGGGGCCAGGGTGGTCCGCCTCGGGGGGAGCCCCATGGCGGGGTGGTTCCTCCTGGCGGACGGGCGCTACTTCCTGGCCCCCAAAGAGGGGAGGTACGTGGTGGTGGAAAGCCGGGAGGTGGTGGCCACCCTCTACGGCTACTTCGCGGTGGCCTTGGGAGGTAAGCCGTGATCCTGAGACTGGACGGCGCCAAGAAGCGGAGCGTCTACCAGGGCCCAGGCTTGGGCGTGTGGTACGCCCTGGAGTACCCCACGGGCAGGACCCTGGCCTGGTGGGAGGGCGAGGAGGGGGAGCGGGAGGAGATCGGCGACTTCCCCACCCTGGAGGAGGCCTACGAGGCCATAGAGGCGCACTTCAGCCGGAAGGTGGACGAGATCATGGCCAGCCTGGACCAGGACGAGGTCCTGGGGCCCCTTTTCGCCTCGGAGTACCCAGAGGGCGAGGAGGGCGAGGGTGAGGAGCCGCCCTGGGACCTCTACACGCCCGACGAGCCGCCGGAGGACTGGGATGACGATGCCGAGGACATGGACCCTATTCTTTAGCCTGGCCCTGGCCCTGGCGGGGTGCGGCCCCGAGGGGCCCAGGGCGCTGAGGCTCAGCCTGGCCACGGCCGAGCTCACCGCCGAGGCCGGCGCCCGGGTGGACCTCCCCGTGGAGGTGGAGGCCCGGCGGGTCCGGGCCACCCTCCGGGTGGAGGGCCTCCCCGAGGGCTTCGCCCCACCTCCCATGGCCCTGGAGGAGGGCAGGCGGACCCTCACCCTGCCCCTCCTGGCCAAGGAGGCCGGGACCTACGGCGCCCGGGTGGTGGCCGAGGGGGAGGGCCTCCGGCGGGAAGTCCCCTTCCGCCTGGTGGTGGCGGAGCCCCGGGCGGAGCGGGTGGCCCTGGAGGGGACGGTCTACGTGGGGGTGCCCGAGGGGCTTTCCCCGCAGGCCTGGGGCGGGAGGTGGTACCGGGCCCCGGGCGGGGGCCTCTTCCCCGACCGGCCCCTTCGGGCCCAGGGCCAGGGGGAGCCCCTCTTCCCCCGGCAGTGGGGCCTGGCCCTCGCCGGCTTCCCCGAGGCCTGGGCCCGGGGCCGAGGGGAGGGCGTGGTGGTGGCCGTGCCCGACACCGGGGTCCTCAAGGACCACCCCGACCTCCAGGGGGCCCTGCTTCCGGGCCTGGACCTGGTGGACGGGGACGCCGACCCCGAGGAGCCCGTGGTGGGCGGCCGCCAGACCTTCCACGGCAGCCACGTGGCCTCCATCGCCGCCGCCCCCTGGAACGGCGTGGGCATGGCCGGGGCCTCCCAGGCCAGGGTCCTGCCCATCCGCCTCCTGGACCCCGGGGGCTCGGGCCGGGAGAGCGACCTCATCCTGGCCCTGAGGTGGGCGGTGGGCCTCGCCGAGGGCCTGCCCCCCAACCCCCACCCCGCCCGGGTGGTGAACCTCTCCCTGGCCGGGGCGGGGCCCTGCTCCGCCCCCCTGCAGGAGGCCATAGACGAGGCCCGGGCCAGAGGGGTCCTGGTGGTGGCGGCGGCGGGGAACCAGGGGGAGGACTACCGGGGCCACTTCCCCGCCAACTGCCGGGGGGTCCTCGCCGTGGGGGCGGTGGGGCCCGACGGCCGGCTCGCCCCCTACGCCAACCGGGGAGCCCCCCTCCTGGCCCCCGGGGGCAACACGGGGCTGGGCCCGGAGGCCGGGATCCTGGGGGCCGGCTTCCTCCCCGGCCAGGGGATGGGGTGGCGCTACCTCCAGGGCACCAGCCAGGCGGCCCCCCACGTGGCGGGGGCGGCGGCCATCCTTCTGGGGATGGGGGCGGACCCGGACGCGGTCCAGGGAGCCCTCCTGGCGGGGGCCAGAAGGGGGCCTGACGGCCTCCTCCTCCACCTGCCCGGGGCCCTCCTGGCCCTGGAAGGGGGCGGGGTGGCCCTGGAGGTGGAGGGCGGCCTGGACCTCCGGCCCGGGGAGGCGGGCGCCCTCCCCGTGAGGGTCCTCTCCCCTACCCCGGTGCCCGTGGGGGTGTATCCCGAAGGGGGGCTTTCCGCCTACCTCTTCCCCAACCCCGCCAAGGGGGAGGCGGTCCTCAGGGTCTACGCCCCGGAGGCCACGCCGCCCGGCCCCCACCGCCTCCTGGCCTTCTTGGACCGGGACGGGGACGGGCTCTTGGACCGGGACGAGCCCTGGACGGAGGCCCAGGTGGGCGCGCCGGCCCGGGGGGTGCGGCTCTTGGTGCGGTAGGGGACCGGGCCACCCACCGGGAAGCCCAGGGGGCCCTTGGGGATGGGGACGGGGAAAGGAGGCCCGTTCCCCAAGTCCTGTGGGGGTCCGCCTTGGGGCCCCTGCCCCAAAGGGACCGTCCGTCCCGCGTGGGCTCCTTCAGCCGTTGACCGGTCTGTCTGGTTGGTTTATCCTGGCCCCATGGCCAGGACCTGGCAGCTGCAGGAGGCCAAGGCCCGCTTCTCCAAGCTGGTGGAGGAGGCGCTGAAGGGCGAGCCCCAGCTGGTCACCCGGCGGGGCCGCAAGGCGGTGGTGGTCCTGGACTGGGAAACCTACGCCCGGCTCACGGGGGAGAAGCTCGCCCTCTGGCAAGCCCTCCGCGCCCCCACACCCCTTCCCAACGATGAGGCGGAGGCCCTCTTCGCCCGGACGGAGGCGGAGCACCGGGAGGCCTCCCTCTTCTGAGACCACCGTGGCCTACCTCCTGGACACCAACGTCCTCTCCGAGACGGTCAAGGCCCAGCCGGACCCCCAGGTGGTGGCCTGGTTGGAGGAGACGCCCCTGGGAGAGGCTTACCTTTCGGCCCTGACGTGGGGGGAGCTGGTCCAGGGTGTGGTCCGGGCCCCGGCGGGGCGAAGGCGGGCCCTGGAGTCCTGGCTCCGGGGGGTGAGGCGGTCTTTCCAAGGGCGCATCCTGCCCCTGGACCTCCCGGTGATGGAAGTCTGGGGCCGCCTGGTGGGCGAGGCCTTCCTGAAGGGCAAACCCCTCTCCCCCCTGGACGCCATGCTGGCCGCCACGGCGCTGCACCACGGTTTGGTCCTGGTGACCCGGAACGCCCGCCACTTTGAGGGCCTGCCCATCGCCCTCTTCAACCCTTGGGGCGGGGCGGAATGATCCCACGCCCAGTACCCTTACGCTAACCCAAGTCCGACATTCCGCACCCCCCTCACTCCAGGAGGTAACATCGCCCCGCCCCCAGCAGGCGCACCGCGGTCTCGTGACGGGGGGCCAGGTTGAGGACCGGGGGCCCGCCCTCCAGCTCCACCAAACGCACCCAGATGAAGAGGTGGAAGGCCCAGGTGGCCCAGGTCGTAGACCTTCAGGTCGGGTTGGGCGCTCGCCCGAAAATCCAAAGGCATGGGGGCAGGGGTGCGGAATGTTGGTGGTAACTTCCCCAGAAACCTTTTGCCAGGGCCCCCATGCTGGCGCAAGCCGCCATGGGGTGGTATTAGACTCCTCTGCGCCCTTTTGGGGAAAGGCTACGGCGGGGCACTCAGCCCGCCTCGGAGTCCAGGACCACCGTATAGCCTTCCAGCCGGTTGGGCCCCAGGAAGGCCTCCTTGGGGAGGGTGTGTCTGGCGTGTCCCTGGCGGAAGGCGGGGCTTTCCGTCCAGGCCAGGAAGGCCGCCTCGCTCTCCCAGAAGGTGAGGACGATGTAGGGGTCCTCGGGGTTCTTGGGCCTCAGGACCTTGCGCAGGAATCCCGGCGCCCGGTCCACCAGGCGGGCCCTCTGGCGGAAGGCCTCCTCAAAGGCCTCGCGGTACTCCGGCCTCACGGGGATGCGGTTCATGGTCACGAACGCTTCACCACCTCCAAAACCCCTCAGGGCAGGCTGAGCTCCAGGGCCTCGAGGACCCTCTCCCCCCGCAGGAGCCGGGCCAGAAGGCCCACCCCTTCCACCACCAAGGGGGTGAGGGCCTGGAAGGGGGCGGCGTCCAGGAGGTAGGCCCTCTTCCCCTTTAGGTACTCCCCCAGCCAGCCGCCCCGGGCCAGGTGGGCCTCCACCGCTTCCCGGGCCGCCTCCAGGCCGTAGCCGCAGAAGGCCAGGAAGACCACCTGGGCCTGGGGAAGGTCCTCTGGGCTCGCCCTCCGGCTCGCCTCCCCCGGGCCCGGGCCCAGGTAGGCCCCGCCCGCCAGGGCCACCATCTCGGGCACCCAGTGGCCTCCCAAATAGGGGGGGTCCAGCCACTCCAGGAAGACCACCCGGGGCCTGGGGGAAGGGGGTGGGGGGAGGGCCGCAAGCCTCTCCTCTAAGGCCCTCGCCAGGGCCAAGGCCTCGCCCTCCCGGCCCAGGGCCCGGCCCAGGGCCTCCAGGTCCCGGAAAAGGTCCTCCAAGCGCCTTCCCCGAAGCTCCAGCACCTTGGGGGCCCGGGTCAGGAAACCCAGGGCCAGGCCCACCTCCTTGGGGGTGGGGGCGCAGACCTCGCAGACGCCCTGGGTCAAGAGGAGGTCGGGGGCCAGGGCGGAGAGCACCTCCCCCCGCACCCGGTAGAGGGAAAGCCCCTCCCGGTAGGCCTCCCGCACCCTTCGGTCTATCTCCTCCTGGGAGAGCCCCTCGGGGATGAGGCTTTCCGTGAGCACGGGAAGGCCGGTGGGGTTGGGGCAGCTGTGGCTCACCCCCACGGGCTCCACGCCCAGGGCCCGGAGCATCAGGGTTCCCGAGGGGACCAGGCTCGCCACCCGCATGGCCCCATTATCCCTCCTGGTCTTCCCGGGATGGGTGTGATAACCCCTTATGCTGATTCCCTCATCCTAGGCCACCAGTGGAAGAGGGTGTGCCGCCTGAGGGTCTCGGGGTCCTGGGCAAGGACGCGGCACCGCTCGGCC
>OGCB01000432.1_pt1 | contig 11420 bp, 12 predicted proteins | sample 1570031 | NCBI WGS metagenome assembly OGCB01 (sample SAMN05518655, study PRJEB24509) | hot springs metagenome | isolation source: Octopus Spring Streamers, Yellowstone National Park, Wyoming, USA | place: USA:Octopus Spring Streamers, Yellowstone National Park, Wyoming, USA | collected 2011-10-11 | reverse complement strand
TGATGATATGTTAGCTTTGCTTTTAAGAAAAATTGTTGAAAGAAATAACCTTGACCCGAGATTAATAGATGATGTTTTAGGTGCTTTTATCCTATAAACAAGTATTACATAAAGCTTTGGAAAGCTATGCATGATATTTCTAAAGAACTTGGATATAGAAATTATCTTGAATATTGTAGCTTTGTGAATTTGAAGGATTACGAAAAGCTAAAAAATAGAGCTTTAGAATTTTTGGCAAAGACTAAAAGCTTGTATGTTGATTTAATGAGCGAGAGCTTCAAGAAAATGAATTTGGATTTTTATAATAGCGAAAGACATGACTTAGCTTTCTTTTTCAGAGCAACCAAGTTTGACCATATTTTTTCTAAAGAAAGAATGCTTGAATTATTCAATAAATTTTTAGATAACTTTGGCTTAAGTCTTAGCAATTTTTCTAACATAATTTTAGACATTGAATTTAGGGAAAAGAAAGTAACAAGAGCATTTGTTTCTCCTGTAAGATTCCTGATAAGATATATTTAGTTATAACTCCTAAAGGGGGTCAAGATGATTATTTAGCATTATTTCATGAGGCGGGCCATGCCTTACATTTTGCTAACATATCCAAAGATTTAAGCGCTGAATATAAGTATTTAGGTCCTTCATCTATAACAGAAGTCTTTGCCTTTCTTTTTGAATATTTATTAATAGAAAAAGAATTCTTAAAGAAATATCTTGATTTGAATTTCGAATATTTGAAATTTCAATATTTATACAAACTTTATTTTCTAAGAAGATATTGTTCAAAATTAATTTATGAAATTGAACTTAATGCTAAGGGAATAGATAAGAAATCTGGATTTCTATATAAAAATATAATGGAACAGAATATGATAACAAAGCATAGAAGAATAAATTTCCTTAATGATATAGATCCAGGAATGTATACTGCTGAATATTTGGAAGCATGGTTTTTCGAATCTCAATTAAAAAGATATTTAAAAGATAAATATGGAGAAGATTGGTTTGCTAAAAAAGAAGCAAGAGACTTTTTAATTAAAATTTGGAATCAAGGTTTTAAGTATACGTTGGAAGAAATATCTCGAGAATTAGGTTATAAAGGAATTGAGGTTAATTATGTATATGAGGAAATTTTAGAAGGATTAGGATACTAACCACAGAATTCGCTTATTACTTTTTCTGTACCCATTAATTCCTTTAATTTTGATACTATTTTTAGAGATTCGTTTGATATTTTGTAATTATCGGTTTCGTTGATAGGTATCCAAAAGGAATCCTTTGGATCTTCTACTGATGTTACTGGTATTGCTAAGTATTCTGAATCAACTTCGCTTGGAAAATCCGGAATGAAATCTAACATTTTGTAAATATTATTGTAAAATGTCAAGCACCAAGGATGTTCAATAATTAAAGTTACGTTTATGTTGAATTTTTCTTTCATAAATTTATATATCTTTGTTACTATTCTTTCCTTTTCCTTAACCTCGATATAGGGTAATGTATACGAATCATTTTCCTTTATAAATAACAGTCTATTTCTTCTGGCTAACAAAATAAATATTTTCATAAAAAAATAATCATAAAAAGTATATAATTGATTAAAGCTATCGTAAACAATTTATAATAAGAGGTTGATAATTAGATCAAAATCCTTCGCTTATTCTTTTTATTATATCTTCAATTATTGCTTTTTTAACTCTAAATTTAGATTTCTTTATCAATTCTAAAATGTTAATTGTTTCTTCCTTTGAGAAAATTTTGCGTCTATAACATTCTCTTATAAATCCAACAGTTCTTGTAATTTTATGTTCAGTTCTAAAAAAATTGCGCTTTAAAAATTTTATCGCTTGATCATCATCTATTATAGCCAAGAAATTAATTTCGAGAATATAGAGGATGCAAGATATTGCAATTACCTCATGCTCTCCTTTCTTTATTTCTTCTATAGAAAAGAAGGGTCTTAAAATTTCGCCGTAATTAAGGTATTCAAAAACTCTAACTTTTCTTTCAATTTCTTTCTTAATAATCATATATCTGTAATAATCATATATCTGGGAGATTTTTCAATTTCTTCAAGTATTATCTTACCTGTCACAAAATCAAAGTATTCATAGTTTAGAATTCTTACTAAATATTGAGGAGCCATTATATCATCTAAAAAGCACAAATAGAAGCTACTATTTGGAATTATAATTATAACTTGCAAGTTCTTTAAACCTTTTTTCCGTTATTAGTCCTTTTTTAAGCAAACTTTTTGCCAATTTTTTCTTTTTTGCTAACAGTTTATTGAAATAAGTAGATCTCTTTCTAAACTCTGGAAAAGTAACATGTATGAGAAAAAGTAATTCATCTTTAGATAGTTTATCATAAAGTTCTCTGATCATTTTCATTGCTGCAAGAAGTTCTTTAAATTGTGGGTCTTCGCTATTTTCTTTAACAATTTGCTCATAAATTTTCTTTCCTTTTTCAGTAAGAGAGCATCGCCCGCGTTTATCAACAGAAAAAGCATTCACATAGTAAGCTGGTTTATCTATTAATTCACTTATCTCAGATGAAAAGGGTCCTTTATGGTGCTTTTTAAATTTTAAAAATCCTGAAGCCTTAGGATTTGCCTTAGATAAAATGAACAGTTCCTTCTGTAAATGTTCACGTGAAGGAATTGGCCTGTCAACAACTCCGAGAATTAAAATCATATATCTCTCGATTATCTCAAACTCATTAAGCTCTTTTTGCATATTCTTATAGTTTTAAGATTTTAAAATAATTTAAAGGTTTAATAGTCATACTTATAGTAAAAATTTTCTCAATTTCTCTATAAAGTTTTTAACATCTTCTACAGCACTTCTTACAGCTTCTTCAGGAAACCAGTTCTCATAGAAGTTTTGATGAAGTGAGGTAGCTGAAAACCAGAATTTCATGATTTCTCTATCACCTTTCTCTTTACTTAATTCTGCAACATACCTGTGCAACTCTCCATGACTTCTAAGTTCTTTTCCTTCTTTTGTAGCTAAAGCCTTAACGATCTGAGCAGCAGCTCCCCAAGCTTTTTCTGATGCTTGAACTAAATCTTTTTTCGTTAAGAATTCTTCCGCATCTTTTATGTATTTCTCTGAAAGCTTTAAATGAATTTCAGCTTTTGTTTCAGGATCAAGAGGTTCATTAAGAAATTTTGATAAAGCTTCTATCATTAATTCTTCTTCAGAAATTCCAGTTCTTTCGACTTCCTCTTTTAATTTTTTCTCAATCTTCTTAGGCAATACTAAAGATATCACTTCTTTAAAAAATATCTTAAAAATTCTATAAAAGTATGTTGATATTAGATTTAATCTTAATGGATTTGCAATCTATTTTTAAGACTATTGAATAGTAATTCCAATCAATCCTCTTAGGTAAAAATGATATTTTAAATTCTTTTTTTATAAAAAATAATAAAATCTTATAATTTACGCAAACTACTATTATTTATGCCAACTATCAGCATAAGAATAGACGAAGAGTTGAAGAAAAAGATGACGGAGTTAAGCCATATAAATTGGAGCGAAGTAATAAGGAAGAAAATAGAGGAGGTCATAGAAGAAGAAATGAAAAGAAAGAAAGGAGGAAAGGATTATAAAAGAATATTGGAAGCTTCTGTAAAATCTTACGAATTCTTTCTAAAATACGGCGGTAAAAAGTCTGAAGAAAGCATAAGAGAATGGCGTGATAGAAATTGGCAGTAGTTATATCTCATTTTAAGTCCTTTAGTTCTAGAAAGTTATGTACTTGCTTCTTCTCGTTAGAGCTAAAATAGATTACTGGAAAATCTTTACAATAGGCTGAAAGCTTACTACTTATGGTATGATGCGAAGATTTAAATGTTTTTTAAGATTAGACGATGGCCTTTTCAGCCTAATCAATGTCTTCATATGATTTAGGAAGAACATTCAGAGTTGCTATATTGAAATGAAGGTTTCTTTAAATTATGAGGAAATTCTAGCTATAAGATTACCATCAAATGGGATATCTAGCTTTTAATATAAATTACTATGAAATTCTCTGAAAAAGATTTCTTATTTTTCTTGTTGGAGAGGTCAACTTTTTAAATAAAAGATTATAAGAAAAGCGTCAAATTATAGCTATAGTATAATTTAATTTAGTATAATTATGGTTATACAAAATTATTTCAAAAAAAGAGAAAAAGAATTGGAAGTAATTCGAACTTTAATCGTTTATAGAAAAGGACAAGAAGATAACTTAATATTAGAAGTTAATAAAAACATAATATGATTATTTCTTTTATAAAGTTACCTAAAGAAGCCAAAGAAATATTGAAAGAATATGAGGTAAAAGATGAGAACATTAGCGATAAAGATTTAGAAAAAGCTAAGATAATCATTGCTCTTCCTAGAGATATTAACGAAGGCATAATTTCCAAAGCTAAGAATCTTGAAGTAATTCAAACAATATCAGCAGGTGTTGATGGTTTACCTTTCCATATTTTGCCTAAAAATGTTAAAGTATTTTCCAATGCCGGTGCTTTTAATATTCCTGTAGCTGAGCATGCATGGGCCTTAATACTTGCTTCAGCAAAAATGGTTGGAAGAAAGAAACCTTACAAGACTTATTTGCTAACAAACAAAACTTTGCTTGTGTTAGGTGCAGGAGAAATAGGTAGCGAAATAGCAAGAATTGGAAAATTTGCTTTTAATATGTATGTAATAGGAGTATCGAGATCATTTAAGTATCCTCAATACTTCGATGAAAGATATAACATAGATAAACTTACTGAAGTTACACCTAGAGCAAACGTTATCGTTGATGCCCTTCCTTTAAACAAGTATACATTTAAAATATTAAATTATGATTTGTTAAAGCATGTTGCTAAAGAGTGTATTATCGTTAATATTGGAAGAGGAGATACGATAGATGAAGAAGGAATTTATAGACTTCTCAAAGAAAGACCTGATGTAAGATTTGCAACAGACGTATTTTGGATTAAGAATGGCTATGAGGATTTTGAATCAAAGCTTTGGGAGCTTGAGAATTTCACAGGCACCCCTCATATAGCTGGTGGAGGAGGAAATGAGGAAGTGTTGATGAATGCAATAATTAAAGCTGCTAAAAACGTCAAAATGTATTTAGAAAGAGGAGAAGCTAAAAATTTAGTGAGAATTGAAGATTATATTTTTACATCGCAACCCTAAATGACAGGTCCCAATCTATTAAAATGTTATTATTAAGAAATTCAGAGATGATTCTTTTAGCTTAAACAATAACTTTATAAGACTTAAGAAAGGTTTTCTCTATTGTTATATTTAATAAGATTTCTTTTAGAGTCTAATTTTGACCTGCAATTCATTGAAGTTTTCTTAAAGCCATTAATGGAAAAACTTTGAACTAAAAGCTTTTCGCAAATGCGATATGTAGTGATGGATTGATGTGGGAGCAATGAATCATTCTAAAAAAGAAATTCTCAACTTCCAATTAGAGAGATTCAGCTTTTCTAAATAACGAAAAGTATTATAAGTAAGGTTCAAACATACTCTTAAATAGTATAATTTAAATTAGTATAATTATGATTATACAAAATTACTTAAAAAATAGGGAAAAAGAATTGGAAATTATAAGAGAATATCTAACTAGCAATAAATTCGAACTTTTAATCATTTATGGAAGGAGAAGGATAGGAAAGACTGAGTTGGTATTGGAAGCTACTAAAAACGTGAAAAGAATATATTATCTTGCTACTACCGAAAAGAACCTAGAAAGATTCTATTCATTATGCTCAAAATACTTTCCTGAAATCTCAAAACTAAAAATGGATTGGGAGGTTTTGTTTGATTATTTGAAAGATAAAGTTGATGTAATCATTATTGATGAATTCCAGAATTTGATCGAAGAAGATAAGAATATCATAAGCATCTTCCAATCAATAGTTGATTTAATATTGAAGAATTCCAAAGTAAAATTGTTCTTAATTGGATCTTCCGTATCTATGATAACTTCTCATATTCTTAGTTACAAAAGTCCTTTATATGGAAGAAGAACAGGCTCTATGGAAATAGGACCAATTTCCTTTTTTGACCTTAAAAAATTCTTTCCTAATTTTAATGTTGAACAACTCATAGAAATTTTTGGTTTCGCAGATGGAATCCCATTCTATTTAGTAAAAATAAACAAGGAATTTTGGTCATGGCTTGAAGAGGAGCTAAAGAGAAAAGATACTTTTTTGAAGGATGAGGTAGATTTTATAATGAAATATGAATTTGAAGATACAAGCACTTACAAGTTAATTTTAGAAGCTATAGCTCTTGGGAAAACTAAAATCAATGAAATAAAGGATTATATAGGAGTAAAAAGAACGGATATAACTCCCTATTTGAAAAACTTAATGGAGGTTAAAATGGTAAAGAGGCTTGTTCCAATTACTGAAAAAGAGAAATCAAGATATGGAAGATATTACATTTCTGATAATTTCCTTAAGTTCTGGTTTAGATATATCTATGAAAATTTGAGTTCGATTGAAGAAGGAATCTTTGATGTTAATACAATAAAACAAAACTATAATGTTTATCTTGGAGATGTCTTTGAAGAAGTTTGTAGACAATTTTTAATAAGAAATAGAGAGAAAATTTTTCCATTCACAAAAATAGGTAAATGGTGGTATAAGGATAAAGAAATAGATATTGTTGCCTTTAATGAACAATCAAGGGAAATCCTTTTTTGTGAATGTAAATGGAAAGAAGAAGTTGACGCTAAAGAAATTTTGCAAGAACTAAAAGAAAAAGCCCAATACGTTGATTGGAATAAAAATGAAAGAAAGGAATACTATGCCATCTTTGCGAAGAGCTTTAAAAATAAAGCGGATGATAAAAATGTCTTTCATTTTGGGCTGAAAGATATAGAGGAGTGTCTAAATAGTTAATTGTAACTGAAAGCTCCTACTTTATTAAGATAAACTTAATTGTTTGATATATTGCTTTAAGAATATACCATGCTAAAAGCAATAAATCAATAACAACTATAAAATATAGAAGAAAAAGCTCTTGAAAGAATTGAATGAATTAAAGAGGATCCGAAGGAGTTTAAGTTGATAACTGTAACTGACATAATGTTTTAAATCCCTTTTTATATTTAATAATATATGCCAAAGGTTGCAATAATAATGGGAAGCAAAAGCGATTGGGAATATATGAAGGAGGCATATGAGCTTTTAAAATCATTCAATATTGATGTTGAAGCTAAAGTTGTTTCTGCACATAGAACTCCTGAATACATGTTTAACTTCGCTAAGAATGCAGAAAATGAAGGTTTCGAAGTAATAATTGCAGGTGCAGGAGGAGCGGCACATTTGCCAGGTATGGTAGCTTCACTAACTACGTTGCCTGTAATAGGTGTGCCAATACCTACTAAACAATTGAATGGTTTAGATTCTTTACTTTCTATTGTGCAAATGCCCTATGGCGTTCCTGTAGCTACAGTAGCAATAGGCAATGCAAAAAATGCTGCTCTTCTTGCTTTAAGAATATTATCAATTAAATATAAAGAGATAGGAGATAAGCTTAAAGCTTTCATGGAGAATATGAAAAATGAAACGCTCTCTTCAAAGCTCGAAATTTAAAATAGGAATATTAGGAGGAGGTCAACTAGGATGGATGTTAATATTAGAAGGTAGGAAATTCCCCTTTGATTTTTATGTGCTTGAAAAAGATAAAGAAGCTCCTGCATGCAGAATTGCTGATAAATACTTCAGTCCAGAAGATTATAAACAATTTGTTGATGAATGCGATATCGTTACTTTTGAATTTGAACATGTTTATGATAAGGCATTAGAATATGCGAATGAGAAAGGCAAATTAATCCCTTCAATTGAAACTATAATTCTTAAAAGAGAAAGACATAGAGAGAAGCTATACTATCTTAAACATGGTTTTCCAACTCCAAGATTTTTAATTGCAAACGATGGTGAAGAAGCTTTGAAAATAGCAAAGGATGAATTCAATGGAGTCGCTGTTATAAAACAATCGCATGGAGGTTACGATGGAAAAAATCAATATTTCTTGTTTGGAAACGTGAATGATTTTTATTTCTTAAAAGATATTAAAGATATTTTTATAGTTGAGGAATACATTAATTTCGATTATGAGGCTTCCGTTATTGTAGTGAAAAATGATTATGAAGTTTTAACTTATCCTCCTACATATAATTTTAATCAAAAAGGAATTTTAGTATATAATTATGGTCCTTTTAAAAATGAAAAGATTTCAGAAATAGCTGCAAATCTTGCGAAAAGTTTGGACTATACAGGAGTTATGGGCGTAGAATTCATGATTAAGGGAGAAAACATTTATATAAACGAATTTGCTCCTCGTGTTCATAACACAGGTCATTATACGCTTGATGCAGCATTCGTTTCGCAATTTGAAAATCATATTCGAGCAATAAGCAATTTAGAATTGGGCTCAACAGAATTGTTTTGCTATGGAGGTATGCTGAATATATTGGGTATTTCAGACATAAGCTTAGAAGTATTGAAATATGGAAAGTTATACTGGTATGGTAAAAAAGAAGTAAGAAAAAGACGCAAGATGGGTCATATTAATGTGGTAGGAAGTACAATTCAAGAAGTTAAACATAAAATCGATGAGTTAATCAAGATTGTTTATCCTGAAGGTTTAGATCTTTAAACTAAATACTGAATTATTTTTATTATTTTATGTTCAAATGCTTTATAGGCAAAATCTACATATCTTTTAAACCTTTAAAATAGCTCAAGTTTTGCTCATATCTAATGAAAAGATTATTTAAAATTATTAATTTTTGTGAACTCTTTGCCAATTTCTTTCCTTAAATATCTTAATTGTAGATCACTTTTTTTGAGGATTCATATTGAAAAACAATAATCTTATTATATCAGTTGGTAATTGAGTTTTTGAAGCAGCAGATATAATTCGAGCTTCTATTTCTTTAACATAATCTTCTGTGAATCCTAAAGGTAAGCTAACTAAGTTATCAACAATGTCTAAAATTAATGGAAGGCCCGTTACAGAATTAAAGAAATCCTTTGCAGATACTACTTTTATTATTTCATCGATGCTTAAGTTGGGATGCTCAATTTCGCATGTAGCAACATCTTGATAAGCTTTCACATGAACTCTGGAAAGAATATCAAAGTACTTTGTATCAAGATTTAAGCTTACAAATGGTTCATAAGCCTTTTCTTTTGCATTTTCTAAAATGTTTTCCTTTGCTTCTCCCTTTAAAGCTAGTGAAGCTACTTGATTGTATATTTGAACAATGTTGCCTAATTTTTGCGGTATCAATTTCCTGTAATCGAAAATTGATTGTTCTGGCATTAAATATGTTAAAATAACCCTATCGAGCATATCGCAATATCTACGATCATTCTTTTCTAAAAATAACCATGCTCCGATAGCCCTTGAACTTGATCTTTTTACAACAGCTATTACTTTCTTACTTTCTATAAGTTTATTGGTTAAATCGAATACTTCCTTCAGCAAATTTATCATTTTGTTTGTAAGCAAACCTGCTTTCTTTAATCTAAGCATAGAATAAATAAAACCATAAAAGCTACCGTCGATAATTAAATAATCAACCCTATCTAGAATATTTAAAGCAGCCTTTCTTTCCAAATAACTTAAATATAAACTTAAGCGATGGGAAAATGTAGCATCTGAAGCTTTTTGCTTAGATTTTAATGAACCTACAAAATATTTTTCATCTATTCTCTTTTGATTTTTTAGAATTAACGCACACGAGCTAAATACTGCAACCTTTAAACCTAGTCTATTGCTTATGCTTAAAGATCTGCTACCGTCTACTGCACCTATAACAAGATCATTTTGGGAAAGTTCGAATGTTTCAAAGCAATTCTTAAGCTCATTGGGTAAATTGCTAAGCTTTTCATAAACTTCCTTTATGTCTTTTAAAACCTTTCCTGAATCTTCTTCTGCTTTCTTATAGAATTGAGCCTGCATATCGATTGGCAATTCATACCAAGTTACTTCTTCTTCAAATGTCATAGGTAATTAGCAATGGTACTGGGCTTGGATTCATTATTCCTGCAAAATAAAATCTTCCATCTTCAAGGGTTAAAAGATAATCTGCTGTAATTCCATAGGGTTCCAGCCAATCTTTGGCTCCTCCTTGAGTTACATCCAAGGGATGCAGACGGCCATAAAAGTTTGTGTTTAGATTTCTTCTAACTGCTGCGTTTATTCCTATTTCACCAGCTATACCTTGGGCTATTAAAGTAAGATTTAGCCTATGCTTCCTTCCCAAAGCAGCTAAATTTTTAATTTCTTCTGTAACTTTCCTTTGAATTCCTTCAGGATTGAAAGGACAATACTGAGGAGCTTCATCGATTATTAAAGCTAAGTTAAGATTTTGACCTTTTACCATAGATCTATGTAAATAAGAAGCAAGGGTTAAGAAAAAGCTAAGCCTAACATTTGAAGGAGGACCGGTCATGTCTATTACAATTAATCTTTTTTGTTCAAGTATGCTAAGAATTAATGGTATTGCCATTTCTCCTAAAAGGAACTTGATATACTCAGGAATCAATTTTCTGATCATTCTTCTCTTAGCACGTTCAACTGCTTCTTTAACGTCATCACGCTTTATTAACGGAATCTTTCTATTAATATATGCTTCTAATTCCTTTATAACTTCAATTTCATTTTTGTTTCTAATCCTATTGTTCCAATCATATATAAACTCCTCCATAATTTCTTCGAAAGTCTTAGTATTATAGAAGTTGTCTGTGATATCTGCAAAGAATTCATAAATTGAATCTGGCTCTAACATAATTTGGGAAATACTAATTACGTTATCCTTAAAATAAGGAACATAATCTACACCACTCCAGTCTAAAACAAGCACCTTATAATCATTTTTCAAATAAAAAGGTATCAATACTTTTCTTGTAAACCATGATTTACCTGTTCCTGTTGTTCCGAAAACACCAACATGATGTGGTATGTAATCAGCATCAGCAGGAACTTTCCATTTTTTATGACCTTCAATATAAGCATCCAAATAGGAAGGCTTTTTGCAGGAATTCTTTATGATCTCGCAAGGATTGTTTTCATCTTCATCCTCGAATAAATAAACAGGAGATCTAGGTTTAATTATTAATCTATTTGGGCTTAGCTTTTCTTCGCTACTGAAGGAGCCAATGGGAATTATTTCAAAGGAATAGATTTCCCTTGAACTTGAAGGTTCACCTCCAATCTTCGCATATGCAATATCAGGTCTATATCTTGAAGGATTAAGTAGCTCGTTTCTACCTGAACCCTTTCTTAAAATTCCGAGTATTTTGTTTGTTGGATTTTCATCGTTACCATTATGAATTAGGACAATATCTTCTCTTTTTATTTTATCTTCAAGTCCGTTATAAAGAATTACTCTGGCTCTTGTTT
>OGCB01000430.1_pt1 | contig 11467 bp, 19 predicted proteins | sample 1570031 | NCBI WGS metagenome assembly OGCB01 (sample SAMN05518655, study PRJEB24509) | hot springs metagenome | isolation source: Octopus Spring Streamers, Yellowstone National Park, Wyoming, USA | place: USA:Octopus Spring Streamers, Yellowstone National Park, Wyoming, USA | collected 2011-10-11 | reverse complement strand
CCTCTTAACAAATATTATAATTTATAGCCAAATTATAAAGATATTCACAATGTGGATAAAAAGGTAAGAGAAGTTTATGGTTGTCAACTTGGACTATAAGAACATATGTATAAATAGTGCAGGATTAATTTGAAAAATTTGGGGGTTTAAAGAAAATCTTGGAATTATCAAAATAATCAAAGTAGCGTGTAATTATGTGGGCTTATACTCCTCCACACGCCTTGAGTCAATAACAACTTTTGCACTCCTCTTTAATGCTTGATACTTTCTCATAAAGAGCTATTACTTATAAGGTATTAATAAGATCAAAAGAAAATTTGAGAAAAAGTTATAACTTGTAGTTTTTGAAAAATTTCTAAAAAACCTTCTTGTACTATTCGGACATATGTCCGAATAGTACAATATGAATTATCATTTCTTTAAAGATATAAAACAGGGACTATAAGGACATATGTTTTGATAGTACAGGTATTAAATATCAGTATGAAATATTATTTTTAAAAAGAATTTTTTAGAAGAAAGTTTTAAATAATTTCTATCTAGCTAAATTCCTAAAAGTTTTTGTACTTGAGGATCTATATCTGTAGCGAAATAATTTTTTATTTCTTCTTTTTTTAATCCATTTAATTTCTTCTATTTCATATGGTACTGAAGGAGGCTGAATTTGATTTTCTTCTAAAAGCTCACATAAGTGATAAACTACTAAAGCACCAGTATCAGGATGAATTCTCATATTAATTTGTTTAACAGCTTTTACTTTATAGCCTGTTTCCATTAATACTTCCCTTTCAACTGCAGATTCTCTTGTTTCTCCTGATTCTTGTTTGCCTCCAGGAAATGCCCAAACTAGAATTTTGCTTGTTTTGCCCTTTTCTGGTATTTTTCTTTTAATTATCAAAACTTCGCCTTTATTATTTATAACTATTCCTAAGTTGATTACTTCCATTTTAAAAATTTTATTATAATTACTCAAAATGGCTAAATACGAAGAAGTTTTAGAAATATTTAAAGAATTTGGAGGAGAAATTAATAAAGGTTTTCCAGCAATAAATTCTGAAGTTTTTTACACTAAAAATGGGACTCCTTATTTAAAATCTTCTGGTGTAGTTATGCTTGCTAAACCTGAAATCAATATTGACAATATGAAGAAATTTTTAGAAGGTTATAAAAATAATTTTGAAGAATACTTAAATGATCCTGATAAATTAACTCCTGGAACTCAGCTTATAAAAACTTCTGCTCAATTGTGCTATATGTCATTTGGACCTAAAAGAACTTGGAATAAAGATGCTCGAAAATATTTTGATAATATCCTATCCTCTGGCCATGGGTCGGTTTTAGAACATTCAAATTACACTTTTTTATTTTATGGAGTTTCTAGAAGTTTGACTCATGAGCTGGTAAGACATCGAGCTGGTTTTGCTTACTCACAACAAAGCCAAAGGTATGTTTCTAATGAAGTTATTAGATTTGTAGAAAGAAAAGAATTCCAAAATGATGAAAAATTGCATCGTCTTTTTGAAGAAAGGATAGATAGAATTAAAAGAGAATATGAAGAAATATATCAAATATTAAAAGAAAAACAAGAAAAAGAAGAATTAGAAATATTAAAAGCCTCAAAAGATGATAACCATGTTAAAACAGAGCTTAGAAAGAAAATTAATCAAACAGCAAGAGCAATTTTTACTAATGAGACAGAGGCTCCTATAGTAGTTACAGCTAATGTTCGAGCTTGGAGGCATACCATTGAAATGAGGACTGATCCTTCAGCTGAAACTGAAATTAGAGAATTATTTTTTAAAGTATTTTTATGCTTGTATTTAGTTGAGCCAATTTTGTTTGAAGATTATGAAATTGTAAAATATAAAGATGGAATATATGGAGTAAAAACAAACTGGAGAAAAGCATAATGGTTAAAAAACAAAGTAAAAAAACTAAAAAGAAGACTGAAAAAAGAAATATTAAAAAATTGCAAGAAAAAGCGGAAAAAATAATTGCTGAGTTGGATAAATTAATTCCTGAAGCTAAAATTGCTTTAAACTTTTCTAATCCTTGGGAGTTATATGTTGCTGTAGTTCTTTCTGCAAGAAACAGAGATGATATGGTAAATAAAGTTACTGAAAATTTATTTAAAAAATATAGAACACTGGATGACTATGCTAATGCAAATATTGAAGAATTTGCTAAAGATATAAACAAATTAGGATTATATAAACAAAAGGCTAAATATATTATTACAGCAGCGAAAATCATAAAAGAAAAATATAACGGAAATTTACCTGATACAATGGAGGAGCTAATTAAATTACCTGGTGTTGGAAGAAAAACTGCTAATATAATTTTGTGGAATGCTTTTAAAAAAGCAGAGGGAATTGCTGTTGATACTCATGTTCGACGTTTAAGTAGATTATTTGGATTAACTAAAAGCACAAACCCAGATAAAATAGAGAAAGATTTAATGGAAATTATTCCTAAAGAAAGATGGGGTGATTTACCTTATAAATTAATAGATTATGGAAGAAAATATTGTACGGCAAGATGCAAACATAAAAATTGTCCTTTAAGAAAATTTGTTGTATAATTATACTTGGTGCACTCCTACTCTGCCGCCCGCGGTACCCCCTATTTCACCCCCGGAGCGGACCTCCCAAAGCCATCGCCTGCGGCGCCATATCTAATCCGCTCCGGGGTTTTTTGTTTTTTATAATAATAAATTAATGAAAGAAATAAAAGTTTGGACAGACGGTGGAGCTTTAAATAACCCAGGAGAGGCAGCTATCGGAGTTGTCATAGATTTTGGAGAGAGAAAAAATCACTATAAAGCAAAAATTGGTACAGCAACAAACAATGAAGCAGAATATTCAGCTGTTATTTATGCCTTAAAGAAACTTAAGGAAATATTTGGCAAGAAAAAATTAAAATATATAAAAGTTATCTTGCATTTAGACAGTGAACTTGTTGGCAAGCAGCTTTTAGGAAAATATAAAATTAAAGAAGAAAACTTACAAAAGTTATTTATTAAATTCTGGAATTTAAAAATAGACTTTCCAAATTTAGAAATTAAAATTATTCCTAGAGAAGAAAATAAAATTGCTGATAAATTAGTAAAAAGCATCTTATTTGTAAAAAAATTATTTTAGTGTTATAATTATTAAGTCCCTTGTGGCTGCATAACTGGGTTGGAACCACCCCTTCCCATTCCGAACAGGCAGGTGAAACGGCCCAGTGCCGATGGTAGTGCCTTTTAGGTGCGAGAGTAGGTGCTGCAAGGGACTTTAATTTTTAATTTTTTGTTTAAAAAAATGGCAAATTTATTTTATGAATTAGCTTTTTGGATAAAATTAGATGCGAATCCTGAAGAAGAATTAAAAAAGATTATTGAATTGATTAAAAAATATAAAGGTGAGGTTTTTTATGAAAGTGGTTTAAAGAAAAGAAGGATGGCTTATCCTATTCAAAAAGAAATTATGGGCTATTTTGGTTATGTATTATTTAACGGCACAAAAGAAACACCTGTTAAAGTTAATGAAGATTTAAGGTTTTTTAAAAATGTATTAAGATACTTGATAGTCAAAAGAAAAGTTTTAAGTAACAAAGAAAGACCAGAAAATATTCCAGCTGAAAATATTTCGCAACAAGCATGAATTTAAATAAGGTTTTTCTTATAGGAAGATTAGTTCAAGATGTAGATTTTAAAATTCTTCCCTCAGGCACTCCGATTGCCATAATAAATATAGCTACTAATAGAACTTATAAAGATAGATTAGGCCAAGAAAAAACCGAAACTGAATATCATAGAGTTATAGCTTGGGGAAGGTTAGCTGAATTATGCAGAGATTATTTAAGTAAAGGAAGGTTAATTTTTGTAGAAGGAAGGATTCATTATCGAACTTGGTTAGCTCCTGATGGGACAAAAAAAACACAAACAGAAATAATTGCGGAAACAATTAATTTTGGACCTAAACCAGGCGAAACAATTGAAGAGATACCAGAAGAATTAAAGGAGTTTGAAGAGCCTCCTTCAGACATTTGGGAAATTCCTTTTTAAAAAGATTCATAAGCCTTTTTAAAAAATTTCATAAACAATTATTAATCTTCGTAATCTAAAATTTGTTATTCCACTGAAAATAAGCTATATTTTTAAATATCTCAATTTAATATAATTTTCAAAATCAAATTTTGCTTTAAACGCTTTCTAAAACTTGATGTTCATTTTTTTAATTTATCGGAGCTCTAATATCAATACCAGCAAATAGATTTTTAGTTTCTTTATATAGAAAATTTCATCTATACCATTGAAACAATCATTATTTTGTAAGTTTTCTTCTGCTTTTCTTTCTAAAAAAGCTAAAATGTTTTTAAGTGCTTTTAAGTATTCTTTCTTTTCATTTTGATTTAATTTTTTATTTTCAAATCTTTCAATTTCTTCAATTAATTCAGATAAAGAATTTTTTTCCTCTAACGAGAATTTAGGCATTTCAAATCGCATTTTTTTTAATATTTTAACTTATTAAAGAAAATATTTGTAATTTTTTAAAATATTCACTATAATTTAAGTAATGACAAAGAAAAAAGAAAAAGAAGAAGCATCACAAGATTTAGATAGTTTAATAAAGGAGTTGCAAAAAGAATTTGGTGAAGGTGCTGTTATGAAGTTAGAAGAAGTGCCTAAGGTAGATGTTGAAGTTATTTCTACAGGTTCTCCTTCTTTAGATTTGGCTTTAGGAGTTGGTGGTCTTCCTAGAGGTAGAATTATAGAAATATTTGGACCTGAAGCTTCTGGAAAAACAACAGTAGCACTTGAAACTATGGCTGAAGCACAAAAGAAAGGCGGTAATGTAGCATTTATTGATGTTGAACATGCTTTAGATCCTGAATATGCTAAAAGAATAGGCGTTGATATTAAAAAAATAATAATTTCTCAACCAGATTCAGGGGAAGATGCTTTAAATTTAGTAGAAAGATTAGTAAAATCAGGAATCTTTGACGTTATTGTTGTTGACTCAGTTGCAGCTTTAGCACCTAAGGCAGAATTAGAAGGAGAAATTGGAGATCACTTTATAGGACTTCAAGCAAGATTATTATCTCAAGCCTTAAGAAAATTAACTGCTTTGATTTCTAAAACAAAAACTATCTTAATTTTCTTAAACCAAACAAGAGCCCAAATTGGTGCAATGGTAGGCGCTCAAGAAACCACTCCTGGAGGTAAAGCTTTAAAATTTTATGCTTCTGTAAGAATTGAGCTTAAAAAAATTGGACAAATTAAAAAAGGAGAGGAAATTATAGGAACTAAAGTAAAGGCTAGGGTTGTAAAAAATAAAGTTGCTCCTCCTTTCAAAACAGCTGAATTTGAAATATATTACGGAGAAGGAATTTCTTATGAAGCAGATTTATTAAACTTAGGAGAAAAATACGGAGTTATCAAAAAAACAGGGACTTCTTTATTTTTCAATGATCTTAAACTTGGAAATAGTTTTCAAGCTGCTAGAGAATTTTTAAAGCAAAATCCAAAAGTTGCTCAACAAATCTTTGAAGAAATCAAAAAACAAGTTTTATAAATTTGTGGAGGTGAGGGGAATCGAACCCCTGTCGAAGAAAAAAGGGATAAAAGGCTCTACTGGCATAGCCGGTTTTTAAATTTAAGCCTTAGCCTCTAAAACCGGCAAAACGGCTAAGACCTGAGGGAATTTTGATTTCGAAGTTAAAAGGCTTCCCTCGAACCTTTTAACTTCTAGCTAGGTTACCGTCACCCTACAGGACCAGCCTAGCACTGAATTCCTGTAAAGCCCTATGCTTAGCTTAAAGCATAGGCAAAGGATTGGTTGGCATTTATTTTTTAGCCCTTAAGGCGGGCTAAACCGCCAGCACCTTTTACCCTTTTTTCTCCTCGAATCCCATTTATCACCCCCTACTAGTATTAATAATAATTATAATCAAAAATTGTAAAAAGGCAAGATAAAAAATTAAGCTGTTAATTGGAGGGTATTTAAATTTAATTGATTTTCGATAATGTTTCTACATTTTTTAATTCTTTCTTTATCTTCAGGGGATAAATTTTTAGGCAAATTTTCTAATATCCAAGAAATACTATAAAGACAATATAATCCTGCGAAAAATTGATTAAGCTCTTGATATGGAATAAATCGTTGAATAAATGTTTCTATAAATGTAGCTAGGTCTATTACCCCTTTATACCTAGGATCAGGACTTAGTTTTATTTTTTGAATAAATTGTTTAATATTTTGCTTTATATTCTCGGCATATATTCTATGTTTGCTCAATTCCTCTTTAAATAGCCCTAAACCAATTTCTATAATTGATTCAATTTCATCTAAATACAGCCCAAAATTTTCATCATTTAATGCAAGTTCAATTCTATAAATATTTAAATTACCGTCAAACATTAATGAAAATGGATAATTACCACTATCTTTAAATAATTTATATAAAGAAGCTTGTTTTTCTATTGCCGAAGTTATATCTATAGGGAAGATTACTAATTCATTTTCTAATTGTATAACCATATAAATATCACCAGCACCTATTAAATCATCTAACAATGGTGCTTTAATAAATTTAATACCTTTTAATTTGGAATTAATTGAAACAAGTGACTCTGTAATAAATTTTTCAACTCCCTTACCTTTAATTTGTCCTAAAAAATGAGATTCTGCTGTTTTTGTAGTATAAGATCTTTGCTGTTTAAGTCTATATAAACTTTGTTCTGCCCATTTTTCTCTTAGATTTTCGAGGTCTCCTTCTATCCCGCAGCTTTTTTCTATTTCTCTAAAGTTTAATATAAATTTTTCAAACTCTTCTAAGTTTTTTATATCTAGCACCAAAATTGGTCTTTCTCTTATCTCTGACATAAAATTAGAAACAATTGAAAGAAACTCTCTTCTATCAGCTTCTCTCTGTTTTAATTGATTAGATAATGATCTAAGTACTTCATTTAAATAATCTTGAAGAAAAGGAAAGTTTTCTAAATCTGGTCTTTGTTCTGGAGAAATATTTGGATGTATAACTTCCATTAATTAAATTATATTAAAAAAATCGGAGCCTAAAAGGCTCCTAAGTTGTGTTTTAGTATTTTAGAAAGTGTAAGAGTATATCTCTCCGCACATACATGTATATACTCGGATCTCTCGTACATCTTTTTCCTCATAAGGATCTAATTTTGTAATGTCTATTTCCATTTTTTCTATTGTATGATGACATTTTATACAATAATATTCTTTTTTTACCTTGTCTTCTTCTAATCTATACCACTCCCCTGGTTTCTTCATTTTCACATCCCCTCCTTTTATGATTACTATATATTTTTATACAAAAAATTACTTATTTTGTCAATATCTTAATTTTAACCAAAATTTTATGTATTTGACTTTTTATTTTCATTTTATAATTTAATTAGAAACCTACAAGGAGGTGAAAGGGATGAAATTGTTTCATTTTTCGGATAGACTAAATATTGCTGAAGAGATAAGATTGTATTCTGCTTTAGAGATATATTATGAAAATTATCGGAAATATTTTAGTAAGTTTTCTAAGAGATTATATATGGTTCAGGAGGTTTTTAAATTCTATGAAAACTTATTTATCTTAGGTAATTCTAGGTATGAAAGAATTATTTTATCGTCTATCTACAGAAATAATGAAATTGCCGATGAGGAATTTTTTGTTAGAAGTTATCTAAAATCAGAGTTTAGAATCTCAGAAGGAGAATTTATAAGTACATTAATTAAAGGAATAGATGGAATTAAAGAAATTGTTGAATATTTGGGTAATCTCAAAATCAAATATGAACTTGATGATAATTTAAAAAATATCTTGTTAAGACCTGTAAGTGAAGAATTTATAAATTTCTTGACCTTGTGTTTTAGATATGGTAAAGATTTATTTGAAATCATAGGTTATCCCTATATTGTAGAAAAGCCAACTATAAAATTTGCCATAACTTTAATACAATCAATTGAAGATTATCACTCAAGTCAAGGAATATATAGACCCCATGATGATTATCATCCTTCCAGGTTATCTGATGAAATGAAAATATTTATAGCTTGGTGGAGAAGATTTTTGTTATATGATTATGGTATTGTAACGGGCGAGGTAGTTATATTTTATCCAGAAAAAGCGAGTAGGTTGCCATTAGGTGAAAGTATTGTTGAAAAATTAGGAGGTTTAGAAATGCCCAAACTTTTAGGAGGAGACCCAAATCCGATGCCAAAATACTATATTCTGAAATTTGTAGAAAAAATTGAAAGCATCCAAGGAGGTGAGGCCTATGCTTGATTATGTAAAACTTAGGATAAGTTTTGCTTGTTTAAGATATTTATGGACTAGAGTATTACTAGCTATACAAAATGGGCTAATAGAACAGATAGATGGTTATGAGCTTATAGAAGAAATCTTGCATAAAATGCCTGATATTGAAAAAGAAAGTATCTTTGCCTTAGATAAAGAAGAAGTTGAAATTTTAATTAAAAGAGAAACATTATTAGCAATATTAGTAGTTTCAAATTTTGAAGATGTAGATATAAATAGAAGACTGGTAGGAGCAGAGTTAATTATTAGAGCCAAAGAGGTTTTAACTAAAAAAGAAAGTAAGTATTCCTTAGAAGACGAAGAAGAAAGACTTAAAAGACTCTTTGAAGGAGGTGAATTGTGATGCAAAGAGATAAAACAAGGCCTAAGGTACCAGTCAAACCTAGGCCTTCACCGAAAACTGATCCGGACAGGCATCCAGAATGGGATCCTAGAAGGGTCTGTCCGGATCAACGTACGCATACAATACGTCCTGATATTCCTCCCTAAAAAACTCAAATTACAATAGGGGAGGATAATGCCTCCCCTATACTATTTTTTCAATAATTTATATAATAAAATTTTTCATCTTCTTCAAATTGTTCTTTTTCTCTTCTCTTTCTTTCTCTTTCCATCAAAATTTCAAGTATTTTATCTCTTTCTTCTTCCTTTAGTTCTACTATCTTATCTTCTTCTAATTTAAAAGCCTGAAATATAAACATTCCTTCATAATAATAATGTGGAGCGTATGCGCAAGCTGACCCATGATCTGCTGTATAAATAACGTATATTTCACCTAAGTATTTTTCTCCTTCATATACTTCGAATCTTCTTTTACCACCACATCTAGGCCTTCTTTGGTAACTTATAAAAGTTAATTTTCTTTCTTGACTATTAAAAAGACAGAATCCTTTATTATCATAGATTATATCCGTAATTTTTGAGCCTAGCCTAGATTCTATGTCAATATCCCATCCAAATGCCCAAATCAATAATATTATCTAATTCTTGATCTTTAATTGATCTTACTTCAATTCTATCTATCGGTTGTTTGTATTGTTCCATCAGGCATCCCTCCTTTTCAAGTTTACCGATTTTAATTTTAACATAACCTAAATTTTGTCAATATAAATGTACTATATTTTAAAAATTTATGTTAAAAATGGCTTAAAGATAGGCATTTTTAGACTATTGACAAGCTAAAAATTATGCTTATAATTATTTATGTCACCCTTTTGCGTGGCATTTTCGTCACTCCCCAGGCCGACCTTTACTTTATGGTCGGCCTTTTTTAATTTTTGTTATATAATTGAATTTAGCAACTCTAAAAAGGAGGGTGATCTCTATGATAAGAAAATTTAAACTCAAAGATGGGAGATCTATCGTTATAAAAGGCAACAAAGTGTATATAACTTATGAAGAAGTATTTTTACCTGATATAGAAAAATTTGAAAAAAGTTTAGAATTAATAGGAGAAATTGAAAGCGAACAAGAACTAGAGAAATTAAGTGAAGATAGAGCAATTTTAAGAGATATTTTTCCTAATAGTATTTATGAATATTGGCTGACATATGATAAACTTCACCGTAGATGGATTCAAGATATGGAAATATATGAATGCAGATTATGTGGGAGAAAATGGACGGACCAACCAATTATAGAAAACTGGAGAGATATAAATAATCATGAATGCAAAATAGAAAACGACTAAAAACTAAAATAATCAACGGAGCTGGAAAAACCAGCTCCGTTTTGTTTTTCCTAACTTAACCTTGTTATAACATTTTCCAAAGACTTAATAACTTTATTTAACAACTTAATATAAAATTCTATATCCTCTTTTTCTACCTCTTCTTTATTCAACAAATTAGAATAATTTTTAATCAAATAATCAATTTTATCTTTAAAACTTTTAGGATTAGGCATAATAACAATTCCTCCTCTTTTTTCCTTAAACCTCAAGTCAGCTTCTAATTCCTTAACTTTTAACCTAAGATTACATAATAAGTCATGAAACTTTAATAGTTCATTTAGCGAAGATTCATACATAACCTCAATTTCATGCAATAATAAAGCATCCATCACCTCCTGTGTCATTTTTTCACCTCCTTTCAGCCTTCTGATATAAATTTTAAAAAATAAAAATTAATTTCCAAAATTTTCCAAAAATGAATATTGCTCCGCCAAAAGCGGAGCAATTGTGTGTATTTTTTATTTATGTTTTTTAAAGTTCTATTTCTTTATATTCTTTGCCACAATTAGAACATCTATAATCTATTAACGAATGTAAATTTACATCTATATACTCTGCATAGTAATATACAATGTATCTTATCATTACTTTTCCACATCTTCCACAAATTATTTCGTATTCTCTATGTGCTTTGTTTTTAGAAGCATCTATCATTTTTTTAATGTATTCTTTTTGTTGTTGGACTTTCGTCATTTGGACCTCCCTCCTTCTAAGTTTACCGTTTATTATTATAATCAATTATTCTCTTTTGTCAAGAGATGCAATTATAGCTCAAAATTTATAAAATTTGCATGTTTATAGAATTTAAATATTAAAGGAGCTGGAAGAAACCAGCCCCCTTAATACACTTTTTATCTTAAAACCTTAATCACCTTCTCTAACCTTTCAATAACTTCATCTAAGGCTGCTTTAACTTTCATATAATCATCAAAAGATAAAGGTTGAGAAATTTCTTTTTTAACATAAAACTCTTTTATGTTCTCTATAGCGAAGTTAAGGGTTTTTTCAAAGCTTTTACCGAGCTTTAATTTTTTAAAGGCTTTTCTTCTTTCAACTTTATTTTCATACTTTAACTCTAAACGAACCAGTTCGCCTATATTTTCGAAATACAAAAATTTATATTCAGAAAATTCAGCTCTTAAACCACACAAGATATCATGCAAAGTTCTAACTACTTCTTTAAGAGTATTATACCTTGCTAAAATCTCTCGTTCTACAGTACCAATATAATCTTTTGACAATAGAATTTGCCTATTCATCGTTCCTTTCACCTCCTTTTGCATTCTAGAGCTCTGGATATATTTTAACAAAAAACAATTTTTTAAAAAAATTAAATAAGGGGGAGCTTTTTATGGCTCCCCCTTTGGGATTCCTGTTAAGAGAAAACTTCGTCTTTAATCGGAGGCT
>OGCB01000423.1_pt1 | contig 11604 bp, 9 predicted proteins | sample 1570031 | NCBI WGS metagenome assembly OGCB01 (sample SAMN05518655, study PRJEB24509) | hot springs metagenome | isolation source: Octopus Spring Streamers, Yellowstone National Park, Wyoming, USA | place: USA:Octopus Spring Streamers, Yellowstone National Park, Wyoming, USA | collected 2011-10-11 | reverse complement strand
GAAATCCTTTAAGAATAGGATACAAAGTTAAAAGTTTGCCTGTTTTAAGTTATATATTATTTCCTAACAAAGTTGCAGGCGAATTGAGAGATATATTAGATATTCCTACAGAATTTAGGGTTACTGTAAATAATACAGGCGATGTTGAAGCGAAAGACGTTAAATTAATATTAGACTATTTAAATCAGCCAATCGGGGACATCAGATCAAACAGTAGTGAATATATGATTTTTGAAGTTGAACCTTTTAAGTTTAAATCTATACCATTAGGTTCATCATCAATATTTAACATTACAATAACATATAGATATGATAATAAAACTGAAAAAATAGAAAATATTTATCCTTATTTCTATACATTCTCTTCAACTTTTTCTTACATAAATTATCTTTCGATATCTCAAAAAGAATTACCTGATGTTATTTTACCTACAAAAATTACTTTATCTTGGTCTTCTATAGCTTTAGGTTTTTCAAGACTTGTTATAATAAATTCAACTTTAAAAGATTTAGAAAAATTGGGCTTAATATATACTGGACCAGATAGTTTTAGTAAAAAAGGAGAGAGGATTGAAGTTAGATATTCTTTTAATAGAGGATATAAACATACAATTTCCTTAGCTTTGAATTTTTCTTCTTATTCTCATTATATAGTTGCGCCTTTTTATCAGTATGTCGAACCGTTAAAAATTAAATTCCTTATTCCTCCTTTAGTTTTCTCTTCTGCGATTATAATTAAAAAAGAAGTTAATCGAACTATTGTAAGTGTTGGCTCTCATTTAAATGTAACAGTAACATTATCTAATTTAAGTAATGAAACAATATATAATGTTGATCTATACGATGAATTAATATCTGGTTGGAAATATGTTTCAGGTTTAAACAGAACTTTCTCTTCATTTTTAAGTCCTAAAGCTAATTTAACTTTGAAATATACAATTGAAGGAACGGCCCCTGAATTTAATTATTTACCTTCTGCAAAAGCTAATTATTCTTTCTTTGGGAAATCTTGGTATTCTAAATCTAATCAAGTAGAACTACTAATAAAATTAGTCGTAAAATTTAACGTTTTTGATTGGAATATGAATAAACTTAATAATGCAATTTTAAAAATAAAAGATTCGAAAGGAAATGTTTTAGGAAACTTTACTGTAAAAGATGGGTTGGTTGAATGGGAAGGTTTTGTAGGAAGCATAAGCATCGATATCGTGTTTAGGAATAATATTGTAAGCAGTAATTCATACTATTTGACTTCCAAAAATACATCAATCGATATTAAAACTTACGTTTTCAATTTAAATTTGGTAGTAAAAGATATTTTGGGCTTAGATCTTAAAGATATAAAAGTTTATTTGCAATCCTCAAACTTAACAATATATCCTGAGATAAAAGATGGATATTTCTTTTTTGAAGGCATACCAAAAGGACTTTATTTCTTGAATGTAGAAATTGGCAATAATAATTATAAGATTCCAATAATCATTGATGAAAGATTTTCCCAAAATATCAATATAGGTTTACCTATAATTAAAATAGGAAATATAATTTTAGATTTTCAATTAATAATAGGCTTAATATTATTAACATTTTTAATTTTATTTATATATATTATATTACGATTAAAAAGAAAATAAATTATTATTTTTTAACTAAAATTCCAGCTTCTTCAAATTTTATTTCTCTTCTTAAAAGTTTATTTAGAACATTAACAAGGTTTTTCACTTCTACTCTTATTTGTCTCCAGTCATCTCTGTTTCTAATAGTAACTGAATTATCGCTTAATGTTTGGTAATCTACTGTTATGCAATAAGGAACTCCTATTTCATCATATTTAGCATAAGCCTTACCTATATACTCTGTATCATCATATATGCAGTCTATTCCATTTTCCTTTAAGTACTCATATATTTTATATGCTGTTTCAGGAATATTATCTTTGCTTACTAAAGGTAAAACAGCAGCTTGATAAGGTACTATTTCGCTGGGTAATTTTAAGATAATTCTTCCGTCCTTTTCTGTATAAGCTATACTTAAACTACAAAGTAATAATCTTTCTAGACCAAATGAAGGTTCTGCGACATACGGGTAAAATTTCTCTACTACTTTTCCATCCTTTATTCTTTCAGCTTTCAATTCAACACCGCTTTTAATAGAATGATTTTTTGTATCATAGTCTGTCCTTAAAGCGAAACCTGCAACTTCAATTTTCTCATTATTAACTATTACCATATGATCAAAGGTTTGTGAAGAATAATGCGCTCGCTCTCCTGGCAATTTTTCTAGAAAATATTGTTTTTCATAAGATATTCCTATTTTTTGTAAAAATTCTTGAGATAAATACATAAAATAAGCTAACCACTCTGATAGTATAATTTTATTTTTCAAAGCTTCTTCTATGCTCAATTCTTTAATACCAAGATTTTTGTAACGAGCTTCGGCATCTAATATTCTTATTTTCTTGGAATAAACTTTTTCTATCAAATTGCAATTTGGTTCTTGAGGATCATAAAACATTTCAAAGTCTATTATTGTAAATTCTCTCATTCTGTACAAACCTTTTCTAGGAGCTATCTCGTTTCTTTGCACTTTGCCTATTTGGACTATTCCAAAGGGTAATTTTCTTCTTGCTATTTCATACATTCTCCTAAAGTTTATGAATATTCCTTGAGCTGCTTCAGGTCTAAGGTAACCAACATCTGTTGAAAATGGGCCTATATTTGTTTTCATTAATAAATTAAAATAAGAAGGTTTTTCGAATTCTCCTTTACATTCAATACACCTGATATTATTTTCTTTGATATATTTTTCTATCTCTTCCAAACTCCAGCTTTCTATATTATCTATTTCGATTACCTGATCGACTCTGTACTTATTTTTACATGAACTACATGTTAGAACTATATCAGTAAAATGTTTTAAATGACCTGATGCTTCGAAAACTATTTCAGGCATTACGATTGGTGTACTTATTTCATAAATAAAATCATGTGGATAAATGAAGATTTGTCTCCATAAGTCTTCTATTTTTCTTAAAATTTTAGTTCCAAGCGGACCAAAATCTACAAAGCCTGATACTCCACCATAGATTTCAAATGATGGCCATAAAAACCCTCTTCTTTTAGCGAGTTGTATTAATTTTTCATTCATATCCTAACTTTATTTCTAATATCATTAATCTTTTTATTTGAATATTTATTAAAAATGAAAGCTGTTGCTCAATTAAAATGAATTAAATCTTAATTCATACTAAAGGTCGAGGCTTTCATCTCTTTGTAAACTTTTATAACCTATTTCATATTATTAAAAAGTATAACAATGGTTAAAATAACTAAAAGAACAATATTACTATTTACTACATTAATTATCGGTATAACATTAGTAGCTTACGTTTTTTTAGTTTCCCCACCTCCACCACCTGTAACAAAACATACTTATGATTTTATTTTCTTCGATGCAATTACAGTAAAAATCGAGAAACCTGTTACCAATTTGACTGTTTCAGTTGTCGGAAAGGATTATAATGTTACATTGAATAAGCCTAACAAACAGGATCCTATCCTAAAGGAAGAAGTTGTTTTTTCCTTTTCTAATTTAACTCGTGGAGAAACATATACTCTTAAGGTTTTTTCTGATGAAAAAGTTTTCCTATATAATAAAACGTTTACAGTTTTAGAAGATAGATCGGAAAGAATTGAACTAAACTCTCAATCTTTCACAATTTCTGTTTTTGTTAACGATTTTCCATCCACGATTCCTTTGAATGTTACCATTAAAAATAAAGAGGGAAACATCAACATTAATAAAACCTTAAAAGCTGGTTCTATCCAAATATCTCAAATTCCTTTAGGAGAGTATAATGTTATTGTTAAACATAAAAAAATTACCATTAATGAAACAAAAGTAAATATAAATGGCACATTACCTTCAATTACAATTCGAACAACTCTAAATAATGCTACAATTTATATTTTTGATCAAAATAAAAAGGAAATAAGAAACGTTTTTCTTAATTTGATTTATAATAATGAAGTATTGGATCTAATTTCTTCTTCAACAAATAAGTTCGAATTAAAATATCTTCCTCCTTTAAAATATGATCTTGTTTTTCAATTACATGGTGTTAACTTAACAGTTGAACCTTCATCTATATTGGATTTAACCACAGAAATTCAACCTTCTTATAATTATACTGCCTATCTAGGAAATCTTACTTTAAAAGTTAAATATGATGATGGTAAAGAAGCTAGAGGTCTTAAAGTATCAATTCATGACTTATACAATACATTTACTGGAGCTCAAGGAAATGTTACATTACTTAATATACCTGCAAAATCAAAATTTGAATTAAAAATTTACCGAGATATTTTAGTAGCTAAAGTACCTGTTGAATTATTACCTTCTAATAATACATTAGAAATTACGATAAATAAGATCAGCTTGCAACTCAATATAACTTATTATTCTACGTTTGGAGGACAATTGAGAGGATATACTGTAATTCATGACCAGTTCAATAAAACAAATATTCTAAAATTAGAAGACTTTAAAAATCTTACGTTAGAAATTTATCCAGGAAATTATTACATATCTTCTTATATTATAAACCCGTTAAATGAAAGCATTAGTGTTTATTCAAAATTTATTGCATTAAATAAAACGTTAACTTCTGTAAATATTACCTTACCTGTCGGATTTAGGCTAAATATAGATACTGGTAACCCATCAGCAAAGGTTTATCTATATTATGTTAATCTTAAGGGTAATGAAACATTGTTCGATGAAAAAATAGGCGAAAAAGTTTCCTTTTATAATCTATATTTAGGTTCATATAAGGTTCTTGTTGAAACTGAAAATTATAAAGCAAGTAAAATAATCTTATTAAATGCTACATCAAAACCAGAATTAAATATTAGTATTAAAATAGCTCAGGTAAATAGCATAAATAAGTATTTATTTGATAATCTAGTTTTTGCATTAATTATTTTAATTCTAGCGATTATTTTCTTCAATTTCTCATATAAAATTTACAAAAAGAAAAAAGAACTTTCTAAAACTAAGAAGTGAGCACTGATTTTAAATTTCCTAGTTATTTTTTTATAAACAAATTATATAAGGAATTTAGTGGAATTCAGAAATCTTTCAAAGAAGCAAAGTACATAATAATTGGAATTCCTTATGAAAGTACGATTACTTATAGACCAGGTACAAAGTTTGCTCCTTCTTATATTAGAGATGCCTCAATAAATATAGAGACTTATTGTATATTGTCTAAGATGTATTTTGAGGATGTTGATTTCTATGATATAGGAGATATAGATGTTATTGGAGTCAAAATTGAAGAAGCGTTAAGAAGAATTTCTTTAGTTATAGAAGATATTAAAAGAGAAAATAAAATACCTGTCTGTATAGGAGGCGAACATTCAATAACCTATGGAATTGTAAGAGGTATAAAACCTGATACAATAATATGCTTTGATGCTCATCTAGATCTAAGAGACGAATATCCTATAAGTATAAAATATGGTCATGCAACTGTTATGAGAAGAATTTATGAAGATTTAGGAACCAAAAATATTGTATTTATTGGAAGTAGAGCTTTTTCAAAAGAGGAATTCAATTTTGCTATTAAACATGATTTAAAAATATTTTCAGTAGAAGAAATAAATGAAAATAAAAAAGATGTGATAGATGAATTATCCCATATCGTAACTTCTTCGAAAAAAATTTACATTTCGATAGATATGGATGTTTTTGACCCTTCTATTGCACCAGGGGTAGGAACACCTGAACCTTATGGAATAAGTTTTAAGGATTTTTTAGATCTTGTTAAAAACATTTTAGACAAAAGAGTAGAAGGAATTGACATTGTAGAAGCATCACCGTTATATGATAATGGATTATCTTCAATATTGGCCTCTAAAATAATTTTTGAATGTGTTAGTTTTCTTTATAAAAACATTAAACCTAAAAGCTGAATTAATCAGCCTTTAATATTTTTGCAGCGGGTCTTTTACTTTTAATTAAAATTTTTGAATCGCAATAAATACATGAGAAATTTCTTATGATTATACTTCTTTCTTTAATTTCCTCATAAGTTATTCTTTTTCCGCACTTAATACATTGATATTCGGTCATGATTAAAAAAGTTATAATAGCCTTAATATAAATTTTTCATGCTTTAAAACTGCTCTCTATTCCTATAAAGTAGGGGCTTTTGAAAAAAGGAATCCTCGATTTTTTTCAATGCAGAAAGGAGGTCGGCAATAAATTTATAAATGTTTAAAAACAAAATAAAATTAACGAATGCAAAGGACAATTAACATAAACTTGAATAAAAGTATACAACTATGGAGGGTGAAAATTTGAGCGAAAATTTATCTCTTGATGAATTTAGTGAAATACTTGAAACCTTAGATAAAGAACAAAAAAGGATTAAAATAAGAATTGAAAAAAGAAAGTTTGGTAAGGATGTTACTATAATAGAAGGTGTATCAGATGATGTTGCACCAGAAATAGCTCGGACATTAAAAACAAAACTTGCATGCGGAGGTACTTATAAAAATGGTAAGATTGAATTACAAGGTGATCACAGAGTTAATGTAAAAAACATTTTAATTGGTATGGGTTATCCTGAAAGTAATATTACTGTAGAATGACGTTAAAAGATATAATTAAATCTGCAAAAAGAGGCAAGCGATATGATTTAAGATGTCCTTCATGTAAAAGTAAAAATATTATAAAGTTACATTCATTAGAATGGTTAATGCCTCCGATGTATTATTGTACAGAATGTGGGTATCAAGGAAACATTTTAGTAGAGTTTGAAGAGAATTAATTTTTTAAAGATGGAAAGGTAATCCTGATAAAAGTATTTTTTCTGGTATCATATTTTTCCATTTTTTCAAAAACTCTTTATCGTCTTTTTCATTTCTTAATTCATCAGGTAACATGATAGGAATTTCATCAATTATAGGATACCATCTATTACACTTATTACAAATTATAATCCCTTCAACAATTTCTTTTTTTATGCATTCTAGGCAATTGATAGTTGCAATATTTATATTATTTAAATAATCTATCTTTAAGCCACAATAATCCTTACAAAAAGGTGTTTGGACTTTCAATTCTTTATATTCGTAGCGTTTTTCATTGAATACTAAATAACTTAATGGCCAATTTTTACAATGTGGGCATGCTAATAAATCAAGTAGTCGGTATTTCATAAAATACTTATTAAAATTAAAAAAATAATAATTTATGCTTAAATGATTGAAATTATTGAGTGATACCAGCGTAAAATATAATCTGGCAATTTTAATCCTCTTTTCTCTATTCTTTCTGCCAAAAATAAAGGTAAAGGACTTAATAAGAATGCAGCTTTAAGATAAAATCTGTTTGGTTCTCCTTTAATGTATGGGGAATATATAACATAAGAATAATCAGATAAAGAATGTATTGAAGAATCTTTGTTTCCGACAACTGATATAACCTTGCCACCCATTTTCTTAAAGTTTTTGCACCAGCCTACAACAACTTCTGTTTCTCCGCTATAAGATATAACGATAAATATATCTCCTGGTCTAGGCACTGGGAGATTTACATCTCTAATTACATAAACTGCATCTCCTAAAACTCTTTTAATATGGCCTATTCTAACAGCTGTCATTCTTGCTACTTCTAAACCGCTACCTAATCCTCCCATGAAGCATAAAGACCTTTTTTCTAAATCATCTACAATTCTTTTTATAAACTCAACAGAATTTTTATCTTCAAGCATCTCTTGTATCTCTTTAAATATGTTTTCAATTATCGAAAAAATTGCATCAGCTGATGCATCTTTACTCATTGCTTCTGCTATAGCTTGATATAAAACTAAACTTCCAAGTTCGAAAATATCAGTAAGAATACCTGTTTCTCTAAACTCCTTAATTTCTGAAAAGTTTTCATATGTAACCTGTCCTTTTAAATTAACTACGGAACCGTATCTTGAACCTAACTTTCCTATAGGTGATTCAGGATCAGAAGTAACAACATCTATTCTATAATCCCTTATGTTTCCTGTTTCAGTTATATATTGACCTAATTTTTGGGCATCTATTAAAGGAATAAGTGCTTTTCCGCTTCCTGAATTTATAAGAAGACTCATAGGACCATATTTATTTCTTATTGCTGGGGCTGCTTCATATATATCTCTTCCAGGAAATCCAATATCGCTTCTATCAAGTATTATTTTACCTTTATTCATTTTAGCGATTTCACTGCATGCTATACTTAATGCTCCCTTAGATCTTCCTTCCCCACTAGGTACTATTACTCTTACTGAGGATAAACCGTAATATAATGACTCTATTTCCTTAGGATTTACAGCTCTAATGTTATCAAATATTGTTAATATGTACTTAATATTTGCTTCTTCTACCATTTTCAAATATATTATTTATTTTTTATTATTAATTTCATTTTATGAGAAAATACGATGTTGCGATTGTAGGTGCAGGACCAGGAGGGTATGTAGCTGCTATAAGATTAGGTCAACTTGGTAAAAAAGTTGCTTTGATAGAAAAAGATAAAATTGGTGGAGTATGTTTAAACTATGGTTGTATTCCTACAAAGGCAATAATTCATGTAGCTCATTTGTTTAAAAAAATAAAATGGTTAAGAGAAATAGGTTTAGAAATTTCAGAACCCAAATTAGATTTTAAAAGAATTCAAGAATGGAAAGAAAAGATTCTTGAAAGATTACGTAAAGGTATTAATTATCTTTTAAATTCATATTCAGTTGAAATTTTTAAAGGCACAGCTTCTTTTGTAGATCATAATAAATTAAATATTAGGGAAACAGGAGAAGAAATTTACTCTGAAAATATAATAATAGCTACAGGTTCTTTACCTTCCGAATTACCTAACATAAAAATTGATGGAAAATATGTAGTAGATTCAACTTTTGCTTTGGAATTAAAAGAAATACCAAAGGAAATATTAATAATAGGAGGTGGTGCTATAGGTTTAGAATTTGGGTGTGCTTTTCAAAATTTAGGAAGTAACGTATACGTTGTTGAAATTATGGATCAGCTTTTACCAGGTTTTGATAGAGAGATTTCTGAATATTTAAGGAGATCTATGGAAAGAAGAGGAGCTAAGATTTTCTTAAGCTCTACTGTTAGTGAAATAAAGATAAGCAACGATAAAGTAAAAGCTATCGTAAATACTAAGGATGGTATTAAAGAAATAGAAGTAGATAAAGTTTTATTAAGTGTAGGAAGAAAACCTAATGTTGAAGGTTTAAATATTGAAAATGTTAAAGTAGCTAGGAATAATAAAGGATTTATAATTACAGATGAATTTCAAAGAACAAACATTTCTAACATTTATGCTATAGGAGATATAACAGGTCCTCCTTTCTTAGCTCACAGAGCATCAAAACAAGGAATTATTGCTGCTGAAGTAATTTCTGGTTTAAAAAGTGCTTATGATTATAGAGCAGTCCCTTCAGTATATTTTACAGATCCTGAAATTGTTTCAGTAGGATTAAATGAAGGAGAAATTAAGGATAGAGAAATACTAATTGGTAAGTTTCCTTTTTCAGCTTTAGGAAGAGCTCTAGCTTATGGAACTTCTGAAGGATTTGTAAAAATTATAGCTGATAAAAAAACAAATGTAATATTAGGTATGCAAGCTATAGGTGAAGGAATTTCAGATTTAAGTGGAGAAATTGCTTTAGCTCTTGAAATGGGAGCAACATTAGAAGATCTATCTTTTGTAATGCATCCCCATCCAACTTTAACTGAAGCGATAATGGAAGCTGCAGAAAATGCTTTAAAAAAAGCAATACATATTTTAAATAAATGAAGGGATATTTACTTAATTTTGATTTTCTTGAATACAAAAAATCCCTTGAATTGCAACACTTTTTAGTAGAAAAAAGATTAAAGAATGAAATTCCAGAAACCCTAATTTTACTTCAACATGAGCATGTATTTACCATTGGAAAAAGGGGAAGCGAAGCAAATATATTAGAAAAGGCAGCTCCTATATATTACATTGAAAGAGGTGGAGACGTTACCTATCATGGCCCAGGACAACTTGTTGGTTATTTAATTTTTGATCTTAAAGCTTTAAACTTGGATGTTAAAGAATTTGTTAAGAAAATTGAAAAATCGTTATCTTATGCTCTTTTAAAATATGGTTTAGAATGCGATCAAGAGAGCAAATTGCCAGGTGTATGGATTAATGGTAAAAAAATAGCTTCTATTGGTATAGCTTTGAAAAACTTTGTATCTTATCATGGTTTTGCCTTGAATGTTAATACCGATCTAAGCTATTTCTATAAAATTAGACCTTGCGGCTTATCTCCAGATCTAATGACAAGTATGAAAAAAGAACTAGGATATGATATAAATATAGAAAAGGTTAAGAACGATGTAGTGGAAGGTATTTCAAAGAATTTTGGAATAGATTTTGTTAATGCTGATTTAAATTTTCTCAAATAAACAGCTAATACCTTGACCTACTCCTATACACATTGTAGCTAAACAATAATTTACACTTTTTCTTCTCTTAGCTTCATGGAATAAAGTTGTTGTTATTCTTGCACCTGAACATCCAAGTGGATGGCCAAGAGCTATTGCTCCTCCATTAGGATTCAATCTTTCATCTTGAGGATCTATTTGAAATTCTCTTAGACAAGCTAATACTTGTGATGCAAAAGCTTCATTAATTTCTATCAAATCTATTTTATCTAATGAAAGCTTTAATCTGTTTAACAATTTTCTAGTTGCAGGAACAGGGCCTATGCCCATTATATTTGGATTAACCCCTGCTGTATTCCAGCTTACAATTCTTAATATAGGTTTAAATCCTAATTCATAAGCTTTATTTTCCTCCATTAATAAAACCATTGCTGCTCCATCATTTATTCCTGAGCTATTTCCTGCTGTAACTGTCCCATTAGCTCTAAATACGGGTTTAAGTTTAGCTAATTTTTCTAAGCTTGTATCAGGTCTTATTTGCTCGTCCTTATCTACGATTATTTTATTTCCTTTAGGATCAATAACTTCAACTGGAATAATTTCATCTTTAAATTTTCCTTCATTTGTTGCTTTAGTAGCTTTCATATGGCTATTATAAGCAAATAGGTCTTGCTCCTCTCTACTTATTTTATACATTTCAGCTAAATTTTCTGCTGTTTCACCCATGGATATTGGAGGATATTCCTTTGGCCATCTAGGATTTACAAAACGCCAGCCAATAGTTGTATCGAAGATTTGCAAATTTCTTTGAAAAGGTTCTTCAGATTTAGGCATAACGAAAGGAGCTCTTGACATGCTTTCTACCCCTCCAGCTATATAAATATCGCCAATACCGTTTTTTATCATTGAAGCTGCTATTGTTATGGCTTCCAATCCAGAACCACATAATCTATTTACTGTACAGCCAGGTATTTCTATTGGTAATCCTGCTAGTATTATTGCCATTCTTGCAATATTTCTGTTATCTTCTCCTGCTTGATTAGAGCAACCCATATAAACATCATCTATTAATCTCGGGTCAAGGTTATTTCTTTCAACAATTTTTCTTAAAAGCAAAGCTAACATATCATCA
>OGCB01000415.1_pt1 | contig 11735 bp, 8 predicted proteins | sample 1570031 | NCBI WGS metagenome assembly OGCB01 (sample SAMN05518655, study PRJEB24509) | hot springs metagenome | isolation source: Octopus Spring Streamers, Yellowstone National Park, Wyoming, USA | place: USA:Octopus Spring Streamers, Yellowstone National Park, Wyoming, USA | collected 2011-10-11 | reverse complement strand
AGGAGGAGGAGGAGGAGGAGGAGGAGATGATGGTTCAGAAGAAGGTGATGGGTCAGGGGGTGATGGGGTAATTTTAACTTTGATATATGACCCAAGTCAAGGGAATATATTATTAAATCCCGTTGGAACTCCAATTGGTCCAAACCAATATAGATATCCTGTTAATACTTCTGTTCAACTAATACCTTCACCCAACACAGGTTTTGAATTTACTTTTTGGTTGGTAGATACTCAATATTTTCTTTATTCTCCCCTGTCTCTTACGCTTGATACAAGTAAAATTGTGCAAGTTGGTTTTATTAATCGAAAGGTTTTAGTTTTTGATTATGGAGAATTACCAGAGGGGCTAGTAAGAGTAAATGGAATTTTTACTACGCCTCCTTTTATGCATTACGCAAATATAGGTGATACAATAACAATAGATGCAGTTGTTCCTTCTGGTTATTCGTTTATAAAATGGGAGTTTTATGAAAGAACTCCGAGCGGAAGCGTCGGAGCTTTACTTCAAACAATTTATAACTCAACTTATACTTTTACTGTTGATAGGTCTTATGTGATAAAGATGTATGTGCAGGAAGATTAAGCACTTGTGAATTGCTCTACAAAAAAGTAATCAAAAAATACAGTTCCTGATGTTCTATCTTCTGTAAAAAGGAAAAAACCAGCTTGTCCTGAGGCAAGAGTTGTACTGACAGAAGAAGAATTAATAAGGTTCTTAGTGTTAGGGGTTGAAAAAGAGTAGTGAAAAAGAATTTGATTTGTTTGTTGTCTTAAAACAATCTGCTCAAAATAATTGGGAATTATTTGTATATTTACCAATGTTCCAATATTTCTTTTGAGAAAAACATAAAACTGATAGTCGGTGGATACTCTCATCACTCCTACTCCTGCTGATATATTTCCTATAAAAATTCCTGCTTCTGCTCTTTTACCAACTTCCAAAAAGTTAGGATTTACGTATTTTACAGCAATCTCTATCCTTATATTACTTCCAAAATTTATTATGGGATTTCCAACAGTCCATCTTATAGAAACATTCTCATTCCAAGTTATTCTAAGGCTTTTATTCCCTGATGTAGAACCTGGCAAAACACTATCTACAATATATACTGATGTGTCGCTATTAGTATAATATACACCAGAACCTGAAAAAGTGCGGGAAAAATGAACATTGGTTAATTCTATAATAGGCATATCTAAAATTTTAATTTTTTTATGATAAATATTTGTTTTTTATAAAAAATTACACAACTGTATCAAGCCTTGAAAAGTAATGGGTATAATTTTCAGAAAAGTCATCAAGCCTTGAAAAGTAATGGGTAGAATTTTCGGAAAAGTCATCAATCTTTGAAAAGTAATGGGAATAGTTGGAAGAAAAATTATCAAGTTTTGAAAAGTAATGGGAGATAACTACTTCAAAAATAGGAAATGGAATAAAACTAATTTTTTTTGCTCCAATTATTTTTATAAGCTTTCTCATTTTCTTATTTATCTTCCTTCATCATATTCAACTTCTAATACGGGTAAAACTCCTTTTGCATCAACTTCAATTTGAAAATATACTCCAACCCCCCGACTTTCTATCCACTCACCATCTTGTTCGGCTGTTTCTTCTGTAATTATCTCGTAAGCTTGTGAAGGGAAAGAAGGAACTGGAATGAAATTCGCATCAGAAGGAATATTATGAATATCTTGAAAATCTTTGATATTTACTCGCTTCAAATATTTGTAATTTATTGAATCCCTGAAAGAAGAAATAAAAATAAGTTTTCCCTGCAAAACATCAATAGGATTTGAAGATATTTTAAAAAACCTTAATTTTTTGTCAGCTCCAAAAGGAGTTTCCCATAATAAATTGTTCCCCATCAAAATCATCATATCTTGATTGTGAAAATCTATTCTGAAATTTTCATCAATTATGGATGAGTAGATTTGATTGGCAACTACGGGTAAAGCGGTAGAACTGAAAAATTCTCTCACAAAAAAGTCGGGATAGATTTTCCCCCTTTCATCCCAAGTTTGATTTGCAATTGACAGCAACAAATTATTTTTATTCACTTGAATAAGCATTACATTCAAATTGGCAGGAAGCTCAAAAGAAAGTTTTGGGAAAAATTGCAAAACCCCTCCAAACTCTTGTGCAGTGATTATATAAACTCCTTTTTGTGTGAGTAAGTAATTGCGGTACAGGATATAGGTCTCGGAAACGGGAGCAACAAAGAAGTTGGGAGTAAATGTAAAAAAGTCATTTCTACTCGGGTCGTCTTCATAGAAAAAAATTTGTGGAACTTGGGTCATAAATTGCCGTGAAAAATAAACAACTTTTTTCCCTGATTCTTCTCTCAACAGAAAAATTCTGTTTTGAAACACAGAAAAATCTAAGTTATTTGAATTTCCTCCTAACCAAGTGAATTCTTGTGAAAGGTTGTTCAAAGGTCTTGAATATAAAACCCCCCATCTCAAATATACAAGATGAGGAACAAAATTTACCTCTACTATCCCTATTTTTTTTACATTTCCAAAATTTAGCACTAATACTCCATTTGTAGCATTTATTGTATAAAAAGACCCATCATCATACAGGACAAAAATGTATGGATGAGCATATTCAACCTGTTGAATTTTTAAAGGATAAGAAATTATAAGTTCTGAAAGAAGTCTTCCCGCAAGCGGATATATTTTTCCGTTTATAGCTTGACAATACCACGCTATCCAGCCCTCATTTCCATCAAAGGGGGTGTCTATTGTATATTGCCTTCTCCCCCTCCTTCTTTCTACTTGCCCTCTCATATTTCTTTTTATTTGTTATATTATTATTAATCACTCCAAAAAGCTGTTGCTTTTCCTATATCCATTCTTTGTTCTAACTCTTTCGCATAATCTAAATGCTTTTCTAATATTTCTTTTGGAATTTTGTTTATGGCTTTGTAGCCCATTTTTTCCAGAAGTAGTCCCAAATAAATCAAATTCTTTTCATCATCTTCTGAAATAGGTTCTTTTACAGCTTTCAAAATTTTTCTGCTTCTTTTTTCTCCTTTCACTTTCTCTAATGTATCTTTGAACGCTGAAATTACTCGCTCATCAATTCTCTTTGCAACTTCTGGGTCTCTTTTTTCAACTTTGCCCCTCACATTAAAAAAGTAATGAATTCCATCTATACCACTTTTTCTCAATTTTGTGATTTGCTCTTTGTCTCGGAACTGCAAAACAGGTGGAATACCCTCTATTGTGAAGGTTGGTCTTGGGAAAAATACATCATATAGTTTTTCTATAAAACCTCGCTCTGATGGAATTCTTGCAAGTGAGGTGTATTGGTCAAAAAATTGAAATGCTATTCTTTTGTAAATTCCCGACAAGTCTTGTGCGGTTTTCAGAAGTGCTTGCGCTTTTACTCTTATGTCCCCTTCTTCTTCTGCCGTTCTTTTGAATAGTTCAAGGTTTCTTGAAAACTGCATAACTCCCTGAACGAGCGGAGATGAAAGCAAATCTGGAATTCCTAATGCTCCTGCTTGTGTTCCCCATCCCAAAACTCCGCCGATTATTCCCGAGCCCAATATAACCCGAGTTATATTATCAGTTCCAAGCAAATCTCCAAAGTATTCGTTCAAGAAAGAATGAAGTGCAAGGAAGGTATTTCGGATAAGAGGATTTGCAAGGTCATCTCTGAAATCCTGAAATTCTGCATCTCCCAAAAGCAGATTTTCAATTTGCTTTTGCAAAGATGCAAGCTGATAAATCATAGAAAATGGTTGAACCATTCTCATTCCGACGATTGCTCCGTATAATGCATTTGCAAGTGTTGTAGCTGTTAATGTTCCGAGCCATCTGAATTTTTCAGCTGGTTTTCCAAACATAATCTTATTCAACCCAACTGCATATGGTTTTATTGCATTCACAAATGGAACATAGTTGTTTGTGAAGAATGCAGAAAACAGATTGATAATTTCTTCAACTTTTGTGTCTTTTACTTTGTAAAAGAAGAAGTTGGGTTTTGCAAATGAAGTATCTGCTAAAATGAAAGTTTTCAAGAAGTCTTTGACGATTTCGGGGTCGGCATCGTCAGGTAAGTTAGGGAACAAAGCTTTAAGGTATTTTGGATTTTTTACAATTTCATCTGCAACTTTGTTGATTGCCCCTTCAAAGGGAGCTTTTGTCAGGTGATAAAAGTTTGATGTGAGAGCCCGATAAGGGAAAGTAGTCCTCAATTCTTCAATATCAGCTTTTGTTATTCCCTTTGCAATTGCTTTTAGTGATAAGGAAGCGATTTCTTCTGCTGTTTTGACATCAGCTCCGTTCCCTATCGCTCTGGAAAACAAAACGAAAGGAATGGAGAAAGTGTTTATAGCTCTGACTGGAAAGTGTGCAGTGAGCCAGACCCTTTTAATAAAAGATTGGAATTCCTCAATTGTGGAGCGAGATGGATTCAAAACATCATCTAAAATTGCGCCCCATATTCTTGCTCCTACCGAAATTTCCTCTGCTTGCTTGAATGTTTCTCTCAATCTCAAAAGCGGAATTTTTATCCCGAAAGCTTTACTATATAAGTCGTGTATCAGGTGATTTACATAAAGTTCATCAGCCAAGTCTTTTATGAATCCCTCCTTTGTTTTTTTTGGAAGCTCGTATATGAAAGACCTTACCCAAAAATCTTCAATTTTTGTGCGCAAGTCTTCTGCAAGCTCACGAGCTATCTCATCTTTTTTCATACCCTTTATTTTGTCCTTTACGATTTTTTCAATTTCTGCCGAGAACTTCTGTGTTGCAAAAATTCTTGTTGGGTTTCTATCTTTTATTTCAATAATTGTATGTCCCGCATCAATTAGTTCATACAAATCTTGCTCTAACTCAAACTCATTTGAGCTTTTCACTCTTACTCTGCCATCTTTGTCTTTGTATTTTATCAAGGTAGGAATTGCATAAGTTGGGTGGTAATCGGGTCTGAAAACGCTTTGCCTCGTGATGTTATAAACATTACCTTGAATTTCAATTACTTTTGTAAATCTTTGATTAGGTTCTGCTAATTTGTAAATCTCAACTGGATTTTCTCTCATATAAGCCAAAAGTATTTCTTGTCCTTCAATCAGGTCATCTGCGGTCATAATATCTACTGATGATGGAGTTTTGACAAGGTATTTTGAGTTTGGATTTCTATAAGTTGTTGCGATGAAGGAAAGAAGTTTGTATTTGTTCCTTGCATCGTAAATCATTATAGCTTTCTTTTCTGCATCAGTAAGTTTTCCCCATCCTTCCCTTTTCAATTTCTCAAAAACAGGAGTCATATTTTTTAAAAGAGGAAGAAGTGTTTCATATTCTTCTTGCAGAATTTGATGGAGTGAATAAAGTTCAGCTTTTGCTTTGTCAATTTGCAGAATATAAGATAAAGCGTTGTATTGCTCGGGGGTTATCGTGGAAGCAACTTCTTGCAAAAGTTCAGCTGGTTTCAAATTCTTCTTTTGTAGAACTTGTGTTATGATTTTGTCTTGATTTTCGTTCATTTTTAAAATTGTTTTTCCTAACGCCCTGCTTTCTTGTCCCATCCATCTTTTATATGCTGAATCTACATTATAAAGCAAGTTTTTTGCGTCTCCCTTTTCTAACCCCCAAATTACTCCGCCCATTCCCATCAAAAAATCAAAAGCTGATTTCCAGAATGGGTCTCCCGTGTGAGCTTCATAGATTGATTTTGCTATCAAGGTGGCTCCACTTGTTCCTTGCAGAAGTCTTGCAATTGTTCTCAAAATTGGAGCTGGATTTTTTCTTACAATTGAAGAAGCAATCTCAAAAGGAATTGCTAAAAGTCCAGCGCCATATCCAACAAATCCCATTTTTTCTTTTATATTTTCTTCTTTGAGGTGTCGTTCATATTCCAAAATGAGCTCTTTTGCGATTTCCTGAGGTTTCTTAGAAGAATATGTAGCAAGGTCATTAACTATTTCAGCAAAGTCAAAGGGAGCGTATTGAATTACTCTCATTATTCTTTTCATATGATAATCTGTCCAACCCTTGTCGCCGTATTTTAAGTTTCCCGTTGAAATTCCCGATAAATCGGCAACATCATAAAACCACTTTCTGAAAAGAGGTTTTTTTTCAGAGGGTAGTTGATTATAGATATCAGTGAGTACAGAAACAAAAGTGCCATCACCCTCGTAAGCTCTTTTCATAAAAGATTTTATTTCAGATTCACGCAGAGCCATCTTATTTTACCTCCTTTCTTTCTTCTTTTTCTTCTTCTGTTTGTTCTTTCTTTCTAATACCTTCTATAAATCTTTTCACTTTTTGAATCCCTTTTCGGATTCCCCTTTTTATAACGCCTTCTTCTTTCTTTTGTTCCTTTTCTTCTTCTTTCCCTTCTTCTTCTCCTTCTTCTACTATCACAACAGGTTCTCCTTTCCATACTTTAATTCTCTCTTCAATCGCCTCCAAAGTTTCTTTGTCAGCTATCAAAGAGGGGTTTTTTATGTATTGTTCAATTTCTTCTGCTTTTTCTTTTTCTTCCTTTAATTTTTTTCTTATCTCTTGTCCTTGACGAACAGCGAAATTGTAGAGATTTGCAGGTTCTTCAATTTGAACTGCGTAATCAACTGATTTTTTGAAAAAGTATTTTGCTAAATCGTTATACATCGCAAGTTTTTTCTCAATCGGTTTTAAACGCAGTTTCAGGAAATTATCAACTTCTTTGATGTATTGTTCAATTTGTGATTCTAAATCGGGAAGCGAAGCATCTGCAAAAGCTAAATATTGTTGGGGGTCTGCAAATTTTAATCCCCGAGTTTGTGCTATAATATGTCCTTTGAGCAAATCCTTTTGCAATTTTAACCTTTCATTCCCTGAGAGTCCCGCAATCATATGAACATAAGTGTTTATTTTTGCGACTTCAACAGGGTCGGGATTTAAAGAAGCTAAATACTGATTATAAGCGAATTGATGATAAAGTTGTGCTAATGCAATTTGCATTTGAGCTTCTCTAATTTCTTGCATATATAGAGCTTCTGCGGTAGCGGAGGCTCTCGCAAAGTAATTTGCCCATTTGCGGTATTCATTTTTAACCTGTGCAATCTCAACAAAATCAGGAATTTCAAAATCAAGTTCTTTTTTTTCTTTTTCTTTTGGTTCTTTGCTACCAAACAAAAAGTTATACAAAAGATATCCTCCAATTGAAGCTCCAATTATTATTGTGCCCCACCATTTTTTGAGCAAACTTCCTGCCACTTCTCCCGCCTTTGGTGAAACTTTTTTTATTTCTTCAACGACTTTTTGCATATTTTCTCCTACTTTCTCGGCAGTTTCCAGTGAAACTCCTTGTTTTTTCAAAAATTCAATTGCTTCATCAAAAAGTTTAAGTGCAGACTGTGGAGCTCCTTTTTTTGCTAAGGTTTCTCTTATTTTTTCTGCCTCTTTAATTAAATCTGTTCCAACCTTTCCACCTTTTGAAATGTGCTGAATAAGTTCCTCTCTTGTCGGAATTTTTCCGTGTAATTTTTCATCAAAGTTTATCAAGCTGTTTGCGAATTTTTCAAGAATTTGCTCGCCTCTATGACGGAGTTGAGTTGAGTTTTCAACATAAGCTAAACTTTTCCTCAAAATTTTCAAATCTTCTTTTGACAAAGAAGGTAAAACTTTTTCTGGAAGCTTTTTAAGAGCTTTCCAGTCTGTTTTGTCCCATATCAGCTCTTTCCCGCTCGCATCTACAAGTTTTACAGGATTTCCACCTGTAATTTCTTCCGAAATTTTTGCCCCTACAAGCAATCGCTGAAATGGTGTAAGATGCTTATTTGCTCTTGCTATTATTTTTTTCGCTGTTTTGTCATATTCCAGCTCAACTTGAATATTTTCAATTGCTTTTATTTCTTCTACAAAAGAAACAAGGTCATCACGAAAAAATTTCAAAGTTGGTGAGTATCTTAATAATCTCTGCCAGTCCTTTTCACCTATTGCTAATGTTCTTACTTCACCCATTTTTCTTAATTTCTTTTAATAAATTTAAGAATTTGTTTTTTCAAAGAAGGAAATTCCCTTTCAATTTGTTCTTGATTTTCTGGTTTGAAGTTCAGAAGAAATCCAAGAACACACATTAATGCTTTTTCTGATTCTTCTGATTTTTCGTTGTCCCCTTCTGCAAAAGCTTGAAGCAAATTCAAAGAGGCAATATCCCCCCTCATCGCTTGAAACATATGTCTTACAATTTTCCCGTAGCCCCTATCTCCTACTGCGATGACAAGCTCTCTCTTTGCAGGAGCTGAGATGAAATAAGTTGAGATGGTTGAGTGAGGAATTTGAACATAGTCTTTCAAGATGTGAAAAAGAGCCTCAAAATCAACTTTTTTGAAAATTACGATGCGGTCAGGCAAAAAATATCCGACTGTCTCACCACCATACTCTATCACACCTGTTTCATTTTCGGGGAATGGATAATCAAAAAGCAAATGATAAACACCATCTTTTCTTTTCCTAAGCATATTTTTATTCTTCTTCTTGTTCTTCTTTTTGTTCTGTTTTTCCTTGTTTCAGTTGTTGGAGTTTTTCTTGTTGTTGAAGCAAATAAGCTTGATAAATCACATAAGGTGGAATTTCATTTTTGATAAGTTCCATATAATTTTTGGCAAGTTCTGGATTTTCAAGAACGAGCTTTGCTATTAAAATTAATGCCTCCTCATTCATTTGCTGTTTTTGAATTTCATCTTGTGTTGGCTCTTTTATTGCTTCCCGAGAAGTGAAACCAAAAAGATAAGTTAATCGCTCCAAGTAATACCTGAAATTGATTTCATTTGCAACAGGTAGTTGAACGACAGTTGTCAAAAATTCAAGTAGATTTTCAATTTGTTCCCTTCTGTGCAAAGTTTGTGTAATTCCATCTACTCTTATCCCAATTTCTTCTTTCAAAAGCAAAGCTAATTCTTGTCTTGCTTCTTCTGATACAAAGAAGGGTTTCAGATACTCAAAATTATCTCCCAAAATTTGTTGAATTTTTTCAACCTTTTCGTTCTGAATAATCAAGATGAGAAGCTTGTGAATAATTTTTTCTATGATTTCGTTTTCAATTCTTATTGCGATGCTATCCAAAACAGCACCTGACTGCTGAGTTTTTATCATTATTTCCCTTGCGGTTGGTCTGCCTTTGGAGGTTGGAAGCCCCATCAAAAACTCTGTAAGACCCGTTGAATTCTGAATTTCTTGCTGATAAAATTGCAGTAAAGGTAAAACACTCGGATTAAATTGAGCTAAGGTTGAAACCTGAATAACAGGGTCAGGTGAGTTTTTAAGCAAAATTGTGAATGGCTGAAAACCCTTCTCTAACTTTGAAGCTGTTTCCTCATCAAGCTTTGTTTTGTCAATCTCTATGATATGCCCAATTGACAAATAAACCCAATCCTCTATGAATCTCACGAGAACATTCATAGATTTCAAAGTGTCGTAAATCGCATCGTAAAGCCCGTATCCGTATTCACCTTTGATGGGAGGATAAAGATGAGTTTTTACAATCGGAAGCTCTTTGTCCCAACTGTCCCATTTTTCAACCCGTGCCAAATATTGTCTATTTGCTATCAAAATCCTCAAATCTTCATATATTTTTCCTTGATAATATAAATTTCCTATGAATTCTAAAATCTCTATATACCCCTCCTTTGGTGTGAAATCAATAAAAGCTTTCTGAATTGAATCATCCAGATTTTCAGTTGTTGTTGGTGGAGTATATTGTAGAGGAAACTTTTCAAAGTAGCCAATTTCTTGCAAAGTGAAAGCTGTCTCAACCGCCATATAATAGCGTTTTATCATATAGCGTTTCAAACTTGATGAATCAAGAATGACATCAAATGGAGACAAAGCTTGAAAGCGTGGATACTCCTTTACCCTCAATTTTCCACCAACTCTATGAAATTCTCTTTGCCAAGAACACTCTAAAATTATTTCTCCCGTTATTGCTCCTATTTTTACCGCTTTTTCAAACTCTGACAAAAAAGAGAATGAATTGAGATAGTATGAAGCCAATCGTTCAAGTGCAACTGCAACATTTTTCAAATCTTCTCTCAAAGTAAATAAAGAGAAAAATTTTCCACTCTGAATCAAACTCCTTCTTATCACAGAAGCAAATTGTTCAACTGTGTAGAAAAATTTTGGGATTATAGTTCTTGATTGCCATTCGTTCAGAGGCACTGGCAAAGAGGGGAACAAGTTATAAGCGTTAAAATACTCTCGCCACTGATTTTCCCTGATTTGTCTTGCTGTTTTTTCTTTATTATATAAAGAAATAACTTGATTGATAACTTCTTGCTTTGAGGGTAGTTCTATCCCCCTTCTTTCTCCTGACTCCAAATCCAGAGCCGAAAACAAATTCAAAATGTTATATTCTTGCCCGTTTGTCATATTTTATCCTATGTTCAACATACCAGAAATAAAAGTTGCTAAATCTTCAAAAAATCCGGGAGGTGGAACATATCTTGATTGTGCTCCCAAAATTATTCTATAAGGTTCTAATTGTAAATCAAACAATCTGAACGCTGTTGAGTATTTAAATTGAGCTTCTTTTAGTGCTTGGTCAAATGTTTTAAATGGTAATCCGTACATATATTCTGTAAATCCTGCACCTAAATCTTGTAATCCTCGTTGTGCTAATGCAATTTGTTCTAATAATCCCCTTTGAGCCATTTCCATTAAAGCTTGCTGTCCCCGAGCTTTCTCAACAAGTAAGGGTTGAGTTGCCTTTTGAACAATTTCTGACATAAGCAAAGGTGCAGCACCTAAACCACCAAGCCCCGCAACATCCATAAACCGCATCGCTTCTCTCCTTGCGATTTCTGTTGCCTGTTGTATCGGTTTCTCCCATACATCCATTCCAAGTAATTTATTTAAATCTGAAAAAGTAAGTTCTCTCATTCGGGCTAAATCCTCTAAAATTCTCCCTCTTTCTGTTTCATATATTCCTTTCCCTCTTTCTTCTAACTTTTTTAAAACTTCTGAATAATCGGGGAGACGAATATCAACCAGTTGAAAAGATGGTAAAGAAGGTTGTTCTTTTTGTCTTTTTAATTCTTCTATTAATCCTTTTATTGTTTCTTCTTTTATTCCCAATGCCTTGAACAAAATTATGGGGTCTTCTTTTATTTGTTTTATATATTGTAGTTCTATTTCAAATGCCTTTTCTCCTTTTGGAGGTCTTGGTTTTAAACCAAAAGCTTCTCTGGTTTCTTCCCATCTTTCCCTAAACCATTCTGCTATATCATCTAAAAATCCCATATCTTTTTACCCTCCTTTTTCTCCTTTTTTATTTTGTTCTAATGCTTTAAAGATTAGAGCAGAATAAGGATTTAAAAAAGAGAATAAAGGAGTTGAAATTCTTGAAATATCAGAATATAAAATATTAGCTAAATCAGAAAAAGAAACTTTTTTATCTTCAATTCCCAACATCCTTGCAAAATCAGAGTATGATACATCAGGCAAATAAGGAGAAATTTGCATAAGCCTTCTTATAACTTCTTTCTTTTCTTTAAGAAAAGGGTCAGTTTGTGCTTTTGCTTGTCTATGAGATTTTTCAACTTCTCCTATTCCTTTTGCAAGTGCTAAACTACCTAAAATTATGGCTCCTATTATAAGCGGGTTCATTTTCTTTCACCTCCTTTTTTTCTTTTGTTGTTCTTGTTGTTGTTGCTGTTGTTGTTGCAAAAATTGTTCCATTTTTCTTCTTCTTATTCCTGCCAGAAACATTGCAAAAATATTTGGATTTGCAAGTTGTGAAGCAA
>OGCB01000408.1_pt1 | contig 11802 bp, 16 predicted proteins | sample 1570031 | NCBI WGS metagenome assembly OGCB01 (sample SAMN05518655, study PRJEB24509) | hot springs metagenome | isolation source: Octopus Spring Streamers, Yellowstone National Park, Wyoming, USA | place: USA:Octopus Spring Streamers, Yellowstone National Park, Wyoming, USA | collected 2011-10-11 | reverse complement strand
TTCATATTTACTGATTTCATGGCTCTCAGCATATCTCATAGCGTTAAGAGGTCTCAGAAACCAATGAACATGAGCACTACAAATAATAATGAAAGCTGAAACAGCCCTCGATGTCTCCAACAATATATCTCAACTATATATGTTTGTATCCCATATATAGCTAAGGTATAGGTGTAGCTGGATGAGGCGAGTACCCTCAATCGTAGTTTCACAGATCATGGTTGTCCTCTACTCCCTAGCATTAACCTTTCTACCCGGAGAGGTATATTGGATCATAGTGACGCTCTTCTTCATAACATACATGGCCATAATAATGTTCATGAATATTAGGAGGATGAGGCTCTCAATAAGTAGCGAAGATGCCCAGTATGTAAGATCTGGTAGACAGATTATTAGGGTAGATCCTAGAAAGGCTATGGAGCTTATCCAAGAAGATAGAGCTTTAAATGATGAGATAAGGGAGCAGATGAAATTCACCCTGATACCCCTTATATCGCTCCCAATAGTCTTTATACTCTACTATGCATACCAAATGTATGTAACACCCCACTATATAGGCTCCAGCGACCCCTTAATAAGGTTCCTTGGAAACTTAGCTATGTTCGAGATCTTCTTCCTAGTCCCCCTGGCAATAAACAGAGCATATATGAGGGGTAAAAACATCTCCGTAGTTCAACCTATAATGGACTATATGATTACAGACCGAGGTATACAGGGCTCAGGAGTGCTTATAAAATTTCCGTTAGAGGATCAGAATATAGTGATTAGATGTAATAGAGCTAGGAAATTTATAGAGATCCTTAGAGAGCAGCAGAACCCAATGGGGGGTAGGATGACATTTCACCAGAGGCTATATATGGAGGTAAAGGATCTAGAGAGGGCTGCTGAGGCTATAAAGAGATATGGGAAAGCTAATATACAATGCTCGTAAAAAGGGATATTGCATAGAGCAACCCTTTCAACACTTTAAAACTGAAAGCCTCGCCCCTTAGGCTATGCTGCTCAGAGTTAGCATTACACGCTATTACTTAATTATGGTATTTAACCTCGAAGGGAGATCTTTGTTGAATTAGAGGTTGGTATAAAAATATAAGGGTTGTAATAAATAGTTTCTGATGTGACGCATATGGAATTAGCTCTAAGAAGATCATTAGTTATATTTATTTCCATAATGAGTGGAGGTGGATGTATTGGCTATAGAGAGAAGATATGATGTTGTGATTGTTGGCGCGGGGGTTGCTGGATCTACTGCTGCTTATCTCCTCAGCAAGATGGGCTTCTCAGTAGCCCTTATAGATGCTAAGCCAAACCATAGGGCTGGGGATAAGCCATGTGGAGATGCTATTGGGAAGCACCACTTTGAGGAGGTGGGGATAGACCCTCCAAGGGGTGAGGAGATGGACGGCATCGTCAAGGGTATCATGTTGTATAGCCCCTCAGAGGAGGTGGTTCTAACAATAGATGGTGAGGGTTATGAGATAAACAGGGTTAGGTTTACCCAGAGACTTATAAGGGATAGTATTGATAATGGTGCTGATTATTATGATGAGACAAACGCGTCTGCACCTATAATAGAGGGGGGCTTTGTGAGGGGTGTTGTTGCTGGTAGGAAGGGGGATAAGCTTGTCTTCAGATCTAATGTAGTTATAGATGCCTCTGGCTCTGCTAGGAGCATTATTAGAAGGCTTCCGCAGGATTGGCCCATAGTGGATCCCATCAGGCCCGAGGATACCCAGATAGCGTATAGAGAAATAAGGGTTCTCGATGAGTGGATAGATAAGCCGGAATATATAAGGATCTATGTGAATCTAAAGATAGCCCCTGGGGGCTATTGGTGGAACTTTCCGAAGAGCATAGTTAGAACCGTTAACGTTGGGCTGGGGGTACAGGGTGGGAAGGGCTATGAGCATCCCAGGGTATATCTCTATAAATATATTCTCACAAGGCCAGAGTTTAGAAACTCAAAACTTGTTGAGAGCAGCGGTGCCCTAGTACCAACTAAGAGGCCTCCATATACTATGGTGTGGAATGGGATAATGGTTATAGGCGATGCAGGCTACACAGTAAACCCGGTACACGGTGGTGGGAAGGGCTCGGGTATGTTATCTGCGAAGGCTGCTGCAATAGCATATTCCAAGGCGGCTGAGGCTGGCGACTTCAGCGCGAGGGGCCTTTGGATTATGAACAAGCTCTATATAGACTACTATGGTGCTAAACAGGCCTCCCTAGATATATTCAGGATCTTTCTCCAGAGGCTCACAGACGAAGATATAGAATATGGGCTTAGGAAGAGGATAATGAGGGAGAGCGATCTATATGAGACAAGCGTGACAGGGGTTATAAAGAATAAGAGGGGGATCTTCGATAAGCTCAGCAGAGTAATAGCTGGGCTTGGAAGGCCCAGTCTCCTCTCAAAGCTTATACTTGCTGCAGAGTATATGGATAGAATGAAGAAGCTCTACGAGGAATATCCTGAAACACCTGAAAAGCTTGGCGAGTGGATAGCTAGGCTTAACTCCATCTACAGCTCCTTTGAAAAGGCCCTAGCCACCTAGGCTATCGAGCCCGCTTCTCTGTAGGGCATGGGATTATCTGATGAATATATGGGTGTAGATAGATCCTTTTGATCAGCATATACTTAGGCAGCTTTCCAATAATGCTCCCGGGATACTCGTAGATCTTTACCGAGGCTCCTCCACGGGTGATTATATTAACGGACTCCTCCTCCTTGTATATTGGTATTGTATCTACAAATATTATTAGGTATTTTTTGTCGATTGCGGCAAGATCCTTTATAGATCCCCCCATAGATGCCCACATATTCTCCTCTATCTCGGCATTGCTTGGCACATCTCTATATATAAGCTCTACATGGTCTAGACATACCTTGTACCCCTTTCTATAGAGGAACCTCCAGATCATGTCGCCTATATTGTCTCCAGCCTGCCCCCTCTCCTCGATGATTCTATAGAATAGACCGTTAACCCAGTAGTCATCGAAGTATCTGAAGGCGTTTCTTCTTATAAGAGTTCTCAGCCCCTCTATGGTTTTGAAAGGCTCTAGCTCCCCATATATATCTAGAAGCTCCCCCCATATGTGGGTTAAGAGCAACTCATAGCCGAGGCTAGTCTTGTGATAGTATACACCTCGGTACATGTGGAGTCTCGCTATATAGAAGTTCTCAACAGCTATCAAACCCTTATCTTTAACAGCTATGTTGCCGTCTCTGTCAACCGTTGTTGTTTCTAATAACCTATCTAGGTCTATGGATCCATATGTGACCCCTGTGTGTAGAGAGTCTCTGACAAGGTAGTCCATTCTATCTACGTCCAGGTCTGAGGACATTAGCTGATTATATAGGGGTTCTCGATGTGTTCCATATATTATCGATGCCACCTCGTGCTTATCTATCCCGAATTCTGAGAGAGTCTCTGAAACCCCTGGATCGTTTAACACTACCTCTCTACTGAGATCCTCATGCTCGAACCTTTGATTAGTGATCCTCGTATAGAATGTTTCGAGGGCATGGCTATATGGGAGGTGGCCCACATCATGTAGGAGGGCTGATGCCTCGAGAAGCGGCAGATCATCCCTAGATATATATCCCTCCCTGCTCAACCTCTCTGAAAGCTTTTTAATTATATGATATACACCTAGGCTGTGGCTAAATCTAGTGTGGACAGCCCCTGGATATACATAGAATGTAACCCCAAGCTGTTTGATCCTCCTGAGCCTCTGGAACACATCGAGATCTATTATCCTTAAGGCTAGCTCGTCGAGCTCTATATATCCGTGGATCTCGTCATATACCTTTTTATATCTAGTACTCTTCTCCATCAAAGCACCTACTATAATATATGATGTCAGGAGTGTTTATAAAGAAGGCTAAGCACTATCAGAGGAGACTCCTTTCTCTATGGTTTTTATCACCCCTATTTCCCTCAACATGCTGAAAATCTGTTCAGCACATGTTCTACTAATATATGGCTTTATCCTTGCAAGATCACCCACAGGATCTGTTGATGGGGGGTATGTATTTGCCGATAGCATGTGCAGTGATGCAACAATCTCTAGGATCCTAGCCATTGATTCGCTTGGGCATAGCATCTGGGCCTTGACATAGATTTCGGTGAATCTATCCAATATATTTATGAGACTCATCTCGTCATCCTTATCATAGCTACTAACACATAGCTCTTCATATGAGTGGAGATCCCTTGAGAGAGCCCTCGAGTATGGTCCATAGCTATACCAGCTAAATCTATAGCCAAGCTTCTGACCAAGGATCTCTTGGACTATATATCCTATCTTCTGCATTAGAAGCCTATCCTCTAGCCTGCTAAGAGATACGCCTGGAGATAGCTTTGACGCTATATACCAAACTATACATGGATCCTTCATACCTGCTCCACAACCCACTATCTATAATTATATTGTTTGGGCTTGTATCAGCAGATACGCATGTGATCAGGTGGATTCTTAGGTGATACCCCTGTAAGTATTGCTGAAACGGTATTATCTAGATCGCTAGTCATTTTTCTATAGAAGCATCTCTATAGATTAATAAATAGGTCCTCTATAATACTATTTATGGATAGGGAGAATTGAGACTACCATTAGAGGTGGTAGATGAATATATATCCACACCGATAAAAGCAATCATAGCTAGGAGACTTTGGAGGGAGGGGCATACCCAGATACATATTTCTAGGCTCCTAGGGGTTTCACAGCCAACTGTAAATATATATATCAAGAGCCCTGTATATGATGAAGAGAAGCTTCTTGAGAGGATCTCGAGTGCAGGCTTAGATAAAAGGGAGTTTTTATCTCTCATAGAGAGAGTGCTCATATTAACTAGAGAGGGTAAGAAGGTTGATGTATTGGCAATCCTAACAGAATATATATTGAGGTCCCTCTCAGAGCTCAGGCTATGCGATGCACATAGAAAGCTAGATCCTGGGATACCGCCTGAATGTAGGATATGTGCAGAGCTAATACAGATCTCTCAGGGCTTCGGAGTTATAAAAGCCCTTGAGAACGCATATGAGCATCTATCTAGGGAGAAGTGCACCTATATATTGGTGCCAGAGGTTCTCATGAACATTGCATATGCCAAGGAAGGGACAAAAAGCCTCGAAGACGTGGCAGCATTCCCAGGCAGGATAACGAGAGTGGGTAGGGGGATAGCAGCAGTATCCAAACCAGCATGGGGCGCTAGCAGACATCTGGGAAGGATACTCCTAAATATACTCCAAATAAGGAGAGATGTGAAGGCGATAGCAAATATAAGGGTTCTCAAATGTGTTGAAGAAGCATTTAAAAAGCTCGGCATAGGCTATAGCATTCTAGGGCCTAGAGAAGGATATGTGGGGGAGGAAGAGATCATATCGGAGGTAAGCAGATCCCTATCTAAGGATGGAGTAGAGGCTGTAATAGATCTTGGGGGGCTTGGCATAGAACCGGTAGCATATATAGCTGGGAGAGACCCTATAGATGTTGCTAGGAGGATTACAGATATAGCGAGGATCTGCTCCGAAGAGTTTGGCATAGAATGTTAGCAGGGCTAAGACCAGCAAAGATACTACTCTAAGGAGCAAACCCAGCTGTCTGTGAGATATGAGAGCTCTGCTTTGATCCTCATTAGCTCGGTAAAGGCTAATGCCTCAAGAAACTATTTTGGGTTTCATAAAAGTTTATAAGGGTTGGTATTAACTTCCTTATTTGGGTATAGAGTTGCTTAGACCGAAGGAGGTTTGTGAGATGCTTGGTATTAGCTATACTACTTTAAGGGATTATGTTAGGAGGGGTTACATAAAGCCTGTTCTTACCCCAGGGGGTAGGTGGAGGTTTAGGGAGGAGGATGTTGAGAGATTAATTGGTGTGGTTAGGCAGAAGAGGGTGATTCTCTATGCTAGGGTGTCATCTAATAGTCAGAGAGATGATTTAGAGAGACAGGTTAAAGCATTGGAGGAGTGGGCTAGACAAAACAATATAGCGGATTATGAGGTAGTAACAGATATTGGAAGCGGGTTGAAGGAGGATAGAAAGGGTTTCAAAAAGGTGCTGAAGCTTGCTGTTGAGAGGAAGATATCGAGGATCATTGTTGAATATCCAGACAGGCTGACGAGGTTTGGCTTCAAAACAATTGAGGAGCTGCTGAAAGCCTTCGGGGTTGAAGTGGTTGCCTTGAATCAAGAGGGCAAAGATCCTAGGGAGGAGCTTGTAGAAGACCTCACCACGATAGTCTCTCACTTCGCTGAAAAGCTATATGGTATGAGGAGCCATAAATATGAGAAAGTGGTTGAAGGTGTAAGGAAACTCATTGAAGACCCTTGAGCTTGTCAGATCATATTCCGTGCCTATAAGGGATGATAGGATCTCGAAGCTTATAACATGGTATATTAGAGCTCTACAGAAGGCTATAAATATGATCTGAGATAATATTGAGTAGAAATACAGCTTCCCAGAGCTTGTTAGAAGGGGTGGGAAGCTAACCACTAATATGGGTTTGAAGGTGAGGATCCCAATAATTCCGAGGGACAGGGCTTTTAAGAAGAGGCTTAGAGAAGAGCTTATGAAGGATCCCCTACGCAGCGCACTAGGTAGATGCTGTTATAAGGACAGCCTACTCGATTATGGAGAATTGGAGGAAGAGATATCTAAGGGGGAGGGCTAGAAAAATCAAGCCGAGGATTAGGAGGAGATTCGCTAGATGCAAGACAACGCTTATAAAGATAGATTACCAGGCTAGAACCATAAGGATAACTCTAAAACCAGGGGAATACTTAACCATATCATGGAGATCAACATGGTTTGAGCACAGGGTTAGAGGCTGGACTGTTGGTGAGGCTATAATCAAGGACAACAGAGTGGTTATCCCCTTCAAAGCTCTGAGGAGATCTATGTTAGGAGGGTTATTGTATAGGATAGCAACTAGCTTTCACTGGATGGCTACGAGCTCAGTATAGGCTTTATACATGATAGATCTAAGGCCTCTCCAGAGCATTAAGATCACTTATGAGCGTAAGAAGTCTATAGCACAGAGTAGGGGTAAGAGGGAGCTTTATGAGGAGTATGTTAGAAGAAAGAGGAATAGGGAGAAGGACTCTATAAACAAGCCCTCAGCAGGCTTGAGAATGCTATCCCCAAACACTATTCACGTCTTCGAGGATCTAGATAGGGAGGATCTCGTTAGTAGGAAAAGGGCTAAGAATAGGAGGAAGAGGAGCTATAGAACACCGTGGAAAAGAATACATAAGAAGAATATCGGGGGTGGTATTAACAGCTCATGTGAATCCTAGTAACACATCTAGAGAATCCCCAGATGTGGATTAAAGATGAACAGGCATAAGGCCGTATCTATAAACATTAGGAGGAGATACCTAAAAGGCAAGAGGAGATAGAAGAGAAAAAACCAATATGCGGGGTTCCTCCACAGCAATGAACCAGAGATCTCTATGAAGGTGGAGCTGTGGGTCGGGGTCACCCAAAGCGGGTGGAGCCCTGTGATATGGATCCCGATGAAAAGGGATCCCGAGGGCGATGAAACCAAGGGAAGAGGGCTTGGCAAAAACCAAGCCCAATGAAACCCAAACCCCTACGGTTCACTCCATCATATAGAAATCCTCTAAAGTTCTAAAGGAAATTAACCAAATGCTATATACAGTGTAGGCTGGGAGAACTCTTTTGATACCATCATCAGCCTTATAGGCTCTGAACTAGAATGTTAGTAGGACTAAAAATGCCAGCAATAGAGGTTGGGAGGATCTGTGTCAAGCTCAGGGGGAGAGAAGCTGGGAAAAAATGCGTGATAGTAGACATAATAGATAGTAATTATGTTCTTATAACAGGGCCTAAGGAGATCACCGGTGTTAAGAGAAGAAGAGTAAATATAGATCATATAGAGCCTACAGAGAAAAAGATCTCTATACAGAAAGGCGCATCAGATCAAGAGGTGATCGAGACTATCAAAAGAGAAGGGCTAGAAGAATATATGAAAGAGAGGATCAAGGTACAACCAACAAAGCTTATAATGGTAGTTAAAAGCTAGCTTCAAAAACATGAACCCATATAGCTTGAAATTTTACAGCAAGTCTCTCAGAATTCAGGTCTAAAAGATATTTAGCTGTTTTAGTTTTTAATATTAAGTTTATAAGTTTATGATATATTGGATAGATATTTATCAAGCTTTCGAAATTGCGATCATAATATGCTATCGTGGAATATAGGTTTAAAATCAACATTTAGATGGCTAGCATAATGCATTTTCAGCGAAGATCCTCCTTATAGGGCCTGGCTTCTTACATATTCTTCTTATGACCTCTTCCACAGGTGTGTCACCGCTAAACTCCTCCTTAAAATATACACCTGTCCTTCCATGCTCATCTCTTCTGGTAAGCACTCTAACCCTTTCAATAACTGTGTCTAGCGATATGCCTAGTATCCTGGCAACCTCTGCCTCATAGCCTATCACCGGTCTCTCTATATGCCCCCACTCAGTTGGAATTATAAGCTTTAGCCTTTTATCTACACCCGGGACCCTGAGTCCTGCTAATATCTCTTTAAGTCCTACTATGCCGCCGAATGCAAAGAACTCTCTTTCCGTTTTAGAGGGTGTTCCGAGGTACTTTGTGATTTTTATCAAATCCTGTGGATCGAGATAAAGATATATAGCAGGGGTTTTCATAGGCGTTGCTACAATTACCTCCCCCCTATAGATTTTCCATCTCTTCTCAATACATGATATGAGAACGTTAATGGAAACCTCATCCATAATCGCTATATCTATATCGCTATCAACAGTCACATCCCCTCTCGCTATAGAGCCATAGGCGTGGCCCTCAATGCTGCATTTCTTAAGCTCCAACAAAATATCCTTAGCAATCTCCCTCTTCTCCTTGAAGATCTCGAATCTTTTTTTATCATAGATAACCTCTACTATATCTCCTCTAATATCTACCTTCCTTCTCAAGACTCCCGCCCTAGATCTCGTTAGCAATATATTATATTCGTTGAATAATGGAGATCCCATTGGAAAGAGTTGAGAGACTTTGCTATAAGTGATATATTATTTTTATTTTTTATGAGCAATGTTATGTCCCTTCTAGCCATTGTGAGAGATATCTCTTTTGCTCCTCCGTAAGCTCTTCGATCTCCACTCCTAGCGAGGATAGCTTAAGCCTGGCTACAGTGCTATCTATATCATATGGAACATTATACACTCTGGGCTCCAGCTTACCCTGGTTTTCAATTAAATATTCTACAGAGAGGGCTTGGTTCGCGAAGCTCATATCCATCACCTCGCTTGGGTGCCCCTCAGCAGCAACTAGATTTACAAGTCTGCCCTCCGCTAGGAGATATAGTATTTTTCCGTCCCTCAGCTTATACTCTGTGACGTTCTGTCTTACAACTCTTTTTGAGACAGAGATCTCCTCTAGATCTTTAACTGATACCTCAACATTAAAGTGCCCTGCATTAGCTAGTATAGCTCCATCCTTCATGAGCATCATATGCTCCTTTCTGATCACATCCTTGTTACCTGTTGCAGTAACGAATATATCGCCAACTTGGGCAGCTCTAGCCATATTCATAACCTCGAAGCCGTCCATAATCGCTTCTAGAGCTCTTATAGGGTCTACCTCAACTACCACAACCCTAGCCCCCATACCCCTAGCCCTCATAGCTATGCCCCTGCCAACCCAGCCATATCCAGCTACCACAAAGACCTTTCCAGCTATAAGGGTATTGGTTGCCCTCATTATACCATCTATAGTAGACTGTCCAGTACCGTATCTATTGTCGAATAGATACTTTGTGAGGGCATTATTAACAGCTATTACTGGATATGCAAGTACTCTATCCTTCTCCATAGCCCTTAGCCTTATAACCCCTGTAGTTGTCTCCTCCGTACCTCCTATAACAGCTTTAGCCCTCTCAGGCCACTGCTTATGGATCCTTACATGGAGATCTGCCCCATCATCTATGACTATATCTGGTGAGACCTCTATGATCCTATCTATACACCACCAATACTCCTCAGGAGTCTCACCCCTCCATGCGAATACATGTATACCCTCCTCAGCTAAGGCGGCTGCAACCTCATCTTGAGTTGATAGTGGATTAGACCCTGCTAGCCAGACCTCGGCTCCACCTGCAGCGAGAGTTCTGACAAGAGCACCTGTCTCTTTAGTTACATGTAAAACAGCGGCGATCTTCACACCTTTTAAGGGCTTATCTTTTGAGAACCTCTCTCTGATCTTCATGATAACAGGCATATGTCTTTCAGCCCACTCAATCTGATCTCTCCCGATTCTTGCGAGCGAGAGATCCTTTACCTTCCATGTCATATCCATATACCACTTAATCCTAATAGAAGAGGTTTAATATATAGAGAGATAATATATAGAGAGCATTCTTCCCCCAAATGGAGATATCGTCCCATCACAAAACATTTAATGCCTAGCCTTTCCCTGTCTTAGAGAGCGAGACTTTTACAACTGAAAGCCTCGCCCTTTAGGGCGGGGATGGCTATGGCTTATAAGCCTTCTAGGGCTTTGGTTTTGGAGGAGCTCTATGGCTTCTGGCGGAGAGGTTTGCCTACCCTTTCAATTGGAATGAGGGTTAGTCCCGAGCCTGGGGCTATAGAGCTCCTCAAGAGATACAATGTAGCTATCAACTATGCAATAAACAGGATCCTGAGCTGGATCTGAAGAGCTTTGGGGGTTTATAACGCTCTATACAGAGAGCTGAGGAGGTTCGGCCTCCCATCTAGGGTTGCCATTGACTGCTATAGGGATGCACTTGCTAATGCAAAGTCTTGGAGGAATAATCCTAGGAAAGGGAGGAGACCAAGGGTTAAGAAGCTTAGCATGCTACTACACCAAGGCTCGGGATACAGGGTTAAAGAAGGATATGTAGAGATCATAGGCGGGATAAGGCTGAGGATCATTGGCTTGGATAAGAGATACGATGACTATGACAATAGGGAGGCTAGGCTCGTGTATAGAGACAATAAGATGATCCTGTGGATCTCTAAGAGGGTCCCCAAGCCAAAGCCTTACCAGCCTAGAGATGCTATAGCCGTAGATATTAATGAGAGGAAGATAGTGTATGGAGATGATAAGATAAACAAGGAGAGGGACACTGAGATCGATGAAGCCCATAGATGGAAGAAGCTTGCCGAGAATCTCCAGAAGAAATACTCATCAACTAAATATCTAGCATGGAGGAGGAGAAAAGCTATACTAAATAGAATAAGATCATATCACAGAAAGGCTAGGAACATCCTGGAGGACTGGCTAGAAAAACATCCCTTGAGATCGTGGAGCTATCTAAGAAGCTTGGACACGCAGTAGCTAGAGAGGATCTCACAGGACTGATAAATTCTCTGAGAAAGATAAAGAACAAGGATCACAGAACCAAGCTGATCATAATGGGGTACTCAAGGCTTGGGAAGTGGATAGATTGGCAGGCTATGAAGCACGGGGTTCCACTAGCCATTGTAAAGCCAAACGGGACATCATCGGAATGCCCAAAATGCAATTCAAAGCTGGAGGAGAACGGATATAGAAGACTTAGATGCCCTAGATGCGGATTCGAAGCAGACAGAGACGTTATAGGAAAGCTAAATATAAGGAAGAGGGCTTTGAAGATCCTGAGAATATCAGGGGGAGCTCTAACCACCCCCGCTGCCCCCAAATGACAGATGTAAACCCGAATAGATGGGGAACCGATGAACAGCTAAAAGATATATTAGGATTGAAAGCATTATAATAGTAAGACCACAAACCCTCCCGCATCAGC
>OGCB01000407.1_pt1 | contig 11803 bp, 12 predicted proteins | sample 1570031 | NCBI WGS metagenome assembly OGCB01 (sample SAMN05518655, study PRJEB24509) | hot springs metagenome | isolation source: Octopus Spring Streamers, Yellowstone National Park, Wyoming, USA | place: USA:Octopus Spring Streamers, Yellowstone National Park, Wyoming, USA | collected 2011-10-11 | reverse complement strand
CACGAAGAAGCCCGTGTCAAGGGCGGTCAAGCTCACGCCTGCCCTCCTCCAGGGCCTCCAGGGCCTTGGGGTCCACCGGGGCCTTTCCCGCCCGCTCCAGCACCTTCAGGCCCAAGGCCCGCCTGCGCCTCCCCCGGAGGTAGAGGGCCAGGGCCTCGGCGGTGAGGGCGCTCATGGACTTGCCCTCGTTCAGGGCGGCCTGCTTGAGGAGGCGGGCCAGGTCGTCGGGGAGGTGGACGGTTAGGCGCATATGATGCGAGCATAACAGGGACCTACATGGACTGCCCCGAGTATACTGAGAGGCGCATGGTCCTGGCTGAGCGCATCCCCCTGGTGGCGGACGAGGCCGGAGGCCTCCGGGTAGAGGGCACCCGGGTCTACCTAGAAGACCTCCTGGACGCCTACGAGGGGGGCCTCTCCTCCGAGGAGATGGTCCTGGCCTACCCCAGCCTGAACCTCGCGGACGTGTACGCCATCCTGGCCTGGGCCCTGCGCCACCCGGAGGAGGTGGCCGCCTACCGGGAGAGGGTAAAGAGGGAGGCCCAGGAGGCGGAGGAGCGGGCCAGGGCCTACCTTCCTAAGGCCCTTCTAGCCCGGCTGGGTAGGGCGTGAGGCTCCTACTGGACGAGAACGTGGAGAAGGCCCTCCTCAATGTGTTTCCCTAGCGGGAAAGCAACCTGGGCTTGAGGCGGCGCCACCCCGGGCTGGACGTGGTGCAGGTGGTGGATGTGGGCCTCGGTGGTAAGCCGGACCTCGAGGTCCTGGAGTGGGCCGCCCGGAAAGGGCGGGTGGTGGTGTCCAGGGACCGGGCCACCCTGAGCGCCGAGGCCGCGCGGCGCATAGGGGGGCAAGCCTATGCCGGGACTCATCCTCTTGCGCCGGGGGGTTGGCGTAGGCCGGATCCTGGAGGACCTGGAGCTCCTCCTGACTACCGCGCGGCCCGGGGAGCTGGAGAACGCCATCCTGTACCTGCCTCTCTAAGTTTGGAGAAAACTCTAGGAACGCAAGTGTGGGACCTTACGGGGCCCCCCTGGGAAGTGGCGGCTCTCAGAGCGTCCCCGCCCTGCCCAAGGTCTACGGGACCTCGGCGAGCGCGGAGGTCTCGGTCTCGAGGTCCCAGGGTTCCGTCTCCTGGACCGAGATCTACACGCTCCAGTACGTTTCCCCCAGACCCGAGGTCTCGGTGCGCTCCTATGGTAGCTCTTCGGTGACCGCCGCCTATAGCGGTCCCCTCCCCGGCACCCTCTGCTACGACGGAAGCTGCCAGCAGGCGGCACCGGGGTACTACACCGCCCCGCCGGAAGAGGTGCTCAACGAGTGGACCAGGAGCTACCCGGAGTCCTGCCCGCCGGGCTACACGGGGAGCGTCACCGTCACCGAGCGGTGGCGGACCGTGAAGTACTGGACCCCGAGCGCGGGGGGGTTGTCCTCGAGGGGGACGCTACGCTTCGCCAGCGCCACCCGGGACGAGATGGTGAGTAGGCGGAGAGATGAGGACTGTGAACGCACCACCACCACCACCACCACTAGCGAAACTAGTAACCCTCCTCCCCCCGGCGGCGGTGGTGGTGGTTGTCCTATGTGCTTACCGAAAGCAGATTAATGTGACTCTGCACTAACTCTGCTTTGACTCCGTGGCAGGATGAGAACAGGGAGGACTCAGAGATGAAGAGGAGGATCCTCGCAAAAGGCTTCGCGCTGGCCAGCTTTCTGAGCTTGGGAGCGGCCCTGGCCATCGGCCCCATAGACGCTCAGATCCTCTCCCTCTACGACGCAGGTCGTTACGGCGATGCCTGGAACCTCATCCAGGCCCGCCTGCCCGAGACCGCCGAGTGGGCGGCTTACCACACGGCTAATGCGTTGCCACCTCTACAACTCGACAAGACGAGGTCCCGCCCCCAAGGGTTTAAGCTCGCCTGCGGCTACCGCCAAGCGAACCCCGAGGCCTACGCGTACTGTCTCTACGGCCTGGCCTTCCCCACGCCCCAGATAGCCGACTGGGTGAAGGCGGGGGAGCTGCCCTCCCTCTCCCAGGAGCAGATTCGGAAGGAACTTGAGTCCCTGGCGGACAAGGGGAGCAGCTTGGCCACCTACTTCTTGGGCAGAGGGGAGTTCGCCGGTTGGTACGGCTACAAGCCGAATCCGGAAAAGGGTGTCAAGAGAATGGAAGAGGTGGTCCGCAGGTTCCCGGACACCCTAGGCGGGAGGTTGGCCATGGGTGTCCTGTCCCCGACCTACTACTGGGGGATAAGAGGGGTGCGGACCAATCCCTCCCTGGCCGTCCTGTACGCCCGCAAGGCGGGGAGCACCTCGGCGTTCGCCGCCGGTGTGCTGGCCTACCTCGAGTACTGGGGAAGGGAAGGGGTAGAGCGCAACCCCTCGGCGGCCTGCAACCGGGCCAACTTCTGGGCCATCCGCGTACCGGAGGCCGTCAGCCTATACGTGCTCGGCCTCTGCTACTGGGAGGGCGCGGGCGGCTTCCCCAAGGACCCCATTGAGGCCTACGGCCTGATCTGGTCTTCGGTCCAGATGGGCGGTGATGGCATCCCCGAAATCGCGAAGGCGCTCGACGTCCTGGAGAAGAGCCTGACGCCGAACCAGAAGAAGGAGGGGCGTGAGCGGGCGCAGGCCAAGTACCTCCCTTAGCCTGGCACGGGCCGGGATCGTGGCCTTTTTGGCCCTTCTGGCGATAGCCCTTCCCCTCCTTCGCCCGAAGCTGACCTCCGCGCACCCGGAGAGGCTCCTGGCGCGGTGCGCCTTGGCCGCAGAACCGGCCTCCCGGGTGTCCTGCTACCGGGAGCAACTCTACCGGATCGCCTACCAGCGCGCGGCCACGCCAGGGGAGGTCGGTTGGCTGTGCCTCAAGGTGGGAGACCCCGAGTGCGCTAAGGCCTTCGGCACCATCGCCAGGGGCTACGCCGACTGCCTGGAGTTCGCCCGGGGGTACCCGGGGAGCCTTACGCTTTGCCTCGCCGGGTTGGAGCAGTGGTAGGGCACCGGGTTTTCACCCCCGCTCTCACCGCCGCCCTACTCGGTACCTGCCTCGCCTTCCTCTCCCTGTATCCCCTCCCGGACTGGGGTCCGGACTTCGACAACGCCTTCACCGGGCACCACGTCCTCGGCAGAAGCCCCGGGGAAGTGTGGCGAGGCATAGGGCAGAGCGATGCCCATCCTCCCCTCTACTACCTCTTTGCCTGGGCTTGGCTGAGGGAAAAGACCTTCCAGGGCCTCGATGGCCTGCTCCTCCTGGCCCGCGAGGAGAGGACGCTCTCGCTGATCTTCCAGCTCCTACTCGGGGTCGCGCTGGCGGCGGGGGGCTACCTCCTCGGGAGGTGGCCAGGAACCATGGCGGCCCTAGGCCTCGCCCTGGCCTCCAAGGTCTGGCCAGAAGGCCCCGACCTCCGCATGTACCCCCTCGCCGCGGCGTGGACGGCCCTGGCCGCGGTGGCGTACCTAAGGGGCCGCCCCTTCGCCGGGAGCCTCTTCGGGACGCTCGCCCTGTACACCCACTACCTCTCGGGCCTCCTTCTCCTTCCCTACGCCCTGTTCGCCCTGTTCCGCTCCTGGAAAGAGCAAGGCGCCCGGAGCCTCCTACTCCTCACCCCCTACGGGCTCTTCCTCCCTTGGGTCCCCTGGCTCCTGGGGCAGATAAGGGGAGGACACTCTCTCTCGTGGCTACGCCCGGAGCCGGAGGCCGTCTTCAGATTGGCCCTGAACGTTTGGCCCGGTCCGGCGCTCCTCCTCGCCGCCCTGGGGCTCCTCCCGCTGGCCTTGAGGAGGCGGCTCCCCTTGGCCCTCCCGCTCGCCCTCGCCGCCCTCTACACCTGGTACCTGGTCTCCCTCGGGATCAACGTGGTGATGGGGGGCAGGTACCTCCTCCCCTTCGTCCCCCTGGTAGCCCTGGGCCTGGCCGAGGCCGTGGGTGCCTTGAGCCAGGAGGGCTTCAGGCGGCTCGCGCTCCTCTTGGGGGCTACGTTTCTCCTTACGGGCTTCGCCCACAGCCGCTACGGGAGGCCAGCCGAAGCCGTGGAGGACTACTGGAAGTACGGGTACCTGTCCCTCGTCCTGGTCCGAGAAGGGAAGGTCGAAGCCGTCTACCTGCAGGATGGGCGTTACCGGTTCCTGCTCCCCCAAGCTCTAAGGGAGGAGGGCCTTCTCCCCGAGCGCCTCTACATAGGGAGCCTCCCCCAAAGCCCGAACCCCTCTCTGTTGGTGCGCTACAAGGGGACCCCTCCCCTTCTGGACCCATACACGCCCACCCTCCAAAGGTGGGCCGAGGAGGTGGCCCCCCCTCGGCGCATCTACGAGGACGGGCGAGGCGAGGTCTGGTTCCTACCGGGGCCTAGAGGGGGAAGAGAGCGTCCTGAGATGCCACCCGGAAGCTCCAGGTGAAGGTCCTCTCCATGCCCCCGAAGACGGCGCGCACCCTGGCGGTGTACTCCTCTCCGGGGGTCAGGGGGTCCCGGGGGACAACGAACACCGCGGAGTAGGAGGCGAGGATCCTGGCCCCTAAGTCCCCACCCACGTCGCTCGGAGCCCAGTACTGCTCGCTACCGTAGGCGCACACGGGCACCTCCTGGTTGTCCGAGGCGCGGATCAAACGCGCCTCGAAGACCCTGGTAGCGTTGGGCTGTGCGGCGAACAGGCGAATGGAAAGGGCCAGCCCGTAGGGGGCCCGGCTCCAGTCCAGGTCCCGCCGGGTGAGGTAAGGCGGTGAAGCGGGCTTGTCCGGGTTCTGGCAAGGGGAGGTCTGGGAAGGCCACTCGTAGCCCATGAAGTTGATAGGAACCGTCTTGTCGGGTACGGGGAAGAGCTGAAAGTCGCCCGTGGGGGCCGTTCCCGAGGAGAAAGCGACTTGAGTGGAGACGGAGTAGAGGCGCCAGTAACTCGGGCGGGCCGGATCGTCCAGGACGACCCGGAAGAGGCCAAACCCTCCGGTGGTGAAGGTGGGGTCGATGAGGCCCAAACGGTGGAATGGAACTGCGTAGAAACCGTTGGTCAGCACGCTCTCTAGTGGCCAAGAGGAGGGATCGAGAGAGGAGGAGCGAGGGATGTAAACGACACTACTTCCCACATTTCCCCTCGCCGCCTCCTTTCCTTCTCGGCTGGAGAAGGGGTAGCTCAGGTCCTCGTCGTGGGCGAAGGGGTTCTTGTCCGCGTTCATCGCCAGGTACCGCCCGTGGAGCCAGGCCCGGAAGCTCCACTCGGGGTCCTCCCGCACGGGAGCGTAGCCCATGTAGTCCCGCCAGAAGTTCCAGTACTCCATGGCGGAGGTCTCCCCGGGGCGGAGGATCCTCAGGTAGAAGGGCACCACCTCCTCCCACACCTTCCCCGAGGCGTCCTCCCCCGAGAGGACGAGCTCGTACTTGAAGGGCCCCTGAGGCGGAGCGCCCGGGTCCACCTGAAAAGTCAGGGTGGCGCTCGGGCTAGCGGGGGTCAGGGTGTAGCTCCCCGTGGGGTGGGCCACCCCGGGGTAGCGGCTCGCGTCCCAGCCGGGGCAGTAGGAGGTCCCCTTGGCGCAGGGGTCGGCGAGGCGCGCGGTGAGGGTCACGGAGGCCACCCTGGAGTCGTTGAAGCTCACCCGCACCGGGACCTGGACCTGGCCCCCGGGGGCCACGGTCTGGAGGGGGGAAGGGAGGTCCAGGGCCCCCGTGAAGGGCTTGGGCTGAAGGCCGAGAAGGTTGTTGCAGGCCGCGAGGAGGAGGGCGGCCAGGGGGAGGAAGAGCTTAGCCTTTCCCATCTCAGGGGGATTTTAACCTGGGCCCGGGTCCTCCGGTGGGCCCACCGCGATTCCCTCTTCGGGAAAGCGGGCGTCCAGAGCGTAGACCCGCCTCACCCCCGAGGCCAGGGCTGCGGCCCAGACCAAGGCGTCCCCGAAGGAGACCCTCCGCGAGGGGCGGCAGAGGAGGAGGGCCCGCATCCAGAGGTCCTTGTCCCCGCCCACCGCCTTGAGGTTCTCCTTCCGGAGGAGGGCCAGGAGGGCGTCCACCACCTCCTTCCGGGGCACGCCGTACGCCGACTCCAGCGCGTAGGCCGTCTCCACCAGGGCCACCTCCGTGATCCCCAGGGTCTCCTCCCCGTCCAGGACCTGGGCGGCCTTTTCCGCCAGGTGGGGCGGGTCCCCGGTGAGGTAGCGCACGAGAAGGCTCGCGTCCACCAGGGCCTTCACGCCTCGTCCCACGAGGCCCGCCAGGCCCTCTCCCGCGCCTCCGGCCAGGCCTCCTCGGAAACCTTGGCCCGGATCCGGTCCCGGAGCAGCCCTTTGAGGGAGGCCTTGTGGGGCGGGGGGAGGAAGTGGAGCTCCACGTGGTCCCCCACCAGGCGCTGGACCACCCGCCAGCCGGGGCCGGTTCCCAGGCGCTCCCGGATCTCCTTGGCGATGACCACTTGCCCCTTGGGACCCACCGAGTAGGTCATGGTATAACCTCCTCGCTTCAGTATGACCCAAGCCGGTCCCGCTTCCCGGCCGTGGGTGCCGCCCTTGGGGTTCCCAAGGGGAGGATCGCTCCGTACCTGTGGTCTCGCCCCACCTAGCCTGGCTCACAGATACAAAGCCGTACCTCTTGGCCCCGGGCCTCGAGGTGGTAGGCCTCCTCCCCTCCCCCGGGAAAGTCCTCCCGGAAGTGGTCCCCCGGCTTTCCCGCCCGAGGAGGACCATGCGCAGGAGGAGGCGGGCCAGGAGGAGGTTTCCCGCCTCCTCCTCCTAGGAGGGACGCTCAAGAAGGGGAAGGCCCTCGGCCGGGTCCGGGGCCCGCTTCAGGCCCCCTTGGCCACGATCACCGCCTCGCCCTCCAGCCCCTCGGGAACGAGGAGGCTTGTGGTAAGCGCCTCCCGTCCTCACAAAGGCCAGGCCCCCGACGGCGTAGGCTAAGGGCGTGAACCGCCTCCAACGGGCGAGAAGCCCCTACCTCCTGGCCCACGCCCAAGACCCCGTGGACTGGTACCCCTTCGGCGAGGAGGCCTTCCGGAAGGCCAAGGCCGAGGGCAAGCCCATCTTCCTCTCGGTGGGCTACTCCAGCTGCCACTGGTGCCACGTGATGCACCGGGAGTCCTTCCAGGACGAGGAGGTGGCCGCCCTCCTCAACGCCCACTTCGTGCCCGTCAAGGTGGACCGGGAGGAGCTTCCCGACGTGGACGCCGCCTACATGCGGGCCCTGGTGAGCCTCACCGGCCAGGGGGGCTGGCCCATGAGCCTCTTCCTGACCCCCGAGGGCAAGCCCTTCTTCGGGGGCACCTACTTCCCCAAGGAGGACCGGGGGGGCCTCCCCGGCTTCAAGCGGGTCCTCCTGGCCGTGGCCCGGGCCTGGCAGGAGGAGCGGGAGGCCCTGGAAAGGGAAGCGGAAAGGCTCAGCCAGGCCCTATGGCGAAGCCTGAACCCCCCACCGGGCCCCATCCCGCCCGGGGTGGAGGAAAGGGCCCTGGAAGCCCTGGCCCGGGCCTTTGACCCCGAGTGGGGCGGCTTCCTCCCCGCCCCCAAGTTCCCCCAGGGGCCCCTCCTCCTCTACCTCCTGGCCCGGGCCTGGCAGGGCGAGGAAGCCCCCAGGCGCATGCTGGAAAGGACCCTCACCGCCATGGCCCTAGGCGGGGTTTACGACCAGCTGGGCGGAGGGTTCCACCGCTACGCCGTGGACCGCCGTTGGCGGGTTCCCCACTTTGAGAAGATGCTCTACGACAACGCCCTCCTGGCCCGGGTCTACCTGGGCGCTTACCGGGTCCTCAGGAAGCCCCTCTTCCTCCGGGTGGCCCGGGAGACCCTGGACTGGCTCCTCTCCATGCAGGGCCGGGAAGGGGGGTTCTTCACCGCCCTGGACGCCGAGAGCGAGGGAGAGGAGGGGCGCTACTACACCTGGACGGAGGAGGAGCTCCAAGAGGCCCTGGGGGAGGACTTCCCCCTGGCCCGGCGCTACTTCGCCCTGGGGGAGGACCTCCCGGGCCGCTCCGTCCTCACAGCCTGGGGGGAGGAGGAGGTTAGGAAGGCCCTCGAGGGCGGCTTTGAGGCCTGGCGGGAAGGCGTGCGGCGGAGGCTTCTCCAGGCCAGGCGGAGGCGGATGCCCCCCGCCCTGGACGACAAGGTCCTGGCCGACTGGTCGGCCCTGGCGGTGCGGGCCCTGGCCGAGGCGGGAAGGCTGTTCAAAGAGGAGCGCTACCTGGAGGCGGCCCGGAAGGGGGCCCACTTCCTCCTCCTCCGCATGCGCCAAGGCGGGCTTCTCCGCCACGTCTGGCGGGAGGGGCACCTGGGGGAGGAGGCCTACGTGGCCGACCAGGCCTTCGCCGCCCTGGCCCTTTTGGAGCTTTACGCCGCCACGGCGGAGTGGCCCTACCTGGAGGAGGCCCGCAGGCTGGCCGAGGCGGGCCTCGCCCTCCTGGGAGAAGGCCGCCTCCCCCTCCCCGCCAAGGCTCTCGAGGAGGGGGCCATCCCCTCGGGGGAAAGCGCCCTGGCCGAGGCCTTGGTGCGGCTTGGGGGGATCTTCGGGGCCGAGTACTACGAGAAGGCCCAGGCCCTCCTGGAGCGGGAGGCCCACTTCCTGGCCCGCCACCCGGAGGCCCTGCCCGGCTTCCTCCTGGCCCACCGCCTCCTTCGGGAAGGGAGCGAGCTGGCCGTCCCCCTCCCCTCCCCCTTCCTGCGGGAGGCCCAGGCCCTCTACCTCCCCCTCACCCAGCTGGTCCTGGGGCCCGCCGGGGCCCTGCCGGCCCTGGAGGGCAAGGAGCCCGGCCTCCTCTACCCCTGCCGCCGGGGGGCCTGCCGCCTGCCCACGGACCGCCTGGAGGAAGCCCTGAAGGCCCTCAAGGCGCCCTGAAGCGCACCCAGGCCCCGGGCCAGGCCTGGCCCAGAAGCCAGAGGTCCCTGGGGTCCACCAGGGCGGGCTTGGCGTAGCCCCCCAGGCTCCCTTTGTCGGCCAGGAGGACGAGAGGCCGCCCCGAGGGGGGCACCTGGACCCCGCCCAGGGGGGTGGGCTCGGAAAGCCCCTCCCCTCCGGGGACCTCGGGGCCTTCCAGCTCCAGGCCCACCCTGTCGGCCCGGGCCACGCGGAAGGGGCCCTCTAGAAGGGCCAAGAAGGCCTCCCGGGTGTGCTGGGGCCCGGGGAGGAGGCGGAGGGCGAGGACCTCGGGGAGGGGTGGGAGGGGATAGGCGAGGCCCGCCCGGGCGGGCCTTAAGGCCTTCAGGCCCAGGACGTCCCCCGCCTTAAGGGGCCTTCCGATCCGCCCCCTTAGGTCCGGGGATACCGAGCCCAGGAAGGGCCTGGCCTCGAGGCCCCCCGCCACCGCTAGGTAGACCCGGGCTCCCCTTCCCTTGGGCAGGAGGCGGAGGGCCTTTCCCTGGGGCCAGAGGAAGCTCCGCCCCGGGGCCACCTCCTCCCCCTCCAGAAGCCCCACTAGGCCGTACCCCGCGAGGGCCGCCACCAGGGGGCGGAGGGCGGTGAGCACGGGGCCCTTGAGGCTCACCTCCAAAAGGGGGGCCCCGGGGGGGTTTCCCACCAGGGCGTTGGCCACCCGGGCCGAGCGGGGGTCCAGGGGCCCCGAGCGGGCGAGGCCGAGGTGTCCCGCAAGGAACCGCCCCCCATCCACCACCAGGTCCAAAAGCCCCGCCTCCTCCACCCGGATGGCGGGAAGGAGGGGGTCTTCCGGCAAGAGCTCTAGCGGCGGGGGCTCCTCCGGCGTAGGCCCCTCCGCCTCCTGGAAGCGGACCCGGTCCCCCGGGCGGAGGAGGAAGGGTTCGGGGCGGTGGGGATCGTAGACCGCCACCAGGCTCGTCCCCAGGAGGTTCCATCCTCCGGGAGAGGGCAGGGGGTAGATCCCCGTCTGCGGTCCCGCCACCGCCACGCTGTGGGCGGGCACCCTAGGCCTCGGATGGGGCCTCCTGGGGAGGCGCAGAGGGGGCTCCACGGGGGCCATGAAGGGGAAGCCCGGGGTGAAGCCCAGGGCGTAGACCCGGTAGAGGGGCTTCTGGTGGAGGGCCTTCACCGCCTCCACCGAGAGCCCGGCCCTCCCCGCCACCTCCCGGAGGTCCTCGCCGTCGTAGCGCACGGGGACCTCCACCACCCTCCCCTCCCCCACCTCCTCCTGAGGCGGGGCCTTCAGGAGGCGGAGGAGCCTGGCCCTGGGAAGCCGCCTGGGGTCGTACTCCAGGTAGAGGGTGCCGTAGGCGGGGACCGCGTCCAGAAGGCCAGGAGGAGGGGCCTGGAGCAGGGCCTCGGCCAGGGCCAGGGCCCTCCGGTTCGCCTCCTCGGAAAGCCCCTCGCCAAAGCGGAGGTAGAAGCCTTCCAGCACCCCTTCACTCTACCGCCCGGTAAGAGCGGCGGGGCGCCGTTGACGGGGAGAGGGCGAAAGGCGTAGCCTGCGGGCGAACAGGAGGTGAGGATGAAGGCCGTCCTTTACAGCCAGGGCGAGAACCACTACGCCCTGGACCCGGACTTGAAAGCGGTCTTGGACGCTTTTGCTCCGGGCCTGCCCCAGGAGGAGCTTTCCGCCTTTGGGAGGCTGGTGGGGGAGGAGGTCCTGGAGGTGGCCCACCACGTGGACGCCCTCTCCCCTCCCCGCCTCCTGATGCACGACCTGGACGGCAACCGCATAGACCGGGCCCTGCTCTCCCCGGCGGAGAGAGCCCTTTTGGAAAAGCTCCGCCCCATGGTCCGCCCCGCCTACGAGGGCCGGGGCTGGCCCCTGCACTACGCCCTGGGCTACCTTTTGGCCGATGGGGGGCTGTACTGCATCCTCACCATCACCCACCAGGTGGCCTACGCCCTCCACAAGTACGCCCCCGAGTGGGAGGCGGTGAAGCGGGAACTCCTTTACGGGAAGGCCTACGGGGCCACCTGGATGACGGAGATCCAGGGAGGAAGCGACCTGGGGGCCAACCGCACCCTGGCGCGGCGGGAGGGGGAGGCCTACCGGCTTTACCACGGGGACAAGTACTTCGCCTCGGGGGCGGGCCTCGCCGACTACGCCCTGGTCACCGCCCGGCCCGAAGGCGCCCCGGAGGGCCCCAAGGGGCTCGCCCTCTTCCTCCTGCCCCGGGAGGTGGAGGGCAGGCTCAACTTCCGGGTGCGCCGCTTCAAGGAGAAGCTGGCCACCCGGGCCGTGCCCTCGGGGGAGGTGGAGCTGGAGGGAAGCCTCGCCTACCTCCTCGGCAGGCCCGAGGAGGGGATCTACTACACCCTGGAAACCCTCACCGTGGCCCGCCTGGCCAACGCCGTGGCCGCCATGGGCCTGGCCAAGAAGGCCCACCTGGAGGTCCTCTTCCGGGTGCGCCGCCGCACGGCCTTTGGCAGGAGGCTTCTGGACCACGACCTGGTCCAGCACGACCTTCTGGAGATGCGCCTGAGGCAGGTGGCGGGCACCGCCCTGGCCTTCCTGGCCGTGGCCCGGTTTGACCAGGTCTGGGAGGAAAGGCCCCCCTACTCCCAGGCCTACCACCTGGCCCGCCTCCTCTCCCACCTGGCCAAGGGGCGCACCGCCGAGCACGCCGCCCAAATCACCGGGCTCGCCATGGAGCTCTTCGGGGGCCTGGGCTTCCTGGAGGACTACGGCGTGGCCCGCTTCCACCGGGAGGCCCTCATCACCCCCATCTGGGAAGGCCCCGCCAACATCCAGGCCCTGGACATGCTGGAGGCCGTGGCCAAGAAGCGGGCCCACGAGCCCCTCCTGGAGATGCTGAAGGGCACCCCCCTGGCCCTGAAGGCCGCCGAGGGGGCCCTGGGGCTTCTAAGGGAAGGGGGGGCGTGGCAGGCCAAGGAGGCCCTGAGGCGGCTCGCCGACGCCGTCAGCGTCCACGCCTTGGAGGCCATGGGCGAGCCCTACCGGG
>OGCB01000405.1_pt1 | contig 11825 bp, 19 predicted proteins | sample 1570031 | NCBI WGS metagenome assembly OGCB01 (sample SAMN05518655, study PRJEB24509) | hot springs metagenome | isolation source: Octopus Spring Streamers, Yellowstone National Park, Wyoming, USA | place: USA:Octopus Spring Streamers, Yellowstone National Park, Wyoming, USA | collected 2011-10-11 | reverse complement strand
TTCCTTCGCAGAAATGCCGCAAAATTCGCAAATTCCACCAATTATTCGTGGATAATTTGCCTCATTTTGGGCTTTTATTTCTTGTTCGTTATCTGTATTTTTCTTTGGCATTGCTCAAAAATTATAAGCCTTAATTACGCGCTTGTCAAATCCGTAAATTCCAGCTCTATAACCCTCATAAGATTTTCGGGCAAGTTTTTCAAAAAGTCAAGGGCCGCCAGGCTTTCCCTGTAGGCAATCAGGGTTTCCAATTGTGTAGGAGAATTTTCAAAATTTTGTATAACCCTTTCCCTTGTATCCTCGATAATTTTTTGAAAAACCCTCCATTCCTCGGATGCCGCTAACGATTTTAGCTTCAAATAAAGTTGCTGTACTTTTTCAGGATTATCAGCAAGATATTCTTTCAATTGTTTGCCAAAGTATTCTTCAAGCAATATTCTTTCCTCCATTATTTTTTCCTTTTTCTTTGGTAGGTTCTAATAGCCTTTTCCAGTTTTCCACTTCCTTTTCCTTTGGTAACTTTCTCGTGAGGTATCAAACCCTTAACTATTGAAGCATAAAAAAATCTTGTTCCCTCCTCCTTGCCGTATTGCTCCTGGAACTTTTTAAGTATTTCCTTGCCGCGTTTTGATAATGGCATCAATTATATCCCGCAAATCACGACAAGGTTTTAATATCCCTTACCCTTTTTTCTGCTCATGCGTTTTTTTCTTCCTTCGCTCAAGCCACCAAACGGATCCGTCAATTGGACAAGCTTTTTGGATTTCTCTATCGTCTTCAATGTCTGATGTTGAAGTTCCCTCAAGTTCATTTCCCTTTTTGCAACAGCATCTATTAATCCAGAAGGAACACCAGCTTTCCTCAACTCACTTGCATATTTTACAAATTCGGCTGCTGCACCAGGAACACCTGCCCAAACTTTCGAAGCTAAATCTTCAAGTTTTTCTTTTTGTTCCTTGGACAAAGGAGTAAGAGTTTCCTTCTTTCGTGGCATTTTTTTTATTTGCCTTCCTCAGGTGTCTGTGGCATTAATTGAGCGACCATTGATTGGATTGCTTCAGTGGGAATTTCTTGTGTTAATTCTTTTTCAACCTCCTCTGGCTGTTCCAATTCTGGAGCCTCCAGCTCTCCTGGTTGTTCCTCCAAAATTTTGCTTTGGCCCTGCAAACCCTGCTTCCTCATATAATTCATCAAATGCGCCTCAATATGTAATTTTACAACATCATTTTCCGGTATCTTATAATGCTCTTCAAGATGTTCTATATCGTTATCATTTTCGTCAATATCAATCCAAATTCCTTCTTTAAGAAATTCGTTCTCCTGCCTTGCCTTGAGCTGGTGCGGAGATGGAGGCAATAAAAGATCGATTTGTTCTGGGGTAAAATCCATATCTCTTAAAAGACTCTTAACGGCATATTTTACATTTCCCCCTATTTGTCCTAAAATCGGAATTATTTCGGCCAAATCTCTTCTTCTTACAATTTTTTGTGGTTCCGCCACCAAAGATGAAACTACTTCGATGGAGGGATCAACCTCAGGTATAAATTGCCTCTTACTAACTTCAACAAATTTGCTTGCCCCATAAGAACCAATCATTTCAACCAACTTAAAATCACCCTCCTTCATAAATCTCTGATGTCTCTTAAGCCATCTATACCAGAAATCCTTTTCTCCCGCAATAATATTTCTCATTATGCTAGACATCAACATATCTTGTTTTGCTTTTGCCATTGCAACCTCTGTTGCTGTCTTTTTAACTGCTGTAAGCGAACCCCTAAGAATTCTCTGGCTTCCTGCCGCTCCTAACGCTTCATTAACAATCATTTGATAATAAGCTAAAACATCATTGGAAACTGCTTGCGTTTTAGGAAATGGAGCTATTTGCCCCGCAGGAGGAACCTTTGTAAAAACAATCTTATTAATTTCTCTCGTTATCAAATCTTTTGGATTTAAAACGGCTTGAAAATTAACCAAAAATTGAGGTGTAGCATCTAGTCTAATGCCCTGAAGCATCAAATTTGAAAGATAAACCAAAATCCTATGGGAATTTTCCAAAACATCAGGAAGGCCTATACCCCAGAAACCGAAAGGAGTTTTCTGGTAATAATAAACAACAAAAGGTATTTTGCTTTCCCCATTTCCCTTATCTCTGTAATCAACCTTTTGAAAGCCTAAAATGGTAGAAATTTTGTTATCAGTCCAAATAACCCACAATTTATTGTTTGCGTACATATACCATTCAAGAAGCTCAAGATAGGCCTGTGGATGCAATGGCTCCTGCACATAAAGTCCTTCCAAAAGAATATTTTTCGCTGTTCGTTCTAACACCGTTTTTTCTATCGAAGCCGGGTAACTTGAACCAGCAATTTTTTTAACCCTTTCCGGATCCAATCTACTATCATTTATGAGCTCGTAATAGGTTTTGTAAATATATCTTCCGGCATACCGTGCATCTTCGATTGTATTCGCATATTTATCTACAAAAAAGGTAAAAGGAGATTGAACCGAAGGTAAAACGATTTTTCTCCTTGTGTCGTATTGCGAAACATCCAATATTCCTGTTCCAAAGAAAATCGTATTCCAATAAAGCTCCCTTTGAACCATAGGCATATTCATTTCTTCAAAATCGAATTTTGCAACAGCATTGGTATAAATGACCTTTTCCTCATCTTTCGGTGTTCTTGCCCTGAATTCCACCCGCATATTATCATTATCGATTGAGGAATAAGCCTCGTGAAACTGCGTATACAACAAATTGGAACCAATCAACAAATCTCCTACCTTCTTTCTTTCTTGATTGAGATAAAGTTTAATATATTCAATCCAATAGCGTTTCTTTACCCTCAATTCTTGTTGGCTGTCGTTAAATTGTTCCCTTACAGTCTCAAGAATTTCTTGTTCAGTCCACTCTGTCAAATCCTTTAAGGAAAGTTCAAATTTATTTAGCATTTTGTTGAGGACTTTGAAATTCTTCGACGTAAACTGGTTTAAATTCGAACTCGTTTATTTTTTCAAGGGCTTTTTTTACAAATTCCTCTGTGGTAATTAAAGGAAGCCTCAAAAGCCGCCTAAGAAAACCAACCCATCTTGGATAAGCTAGGGCAACAGCATACAAAGCATCAGCCGTCTCCCTAAAAACTATTTCGGAATAAAGGTAATATTTCTGCCGAATAGCCCTTTGCAAAAGAATATCTTTTAAAACTCTCTTAAAATTTTCGAACCATTCCTCTTTCAACACATAATACTTTTTACCTTCCGCCTCAAATTCGTTCAATGCTTCAGGCCTTTTTGAAAGTATCTCCTTTTTCGTTATCCTTGCCACAAGCAGGTTGCTAAAGTCCTTTAACATTCGAGCAAAAAAACATTAATTTGCGTCCATTTTTGAAGTTTTCAGCTTCATTATAGCATAAACTCTTTCAGCCTGTCAAACTCAGCCAAAGAGGACAAATCAACCTCGAAGGTTAGAGCTAAAGCATCTGCAACATTAGGGGACTTTATGCCCTTTTTTAGCAAATCTTCTTTAGATTGAAATTTTATCACCCTATCAGAATGCTCCTTATACCTCAAAGTTAAAAGCTCATTCCAGGCATCGTCCCTTAAAAGTTTCCCGTTTGTCAATATCCACTCCCTCATTTTCCAATACAGCTCAGCCTTTTTGTTAAAAAACCTCTCGGGATAGTTGGATCTTTGCCCGAATTGCACGCCATGAACCTCCTGATACAGGCCTATTTCGTTCAATCTGTCATAAATACCCTTCCCTATCCCCGTAATATCTATTACTATGGCAACGGGCTGATATTTGGAAATGTAATCGCTTAAAAGCGGAAGTATCTGCATTGTATCTGAAAGCCTCTTGTTGAAAAGTATTTTTGCCACAAAATTATCCCTTATCACGATTGCTGTTGCGTCTCCTCCCGCTCCAGGGTCTATGCCAATTACCGAATTGTGGAAATTCTGGATTTCAACATCTATAATCGCATTCTGGAGCTGAGACGATGTCAATAATGGCAAATACCCTTTTTCATCCATCACACCCTCCAAAGCATACCAATCACCATAAAGTAAGGCCTTTTTCAATGACTCATCCATCCCTTTTGCTAGCTCCTCATAATAGTTTTCGGGCAAATAGGGATTATCCCCTATTTCGGCTTTCAAATAACCTGCATCTCTGCACCTTTCATCTTTTGAAGTTTTTTCTACGAAAAATTCCCTTACCCAGTTCGAATATTCGCCTACAGGATTAGAAACGGCTAAAAATTTCGTATTTTCTATTCCTGGCCATCTATTTCTTTCCAGCAGTAAATCGAAGGTTTCTTTAGGTATTTGAACCAGCTCATCAACGCCTACAATTGCCCATTCAGCGCTTCTATATTTTTCAGGCTCATCAAGATTTCTAAACATCAAAATACCACCTCCGTAATCCTCGTGAAGGTGAAATTCGTGCTTCTGCTCGTAGTAGGTTCCGAGCCAATCGGGAAATTCCTGTTTTACCCTTTTCAAATGCCTATCGTTAAGTTCAGGATAGGTCCTACAAAACAACCCTCCTTGAACATTTTTATGTCCCTTAGCGCCCCAATAGAGAAGCCAATATAAAATAATCCACCGCAAGGCATAGCTTTTCCCTGTTCCAACCGTTCCAGCGTATAAGGTGTAGCGATAAGTTTTTGTAAATTCTAAAAAAAGCCGCTGTTTTGGAGTAAAATTTGCCAATTTAAAAAAGTTTATTTTTTCCATCTATTTTTCAGCTGTTTTTGATTGCTTTTCCTCTTCGTCCTCGTCAATCAAAACCAAAACCCGCTTTTCTTCTGTTTCGATTGTTTGTTTTGCTTGTCCGTAAATCCTATCTAGAATGTCCTTGTAGAACGAATAGTTACCCCTAAGGGCTTGTTTAATTCCCCTTTTGACGATTTCCAACAGCACCCTATCCGGTTCTTTTCCCAACTTCAAATCCTCTGCAACAGCTTTTGCAGCTTCGAGAAAGATAGTCTTGAAATTCCTCGCACCTTTTGGTCTTCCTCCTTGCCCCTTCTTAAATTTGTATTCCTCAGGTGGTTGTTTATACCCTGGCATTTTCCCCTAAAAATCGCCTATTTTTCGCCTCTTTTAATATTTTAGCTCCTAATACGGTATTTCCCAAATATCCAATTCTTCTTTGGTTTTTTTACCCTTAGCTTGCTTTTCGCCCCTTCGTTTTTCTTTTCGTTCTTCCTTTGAAACTTCCATGGCTATTTCTAACTGTTTTTTGTTGTCAAAAACTGGTTGGTTTTCAATTTCGTAAAGTTTTTCCTCTTTTTTCAATGCTTTTTCTAACGTCTTTTCTTGTTTTACGGGTTTTTTGCTACGAACAGAAAATCTTTTTTTCGCAAAACATTCTTTACAGATAAAGCTTTCGGGAGAGCTTTGAAGACAATCTTTTCTGTCTTTAGGATTGTTACAAACCCAACAAATTACATAATTTGATTTTTTTGCGGATTCCTCTTTATTAAAATCTTGTTTTGTAGTAAAGCTGGTGTCAATTTGTGTTGAGGTATCTGGTGTAAATACCAACAGGTCTGAAAGCTCTGTAGGTGCAACAAACAATTTTCCGTTCTCTACAAAATATTCAAAAAGGCCTAATTTAACGAGCTTTAAAAAGCGAGTTTTTAACTCCTCTTTTGACAAAAAATTCAAGCTTGGAACTTGTTCAATGATATGCTTATGAGTAATCCAGGTGAACTCCTTACCGTTTTTTGTCTTTCTTAAAAGGCTTTTCGACTTTAAGCTACAAACATCACGCAAATAATAAAGCAAAACTGCATCTATTATGTCTAACTCAGGAAAATATTTGTAAATTGCATAAAGATTGATAGTAACTGTTTCCCAAATTTTTCTTTCTTCGTTATTGTTTGTTTTTTTGTTATTTTCCATTTTTATATTATGTTATTTCTTTATTGTTAATACTCTATGTGTTATTACTTTACGGACAATTTGTCCGTACCCCTCCGGACAATTTGTCCTCCCCCCCTACCATTTTTGTCCTCCGGGTCCTCTATTTGTTTTCTAAACATCTCTATCCATTCCTCTTTTGAAAGAAGCCTACTCTCACAAATTTTTGAGGTGATATCGTTGTATTTTGGAAGAATATTAGCTTTCATTTTAGTGAGACTTTTTTGTATTTTTTCCTGCAAAACCGAAAACTTTACAAATATCACCCTGAACCCGTTTTCGGTGTAGAAAAAATCTATATATCCACAATCCCTAAGACGAGTCAAAGACCTTCTAACTTGCCTTTCCGAAATGCCTAAAACCTCAGCAAAATGTTGATTGCTTGGATAACACCATCCCCGTGAGTTTATAAGTCCATAGATTTCTGCAAGTACAAGTTTGTCTGTAGAGGTTAGCCTTTTATCTTTTAATGCGACCGATGGAATTATAGCGAAAAAACTTCTTTTTTGTTTTTTACCTTCCATTTTTTTGATTTTCCGAGAAAAAGAAAACGGGCGCCCCTCCGAGGAGTTATGTAGTGTGCTAAATGATAGGTTGGGCCGGGCGCCCGTTTTTCATTCCTCGGAGGTATTGCTTAATTGCCGGCCTTTTCCCAATGTCCGGTGCCCGCACAAGGAGCCCAGACATCTGAGACGGACATCTCAATTATATTGCAACTCCCTTTCAGGTTCAAGCCCTCAAAAATGTGAATAACTTGTGAATTAACTTTCAAAATCCTTGTTTTTTCGTATGTTTTTGAAGATAGTCTCAACAATTAAAAAACTTGACTTTTAAAATTTTGTAATATAATACAATTAGACAATTAAAAAATTAAAGTCGTGATTAATGAAACAAACAAAAAATGATAGATGAAGCAGGAGTGGGCTTCGTTCTCCTTCTATGGCTCCTTACTACATTATTTATGCTAATTAAGCATGAAAGTCGCAATTAAAAAACAAAAACGAAATGGTAAAAATCAAAGTGGTAGCTTACTGGACTGACCCATTTGACAAGGAAAGAGACGATGTCTTTTATGTTGATGAATACAACGAAAATATAAAAAAATTTATTTGTGACCGAATAAGGTCTTACTTTGTAGAAGACATTCCCTCCGATGAAGAACTTGAGAAATATTATGATCTCTACATAGAAATAGAAGGTGCTGTTTATTTGTGTGATTTGTGTGGACACGAAACAGAGAAACTTTATACCATTTCTCTAATTGAAACCTCTAAAGATTATGGAGTTTGCAAAAGATGCTTTCAGAGGGTAGAAAATAGCTTAGAACAATTCAAAAAAACAATTTAGAATGGAAAACAAAAATACTTGGGAACAAATAGAAAAACAAAAAGAAAGGCAAATCCAGAGACTTCATTATTCGAAAGAAAGACAGGTTATCAAAACCTCTTTATTCAACCAGGCCCAAGAATGGGCACGGTTGCAAGCTCAATACGGACTTTCTGACGAAGAAATTCTAATGTTGATAAAAAAATGGATCAAAAAGCTTTATACAGAATGGAGAATGTGGGAAGCAGAATTTGATAGTTTATACTTCAAAAACCTAAGGTCGCAATTAAGCAAAAAGATGAATAATGAACAACAATCAAAACAATGAACAATTCGAGCATCTTTATGAATTCATAGACGAAGTTATGGAAGCCACGGACGACATAATAGACAAATGGATACACGATTTAGAGATTGAACTTGAATATGAAATGAGAGAGGAAATCGAAAAAAAATACGGAAAACCCTGGTGGCAAGTATTAAATCCCATCGAAGAAGATGAGGACGAATGGGTCGAAATTAACGAACAAGAAAACGAAAATGGAGAATTACAAAACAGTAGGTGAAATACAGAAAATACTGAATTTACCAAGACAATCCATTTACTATCTAATACGAAAATTCAAAGTTCCATTCCAGAAAGCGGGATTGAGAAAGAAAAAATACGATTTCAACAAATTGAAGGAGATATTGAAGAAATACTACAAAAATGAATAATAATCTGTTTGTTAAAGCTTTAATGTTACAGCAAAAAATTAAGTTTTTGAGAGCTATGAAGGGAGAAATTATCATCCTGAGAAAATTCAAGCCCTCTGAAAAAACCAAAAGACAACTAAATCTTCCTGATGATTTTATATATGTTGTTGTTTATAATCCGAAGACAAAACATTTGTCTTGTGACTGCTTCGGATTTTTAAGATGGAAAAAATGTAAACACGTTGAGTATTTTCGGTCGTTTATTAAGGAATTAGAAAAACAAAATGAAAAATAAAAAAACAGAATGGACGGAAATAAAAAAAAGAGAAATCAAATACCTCATCAGACACTACTACAGAATACAAAAACACAGAATTGCTATGGGTAACCAAGTCTTTGCCTTGAGCCAGCAAAAAAATCCAGATGCTCCCTTAAATTACTTTCACAATAAAATTTTTGAAATTGAAAAGGAAATCAAAAAATATCTGAAAGAAAGTCTAAAAGGAGTACCTATTTGGGAAGAATGGCTTAAAAAAGTCAAAGGAATTGGTGGGGTTTTAGGATGTGCATTAATAGCCTTGATTGATATTAAAAAAGCAAAACATCCCTCAAACATCTGGAGTTATTTCGGATTAGCACCTAATCAAAAAAGAAAAAGAGGAGAGAAAATAAATTACAATCCGCTTGCAAAAACAATTGCTTGGAAAATTGCTGACTGTTTTATCAAGTCAAAATCTCCATATAAAAAGATTTATGACGAACGAAAAAAATACGAACAAGAGAAACATCCTGAACTCACAAAGGGACATATTGAAATGAGAGCAAGAAGATATATGGTGAAACGATTTTTGGTTGATTTGTATGTTAAATGGAGAGAGCTTGAAGGATTGCCAGTGTCAAAGCCATATGTTGTTGATGTTTTAAAGCATCAAATGGAAGATATGATTGTAAAATAAAATTTTTAGCCAAACGAACTTAGAAAACCATACAGAACAAGCGAGCCAGTGTAAAAGAGAAACCCTTGAATACTCAGCGAGCCACCATAAAAGTAGCGAGCCAGTCGTTGAAAGGAAACCTTTCGGGATTAGCGAGCCACCTGTTTAAAGTAATCCGTTTACAGACAGCGAACCGAAAACCATAAAAAACCCTACACCTATGAAAAACCGTTTATTAAGGGTCGGCAATTAAAAAATGAGACTTAACAATGAAAAATAATGAAAGTCAAAAAAGCATTCCACAAAATAGAAATAGGAGATGAAGTAATAACAAATGGCGATAGGCATACAAAAACAGACATTTTACGCAAGGGCAGAGTAGTAGCCATTGATGAAAAAGGTTTTTATTTAGAAGGGACTGGGTTTTCAAATGTTAGTAGCTGGAATATAGATTATCTTGAAAATACCTGGTTTGTTGCTTGGGAAAACAAAGAAGCGGATGTCAAAATTATTTCTAAAAAATCAAAAAAATGGTCGAAATTAATTAAAGAAAAAATAATGGATATAAAAGAAAAATTTCTTACACTTTTTACACAAGAACCCTATAAAAGCTTCAAAAAAGCCAAAATTGTAGATGAAAAAAATATGTTGACAAATGAAGGCACTGAGGTATTTCTAAATTGGCTTTTAATGAAATATGCTGATGAATTTAAGAAGGAGGTTGTTGATAAATTACTACAAGAGCAAAAAGAAGAATAATCAAAATTTTAGCCAGTAATCTAAAGAAAACCAGATATAGAAAGCGAGCTATTTGATTAAAGTAAACCATTGACAGCTAGCGAGCCAGTCTATATAAGAAATCCATGGGTAGATAGCGAGCCGAATTTAACTAGAAATCCATATGCGGTGAGCGATCCTTGTTTGATTAGAAAAGCTCAACTAATAATCGAGCCGTTTCTCGCCAGAAATCCTTAATTGTCGAGCGAGCCATATAAAAATAGAAACCCTTGCGATGAGAGCGAGCCAATATAAAAGAGAAATCCTAATTATGGAGCGAGACAAAATTCATTAAAAAACCAAATTCGACAATCGAAAAATTATAAATCAACATTATGACAATTAAATTAAAAATCAGATGTTAAAATTAAAAATGAAGTCGCCATTAGGATAAAATCCCACAAAATGAAACCCTCGACTAAAAAAATCATAATTTCCCTTCTACTTTTGATATCTTTAGCCCTAATAGCTTCGATATGGTTCCCTAAAAAGAGTTCCACAGAAGATAAAAACCAAGTAGTTCCATTAGAAGTCATAGAAAACAATCATAATGACAGTTACTACGATGAACTTGTAGAAAAGCTCATAATGTGCGAAAGTTCTGGAAATTGTTTAGCAATAGTTCCAAATGATGGGGGAACTGCAAGTATGGGTTGCTTGCAGTGGAAACCTGAGACATTTAGGGAATATGCTTTGAAATATGGTGTCATAGGAGAAAAAGCAAGTCTCAACTACATAATGACAATCATATGGGACAGAAAAATCAATAAATACCTTGCAGTTCAAATATTGAAAAATGAACCAGAAAAAGCAAAAAAGTTATGGTACAACTGTTGGAGGAAAATACATAAAAAATAAGGTCAAAATTAAAAATTAAACAAGAATGAAAAAAGAATTCAAAATAACTATAAGAACAAAACCGTTCGGATGGTTAATGCGACAAGTATCTATCGAAATTGAAAATGAGGGACTTTTTTATTGGATACAGGATTTTTCCTATATCCTAGATTGCTTAAAAAAGAAATACGAAATAAATCCTAATAAAACAATCACAAAAGATTTTATCATTTTTAATTTTCACCTTCCAGACTTTCAAATAGATAACTTCAAAAAAGACCTGAAAAAAATATTGAAACTTCTTGAAAAAAAATCAACTTACAAAAATTATTTTTCGGAAGAAGTTATAACAATTAAACTTCCCTTTGAGATTAACGAAAATGGAAAATCAAACTTATCAAACAACTGACACATTAGAAGCTGCCTATCTTATTTCCATCGGCTTCAACTACAATCAAATGATTATACTTGATGATGATAGAATTGCTTTTGTTTTTGATTACTCCGAGAAGTTAAATCAGGAAGTTATAAAGTTCAAAACTGGAAAGGCTTTGGTTGAGCCCACAAAATTCAATTACAACTACACAAAACTATTAGCCGAAATTCGGTCTTTCAAAAAGAAACAAAAATGGCAAAGATTAAAATTCTATCGCCCTCCAAAAATCAGCTGAGAGAAACAAAAAGGCTGCTTCCAATTAGATTCGAATATAGAGGAAAAATTTACGAAACATACGAACCATACTTTCTAATAGCGCTGATGGCAAAAAGGGAAAATATGTCTATTCAGGACTTGTTATTAAAAGAGCTCCGAAAAGGTCGAAAATTAAACAAAAAACTCCAAAATGCCAAATAAAAGATACATCGCGGGAAGGCAATTTGAATATAAGGTCAAAAAAGAATTAGAAAAAAATGGTTGGACTATTATAAGATCCAGTGGCTCAAAGGGTTTATTTGATTTAGTAGGAGTAAGATTTCTTGCAGTAGATGACAAAATAAACTTTTGGAAATATCAGCTTCAGGTTGGTTTTTGGCAACTAAAACAACATATTTCTAGCTATACAGCAGCTAAAATTCGCGACAAAATCATTTATAAACTGACAAAAGCTTTATTTTCACTTGGATTTCCAGAAGATATCATTTATAAAAATTTTCAAGAAACCAGAATTAGTTGTTTAACTTACATTAAAAGCGACATAACGGGAGAAGAAAAATATATAATGGTTTCATTTGGAGTTATTTACACCCCTCCCAAAAAGAAAAAGCTTGACAAAAGAAAAAGGCGTATAATAAAAGTAGACAAAACCCTAAAAGGAGGTGAGAAAGTTGCTG
>OGCB01000403.1_pt1 | contig 11839 bp, 20 predicted proteins | sample 1570031 | NCBI WGS metagenome assembly OGCB01 (sample SAMN05518655, study PRJEB24509) | hot springs metagenome | isolation source: Octopus Spring Streamers, Yellowstone National Park, Wyoming, USA | place: USA:Octopus Spring Streamers, Yellowstone National Park, Wyoming, USA | collected 2011-10-11 | reverse complement strand
TGAGAGGATTGGGTAGGCTTAGGAGTGTGAATTTCGGGTTAGATCACGAGCTCTTAGACAAGATAAACGAAATAGCAAGGGCTAGGAACACAAGCAGGGGAGCAGTTATCAGGATGGCAGTAGAACACTATATACGTTACATAGAACAACAGCAACAGCAGGAGGTAGGATTACTAGGCAGGGTGAGGCAACTATGGGAAAGCTTAAAGAATACACTTTTAAAGAGGATCCACGAGTGATACAGGAGCTAGATAGAATAGCAAGGGAGATAGGAACAAGTAGGGGAGCCCTTATTAGAACGGCCATTTTAAACTTTATAATTCAATACCACCAGAAGAAGGAGCCCAAGAAAATGAGGGTGATACAATAATGCCTAAGAAATGGGATAAGGGCTTAGACTTTAAACAGACTCTAAAGAAGCTACTAGAATACAAGAAATGGATAAGGAGCTCCCCAAGAATGACAGGGCTTAAGAGGATATCATTACGAAACATTAACATATTGCTATTAGCATTACTTAATGGGTTGAGAATATCAGAAGCCATAGAATGCTATTACAAATGGCTAGAAGACCCTAATTTAAAAGAGGTAACCGTAAAGGTAGCTAAGTCTAAGAAAGACAAGTTTAGAGTATGCGTAGTAGAGGGATTAGATAATGTGGACTACAAGTTTACCAAGCACCTAGAGAAACCTAAACCCAATACACTCCAATCATGGGCTATCCAGAAATTTAAGTTTAACACACACAGCTTACGTTATGCTTTTATAAACTATATGTTATCTCAAGGATATGACCCAGCTACTGTTTCAAAGATTATAGCCCACAGCAAGCTAGAAACACTCCTATCCTATATCCAAGAGAAAAGGGCTAGGGAGGCTTTGATAGAAGAGGCTAAGAGAGCCCTTAGAGGGCTAAGCTTAGAACCACAAGCTTAAGTATGTAATAATAATAATAAGAGAGAAAAGATAGAGTTCAGATACTACTACTAACTACTACTCTCTCTTAATTATTATTATTATTACAAAACTAGTTACTAGGATACACCTCTGCTATCAACATCAAATAGGTTAAGCAGTAGGATCTTGACCTTCTATAGGAATAACAGGGCCTTGCTACCTCTATCTTGCTGTGCCTCATGGTGGTCACCACACGCTGGGGCTTTCTACCCTGTTGGACTCTAGGCATAGGTCTATTATTTTGTCTATTTCCTCTCTGTGCTTGCCCTCATATAGTATTGTTATCTTAACGCCTGGGTGTCTTTTCTCTAGTAGCCTGGCCTTTTCTATTGCTTCTCGTTTGAATCTACGGGGGCCTATTATATATATGGCTGTGGGCCTGTCCTGGTCATAGTCTTGCTCTCGCCTGTAGAGTATGATAACTATTAGCTGTAGGGTGTTCATAAAACATACTTCGTATTTCATATGTACCCCCCTCTCAGCCTTATATGTAAGTGTCTGGCATTCCTACATAGTTCTAGGGCTTGCTGTGCTCTATCCCTTTCTCTTTGTTCCTCTATAAACTCAACCTGTACGTTTTCGTGTATTTCGGCTAGTCTGTTGTATTGCTCTATGTGTTTTCTGTTTTTGGGGTCACCTATGATTATTATCTTTGCTGCGTTACATTTTTCGTAATCTTTGATTGATTTGTAGAGTTTCATGTACTGCGGTGGATCCTCTACTAGTACACATACCTCATACTCCATTTTACACATCCTCCGTTTTATACGTGGAGCACACGTCTAAGATAATGGTGTTTGTCTTGGTGGTTCTCTCTTTCACATATGGCATTACCCTAGAGCAATACTCTATAACCCCCAATTCTGTTGGTAACAAAATGCTCCTGTAACCTATCTTCTTTAGACACTCCTTCCTCACCCTAGCTTCTCCCATTCTAGGGTGTTGCTGTTTCATGAAATCAATACATTTGTTGTAGGCTTCTGTATCTAGTTGTTGTTGCTCGTAGATTAGCCCCTCCGTCTTTAGTGTTGCTATAGCATAGCTGATTTTAACGCTACTGGGGAATACGTTAGGATAATCGGTCATTAGCCTGCTTATCAACTGCTGGGTTGAAATAGGATCTTTGGGCTCTATGAATTTGTTCTTAAAGGCAATATAGAGGATATGGTGTTCTAGGTCTATTTCATTGTGGATCACTATCTATACACCCTTTTAGAACCTCCATTATTAAATCCTCTATGGGTCTTTGTGTTTTATTTTGATAGAATTTTAGTTTAAGGTATAGGGGTCTTGGTATTATTAGTTTAATTTCATAGAATACACCGTCCTGTGTTAAATATGTTTTATGCTTTCTCATGCTATATCACCGTCTAAACTTAAAGGTATATCATAGGCTAATCTATTTATAATGTCTTTTTTTACGGTTTCATATAGTGCTTTAATGTGTTTACATTTACCTTTAAAAGTGAAATATGGGCATTCACATGTAAACGAGCAGAGCTTTAACTTATAGTTATTTACATATACCCTAACGATAGTATGGTAAATTGTGTTAGGCTTACTCTCACTCTTAACATATCCCACATATTCATAGAGGATAGAGGGAGGCTTAGACCTAGAAAAAGATATGCGGTTAAGCCTCCAAAGTGCTAACAGTGTGTTCACTTTCTATCGCCCTCTAGCATCTCTTTTAGGTCTTCCTTTAGGTTGTCTAAGTATTCTCTTATAGCCTCTATCCTATCCCTCATGACCATTAACTTCTTTCTGTTTGCCGGTCATTGCCCCTCCCCCTCTAGAAGCTTCTCTAGATCTTGTCTTATAGCATCTATAGCTGTTGGGCTCCTCACCACATGATAGTATGTTATTTGTAGCTTCCTAGCATATAACGCTTCCACGGGGATAAACACATCAAAACCTATAACCTCCATACCACCAAAATAGTATATTGCTTTTGTTTTTGGTATCGTTAGAACCTCTGTTAGGTGCTTCTTTCTAATCTCCACTTTATACGCCCTCTCTGTTTTAAGGTCATATATGTAAGCCCAAAAGTGCGGTCTTGGAAGGTCTTCTAATACGTCTTTTGCTATCTCATCTGCTATATCATAGTATATTTGTCTTGCTACCTCTTTGAGAGCAAGATTATAGGTTATCTCGCTTACGGTTCTAACCTCTCTATCCCCATATCTATTAACTACTACGACCTCAATTTCACGCGGGGGATTAGCCTCAGCTAGAGAGCCCCCGCTCTCCCTAGCCTCCTCCGGCTCCACCCTAACGGGGCTTACTCCTTTGGGTTCGGGTGTAGGCATACCCTACACCACTTAAGTATTAAGGTTAGGCGGGGTTTAAAAGCGTTTATGCTTAAAACCACTTTAAGCTTAAAGCCCTAAGCTTAAAAGGAAAAGAACTAGAAGCGTTAAAGAGGAAAACATGGCTAGAGAAAGAAAAGAGGGGGGTCTATAGTGTCATGGGTCTTGTTCTCTTAGCCATTCTTCTATGTCTACAGCCTCAACATAGACATCATTCTCTCCACTAGCTACGAGAGCTTTGATAATGATATCACCACGCTTGTGAATAACGGCATATCCAAGACTCATAAACTCGCCATCACTAAAATACTCTCTTTGAAATCTTACAACTTTTTCGGCTAGGTCGTTGTATCTCTTTATGATATGCTCTCTCCACTCGTTCTCAGCCCACTTTTTGAGGTCTTCGGCTATCTCTTCTGCTAATTCATACCAATCCCAAGCCATATCTACCACCCCACCTCACTCACTTTAAGCTTAGGCGAGGCGGGGGTTATAAGGAGTTAAACTCCCCTCTAAGGACCCAAAGTTATTTAAACGCTTCAATCCAGTAAGTGAGCTTTTTCAGTATAGGCTTGTAGGGGCTTGCTAAGGCGGTGTTCCTTGCTATATATATTACTCTGATATGGTTTCAGAGAACACGGAACCGGGGCCCGCCTAAGCTTATCAGCTTTTTAAGCTTCGTGGTTTCTTTTAATACGGTGTAGAAAGATGACTAGGAAGAAGGCTGTCGTAGAGGATGTTAAAAAGCTTGTTCAGGAGGTCGTAAGCGAGGCGGAGGCGGAGGATATAGCTAAAGCTGTTGAGGAGCTTGCTCGCATCTCCCAGAAAGAGCCTAAGGACGTCTTATCTGATGCCATTAAAATGGGTGTTGTTAGCTATACTTGGAGCCGGCTGTCTGCCTCTGATATAATGGCTTGTGTTCAATTCCTAGCCGTCATAGATGAGAAGTTTTATAGGAGGATATATGTTAAGAGCCCGATAGAAGCGGTTATAGACCAAGCGGACAAGTTCAGCACCGCGACGAAGAAGATACTGGAGGGCTACGGGGGAGGAGTAAGGTCTATTGTCAAAGAGGTGTTACAAGAGGAGTTTAAAAGCTCTATAGAGGGTGGGGAGGTTACTACAGAAAAAGAAGAGATCAGTAAGCCCTCGAGCGGGTTGATTGATAAGGTGCTTGATAACATAATGACCTATATATCGGACGAGCTCGGAGCTAGGGTTAGCAAGGATTTGGCGGACGCTGTGGCTCCAGAGCTACGAGAAGTTATCCTTAAGATGTTAAAGGAGGGTAAGATAAGGATAGAGCTGGCGGGGCAGGAGGTCTTAGGCGAAAAAGAATAGGTTTTTAAGCTTCAAACTCACTATATATAGTGTGGTGTGGTAGGTATGTTAGATGAAACGGTTTTAAAAACTTTTTTGGAGAGGGGAGAGCTGATATATGCTAAAAATTCATGGTTAGGTGGTAAGAACGTTGAGAGGGCTAAGAGGGCAGGGATAACTCCTAAGAAAACGGCATATATTAGGAGAAATGCTCCATGGAGCAAAGCTAGAAGGTATAAGGCGGCCCTGAGCCTCAAGCAGAGAATGAGAAATATATTGTTTAAGCTTGCTTTAGCAGAAGCTAAGAACACACTAGGAATTAATGACGCTACAACAGCGGTTAGACTAGCTTTTGGAGAGAAAGCTCCTAGGGCTACTATATCTAGGGCTAAGCCTACGTCTGCTTTAATAGCGGAGGCACAGGAAGAGCTGTCAAAGTTACCGAGAGAAGTTCAGGAAATGGTAAATAGGGAGCTAGCAACTATAAGAGAGAAGCTAGCTAGATACAAGGCTCAGGGGGTGAGCTGAAGTGGTGAGGGTTGATATAAAATTTGACCACCTTAGACCCATGTTATCAAATGTAGTAGGCTATGGCATAGGTAAATATGTAGCAAGGGAATACCAGTTAAGGTTTGGCAGAAGGATAGGCAATCTAGGAGAGCTAGGAGGTCTAGCTTTAACAGTAGCCACAGCAGGCATACAACTAGTTAGAGATTTCCAATATGAAGAGGACGTTAAAAGAATTGCTAGCGGAGCGGGCTTAGCAGGGCTAGATGATCTGATAAGTGTGAGAGTTTACGATGAAGCAATAGCATGGTTTACTGATCAGAATACACTGGTTGTTAAAAATCTAGGGGCATTTGATAGCGATAAGACAAAGTGGAGTGTAAAAGTAGATGGTAGCACAGTATCAATAGCAAGTGTGGAGGGCGACACGGGCAAGGCGACCATATATCTAGCTGATGCTGTTTCTAAAGGCAAGCACGAGGTTATAGTAACTTTGACTACAGCGAGGAAGGCTTTCAGCGGTAAATTATTCGTGCCGTAACTCGGCCCGTTCTAAAATATAACCCTTAACCTAAATTATTTTTTATTTGGGAGCCCCATATGTATAAGCTTAAGACTAAGACTAGATTATATGGGGTGATAAGACCGGATATATATTTAACGCCGTTTTGTGAGAGCACTAGTATTTTCGACAAGTGTGTTGATTTTGAGGCTTTCGCCGACGTGGTGGTGAGACTATTCAACATAGTAACGAGGCTCAGAGAGAAATGGCCTAAGGTTAAAACTTTCAAAGTATGGAGCTCCTATCTAGCTCTAACCCTTATAATACTTGTAAATGGTGTGAGGGTGAGCGAAGCCGTGAGAGCATCTATCAAGTTCTACGAGCTCGGAGAAAGATATTTAACAATAAAGGCATCTAAACGTGGTGGCGATAGACGTGTATTGATACCAGAGTTTATAGATAGAGAGGATTTAAAACACGCCTATGTTGAGGCTGTTAGGAGAGGTGAGAAGAGCATTAGGCTTAGGCTGAAAGATTGGCTTAGGAGGGCTCTCGGAGTAAACCCTCATTCCATACGCTACGCCTTCATAAGATACACAGCCCTCACCGGCAAGAGACCAGAAACCATAGCTAGGGCTTTGGGACTCAAGAAAGTTGAGACTATTAACAAATATTACCTTAGAGGATTGCAATTATAAGGTGAGGGTGAGAGTAATGGTTGAATTGGGAGAACTAGGTAAGACGTTATTGGAATGGGCTAGGCTTAGGAATAGAATCAAGCTTTTAGCCTATGACATAGACACAGAGTTCAGCAAAGACATGAATAAGCATGTTTTGAAAGCAGTTATCATAATATCCTGTGATACAGCTAGGGATTGTTCAAAGGTTGAGGATGGCCTAACATACTTGCTAGACAACTTTGAAAAACTAAAAGATAAGCCTTTAACCCTACTCACATCTAAGTAAAAGTGAGGTGAGGGTGAGGTGTTGAAGATTAGACCATTAGACACCCTATTCACCAGCTTTGACGAGCCGTTTATAGTTGATATTGAATCAGACAGAGATACGACTATAGACGTCTACGTCTACGGGGAGGATACACCGTTTACCTCTATATCAGTAACAGCACCTCTAACTAGGGCGACCGTGTGGAGCGAAAACCCGATAGCCAGCAACCCCACGAACCTAGTTCATAAGATAATATTCAGGGATAGATACACGAACGAGCAGGTAGACATATGGATAGCGTATTTTGCCCCTAGGATAGAGAGGGTGGAGCTTAGACCCTCTAAGGGGCTTAATTTAATGGGCTACACCACGCAGATGTTGATAGTAGGAGATCTAGTGTTTATAAGGAGATTTGGCTTAAGGAGATTTGCCCTTATCAACATAACGGATAACACCAAGGCATTCCATGAATTCATAGGGTTTAACGAAAATGGAGAAAAGTTTTACTATGTTGATAGACAGGACAGGATTTTAGCACAGCTAGCAGGAGGAACAGACCTATACGTAACGTTAAACCCAGTTCAGAATGTACCCGTAACAGTAGAGTATGAGGTAACAGCGTTAGCCCCTCTAATTGATATCCTACTACCATCTATGGCTAAAGACAGCATTCTTATAAGAGGTTTTATATCAGCGATGGGAGGAGCAGTAAACTATGTAACACGTTTTGCTATCGGAGTAGCGAGGTTTATATCAAAGATGTTAGGAATTAACCAGGAGATTTTAGACGTAAGGGCGGAGGGAGGCAGGCTAAAGGTAACCTATGTGATTGATGCTCCACCCTTGGGCGTTCTAGCTATTATAGGGCTAGGTATTGTGGTAGGAGCTTTTACACTTATGAAAGTAGCTAGCATGATTAGAGATATAGTAGCAGACGTTACACGAACAATACAGACAGTTGAAATAATGAATGCTATACAGAAGACCCAAGAGGAGAGAACCAAGGCTATACAGGAGGCTCTAAGGTATGCTAAAGAGCAGAATCTAACACCGCAGGATACTTATCAACTAGTTGAAACTATATCACAGAAATATGATACAGGAGACGTTATCAAGGCTACAACAGCGTTAAGCGAGGCAGACAAGTGGAGGAACGAGGCAGAATCATTAAGAACACAGCGTTACCTATGGGCTCTAGGCGGAGCAGGGATTGGAGCCGTTATCACAGCAGTTATTAAAAGGTGAGTAGCAAATGGACGAAGTAGTGTCTTTTACAATACTAGGAGCTCTAGGAGGAGTTCTAAGGGTGTTATTACACACCGAGAGCCTAAGCGAGGCTCTAACCTATGTTAATTCAAAATGGGTATTGATAGGATCTATAACAGGACTAGCCTACTATTTCCTCTATACAGATTACAATTTCCCCAACCACCTAATGGCTCTTATAGCGGGGTATTCAGGAGCAGACTTTATAGAGGTAGGCTCTAGGAGGTTTAGCAGGGTTTTACGTGAGCTTTTAAAGCCCTAGGATCATATACTACAATATGAGAGGGTGAGAGGATTGGCGAAGGAGTTTATCGCAGGGGTCGCAGGGGGTATAATCGGAGCGGGGCTTATGAAGATAACAACACCTCCCCCACCACCACCCAGCATAACAGCCTCTAAGGAGGTAATAGCTAGGCAGACTTTACCAAGCGGGGGAAGCGTTACACTTAAGCCCACCACTACCTACAAATTTGCTATTCTATTGTTTCATGGTAACGGGGATAGCCAGGTTAGGATAGACGTAATCAAAGGAGCAGTAACAGAGAGCATTAGAGGGAACGAGCAGGCTATTGAGGTTTTAGCTAATGAGAGTATCTCTATAACAGCGGTGAACGAGGATACAGCTAACCCAAGAAACACAACATTAGTAGAGATAGTTAGCCTATCGTGGTAAACAATACAACAGCTAAACAATCATTTATTATTTTCAGGTGTTGAGGCATGGTGATGAAGATAAGAGCGTTAGAAATACCAGACAGGAGCATAGATAGGATAAAGCTAGAGTACCCCACCGAGGACGTGAGCTTTGCCTATCTATCAGCGATAAATAAGGTTAGATATAGTGCTTACAGGACATTTGGGTACTTAGTTCTAACGGATGATAGTTTTACCAATAAAGCCGTGTGGGTCGCAGTACAGGTTAATACTTCAGCGATAATTGTTGGGAGGTACAATAATTACAATAGCATGTATTTCATTGATACCGACCCCGGGGCTTCAGCGAGCGATATACGATTAAACAGAGTTGTAGCCGGAAGTGCTACCGGGTTAGCGAGTGAAGCGGTAGACATTGACACAAAGGGCAGGGGGTTAGTATTATCATGTAGTGGTAGCGTGTTGAAAGGTCTTAGGTATGAATTGCTAACAGCAGTAAACCCCGTGGCCCTACCGAGCCCAAATGGGACAATATCAGCTACTGATACTAGTTTTGTGAGCGGACATTTTGGTTTCAGGTTTTTGAGAGAAGCCAGCTCGCATGGTGGTAGCGAGAGTGGTTCAGCATGGCTTAAGGCACCCATGACACCCTTGCCACCAGCTCGGGCTATAATAGAGGTTGAGGTAGAGGGAAGCGGAGCACCAGAAGACCAATACAGACCAGCACTATCAAAGGGCTTAGTTGAGATACAGAGCTTACAGGGATTACCAGAATTCCTATACAGGGAGGCTAAGAAGTATCAGATGCTTATCAGTAAGAGTTTCACAGAAGATGAGATAAAGCTATTGCTAGGCTATATCCCACAGCACCAAGTTGATTTAAACTCTATCACATGGGGGGCTTTTGAGTTCAGCGAGAAATCACCGACCAACATACTCATTATAACAGGAGACAATCCATACAAGAGCGGAGCTATTGACAGGCAGGTAGAGATGGCTAGGAGTAAGAACTTGAAAACACTAAGACCACCACGTAACTACGGGGAGGCAGTAGCACAGTTTAACCAGCTTAAGAGGGACTTTCAACATTGGCTAGCAGGCAAGGACAACTATGCCTATCAAGTGTCAGGACTAGAGGAGCTAGACCTATTCCAGGATGTTGATTTTTACTTTGGAGAGCTAGTAGAGCATAAAGCACACTATCAGCAGTTGAAGAATGTACCAGAATGGGAGCTTTGGAGAAGATTAGAGGCTTTGGAGGAGAAGCTAAGCAAGGTAACAGTATTGACGGAGGAGAGGGACAAACACATGGAGAAGTTGAAAACAATTAAAAAGCTTGGGTGGTAAATGTAATATGTGAGGTGAGAGTAGATGTCTTGGCAGATAGTAGCGTTACCATACAGGACTGGCAACGAATGGCAGGGGGCTTACTGCGACCCAGCAACCAACAAGTGTTACATTTTAAGGCATGTGGAGGCAGGCGGTAACTACACGTTATTCATATTAGACCTAGCCACGTTATCAATAACAACACACAACCTAGGTTTACCGGTTGAAACAACAGACGGACACTATAACCCAGCTATGTGTGGATTGACTTCTGACAGGAACAAGTTAATATGTTGCAGGGCTAGGTGGAGTGGTTTAAGGTGTTTGGACATAGACCTTGAAACCAAGACAGCGAGATGGCTAGGCGAGGTAGCACCAGCGGGGGATACCAGCCTTAACTACCCCAAGTGGATTAGAGTGAGACCAGATAGATGGCTAATGATGGCTAGGACAGGCGATGGAGCACAATGGAGCTTTTTTGAATTCAGAGGGGAGCCGGAGCAGGTGTTAGATTCAGCTTTATGGAGTAGGAGGGCTATACTACCGAGCAACTCAGGCGATGGTGTTAGCTCTTGTGCCGACGGGGGCATCTATTTCATGTACCAAGCCGTACTATTCCAAGACCCCTACGAGCCCCACAAGATATGGATGGGCTACCACAACAGATGCCCACCACCACCTAACAGGTTTACGTATGGACTGTTATACTACGATATTATAAGAGATAGATTTTACGGGTGGAAGGGTGATTTACTAGATGAGGCGGGAACGTACAGAAGTTATTCACCAGAGTTGAAAGTTGATTGCCCACCACCAGCGAGCGTAACAGCGGACAGACCAGACATGGGGCCAGCTACATCAGCCGGGACAAGGGTTAAGACAGCAAACTACGACTACGTTATACTACCACACGATGTAAGAAGCACAGCAGGGGCGACAGTATCAGCGGGCTTAGTTAAAGTAGATTTGATAAACAGGACGACGACCCCCATTTATTTGCCCAAGGTAGCTACAGACATTGAAAACAGTAAACTGTGGGCTTGGCTACCAACAGCAAATGGCAAGGTTTTCGGATTCCAAGGCGATAACCCAGGAGCTATAGTATTGTATGACCCATCTACAGATTCAGTAACAGAGGTAGGGGGAGGAGTTAGAACACAATCCGTTTTTGGCACTAAATTATGGATTTTCGGAGACAAGGCGTTAATACCAGCCACACACATAGTTATGGCACCAAATGTAGTAGTAGTGTGGAGCAGGTGGAATATAGATATGAAAATGCTAACAAAGTGTATAGCAACAGGAGAGGCAGGGAACGTAAGGGTGGAGGCAGACTTTTGGGCAGCAACACCGAGCACACTAGAGGTAACAATATACAAGCTACCAAACTTGACAATAGAGGTAACAGACACGATAACAAGCCCAGCCAGACCATTTAGCAGGATCTACACGGTATCAGCAGGCAATAAGAGAGTACTATGTAGGGCTATACCATGATGGGGGGAGAGTAGATGAGCACAGAGGCCACACCATTTAACAGTAGCACAGCCCTAGTATCCGATACAACAGTAACAGGAGCTCCAGCCCCACCGCCCGAACCACCACCAGAAGCACCACCAACCACAACAACAGCACAAGAAGGGACGCCTTGGTGGTTATTAGTAGCCTTAGTAGCACTAGGGGGGCTACTACTCCTAACTAGGAGGAGAAGAATCCATTCAATGGAATTGAAAGAGGGGTGGAGAACGTCAGGGTCGACGTCGAATCCATAGGAGAATCCATTCAATGGAATTGAAAGGAAAGTATGTCGCAGCTTGAGGTATAGCTCTCCTTAGCTTTCAATTCCATTGAATGGATTCTAGCATGGGGCTCATGATCTTGAGGAACTGCAGTACTTCTATCTTGCCCCTTTCAATTCCATTGAATGGATTCGAGGACTACGTCCCAATGCTGTCAGGCAAGCTGGAGGTCAGCCCAGCTTTCAATTCCATTGAATGGATTCTTGTTGAATTAAAGAACAAAGTTGAGATAGAGGAGGCAACACCAC
>OGCB01000402.1_pt1 | contig 11874 bp, 20 predicted proteins | sample 1570031 | NCBI WGS metagenome assembly OGCB01 (sample SAMN05518655, study PRJEB24509) | hot springs metagenome | isolation source: Octopus Spring Streamers, Yellowstone National Park, Wyoming, USA | place: USA:Octopus Spring Streamers, Yellowstone National Park, Wyoming, USA | collected 2011-10-11 | reverse complement strand
CAGCAGCACCAGGGAGGGCCCGACTCGCCAGAATTCAGACACGGATGCATCAGGACGCGGTACCCGAGCAAGGACAGCATCGGCAACCTCCCGCTCGGGCCCGTGGACGCAATCATCACGAGTCCGCCCTACAGCGAGGGCATAGGTCATGATCCGGGCGATAATGCAAGCAACGAATACGCTTGGCGCCTCGAGCTCCAGAAGAGGTACACGAGGCAGATGGTGTCGGAGGGGAACATCGCCAAGTTGCGTCTGGGCGACCCGGCCGATTTGGAAGGGGGAGGTGACTTCGGCCAGCTATACAGACGACTCATGACGAAGAACGGCAAGCCGACCTACCTGAGCGAGATGCTGTTAGTCTACAGGGAAATGCGGAAAGTCTTGCGTGAGGAGGGCCGCGCCATAGTGATAGTCAAGCCGTTCGCCAAGAACCGGAAGATCATAGACCTGCCCTACCTGACCTACCTCCTGATGTCCATGGTGGGATTCGCCCTCGAGGCCTTATACAAGCTGAGGCTTGAGGTTCAGTCGTTCTGGAGAGTGCTATACTACCGCAAGAACCCGGACTTGCCGAGGATAATGCATGAGTACGTCATCGTCGCGAGATGAAGGGGGTGCCTGGCTCCCAGGATTTTTATGACTCTTCGGGGAGGTGTCAACATATGGCGAGAAGGAAGCCCGGCAACAGGAGGAAGAAGCAGGCCGCTACCGGCGATATGGCGGCGGGCGCCCTCATCCTCCACGATCTGCCAGTCCTGCCTCCAGACTACCTGGAGCTGAAGGAGGACGAAAGGAGGGAGCTCGAGAAGGCGAACCTCAGGTCCTACGAGCTGCTGAAGGGCGTCGGCCTCCATCTGGGCGGGAACGTCCTAGTCGTCCCCCGACCGCTCGTCAAGGAGGCGGAGCGCGCCGTCCGCGAGGTCAGGAGGGAATACAAGAGGTTCCCCCAGCCAGTCTTGACGCCAAGGCTAGCCCTGATTGCGCTGACGCGGGGGCAGATGGCGAAGGTCGTGGACTTCGTGACTGAAGATGTCGTGGAGCAACTGGAATACACGTCGGTGCGCGTGGGCGACGCTCTGATCAAGGCGCGCCAAACGAGTGATGAAGGCGAGTTGCAGAAGCTGAAGAAGGAGGTCCATGTCCTGATGGAGGACTGGCGGTCGAGGTACAGGATAGCGAGGATGCTCGGCATCGACCTCGACGACCAGGCCCAGGAGCTCGAGGAGCTGGCCAGGGCGGCCCTCTCCCACCTGTCCGCTTAATTCCCTGCCTTTTTTCTTGCCCTCGGGGAAACGTCTTGAAGCTGGTGGAATTGCTGAGAAGCGCCCTCAGGAGTCGCGAGTCGCCGGTGGTCCTGGTGGAGACGCTGTCGCCGTACACCGCGCTGGCTTCGCTCGCCACTGCTGTGGGCGACCTGAGGATGCCGGTCTACCTCTGGGACCCTCTGGACCGCCTGCTCAGGATGGGGATGAACGAGAAGGGCAACATAGTATGGAAGGAGGAGGCTGGCGGCGACTACTCCCTGGTGGCCACCCTGCCGGCTAACCGGGTCCTGCAGCTGCTTCTCTCGTCCGACAGGCCCGTGGTTGTCGTGAGGAGCTACGTCACGGAGGAGGCCGAGGCCAGGGAGCTGGAGAGGCTCGCGAAGGCCCTCCTGACGAGGGGCGAGGCGTTCGAGAGGGGCTCCAAGCTCGTGGTCCTGACCTCGGACCTCTACCTCTTCAGGGACTCGGTGGCGAAGCTCTGCATCACCGTCCAGCACCTCCCGCCTGACGAGAACGAGATACGCGAGATCTTCCGGATCGCGGGCATCGATGCGGACTCCAGGCTCGTCGCCTCCGTCAAGGGGCTGACGGAGGACAAAATAACGGCGATCCTGGCGAGGGCCGAGGGGAAGGCAGACCACTCGTACTTCTTCGCGAAGAAGAAGGAGGCCCTCGTCCTCTCAGGGCTGGAGATAGTCGAGCCGAAGGTCAACCTCGACTCCATAGGCGGCTACAGGTACCTGAAGAGCTACGTGAGGCGGAGGCTGATACCGAGCATCCAGAACCCGGAGCTCCTCGCGGAGCTCGGCATAGCCGAGGACAGGCCGCGGGGCGTACTCCTCTACGGCCTGCCGGGTACCGGGAAGACGATGTTCGCGACGGCCCTGGCCGCCGAGCTCGGGCTTCCCATGGTGAAGCTCTCGCCATCGCAGCTCTTCCACGGCATAGTCGGAGAGAGCGAGAAGGCCGTCAGGAGGATCGTGAAGGCGATAGAGGCCATGGCTCCCGTGGTGGTCTTCATCGACGAGGCGGACCAGCTCCTGACATCGCGCGCCGAGGTCTCGGTCGGCACCGACTCAGGCGTGACGAGGAGGGTGGTCAGCGCCCTCCTCGAGTGGCTGGGGTCGAGGGAGCGGAGGAGCTTCGTCGTCTTCGCCACCAACTACGCGAGGGACATCGACAAAGCCTTCCTGAGGCCCGGGAGGATAGACGCCGTGATCCCCGTCTTCCTGCCCGACGAGGAGGCGAGGCTGGAGATCTTCCGGATCCACACGCAGGTCCTGAGGAGGGTGCCGCTCGAGGACGTTGACGCGGGGTTCATAGTCCGCTCCACGGAGCTCTGGACCGGGGCCGAGATAGAGAAGATGGTCGTGATGGCGGCCTGGTACGCGCTGGACGACGGGTCCAGGCGCGTGACGATGGAGCACGTGGAGCGGGCGATCAAGGACACCGGGGTGGACAGGGACCTGAGGAGGCGCGAGAACGAGGAGTTCCTGGAGAGTCTCAAATTCGTCGAGAACATCGACAGGAACGTGCTGAGGGAGGGCATTAGCGAGGCCTACAGGGGCCCGGCGGTGCCGGACATCGCCAGGGAGCTGCTGCGGAGGCTCTCCAAGGATTAGCCTTTTTTATTTTGCGTTCTTTTCGGTCGGGGAGGAAGGATGTCCCACTTCAGGAAGTGCACCGTGGAGCTCGGCCAAAATGTGAACGTGGCGCTCGTGATGCAGGCGATGCATGAGCTGGCGAGGGAGCTGGGCGTTGCGACCACGGACATCGTCAAGGACTTCTACGGGAACAGGAGGAAGGTCATGATAGCCCTCGAGGGCCTGTACGGCGTGTACGTCTCCCCCGAGGAGGGCCTGGTCCTGATTGGCGACGAATACGGGAAGAGGATGTCGCTCGACGAGTTCAAGAAGCTCCTGGTCCAGACCTACACGGCCCTCGCGATAAGGCGCGTGCTGGAGAACATGGGTTTCACTATCCAGGTCGGCAAGGCCGGATCGTCCGTCATCATCCACGGGGTGAGAAGATGAAGGAGGTGGCGAGGAGGAGGGAGATAGAGAAGGCCGAGAACCTGACGCTCACGCTCAGGATCCCGAAGAGCGACTACGAGGTGCTGGCGGGCTACGTCAGGGAGGGCCGGTACATCAACGTGAGCGAGGCCGTGAGGACGGCCGTCAAGCTCCTTATATGGTTCGAGGGGCACGCCATCGATATCGCCTCCCGGGAGGCGAAAGAGGCCGTCGAGGAGGGAAGGGGCGGTGCGGCTGAGAAGCCTGCCGTGGCGGAGCCCGCTGGGGGCTGATAGCGATGGCGCGCGAGATCCTGATCAGCGTCAAGGAGGACGGAACAGTCGAGATCCTGACGCGGGGGTATGTCGGAAGGGCCTGCGTCGATGAGGTGGAGGCGCTGGTGAGGAGGCTGAGGGAGATGGGCGTGGAGGTCGAGACGAGGGAGCTGGCCCCGCTCACCGAGTACTTCCAGGCCGGGACCGAGGTGAGGAGCGGTGTCAGGGCAGGAGCTGGAAGATCTGAGACGTAAGAGGTTCGAGAGCGACTACTTCATCGTGGTGGGCCCTGCTGAGGTGATAGTGACCAACAGGAGGGCCCTCGAGGCGGAGTCGTTCTTCCAGGAGTTATCCAGGGGGCTGAGGGAGTACGGCATCTCCCTGAACGTGGAGGAGCACGATCCCAACAAGGAGGACTGGCCTTAGGGCCTCCGCTACCCCAACTACCCCGGTATTTTTTGGTCGGGGATAGGGGATGGCATGCGTCGGCCAGGCAGAGAGGGTCAGCGAGGGGCCGGTCGAGGCGATAGTGATGACCTTCCGCATGAGCAGGTCGCCGAAGTACTGGAGGGGCGAGAAGTACTGCCCCAGGTGCCGGATAGTCCACCCGCCGGAGTACCGCTCGACGAAGTGCGTCGCGTGCGCCCACACGCTGAGGTCCGGGCCCAGAGCGAGCAGGGACCGCGAGAGGCTCCGCCAGCTGGGCGTCCTGAGCAACAGGTACGTCGATGCTGATATCCCCGAGGACCTGCCGGTGCCGGAGAAGCGCTGATCCCTGGAGGGGGTGGTACCATGGGCAAGTCCTCCAGCGTGACGTTCAGCCTGACGTTCTACAGGGGAGGCAGGCCCAACTTCGAGAAGGGAGACAAGTACTGCCCCAGGTGCGAGCTCGTCCACCCGATAGAATACGCGCCGGTGTGGTGCGTGCTCTGCAACTCCCCCCTGGTCTTCTATCCGCGGAAGACCTCGGCCCCGGATGAATTGAGGTACTGGAAGCGGGCCATGAAAGAGGACGCGGACGCCGATCCAGACGAGCTCCTGCCCCCCGACGACGGGGAATGGGGTGCTACCGGGGTAGTAATGGTTTTTCGCTTCAACAGCCGGCCCGCGGAGGGCGAGAAGTACTGCTCCGAGTGCAAGCTCGTCCACCCTGCCGAATACTTCGGCCGCCAGTGCGTCCGGTGCAGGAAGCTGTTGCAGTGCCCCAGGATGAAGGACGAGCCATGGACAAGGGCCGTTGACGCCGACCTGGATGGGGAGCGAACCCCAAGCTCTTAGGCGAGTTTTTCTTTTTCGTCGGGGTTCTCCGTCGTTGGGTCCCCTGGCGGCTCCTTCTCCTGCCACACGAACAGAACGTCACCGCCCTGGTCGTACTCGAAGTAGGCCCTGCCCGACTCGAAGAACCTGCTGCACGGACCGAGGTTGATCACGGCCGAGTGGTAGGTCTTCGCGATGGGGCAGACCTTGACCTCCCCCGCGTCGTAGCTGAAGGTGATCATCAGGATGCCGTCCATCATCCTCCTCGTCGCGTACTTCCCTATCAGGTGCCTCAGGCTGGCCGGAAGGACGAGCTTCAGCGTCCTGCTGCTCCTGACCGCCCTCTTCAGGGTGGCGGTCCCCTGCATCCTCTCCATCATAGGAGGTCGCTCTCCTGGATGACGCGGAAGCGGACGGCAGTCCTGAGCGCGTCGGACATGTTGACGTGCGCTCCCGCGCTCACCAGCTTCCTGAGGCTTGTGTAATCGTGTTTCGCCAGGTGGACGCTGAATCCCACGTAAGGCTCCCCGGCCACCCGCGCCCCGCTGAGCAGGTCCTTCTCGAGCCTGACGAGGTCGTGCGCGGCCTCCCTCACGGCCTCGGAGACGGACACGTAGTGCCCCTTCCTGCTCAGCACCCGGAGCACGACCATGTCCATCTTCGGCATCTTGAACGCCTGCGCCACGAGCTCGCCGTCGGGCGCCCTCCTCGCCTCCTGCGCGGGCCTCCGCCACCAGACCAGGCGGCTCTCCCTCATGATCAGGTCGCGGACCGCCATCCTGATGGCCTCAGCGACCGATGAGTAGAAGCCCGCGTCCACCAGCTGTTGCAGCGCCTCTACGTATTCGGGAGGCATGTGGACGGTACAGACCACCATCCCGGCCATGGCACGGTCTGTTAGGTATTGGCACCTAAAAAGTTTCGGTGCGGTCCGGAAGGGCCACGACACCAGCGTTCAAAAACCTCCGCGACGTTCGGGGGTCTCGCCATGGCCGATAATGTTGTGCGGGTCAGCCTGAACCTTCCGGTCCGGACGGTGAGGGTCATCGACGAGCTCGTCGATCTCGGCGTCTTCGTGGACAGGACAGAGGCCATCAGGCACATCCTGCGCGAGTATTGTCTGAGGCCGAACGCGAACCCCGGAGATGACAGGCCCAAGAGGACAGGCGGGCGCGCCAGGTCGATCGACGACAAGATGGTCCAGGTCTCCTTCAGGCTCCCGAGGGTGATCGCGGCCCAGCTCGAGAAGTGGGCGAGGGTTGGGCTGTACCCGAGCAGGTACGCCGCCACCCAGGCGATCATAGTGCACTACGCGCCGAAGGTCCTGGAGCAGTACAGGAACATGGCAAACGGGGCGTGGCGCGGAGGTGCCGGAACGTGATATTCCTGAGCGACGACTTCATGCTGGAGCAGATCGACGGCGACAGGAGGTTCCTCTACGTGGAAATTGCCGACGCCCACAGGGCCAGGAAGCTGCTGCTGAGGGACGGGTTCGTCTCGGCCGTCAGGGACGAAGGGGCGGCGAGGGAGATCTCGCAGGTCCTGGGCTTCGAGGTGAGGGCGGCGAGGGAGGTCCAGAGGTTCGTCGCGGGCGACACCGTCGTCGTCTTCCGGAGAGTGCCCGCGAGCGAGGGGATGGGGAATCTTAATTACAGGTTTTACGTCGTGAAGATCGGTTGAGGGCCAAGGCGGCGAAGGCGAGAAGGACCGAGGAGGAGGACCTCTCCACAGTGTACGCCATCAAGCAAATAGTGCCGAGGAAGGTTCTCGTGACGGCCATCCCTGCTGGTGTGGCAAAGGCGCTGGGGATCAAGCCGGCCGATGTCCTGGTGTGGAGGGTCGTGGGGGCAAGGGCCATCATCACCGTGACCAGGCCGGAGCAGGTGCCTGTCGGCCACCAGAGGGCGGCGGCCGCAGAGGAGGCCGTCAGAAGCAGCGTGTACATCGCCTCGAAGCGGGAGGAGCGGCACTACCTCAAGACCAGGGTGCCGGCGGCGGTCGCCCGCCAGCTGGACATCAGGCCGGGATGCGTCCTCGCGTGGCACGTCGAAGAGGGCAAGATCGTCCTGAGGGTGGCAAAGAGGGGAAGGAAGAACGACGCCAGCGTGGCAGTGGAGGAGCTGATGTCCCCTCAGGCCACGTAGCTGACCATCCTTCCGACCTGGATCCCGTACCTCTCCAGCATTTCTTTCATGTCGGGGGTTATCCTCAGCTCGACGTCCCTCGCCACGCTGGCCACGAGCTCCCTGTCAACCTCGATGAAGTTCTGGAAGAACCTCTTCAGCCCCTCGAGCACCTCCTGGCGCATGTGCCTGAAGAGGGGCTCGTACCTCTCGAACCCGGCGATCTTCAGTAGCTGGGGCTCGATCGTTCCGGTGAGGACGAAGCGCGCTATCACTGCCGCCTTCCTCCTGACGTCCGGGCTGGGGTTCTCGGGGTCGTCGGCATACCGGAGTATCAGAGAGGCCGCCTCGTCGAGGAAGTTCTCCTTCATGACCAAAAGCTCGACGCGGTGCTGGTTGACGTGCTTCATGAAGACGGTCTTGTGGAAGAAGACGGCTGAGCAGTACTCGCATACCAGGAATTGCGTCTGCTCGCCGGCCATCCTCGTCTTTTCTTTCGGTAATACCACCTAATAAGTTCTCAGCTCTGACTACGTAATAAGTTCTCAGCTCTGACTACGGGTTGCGTGCTACCCCGGTAACGGCTGTTGTTTGTGCCACTTTTCGCATGATGAAAAGATGTGATCCTCATTCCACATTCTCACAGAATGATATCACTTTGAGCCAAAGTGATATCACTTTGATATCACTAGGACTTCGCCTCGTGAAGTCATGCAAAGGCGAAATTTCGCCACTTTTTTCCGGGAAAGCGAAAATGATTTAAACAAGTGGCGGTGATAGCATCTGATGTCACTTGCCTTTCGAAGGGGTGTTTTCGGGGGCCAGAGCATGAAAAGATTTAAATGAAAGAAAGACGGACAACCCTCAACAAGTCGTCCAGAGAGACCTCTGGAATGCAAGTGACAATAAATGATATCACCACCACTCACTTATATCATTTTCGATCCTTCCGGAAGAACTGCCTGTTTTTCGGGCTTCTGGGCGCTGGAAACCGGAAATTCTGATGATATCAAAGTGATATCACGCTATCCTTTTATTTTGGATCAAAAAAATAAACTTAAATGTGCGTGATCTTCACCCAGAACCTAGCTCGTTGATCCTGTTGGCCGTCCTGACAGCCCTCACGAAGTCACCCTCGCTGAGAGCAACACCCAGCTCCAGCTTCAAGCCGCTGAGAGCGGCGGCCCTCTCCCTGCGGAACTCCTCGGCCCTCTCGCGCATCAGCTTCGCGATCTCGGCGGCCCTCTCGCCCTCGCCCTTCCTTGCGAGCTCCCTCCTCATGTGCTCCAGCGCCATCATCTCGGCGAACACGGAGGCACCACCCACGGCTCCTTGTCCTCCGCACGACTTAAGTCTTGAACCTCCTGGCCATGGCCTCGGACGGGAGCACGTAGAACGAGCCCTGGCTGACTGCTATGTAGTTCTGCTTGGCCTCGCTCGCGTACTCGGTCAGGGCCTTCGCGAAGCTCCTCGCCTCAGCGGGCGTCAGGCAGTTGTGGGCCGCCTCGATAACCCAGACCGGCTCCTCCTCCACGACGCCCCTCTCGGGGTCCACGAACGTCCCTATGGCGCCCTTGTAGACCGTCGCGCCCCCGAACAGCTCGGTCAGCCTCCTGTACAGCTTCTCGACGGCCTGGACGCACGTGTTGTTGCAGGTCGGGGCGTAGACCTTCAGCTTCGCCGGGAAGCATATCCCCCCATACCTTGCTACGTCCGAGAGCAGCCGGTCGAGTTCGTCCTCGATCATCGTCGGTGCCTTGGTCCGCGGGGCTATTAAGCCGTTGGGTGGTCGGTCATACGCAGCGATATCGGACGTTTGCTGCGGCACCAAGCCATATATTCTGAAAGGAAATGATATCGCGCCGAGTTGAGCGACCGGGGGAAGAAGGCACTGTTGCTCAGGATGGATCCGGACCTGTACGACGCCCTGGTAACCCTCGCGAAGCGGAAGGACATGAGTCTCAACAAGCTCGTGAACGCGATGATCCGGGAGGCCGTGGCGCGCGAGGCCGCTGGATCCGACGACGACCCATACCCCGGTAACGATGACGTCATGGCGTCCCAGCTCGGGACCAGGTTGGCAGCGCTGGCGGAGTTCCAGACAGAGCCGGGGTTCGACGGATACACAAGGGAGGAGATAGGCCAGGTGCTGATGAACGCCCTCGGCCTCACGTCGGCGAGGCAGGCGGTGAGGGTGATGTCGCGGCTGATAAGGGAGGGCGTCCTCGTGGCCAAGTTCGAAAACGGGACCATCGTGCGGTACTTCATTAACGGCTCCAAGTTGGCCCAACTCAGCAATAATGGGTCAGCCGGGCAGGGTTCAGCCCCCAATCAAGACCCTTCGGCGGCGTGGGAGGATAGGGTGCGTTCAGGAGAGCAGGTAGGAGCACATTCTGGCGTAAACGGCCGGTGACAGCTCGAACAGCTTCTCCTCGTAGATCCTTGCGTAGATGCCGTTGAACCACGGAACTTCGGAGAGCCTCCGGGCCATCACTATTCTACTACTCTTGCTTCAGCGGCAAAAATAACTTCAAACGGAGCGGAGCTGGCGGACCTGGCGGACGAGGCCCCTGAGCTCCTCGTCCCCGTACTTCTCTGCCAGGTACGGCCAGTCGGGGGAGTCGGACCTCATCCTCGCCAGGTCCTCGCGGGGCACGTTGGTGAACAGGAGGGACCTGACGGCCGAGCCGCTGCCGTAGCAGATCCCGAGGACCGAGTCCTCGAACTCGAGGCCCAGGAAGCGCGTCTTGAAGATCGGGACCCCGCCGGCCCTCAGGCAGCTCTTCATCCAGGGGACAAGGTCCCTGCCGAAGTCGCCGGTCCTGACGTTGAGCCTTACCCGCTCCTCCACGCCACAGCATTCTTGCCCACTTGCAAATAGCCGTTTTCTCGAGTGTCGTGCCTATGGTTGTGATCGCCCTGTGGACTTAGTCATATTAACTTGCGCGCGCAAGAAGAGTCGGGTTGAGTCAAACGGTCAGTTGCGGGCTGTGCGGGTCTGACGAGTGGGTGGTGGGGGACGAGAAGTGCTCAACCTGCGGGGCGAATGTCTGCATCATGTGCTCCGTGAATTGCGGTCTCTGCGAAGACATCGTATGCAAGAGGTGCATGATCCACGTCCCTCATGGCCATCTATTTGTCTGCGAAAGATGCTTCAAAGACAAAATAGAGGGAGCCGGAAGCAGAAGGGTCGTCGGAGCCACAGTTTTGATACGACCTAACTCTGTGGAGATAGAAGGACTCGATCCGGAGAGCGGGGAGACGGTGAGACTGGTCGCAGTCCCCTCGTCTTGCTGGCGCGGGACAGGGGAGCAGGCCGCCTATGTGGGTACTGTGTTGGTGGAGAAGGCGATCGGCAGCGAGTGCGATGTTGCGTGAGGCGAAGGGTGGCGAGGGTGCGGCCCGGATCTTGCGTAGAAGCTTGTGGTATCCTTCTCGGTTAGGATTTGACAAAAGAACGACAAGCCTCGCCCCTTCTAGGGGCGGGGAAAATTTATAAATTTTTGAATAGTTTAAAGTAACATACAAAATGGGTGAAAGAGGGTGAAAAGGACTAACGTAGTTAAACTAATAGTAGATAAGGATGCTCATGGATTGTTGAAGGAACTAGGGGTTGCTACCGCCAAATGCTGGAACGAAGTGAACTGGTTAAGAATGCAACAGTACAAGAACGGAGAAAGGGTAGATTTTACCAGAAGCGAAAAGAAGGTTTACGAGAAGTATAAGCACGTGTTAAAGGTCAATGCTCAACAAGTTGCTAGGAAGAATGCCGAGAGCTGGAGGAGCTTCTTCACTCTAATTAAAGAGAAGAAGGAAGGGAAGTTGCCTAAGTGGTTTAAACCTAAACCTCCAGGCTACTGGAAGGACAAAGACGGGAACTACAAGCTGATTGTAATCGTCAGGAACGACAGGTACGAGGTAGATGAGGAGAACAGGACGATCTATCTAAAGGACTTCAAACTAACTCTGAAGTTTAAAGGGAAGCTGAAGTGGCACGGGAAGCAGGGCCGTCTCGAGATAATTTACAACGAAGCTAGAAGGAGCTGGTATGCATATATTCCAGTAGAGGTCCAAAGCAACGCAAAGCCGAAGGGTAGCTTGAGGGCTTCCGTGGATTTGGGAATTGTGAACTTGGCAACCGTCTACGTCGAGGACGGAAGCTGGTATCTCTTTAAGGGAGGCTCCGTCCTGTCTCGATACGAATATTACAACAAGCGAATTGCTGTTGCTCAGAAGACTTTAACCAGACATAAACAGAAGAGGAGCAGACATCTCAAGCTGCTTCACGATAAGAGGAGGAGGTTCTTGAAACATGCACTAAACAGCATGGTCAGGAAGATAATGGAAGAATTGAAGGAAAAGGGAGTAGGCGAGGTGGTTGTAGGCCATCCTAAAGAGATCTCCAGAAACCACGGCAATAAACTCACTGCGAACTTCTGGAATTACCGCTACATTATAAAGCGCTTTGAAGAAATCGGAGAGGAGCTAGGAGTGAAGGTGATCAAAACCGATGAGACGTGCACCTCTAAGACCTGTTCCCTATGTGGGGAAGCCCATGAAGGCGGGCGTATTAAACGCGGTTTGTTCAAGTGTCCCCACATAGGGAAGGTTGTGAATGCGGACCTGAACGGTGCAACAAACATCCTACATATCCCCGAGTCTCCAGGAGCTGGGAGTAGGGGGCAACTCCTGGTGAGGGATAGGGGTAATGGGCTGAAGACCCAGCCCGCGGTCTACCGCTGGACGAACGGAGCGGGGTGGGTAATTCCCACTAGCTGTGATGTGATGAGGATGAAGGCGGTAAACCGCGAACCCGTGATCCGCCCTGAGGGAACCCTCGCCCTTCAGGGCGGGGAGGAGGTCAGCCTTACGGGGAGCGGCGACAGGAAAGCTTCCAGATAGGATTTGAAGTCGGTTACCCATCCAACCCGGACATCGCCCT
>OGCB01000398.1_pt1 | contig 11928 bp, 12 predicted proteins | sample 1570031 | NCBI WGS metagenome assembly OGCB01 (sample SAMN05518655, study PRJEB24509) | hot springs metagenome | isolation source: Octopus Spring Streamers, Yellowstone National Park, Wyoming, USA | place: USA:Octopus Spring Streamers, Yellowstone National Park, Wyoming, USA | collected 2011-10-11 | reverse complement strand
GGCGGGGTTGTGACGTTGGGGGAGGATTGGTTTACCCACGTGACGCGGGGGGAGGCGCTGGACGCGCCGTGTCTGGCGGCCAGGCTCTTGGGCCGGGCGGCCAACAAGCCAGCTTTCCTCTTCGCGTTGCTGGAGAGGAAGAACCTGCCCAAGGGGCCCAGCTTGGTGTTGCCAATGGGGGTGCTCACGCTGTATTTCTGGCGCCATGGCGAAGGGGGCTACTGTCTCGAGGATTCAGCGGCTCTGTGTTTCCATGACAGATGCGTGGCCGTGCTGGGGGTGCGGGGGGAGTGCGTAGAGGCCGGGTATCTCGAGAAGGTGAGGCGGGCGGAGAGGTTTGAGGAGGCTGTTGCGGTGAGGGAGGAGTTCCTCAGAAAGACCGCGGAGAAGGTCGTGCCTGGGCTGGAGCCGGTGTACCAGCCGCGGGGCGGCTCGGTGGGGGAGGGCTTCGTGCCGCATCTTTCGGGGGTCAACGCAGCCGGGAGGGAGGTGGACACCGAAGTGTTGGCTTCGCTGGCGGGCACAAACATCGTGTTTCTCGTGAGGGTCGATGGGGATAAGTTCGGCGAAAGGACGAAGCATCTGCCCGAGGAAGTTGTTGCGCAGTTCAAGTCGGCGGTGGCGGGGATCTTCGAGGCCGGGCCGCTAGCGGCTGAGCGGGCGAGGTACCATGCCGCCGTGATTTATGCGGGCGGCGACGAGAACATGTTTGTGGCTTCTGCAAGGGGGGTGGATGCCGTGTTGAAGACGCTTATGAAGGCCAGGGAGTTCTTCAAGCAGGCGCTGGGCGGCACAATATCGGCGGGCGTGGTGGGCCTTAGGTATAAGCTTCCGATGTACCACGCCGTATACCACGCCAACAGAGCCGCCGAGGAAGCCAAGGAGGCTGGGCGCGACGCCGTCGCGCTGATATACCTCAAATCTATCCTGGCGGAGGAGGTGGGCATCGTAAAGTTCGACTTTCTCGAGGAAGCTCTGCGGCTCGCCAGGAGATATGCCGACGAGAGGCCGCCGCTGGAGGCCGGCTGCTTGCAACAAGCGCTCCCGCGCCTCCTAGGGCATGTGCCAGCCGCAACAGGTCTCGACAGGTCTGTGGCGTTTATCTTAAATACCGCCCTGCTTCTAGAGTTATGATTTCCTACGTCTTAACCGCCGAGACGCCAGTTGCGTCCACCCGCGCGCTTAAATTCGGCGAATACGCCCCCGCGACCGTGGCCTACAAGTACGCCGATGGGTGGATCCCCGCCACCACGCTCTACGGCCACTACTGCCACAAAACGCCGGGCTACTGCAAAGACGAGGGCAAGCTCTTCTTCTACCCGGCGCTCCCGGCGGCGGACGTCGGCGGGGGTCTCTACGGGCGGGCCGACTGCGAGAAGGAGGCCTGCGTATACGTGGACTTCTGCACCCTCACAGCGTTTAGGGGGCCCCAGAGGGAGGGCTGGAACCGGCTGAGGATGGCGGGGATATACATAGACAGGCGGGCCAAGACCGCTAAACACGGCTTGATCTACGTCTACGAGCTCTACCAGAAGGGCGCCAGCTTCGTGACCGCGGCGAACCGCATGCTGAAGCCCGGACGCCTGGGCTACAAGAAGACTTACGGCTGGGGTCTTGTGAGGCCCACCCCCCTATGCCACGTCTCCGAGAGGAGGGCCAGGCGGTTCCTCCTCCTCTCCCCCATGCCCACATCCCTCTTAGACGGCCGAAAAGGCGGCTCGGAGCGGCTACGTCAAAGAGGTAGCAGGCGAAAGCTTGGCCGCTGGTTCTACTACCTTTCCCTGACCAACCGGTATTACTTCGTAGGCAGAAGCTTCAACGAGGTGTACATAATGCCCATGTCCGAGGTGGAGCTGGAGGAGGAGCTAAGACCCACCCAGCTGTGGGAGAAGCTTAGAGAAGGCCTAGACGACCTGAAGGTCTACACGGCGACCGGCCGCGAGGTGGGGGGCGAGACTGCGGAGCTCGTGAAGCGCAAGGCCGCGGCCACCATGGTTGCGCCCGTGGCGGCGCTATGGTGACGTACGAAATCATCACCCTGTCCCCGCTCCACATCGGCGTCGGGAGCCCAAGAGGCCTCCTAGATCAGCCAACCTACAAGCTAGACGGCAGGCCCGCCATACCAGGCTCCACAATCAAGGGGAAGGTAAGATCCCTCTTCGAGGCCGAGGTGAGGCGGGAGGTGGAAAGGAGGATGCACGCCCAAAGCCCACAGGAGGCGGCGCATAAGCTGAAGGAGGTTCTGGAGCACGCTCTGGAGGAGATCGACGAAATAATAAGCGGCGATCTGCAGGAACACTTCCGCAACATTGCGCCGGACCCCAAGACCGAGCCCTACGCCTACTACCCCCTCATATGCGACGCGGCGTCTCAACTCCACTGCAACCCGCCCCACTCAGCCTATGACTTCGGGGACGACAGGTCCGAGACCATAAGGCTTATCGCCTCCTACATCCTCCTCAGGAGAAGCGGACAGAGGCAGTACTGCATAGCCTGCACCTACTTCGGCGGCAACGGCCACCCCTCCCCCCTCATCTTCACCCCGGCAACAGCCGTCGGCGAGGTGAAGACAGCCGTCGCCACCAGGGTGTCGATAGATAGGTTCACGGGAGCCGCCAAGCAGGAGAGGCTCTTCACTCTGGAGTACGTCCCCCCACACACCGAATTCGTAGGCCATGTATACAAGGCGGAGGAGCTCAGCGACTACGTAAACGAGACACAGATAGACGAATTCCTCAAACACGTCGTGCCAGCCCTCCTCAGACGGATAAGAGCCATAGGGAAGCACAAATCCGTAGGCTTCGGCCAAGTCGAAGTAGAGGTTGAAGACGCCAGCCAGTCCGACGAAGACGTGAAAGAGTTCGTGCGGGCTGAGGTAGAGAGACGCCTCGCGGAGGCGTGCAACGCAGACCTTTCGGAGCTCGCCGCGGCCCTCAGACGCGTAAAGGAGGTGGAGCAGAAAGCCGACAGCATCGTAAGGGTGGTGGCCAAGTATAGGAGGAAGGTACTGGAGATGTTGTTATGACGCCGAGGAAGATAGTAGAGAGGTACCTAGAGGTGCGGCCTCTGCTGGAGACGCTGGAGGCCCTCGGGGCGCTCTGCGAAGACGACCTACGGAGGTTCATAGACGTAGAGACCCCGCCCAACTGCGACCTCAAGACATATATAAAAATCCTGAAGTATAGTATATGACCGACGAGGAGCAGATCAAGCTCTTCCTCTACCCACACACCCGGCGAATCGCTGCAAAATATGCCGTAGAGATACGCGCCGAGTCCGAGCTCCTCGTCGGCGGAGGCTCCTTTGAGCAAGCCACGTCTCCCTTCGATATACCAGCCGCCAAGATACCCTGGGGCGACTCCTTCATACCGTACATACCCGGCTCCACGCTGAAGGGTCTTCTACGCGCGGCGGCTGAGGAGATGATGCGCACCCTCTTCAGCAACGCCTCTAAAAGCGTCGCCGAGGTCTTCGAGAGAATCAAAGCAGAAGAGGTGGGGGCAGAGCTCGTAGAGAAGGCCGTCATCAAGCTACTGCAACAGTTCGTCTCCCCAGAGCTGGTAAGGACCGAAGACGTCATGAAGGCAGGCGGAGACAACCTCCGGCAGAAGGTAGAGAATGCGTATAATAAGGAGAAAGTCGACGTCTCCAGGATACTCGCTGAGCTAAAGGTCAGCCCATACGCCTGCCCCACAGTAGTCGAGGGTCTCGCCTGCGAGCTCCCCCTACCCCCCTACAAAGTGCCATACCTAAAAGCGCTTGCCAAGGCCTCAGGCCTCGACCCCCTCCCCTACATCTGCCCCATCTGCCTCACCTTCGGCGCGCCCGGCTACGCCTCAAACATCCTCGTAACATCTGCATACCCACTGGGCCAGCTGGGCAAAGACTACTTCATCCTAGAGAGAACCCACGTGGCCATAGACCGCTACACCGGAGCCGCCGCACAGCAAAAGCTCTTCACCGTGGAGTACATCACGGCGGGCGCCACCTTCCGCGGCTACCTCATCCTGACGGGACCCGAGGTCAGAGACGCAGCCAAATGCGACGAGCTAAAGACCCAGCTCGAAAACTGGGCCAAGGGACAGACACACAGCTACATCCCCTACTACGTAATCCAGTGCCTAGCGGAGGAGCTCACCAACGCCACGCTGGGCCGCCGCAAATCCGCAGGCATGGGCCAGGTCAATATATCAATCAAGAAGATAGACCAGCCGGAAAACTGCGACGAGTACCAAGGCCCCCTCAAAGACCTGTGCCGGTGGGTCCATGAAGCCGATACGGTTTAAGGCAGAGCTGATACTCAACACAGAGACCCACACCACAGGAACAGGCCCAATGGAGCTGGCGGCACAGATAGAAGCAGAATCAATAGACGCCCTCTGGAAGCTGACAAACCAGCTTTCAGACAGCCCAGTCGGGAGGTGGCTCTGCCAAGTGGCTGAGCTGAGAGAAGTCATAAGGCCAAGCGTGGCGCTCCTGCCGCGGTTCTACAAGCCGGGAAGAGACCCGGAGATATACATCCTCGGCTCCTCCATAAAAGGCGTATTGAGAGCCGCCCTAGACAAAAAAGCGCTGGAAAACGCCGTGGCCAGGCTGGAGAAGATAGGGCTTGTAGAGCCGCCGAACGCGGAGAAGCTATGCGGCGAGCTGGACGACCCAGCGCGGCTCCTCTTCATAGACAGGCTCTCCCACGCCGCGATCTACCACGCATGCGCCGAACTCTACACACTCCAATACACAGACAAAAGAAAGAAGCTCGTTAACGACGTCGCAGAGAGACTCGGCGTGAGCACAGGTGACCTCGTCTACCGCGAAGACCTAGCCCTAGGCCTCTCCGAGCTCCTCTTCGGCGTCACGGGGCTCAGATCCTCCATCTATGTCTCCAACTTCTACCCAAGCGACTGCGTAGAGACCTACGTCAAAACCTTCAACGCAGTTGCCAGGGGCACTATCGCCCGCCCGTTCTACGTTGAGTTGTTGCCGCCCGGGATGAAATTCGAGGGATTCATAGAGTTCAGACCAACGCCATTCGTGACCGAGAAAGACCTGGGGGAAATGTTCAACACAGTCGCGGAAAAGTCAGCAGAAGGCTGGAAGATCCCAGTGCAGATAGGGAAACGGAAAAAACTGGGATGGGGACAAGCCACGCTCTACCTCCGACACTATGACTAGTATACCATTTTCACGATACTTCAAGCGTGGAAAGTTAGAAGACATATCTGAGTACCTTAGATCTATCTCATCATGCAAGAAGATAGGGAGTGTTTCTATACTTGATAAATGTATTTTTTTATATAGTCCGTCTACTAGTTTAATAAATTTACACAAATGTCTAGACATTGTATGTTTTAATCTAGTACATTATCTGGAGTTTTTCGATGAAATTAGGACAACCATAGGAAAGATTGTAAAACAAAGCAAGAGTTCTCTGTTCACTGTTGAAATTGATCTATCTCAGCCGTATTTTGTAAAGCATCCTGAGCAGTTAAAGGTCACATATGTGCAGAGTCTGCACCAGACGCAAGACAGAGATCCGCGTTCATCTAACATACTAGGCGCGTTGCGTTGGGGTCTTGAAAAGTATGTAATACTGAAGATAGCCACTTTGGATCCTTCAGGCTTTGGAGATTTTATGGAGGCTTGGCTAACTTCAAGAAACATTGAAGTTCAGGGTGGCGGACGCCGAATAGAGCTTAAGAGATTTGCGACATACTATCCTCCCAACATAGTGTTCGGCGCAGGTGGCGTAGGTGAGACGCAACGTTCTGGAGAGGGAGTTAGCCCGGTTAGAGGGGCTGTTTCTGTGACGAGATTAGAAGGATATGACAGATTCGTAAGGCTGGAGTTTTCTCTGGATCCCCCGCCTATTACCTACCGCATACTGGGCGAGCTGGGGGTGGCGCCGAGAGACGTGAAGAAGGCGTTGGCCTCTTTACTCGCCGTCGCCGTCGCCATGCTGAGCCCCAGTAAAACTTTCGGCGGACAGGCGCCTGTGCCGCTTACGACAAACTTAGACGATTCCGGTTGCCAGCGGGTCTGCGTAGAGACGCCCTACGAGGTAGATCTCCATCTCGTTGACAAGGTCATTGAAGAATTCTGGTGCAACGTAAGGGGTTCTAACAGCATAAAGCGTCAAAATATATAAATAAGATTTTGAGATATACTATGGCTCAGCAAACCCACTACGACATGCGTTTCATAATAGTAACACAGAGCGGTCAAAACATGCAGTGCGATGTGGATGAGCAGTCCCAGGTTCAAGTTGATGAGTTCTGCATTGGTTATCTGCGGGCTGTCGTTCCGAAGATTTCTAGCGCAAAGGTGCAGGAGCTGGCATACACGGGTCATCCATGTCACAGGAGCTATGTCATCTTAATACCAACTAATCAACGGGGGTCGGTGGATGTTTCTGACGACAATCCTGTGGTGGAAGTCATTGCCTGCTTTAAAAAAGATGATAAAAATCAGCAATTGAAACGTATGGAGGCTCCTAAACGCTTTACTGTTCCTTCTAGACAGATGGTCATGTGGTCCGGTTCTAATGTGAAAAAGCAAGAGTGTGACCCTCAACAGCTAGCTGACAATATTCAAAAAAAGCTGGGGCTATCAAATTTCAAATTCGATGAAGTGAAAAATTATCTTCCGAGAACTTTTTATTATGTGCAATAGCACATCAGTCCTTGTCAACCTCTTTTCATCGCTGTCATCTGTGAAGGATATAGATGTAAAATCTGTAAAGAGTAAATTTGATGAAAATGTAACAGTACGGCTTGTGGCTTTACTCTGGCTGAATAGGCAATGTATGGGTGCCTCTTATCTGCCAGCTGAAGTGAAAAATATTGTTTCAAAAGCTTGCGACAACCCCCACGTGCTCTACGCAACTCTGGGGGCTGTGGTTAAGGCCGGGAAAGTAGGTTGATGGGTCTCTGTTTTGTGGATCCGCACTTTGTCGTCGCCTCGCCTGACTTCGTCTACGTGGCGGGGGGTAACTACCTGGAGTTTGACTACTTCGTCTACGAGGTTAGGCACGGCGCAGTGGCGCCGGCGGCTTACGAGGACACAAGCAGGGGGGAGGAGCCTTTGAGGAAGACGCCGAGGTACTTGACAGTGGTGAGGCGGATGTTTCCCGTATACTTCCTCCGCGGCGGCGAGGCGCCCACGGGGGCGGGGTTCGCCGTAGCGGCGCAGAAGACCACCGACGAGACGCTGGAGGGGCGTTGGTGGGGGGAGCGGTACGAAGACGCGGTGGGCTGGCTCTACACGTACTTCCCAGACAACGCCCACGTCAACTACTTCATAGTGACCTCCTCCGCGGAGTACCTCCAAGAGCTCGCCGAAGACCTCATAGAGGCGGGCAGGGCGCTGGAGGACACGCCATATAGGTTCCTGGGCCTTTACCTCGAAGCCAAGGGCAGGGCGATGTTGGGGGAATGCCCCCGGCACCTCTTCGGCGCCGCCGCCCAAGAGGCCGAGGTGCCCTCCTTCCCGCGGGCGCTTAGACTCCCGCCCAGCGACACGGTGGTCTTCACGCCCGTGTTGAGGTCCAAGCTCCTCCAGGACCAGTTCGCGTTGTTGACCTCCTATATGGCCGGCGGCGCCGACGTGGTAGACGGCGTGTCCCACCCCTCCATATGCGTCAAGTACTGTAAAGACGACTTGGAGTGGGCGCCGGAGAAGCCCATCATACTTCTGCGCGACTACGACAAGACGTCTCTCGACAAATATATCGACAGGTTGGTCGCAAAGTTCGGCTTCGCCTGCGTCGTCTTTGTGCCTGAGTATGTCTATGTCTATCGACGGGGCAGGGCGCCGACGGCGATGTACCTCCTCCCGCCCAAGGACTTCAAAGCCGTCGCCGATATGAGCTTCATCAGCGGGATTCAGATCGACGAGCTGTGGAAGCTGGGCAGAGAAGAACATGGCTACGGCTTCGTCGGCTTGGGCGACTGCGCGCCGCCGTATCTCTTCGAGATATGAGGGCATATACGGTTTCGACAAGCCCCGAGCTGGTGAAGCCCGTCCTCGAGACGGTGCTCCAGACGAGGCTTCCAGACGGCATCAAGCTACCGGAGGACCAGCTGTTTATCTGGCTGGGCGAGGACGACGAGGGCGTTGGGGTGTCGCTGGAGGGATCTTGGCTCACCGAAGTGTTGTTCGCACTGGCTCATGAATTTAGCCACTCCCTGGTGGTCAAGTATCCTAAGAAGGAGCTTGTGCACGAGTTCAAGATACTGTTTTACCACAGGTTTCTAAAGTTCAAGTTTGTTGATGTGGAAGTTGAGCGGCGTAACGTGCATCCCGCCGTTCTCCTCCCGATGTTTTTCGGCCCTGGGAGGAGGGGGCTCTCCTGGGCCAGGGTGGCCGCGGGCACAGCGCTTTATGACTGCGAGGTCGGCAGGCTCTTCAATTTCGACGCCACGCTGTACGTGCTTGAGGAGCTTGTATCACGCTTTGACAAGAGGCTGGAAGAGGCTGTGAATAAAGGCGGCGAATACGTGGCACATGAGCTCGCCATGATGTACGCCCGGCCACAGAGACCCCTTTGCGACTGGCTATTGCAACCCTACCGAGGGGATCTGGGAAAGGCGGTAAAGGAGCTGAGGAGTTGCGACTCCGCTGTGCTGACGGCCACTGAGTCCTTTTCGGCATATTACCTCTACCTCCTCCAAGGCGTCGAAAGGGTTTACGTAATCTACACGCCTAACGTATACCATTTCGTCAAATATGCCCTCTCGGTCAAGAAGGAGGAGAAGCCGGATGTGGTTAGGATATTGGCCTCCTCGTACAACCCCCATATAAACTACCACGTCTTCAAAAAACTGATTAAAGACGGCGCATGCTACCACCCCAAGCACACCGGGCCAGCCCCTATCTACCTAGCCCTCAAGAAGCTGGAAAAAGAGGGGAAGCTGAAAAAGGTATCTTAGAAAGTCTCGTCAGTTGCGCCGCAGACCTTTCTAAATGTCATACAGACCCCTCCTTATATAACACGGCGGCAGAAAGGACACGGCGTTAACCCCGCAACAAATTAAACCACGGGAAGCAGGTAAGGAATTAGTTCTTTGACTGCAGACGCCGAAGCCGCATTGTCTCAGCACTCTTGCGATTCTATGAGCGGCTCCACGACAATCAAGTTTCCCTAACCGCGTTCAGCGACCTCTCGACCGATTCCTTGCCGTATTCATAGGGTACTGCGGCTATCACGGCTACATACAAGCCATCTCCGGTCTAAGCGGCGCGTTGGGCCCGTCTCCGCACGGGGGTGTAAAAGTGTCTCAATTCTCTATATGGAAATGCATAGCCGTCGTCAAGGTGGAGCAGGTAGTGCTGAGGAGATCGTTGTTTCAATTCTCTATTTGAGATGCCCAACTCAAAACCACCTAAAACTCCAAATCCAAAATATGTTTCACTTCCAAGTCATTAGACTGGCTCTGGGCCGCTACGCATCTGCGGATAGATGTTTCAATTCTCTATTTGAGATGCACGAAGACATCGTCGAGCGGCGCATCAAGAACGTGTACCAGTTTTGGTTTCAATTCTCTATTTGAGATGCCGGACGTATTTGAGGGGAGGGAGCCCTCGACGCGCATCCTGCTGGTGTTTCAATTCTCTATTTGAGATGCGCTTTGTGGACGAAGCCAGAGTCAACCTCTTCGGCCTTGAGACCAGTTTCAATTCTCTATTTGAGATGCAATCACGTTGCAGGACCTGCCGCCCCTCGCCGCGTGGGTCAACGTTTCAATTCTCTATTTGAGATGCCGAGACATTCGGCACGTGGCTCGATCGCGTCTTCGCCGGGACAGTTTCAATTCTCTATTTGAGATGCTATTCCTCGCCTCCGCCGACGGCGCCAACGCCACCGCGTCAATCATGTTTCAATTCTCTATTTGAGATGCACTGCAACGACTTCCACCGCCCCCGCCGCCGTGACGTCAATTTGTTTCAATTCTCTATTTGAGATGCTTGTAGTTTTGAAATTCTATCGTCGCGTAGCTCCCCCGATACTTGTTTCAATTCTCTATTTGAGATGCGCACCTGCGGCTGTGTCAGACCGACTCCAGGATCTAATGTACGTTTCAATTCTCTATTTGAGATGCGTTGCAGTCATATTCCTCCTGCCGACGCTGATACCAGCGATACAGTTTCAATTCTCTATTTGAGATGCTTTTCCTAAATGTCGAACACACGCTTGTCCACGCGCGGCTTCCTTCCCGTTTCAATTCTCTATTTGAGATGCGCCCCGGTCGCCTTCTACACTCATCAGCGTCTGGTGGGCCGAGTTTCAATTCTCTATTTGAGATGCCGAGAAGCAGTCTGCCGCACCGCGGCGTCGATCTCCCTCTTCACGTACTCCGTTTCAATTCTCTATTTGAGATGCCCACACCACACGCGGGTTGAGCCTGCCGCCTCGCTCGAAGAGGTAGTTTCAATTCTCTATTTGAGATGCAGAACTGCCTTTTTCATACAAATCTCTCTCTTCGGTCTTCCCGTTTCAATTCTCTATTTGAGATGCCGGCCACGTCACGGTTCTGCACAGAGAGCCTGTGGAGCTCGGGTTTCAATTCTCTATTTGAGATGCCGCCATAGCCACCGCCATAATCAACGCCTGGGCGTACACCATGTTGTTTCAATTCTCTATTTGAGATGCTCGAAATCCACTGCCCGCAGGTAGATGTAGGTACTGCACTGATGAGTTTCAATTCTCTATTTGAGATGCCGGGGCTATGGTGGGCTCTAACGCCAGGGGGTGCAAGTTCTGTTTCAATTCTCTATTTGAGATGCGGCCAGATACGCCGCGTCTTCGTACCGCCTGAGGAGCCTGACGTTTCAATTCTCTATTTGAGATGCCACTCGTCTACGAAGGCTACATAACGTACAGCGTATATGACGTTTCAATTCTCTATTTGAGATGCGAAGTGGCGGAGATAGGGCACAACGGGATCACGTTAATCAGGTTTCAATTCTCTATTTGAGATGCCTCCGCCGCCGCAGTAGTTGCATTTTGCGGCGCAGTCGTGTTTCAATTCTCTATTTGAGATGCTATATACGCGTCCACATCAACAGGGCGGCCGCAGAGATGTGCAGAGTTTCAATTCTCTATTTGAGATGCTCGCCGCGCCGCAGGACCTCGAAGCTTGGCTGAGGATGGTTTCAATTCTCTATTTGAGATGCGCTGAGCCGCCTGCGCGGCGTAGACGAGCGCGTGTGGGCGTTCCTGTTTCAATTCTCTATTTGAGATGCCGGCAGTTTAGGCATGCTCCAGGCGGAACTCTGTCTTACATCGTTTCAATTCTCTATTTGAGATGCGCCACAGGATCTGCCGCGTCGTATGACGACACGCGGCGGTTTCAATTCTCTATTTGAGATGCCCGCAGTGAGAGATGCCGTATTGAGGGTGAGACCTACATGCCGGTTTCAATTCTCTATTTGAGATGCTGGGTCTTGTGGAGTTTTGAATGTGTGGGTTTTTAAGTTTTTTGTCTATGTTTTGGCGTGTTGGTGTTTGGGTTGGGTTGTGTGGTTGCTGTGTCTTGTCTGTAGGTAAAGTGTGTGGGGTGTGGAGGTGTGTTTATCTGCGTGTTTCATTGTCTCGGCGTCGACTTGTGCTGGGAAGTTGCACGACGTTTTATAAACTGGATCTCCGCTTTACAAAATCAACACGGCGAAGGAGTAGAACGACTAGACAAAGATAAAGGGCGCTCTGCACGACGATTTATAAACGCCGAATTTTAAACAGCCGGTTAAATATTTAACACGGCGCCTAACTTCCTTCAAGCCGCTAAGCACACGCCCAACGCTTGACGGGTCCGCGGGGCTGATTCGCCGTGTAGCCGCTCGGCAGGAGATATGGGGCGGCGGGGTCGAGTCTCGGGCTGGGGCGCGGTGTGGACTTGCTGGATCTGAGGGGTCTGGCGGCTTAGGGGTGCG
>OGCB01000397.1_pt1 | contig 11931 bp, 11 predicted proteins | sample 1570031 | NCBI WGS metagenome assembly OGCB01 (sample SAMN05518655, study PRJEB24509) | hot springs metagenome | isolation source: Octopus Spring Streamers, Yellowstone National Park, Wyoming, USA | place: USA:Octopus Spring Streamers, Yellowstone National Park, Wyoming, USA | collected 2011-10-11 | reverse complement strand
GACTTCGCTCAACCTGGCCATGTCGCTTAGGCAGTCGCCTGCCGCAATAGGGTCAACCACTACCGCACGATCAATCAACATCTTCTTAACCAGCGCCGCACGCACTGCCATAGAAATCCCATCACCCTTCGGCCCCCGCACCACTAACAGCTGACCTCCGTCGATCTGTCTGTATATCTCCTCCTCCGCAGGGTGCTCCACGTAAGGCGCCTCCTCCCTAGCCAAGACGTTCCTCACAAACATGAACTCATCTCTAAACCTCACCCCCATCCGCTCAGGTATTTTATAAATCCCCATTGCGGTGTAATATAGTTCTGTTACCCAGTCCTTATTCATGTCCTCCCAGAAGCAGTGATTTTTAAATGTAGCTCGCTTTTGCAGTTCCGCCGTAAGTGCGGGTCTTCGGCTGCTCGCAGACGCGAAAACGCCTGTGGAGATACCTCGCAGGGATAATTATCCCTGTCATGTCTGAACCTGGCCCGAGACTGCGGGGCAGGCGTTCGGCGGCCGGGGCGCTCTGGTCAACCCCACTTTTGTCCATTTCCGACTGCAGCCCCTTCAGGGATAATTATCCCTGTATGAGAAGTGTAAAAAGGGGTTTAGGTTGAGCTTTTCGTCTCTAAGATTCTCAGGGTTGTTGCGCAGTCTTCGATCTCTCTACTATAATTCCAGCAGCTGTGCGGAGCGTCGCAGTAGCTCAGGTACTTTTGGTACAGCTTCTTGGCTGTGTCGGTGGGCGTTTCTCCTTTCGCGTTTTTTGCCGTGGGGTCGGCGCCGTGTTGCAGTAAGAGCTCCGCGGCTCTCGCCTTGCACCTCTCGGCGGCGTAGTGTAGCGGCGTGTTGACCTGGTTGTCCCGGGGATCTACGTCTGCGCCGCGGCTGAGCAGGAACTCTATAACGCGGATGTATTCCCTTTCTGCCGCCAGGTGGAGGGGCGTCTGTCCCTCGTTGTTTTTCGCATTTACGTCTGTGTATTCGGCTAAAATCAGCGCAACAGTTTCGTTGCCAAAGCTGGTGAGGCCCATATGTAGCGGAGTATTTCCAGCTACGTTTTTCGCATTGGGGTCGGCCCCGTATGTGAGAAGCAACTCGACAGCGCACTTGGTGCCGTAGAATGCGGCGTGATGTAGAGGCGAATATCCGTTGAAGTCCTTGACGTTGGGGTCGGCGCCGTGGCTGAGCAGAAGCTGAAGTGCTGCGCAGTGTTTCGCAGCAAAGTGCAGCGGCCTGTAATCCGCGTTGTTTCCCAGATTGGGGTTGACGCCGCGCTCCAGCAGGAGTTGTACGACTTCGACGTGGCCCCGCTCCGCCGCCATGTGAAGCGGCGTGTAGCCCAGGTAGTCCAAGGCCTCTGGATCGGCGCCGCGGTCGAGAAGCGCCTTCACCACTCCTACATGCCCCTCCTGTGCGGCGTAGTGGAGCGGCGTCCTGTCCCATTTATCGCGCATATTCGGATCCGCGCCGCGGCCGAGGAGCAGCTGCACGCACAGGAGGTAGCCGAACCGCGACGCCCTGAAGAGATCGCCGCATCTTGCCCCGTAGCAGGCGGCGTCGGGATCTACAGAACCGCGGCCGGCGGCCAGACGCCAGATGTGCGACCACCGCCCTAGTAGGTACACAGCGTAGCCGCCAACATGTTCGCGGGCGTAGTCCAGCGGCGTCTTGCCGTCATTGTCCTTAATATTTGGGTCGGCGTAGTGCTCAAGCAGTATCTTGACGGCAGTTAAGTTCTTGTTCAGCACAGCGTAGTGGAGGGGCGTGCGGCCGCGGCCGTCTTGAACGTTGGGGCTGGCCCTGGGCCACGGCCTTAGGAGCGCCTCTACGATTTCGGCGCTCTTTTCACCGCCGCACATGACGGCGTAGTGCAGCGGCGTGCGTCCATTTTCATCGCAGGCATCGCGGTCTACCCACGGATGCAGCAGCTTCTCCACCTCCTCAGGGTTGCACCTAGCCGCCGCTTCATGTAGCTGCGTTCTTTTGCCAGAGGCGCACGTCTTCGGGACGGCTTGTTGCCTCCTTTTGACGGCCTCCTCCATTAGCTCCACAAGCTCGTAGAATCTTTTTTCCTGCGCCAAATCTATCGGCGACATGCACCTTTTATTTCTAATCCTCGGATCTGCAAAGTACTCTAGTAGCCGCCTAACATCATAGTCGTTTCTGCTGAGTACCGCGTAGTGCAGCGGCGTGTTGCCAAATTTGTCTTGTGTATTCGGGTCGGCCCCGCAGTAGAGGAGGGTATCTGCGTTTTTTCTAGCCGCGGCGGCCCAGTGGAGCGGCGTCCGGCCGTCGTTGTCTCTGGCGTTCACGTCGGCGCCGGCGTTGACCAGCTCTACTACAACTTCGTTGTCTGCCTTAACGGCGTAGTGGAGAGGCGCACGTCCCCTGGCGTCCCGGGCGTTAGGGTCGACGCCACGCCTCAGCAGAAGCCGAATCACCTCTACGTCCTCCCTCTTAACTGCATAGTGGAGGAGGGTGCGGCCCCTCCTGTCCCGGACATTGGGGTCGCCCCCGCCTTCGAGGTACTTCCTCAATTCAGAGAGGTTTTGGAAGATTTTGGACTCCATGTACGGAACACGTTACAACATTTAATTTGAATTGAAAAACGAAAGAAATCCACGCAACATCTGTTAGTATGGCGGCAAACCGCACGGAGGTGAGAACCGCCCACCGCAGTAGCGGTGTTTACGCGGGAGGCGCGGCGGCACAGGCCGTTTAGGCGGAGCCGCGGGGCCGGCCTCGATGCCCACCCGGCCGGCTGGGGAGGCCTAGACCTCCCTGTGCCCCCTTGTTTTCACGACCGCAACCTCCAGCGCCAAATTACCACGCGTCGACCGATTCATGTCAACCTTCACGTGCCTTCGAAGATTATGGATTTAAAAAAGATTGTTGCATGCTCCCTAACCGTTAGATGTGCTTCGCGTTAATAATAGGAGCGGCGGTGTGGGATAAATTGGGATAAGTGGCCGCAGGAGGCCTCCGAAGCGTTGCGCGGCGCGTAACCGCCTTCTGCGCAGACGCCGGTTTTAAGCCGCCGCCTCTTTGCAGTATGTGTGACCTGCGTCCTCCGAACGCGCAGGCTTCTTAGGGGGATGTCCTTCAGCGGCCGCCGTGGCTGACTCCAGGGACAGCTTCACAGGGATTCCCCGCAGGGAAGATTTACCTGTGGGAAATTCCCTGCAACGCACTGGTTGTCTATAGGCTTACGTCTTTTTTCTAAAGTAAAGCGTAGAAGCATGAGAGTTCCGTGTTCCAGCAGTGGAGAAAAACGCTTTTTGCAGGAGCCCAGCGGGACTTGTGAGCTAAAGGCTGAAATCCCCACTTCGCATATCCAAGATGCCAACATAAAGAGAAAAAAGAGCGTTATAATTAGCGGCAAAACGCCTCTACGCCGAAGCGGATTGAAATCTGAAAAGCGACATCTTCACATAGCTCATCATATTCATATTCTAGTTCAAATCTGTTGGCGCCAATCTTTTTTACAGGAAATTCTTTCTCTATTTCTCTTGCCTTACCTTTGATTACCAGCTCCATACATCACGATGTTGTGTACTATTTTGTAGAACCAGTTACACTTTATGTCTTATGAGTTTCAGAGAGCAGTCGGAACCAGAAGACCGGACAGAGGCTACAACTTGAAACCCGAAAATTGGCAACATGACGTCAACAAGCCCCGTATCCGACACAACGGCAACAGCTGGCTCACTCTTTGGGAATCCTTCTAAAGCTGGTCTCCAGTTCCAGGTCGAGGCGACTTTTGCATCGCTTTTTCGCCCTGTAAAACGGCTCCACAGCGCTTTTTGACGATGTTAATGTAATCAGCAATGCTCAGAAAGATTGCGACAGGTGCCAGAGGATCAGATACGCGTTGTTCGCCACTGCCGCTGCGTGCATGAGCGTGATCAGATAGAGGCCGTATTTAATCCGCGGATATTTCCCAGCCTTCCTGAAGAGGTACAAGGCGGCTAACACCTTCGCCATGGCATACGGCCACACCAGCTCGGGGGCCTGGTTTACGAACAGCAGCAACATCTCGTGCGCCCCCAGGTAGGCCACGCCGATGTAGGTCAGCGCGGCATCTAGCACTATCAACGCTATTAAGGCCTTAATCATGACAGGCCTAGAGCAGCGCGAAGATGTAGAACTGACGTCTGCGCTTATCGAAAAAGCTACTGGCGGTTCGGCACATGTGCGAATTGGCGCTTCTGCCCAACGCCGTCTATGAAGCTGTTGCTGACGGAGCACATGCGGTGCGCTGCGCACTGAGGGGGGGCTTGGAACTTCTGAAGCGAGTCGGCATCTGAATAGTGCTTTGGATGCGGCATCCGTTAGCTCACGCATTATCCGAGGGCCGCCTACGTACGCTGCCTCCATGCGGCCGCAGGGATTTCCTTACAGGGGTTGCCCAACAGGGAAAATTTCCCTGACAGTTTATCCCTGTGGATTACCTGCCCGAAAGCTCCTTCACTTCGAGGAGGCAGCCGTAGAGGGCGGGCCCGCCACCGTTGTATTGGTTCTTCGTGGCGTAGAGGGACGCGCCGACCACCGCCTTGACGCGCCTGTCCCCCCCCCCGGCCCCCGCAGGAAGGCGCCCGCAGAGAACTGCTCCAGCTCTCTGAATTGATAGAAGAAGTTCTGGAAAGGAGGTCGAAGATTCGCTGCTGCCCCCTCCCTGCCGCAAACCGCTACAGGCCGTATAAACTGCGTCGTGCAGGGATAGCCTTACAGGGAATTCTCAGCAGGGAAGAGTTCCCTGTAGGGAATTCCCTGTCGGCGTTTTTAAAACGTCGTGCAACATACGCTTTACATCTATCAAAGCTTTCAGCTGTTTCGGTGGGTTAAGTATGTAAAGCGGACATCCAATTTATAAAACGTCGTGCAGCTTCTCGGCGCAGGCCGACGCCGAGGAAAAAAACACGCAGAAGCACGCGCCACTGCCCTCGGCACACCCACACAAAAAACAAAACCAAGATAACCACAATCAACAAGCCGCCGCAGAAACCCACACACGCCGACACAAAAACTTAAAAACACACAAAAAGCAAAGACAAGAACCCCCGGCATCTCAAATGGAGTATTGAAAGACAGCCACAGCACCTCCCTCCCGTCTTTCTTGGCCACCTTTACCGTGCATCTCAAATGGAGTATTGAAAGCCACTGCCGGCGCATCTTTTATGTGGATCCAGCCCAAATTGACTGCATCTCAAATGGAGTATTGAAAGCCTCCCTACAACCCGCCCCCCAGCGCCTCTGCAACGGTCGTGCATCTCAAATGGAGTATTGAAAGTAAACAGCATCGCGGTGTCGATGCGTTACGGCGCGGCGGTAGAGTATCTCAAATGGAGTATTGAAAGACCCCCTCCCGGATTTCGGCGGTGATCTGGCCCCTGACCTTCCGCATCTCAAATGGAGTATTGAAAGAAACACAGCTCTCGCACGTGCGCCAGATTATAAATTAGATTCGCTGCATCTCAAATGGAGTATTGAAAGCCGAGCTACGTAATCGACAGCTGGGGTTGGATTCACGTTGGGCATCTCAAATGGAGTATTGAAAGTCTTTAGAAGTGCGGAATACGCATAGAGCGCCTTGACGGTTAGCATCTCAAATGGAGTATTGAAAGTTGTGAACAACGTATGTGTCATTGCATCTCAAATAAGGTGTCAACCTATAGAGTGTTGAAAGTGTTGTAGAAATGTGGCGTCTTCAGCTGAGCGGCGGATTGTAGCTCAGGTATTTGGCATGGAGACTATTTTTACGGCTCCGAAGCCTAGGCTCCGTGTGGAGCCTATGCCGAAGTCCGCCGCGGCGGCGAGGGCGCACCACATCTCTTTCAGCATAGACGTTTCGAATGCCCTGTAGACGGCCCACCCGATGAATCCTCTAGCCGTCCTCCCACGGGTTAACTGCACCGTCACGGGGCGTACGCGGAAGTCGGTGATGCCTACCGCCGCAAATGCCCAGCGGTAGAGCCGCCTGGACTCAGACGGCCCCCAGAGCCCCAGCCTCTCCGCCGTCTTCAACGCCGATTTGAACAAATTACGTGGCGATGGCGTGATGTCGAATACGGGCCTGGGGCGCCTTACGTAGGGAGGCGTCTCGAACCGGGTCGGCGAGAGGAACTCCACCTTAAACACCGGCGTCTCATCCGCGGGGGGTCTCGGCGCCCTCCAGAACTCCACCTCCGCCGGGGCCACCCGCACGCCGAAGAGGTCGAAGCCGGAGTAGACGGCTTCTGCGAATCTGTGTCCCAGCTCCTCGTCGAAAAAGGCGGCGCGGAGCTCCACCTCGGCTCCCGCCGGCGCGGCCGTCGGCCCAACCGCAGGCCTGCCGTCCACCACCAGCGGCCAGACGGTAAAGGGCTTCGGCCCCCTCTCCGGGAGCCCTGGCAGAAGCCGATGCACCACCGCATGCACCAGGTAGCCAGAGAAGAAGTTAAGCGCAACCCCCCTCTCCAGAAACCCCCTAAACACCACCACAGCCACAGCTCCCCCACAACGCCACAATATAAAGAATGCGTCGTGCATATATCAAATAGGGGGCGAGGCTGTGCGCCTGTTCCGCCTTGCTACAGTTCTGTCCGCCTTGTTGAGGAGGCCGAGGATCGCCGATGTGGCGTCTCGTAGTTTTGCGTTGTTATTAACGGCATTTATCGAAGACAGCACTACCGCATAAGTGTTGTACTCCTCTACTTTTAGCGTCGACGCCGCGAGGCCCTTGAGCGTTGCGCCTTCGGCGGTGCGCGGCGCCCATCTCTTGAAGGCCTCTATGTGCGCGTTGCAACTGGCCTCGAAGCCGCCTACTTTTGCGTCGGGGCGGGGCGTTTTGTGGGAGTAGTGGTGCAGAGCTACCGCTATGATGACCGGGGAACCTATGTGGAGCGCGATAACGCCTCTGAGCAAGCCCGCCTTGTGTAGCACGTAGTACGCAAAATCTGCAGAGCGGGACTCGTGGAGGGAGAAGTATTCAACGGCGTTTTTGTACGCTACGTCGGCCTTTCCTACGTCGTGTACCAAGGCGGTAAACTCCAGCAGATCCATGGCTAGGTCGGGCTCTACGCCGAATACCCCCGCGAGCTTGCGGGCGACGGGCTCGAAGGCGGGGTCGCGCCTCACCTCCTCCATGACGTCCACTAGGTGCCTGTCCAGCGGCTCGCCGGGGCCCGCCAGACAGCTAGCTGGGGCCGTACCCCGGCTCATATCTCTTCAACACGGCGGTGGGGAACTCTCCGTACTCGGTTACTATGTACTTCAGCCATCTGGCGAGCTCTTCTTCCCCGTAGCTTTCCGGCCCCTCCACCTCTTTTCCATCCACGGCGAATTTCTCGATCGGCACCTTCTTCAAGTTGTCCAGCGAAACCGTGAAGCAGTCCTCCGGATCTGCTTCTGCGTCTTTACACGCCTCTACGAGGGCGCCTCTGACGAAAGAGTAGCCAGTTTCTCTAAAGACGTTCTGCAGGGTCTTGGGGTGGACGTATATCTGGCCTGCAAGCCTGAGGAGTAGGACGTAGAGACTTGCGTCATCCTTCACGCTGTCTCTGAGGAGTGGCGCATAGCTCCCAGCGGCGTAGGGGAGACGCCATTCTTTCACCGCCAAGTAGGTCTCGGCGCCTCTGCCAAAGAAGTAGAGCTCGCCGTTACACACTCTGCCCGAGCCACACGAAGGGCCGTATCTACATATCCTGCCCACCCTCTGCACGACCGACTCTGGCGCGTCTGCTGAGGATATCAACACGTCGAAGGTGACATTTACGCCGGCTTCTATGGCACTTGTCCCCACGAGTATGAGCGGCTCCTCTTTTGACTCTTTGAGCTTGCGCATCGCAGATTCCCTATCTCTCCTCGTCAACATGGAATGTATGACCGCTGTGCCTAGGGCCTTGGCCCACGCCACGGCCTTCTTTACGTTGTTGACAACGATGAGCACCCTCTTCCCCTCCTTCAGCCTCTGCCTCGCTATGTCGACCACTTGTCTCTCTTCAATTATGCGAACTGTATATTTCACGTTCTTCATCTCGCATTCAAACTCCTCGTCGTGGATAGTCGTAACGCCGCCCTCCTCTGCATCCTCGTTGCCAAGCGCCACAAATTTAAATCCCTTGAAGACGTCTGATTTCCACCTGCCCATGGTTGCAGACATGACGACGACGGGCACGTCGGCCTCTCTGAGGATCTTAACAGCGGCTTTAAGCGCGGCGACTGCCTTTCCGCCTTCATCTTGCGCCGCCACGTGGGCCTCGTCTATGAAAACACATGAGGGATATACATAGGCAAATGGTATGTGGTAGTGAACCGGCCTGCCCTCAACGAGCTTATGGAGCTCCGTGACAGGCGCCTTGAAAAGGTTATGTATGAACGAATCAACAGTAGTCAAAACATACTCAGATGCAAAAAAGGGATCCTTCTTGTAGCCGTACTGCGTCAACAACACGTCCCCATCTTGGTAGGCGAACTCTATGTCTGAATACTCTTCTGTGAAGTCCTTCAGGGCCTTCTCCACAATGGCCCTCAGAGGCAGGACGTGTATAGCCTTCCAGCAGAGGCCCGCCTTTCGGTACGACTTGTAGAGGAGTGGCCCTGCTGTGGTTTTGCCGTAGCCGGTGGGGAGCTCTATGACAAGGTTAGCCTCGCCCCGCTCCGCCAGCTCGGCCACCCTATTTACCGCCCGCCTCATATTCCATGAGAAGACTTAAGGCCTCCGCCTCACGCCCATTCAGTTTTTTCCTGTCTTTTGCATACGTCATATTTCTCACAATCTCGTACAGCCTCGCAGGGTCACGGATGTTCATGTACGTGAGAAGCGAAGACGCGACGGCCTCTGCGTATCTGGAATCAGCTCTGACCAGCTCTACGTAGAACTTAGCGTAGTGCCACGGCAATGCGCCGCCGTCCACGGCTACCGCTGAGAAAAACTTCCCCTTCTGCAACACAAGCTTGGCCTTCGCATCGACCGCCTTATGCAGGGCAAGGATCGAGGCGGCTAAGACGTAGAGTTGCGTAGGCCCTAGGATGCGGCCTCTGGTTGTCGCATAGAACTCTCTGTTTATTGCCATGGTCTGAGAGGCCCCAAGCATGTCTAGGGCGTCAACTACGGCAAAGACGGAGTCCCCCTTCTCCTTTCCGACCCTCACCTTTAGCGTTGCGTCGGCCAGCCCTATCATCTGGCTGAAAGCTGGAAGCATGCGGAACATCTCTCTCAACTCTTTAAACGGCGAGGCGAAATTCCTCATGTTTTCCCGCGCCTCGACCAAGCATTTTAGAGATGTCGACAGAGGCATGTTGCACGTCTGGAAGTGGGTCAATGTAAGGAGGTAGTCCTCCTTCTTTTTGTTCTTAGGCAGAAGCTTTTTCTCATCTAGCTCTTCTACCCACGCGTTGTAGCGCTCGATAAAGTCTTCGAGGTTCCTTACCTCAGTCAGCTGAATACCCGTAGCGAGGACGGCGGCTATGTTGGCCTTGTAGAAACACAGCAGATGCAAGTACCGCCCCACGTTGTGCAGGTCTATGCATTCGCCGTTGCTACTTTCTTTACCCCTCTTAGAGGGCATGCTCCGGCACTACTGCCGTCAGGACTACGCCGTCGCCTACAAGCTTAACCACCATCCATCCCCGCTCGACGTGCGTTATGAGTACATCTAAGTGCGGCCTTGGGACGCAATAGGGCTTGAGCTGGGCCTCGTCTGGCGATACAAATGGCTTTTCCGCCATATATACAACTTCCCCCCCACCGCAATCGCCGCCGAGCGCCTCCAGCGGCGTGTAGAACCGGGTCTTGGCAGGAAGTTCGCCGTCGAGAATTTTTACATCAACCGGTGTCGCGGCCACCAACGTCTCCTTCTGCCCTAACCTGTAGAGGTGCCGCGGCAGGCGTACCACATCGCCGCTTAAGATGTAGAGGGCGTATGCAGACTCGGCGTAGTAGATCTCGCGCCTGGTGCCGGGCGACATAAGAGATGCAACGGCTGCCCTCTTAATTGTCGAATCCGGCGCGCCTAATCGCTTAAGCCCAGCGGCGTTGACCCCCATTATGTTACTGTCTAGTCTGCGTATCAACTCGTCGTCTAGCCTCTCCGCCGTAAGCACCTGGTGCAACACAGCCAGGCGGCTCTTCTTCTGGAAGTAGCCTGTGAAGTGGCGGGCTGGGTTCTCTGCCTCCACGTAATAAGGCACCCAGAAGGTAGTATATTCGACCTTCTCTGCAAAATCGCCTATGTCGCTCCGCTCGTGCGGAGCGTAGTAAAGCGATGCAAGTGCGCCAACAAGGGTGGACGGCGCCGGACCCACGAGCCCACGCCCGTGAAACATGTAAAGGGGATACGCGAAATAGGGTGAGAAAAAATCGAGTCTTACCAGTACTATCATCTCAGTCCGTTGACAACCTCACTCTTCACAGTATCTACCATCTCCTCAAGCGTCTGTTTAGTTACTACGCCTTCAGCCTTGCCACATGTGGTAATGCCCTCCTTATCGAAGCAGAAAATCTTAATATTACCGCCTATTGCGGTTGCCCGTTTCGCCGTCTCTGTCACGTAGTCTCCTAGACGTGGCGGCAATACCATAAAGGGCAAGTCCTTAGACACGGCGGCCACGCCGCCTAGCGCCTCAAATACGGGGAGGTACCGCGACTTCTTGGCGCCGAACAGCATACCTGAGTAGAGATGCTTCAAAGCCTCAAACGCCAGTTCCACCCTTCTGCGCCTGTCGGCAACATACGTACCATCTTCCTTCAGTCCTATTCTGTCCACGTCTACCGCGACGCCGTGGATATATATGGCGGTCCCGCTCTCGACTTGAAACGGCCTCTGCTGGTCTGGATCAACCCTATTGTAGCGGACATGTATCTGCGGCGCAATTACGCCGACGCCGTCGGGCACTAGGTAGCTAAACATGACCGTAGACGTCCTCTTTATAGAAACCCCCCTTTCCTCACCACCTTCCTCCTCCCCCTTCTTGCCCTTCTTGGCTTTTGATTTCTGGCCCCTACCCTCCTCCTTTTTGGCAACTAAAAAGCCGGTTATGTCTTCGACCACACAGTCGTCTACTCGCTTATCGTGGGTTAGGTCGAGGTCGTCGGCGCGTTTAAAGAAACCACCATATTGCTCGTAGTTTCTGCACTGGTCGCAGAGGGGAAGCTGACCCTTCTCCGCCAGCTCGCCCTTCTTTGCCAGCTCAACGAGCGCCTTCATATATCCGTACGCGATAGACTGCCCGGAGACGGCGGGTGCCATAGTCACCTTATAGCCGGTTACCTTCCCCTGACCGTCTTTCTCAATTTTGATTATTGGGGCTAGGCGATGCCGCGTGTAGTTGCCGACGGCCTCGGCCATGTTAAGCGCCTCAACCTCGACCCGGAACCTGAAGCCAAACGAAACAAACATACTACTCCCCCTGACCCTCCTTCTTTTCTTCGCCCTCTTTCTCTCTGCTCGACATAGCCCTCGCCAGAGCTCTCAGCGCCAACTCCTTAGCAAAATACGGCTTTTTCCTAATTATGGCAAGAGTTCCCCTTATAGAGTCCTCTAGACCAGGGGGAGACGGCTCCCTCTCAGTCGATACGTACCTCAACGCGCTGTAAAGAGCCTCCCTCGCCATTTTCATGTAGAACTCATCGTTGTCCTCCACGCGGCTCAGCATATCAAGGGGGCCGTAAACCCTGTCGCGGGCAAGCCTAGCCAACAGATCCACAACCGGCTCAAAGCTGAGACCTCGCCTCTCTGCCATAGACCCCATTCAAACCCTATATATAAACGTTACTATATACATAACAATGTCTAACGTTTTGCACCAACCTGCAAAAGTAACCTTGCAAGCAACCTGACCACATGATCTGTCTTGTACGCTTTCACCCGTCCCTTCTCGGCCTTCACAAACCCCTTCTCGGCCAAGTCCTCCAGATGCCTGTAAGCTGTGGAGCTGTCGATGCCGAGCCTCCGCGCC
>OGCB01000395.1_pt1 | contig 11949 bp, 17 predicted proteins | sample 1570031 | NCBI WGS metagenome assembly OGCB01 (sample SAMN05518655, study PRJEB24509) | hot springs metagenome | isolation source: Octopus Spring Streamers, Yellowstone National Park, Wyoming, USA | place: USA:Octopus Spring Streamers, Yellowstone National Park, Wyoming, USA | collected 2011-10-11 | reverse complement strand
CCCGCATCCTGGACTCCACATAGAAATATAACAACCCTTATAAACCAACATGAAACCCAAAACAGTTTCTTGAGGCTGCAACAATAGTCTGTAGTGCTACCATTCATAGCTGGGGTCGCCATTAGCATGAGGATCCATATATACTCATCTATGGGGCTGGAATACCTGGCGCTAGCGTTAGTTATAACAGCTCTGGGTTCTATCTCAGAATAAATATTTCGGGGATGCCTAAAATACCTATATATTCAATATCGCCATATAGGATATTGGGTGTCTATGCTGGAGGTCTATAGCTCGAATTTAGGGGAGATTCTCTCAGGCCCCTATTTCGAAGATCTAAAGCCCGGGCTTAAGTATAGGAACCCCGTTGGAAGAACTATAACGGATGTTGACAACATATGGTTCTCCCTTTTAACAAATAATGTGAACCCTATACACTTTGATAAGGGCTATGTTGAGAAGAGCTATCCAGGGGAGCCGTTTAGAGGTAGACTTGTTGTCAATGGAATTCTAACACTGGGGATCGCTATAGGGCTTACAACACATCTATCTTCTAGGGGGTTCATGCTTGGGATCGAGAATGTGAGGTTCCACAAGCCTGTCTTAGCGGGGGATACGATCTATGCTGAAGCTGAGGTAATCGAGGCTAGAGAGTCTAAGAGCAGGCCTGGCTTTGGGATCGTGAGGATCAAGACAAGGGCCTATAATCAGAACAACGAGCTTGTGCTCGAGTGTGAGAGGGTTATAATGGTTCCTAAGAGGGGTTATAGATGGGGATAGCCTATGCTGAGGAGGAGCATGCTCTTTGTCCCTGGAAATGATGAGAGGAAGATCCGAAAGTCAGCTGAGCTAGATGCGGATTCCTATATATTTGATCTCGAAGACTCTGTTCCCCCAGATGATAAGGAGAGGGCTAGAGAGCTCCTCTCAAAGCTCCTTCAAGAGCTTGATTGGAGGGGTAAGGAGATCTGTGTGAGGATAAACCCCATACACACAGCAAATGGGATCCTAGATCTCGCATATATCTCTAGATGGGATAAGGTATCATGTATAATGATCCCAAAAGCTGAGGGGGATCTAAGCTTCATATACAGAGCAACTGGGAGAAGCATCCTCCCACTTATAGAAACAGCCAAGGGGCTCTTGAGAATCGAGGATATAGCTAGGTCAGAGGGTATAACAGCTATAACATGGGGTCCTGCAGACCTAGCCCTCAGCGTAGGAGGCGAGTTAAGCGCTTATGAGGGTAATATATATATTAAAAGCCTAGTAGCGATCACAGCCTCAACATATGGTATTGACGCGATCGACAAGGTCTACTTCAAAATAGAAGATCTAGAGGGTTTTAGGAGAGACGCTATAGAGGCTAAGAAGCTCGGCTATGTGGGCAAAACAGTTATACATCCATCCCAGATCGAGATCGCCAACGAGATATTCATACCCTCAAAGGAAGAGATCGAGTGGGCTAGGAAGGTGATTGAGCTCTTCGATGAGGCTGTAAAAAAGGGGAAGGGAGCAGCTAGAATGGGTGATCAAATGATAGATGCTGTCCACTATAGAATAGCGAGAAGAATACTTGAAAGGATCCCAGAACATACTAAGAGGTAGATATCCGCTTACTATATTGAAAAACAATATTTCCTCTGATGCGGGGTAGAGGTTACACATATATAAAACCATTTTCAACGATCTCAATAGTCCTGATAAATGCTGGCACATATCTGGCGGATCTAACATGCAATTAGGATCTATATCCACTATGCTGTAGAAACCATTGAGGAAGAAGAGATCGATAAATATGCATAAAATAGTTGTTCATCCCTATCCAAAGAGAGCTGAGAGACCCTGCTCAAGCTCTTCCTCACTAACTTCTTTCTTTTCCTCCTTCTCCTCTTTCTTTTCCTCTTTCTTCTCTTCCACCACCTGTGCTTGCTGTGTCTTTGGGGCTTGGATTTCTATCTTCAAGCCTAGATCTACGTGTTTCTGGATCTCCTGAGCCAGTGCTAAGGCCCTTGCATATGCCCCGGCTATAACTATCTGGGCGTTTAGAGGTGTTACTATACCCAGCTCTGTTGATAGTGCTGACGCTCTAGTGATTGCTTTTCTTATCGCCGCCTCCACTATATATGCTTCTGGAACCACTATCTCAGTTGCTAGGGCTATCCCCGTCGATGCCGCTTCTCTGAGCATTTCCCTAGTACCCTCTATATCCAGCACCAGAGCCTCTCCAGGTATTGCTAGGCCCTCCTCATATCCCACAACGATCTTTGGCGAGACTATGAAAGGCGTTATTCCGAGCTTGCTTAGAAGTGACGCTAGCTCTGGGCTTATCTCCTGACCTGGTTTAGCAACTACTGTATCTCTTACCACATGGATCTCCGACCCCCTGGGCTGAACAGGGATCTTAAGCCTTCCAAAGACGCTTATCATGGGTCCCGGGGGTATACCAGTTGGACCTGCTGGTATCACTATCTCTGCATCAGCCTTGTCCCCTGGCTTGGCCTCTCTATATGCCTTGGTGCTTCTAACAATCTCTCCTAACTCGAAGACATTATGTGTTTTTGAGAAGATAAAGATACTCGGAGCCGAGATTAGAGGAGCTATCTTCTCTATACCTCTAAGACCCAGGGACTCAGCTGCTTTCACAAAAACTTTCCCCTTGATCATCTTCAGGCTAAGCCCCTGGGCCTCGAGCTTCTTCTTGATCTCGAGGAACTGCTGTCCAGGAAGCCCTGTAGCAGATATCACTACAAAGCTCTTAGACTCCGATAGGATCTTCTTGATCTCCTCTGCAAGAACCTTCTTATCCTCAATAGACCTTCTAGCCCTAGCCGGTCTCTTCCTCGTAGTCTCTGCAAGCGCCTTTTCAAAGAGTCTCCTAGTCCTGCCCTTCATCAGAGAGGCACCTCCACAGGAACGCCCATTGTGGTCTTCACAATAATCTTCTTAACAGCGGTTGATAAGGGCTGCTCGATCTTCCCCTCTATAAAGCCTAGAACTGCTAGGGCGTTCTCAGCTAGATCCTCGGGGCTCATATCCTCAGTACCTATGATCCCTGAGACGAATGGCTGCTCCTTATTCCTCAATCTCGTAACGGATCTATAGTACTTCAGCAGAGAATTCACATCAGCATTGGGATCTAGCGGTATTGGGGCCTTTCCCCTAGGGCCGATGGCTGGCCCAAGGATCCTGCCTGCAAGGCCCATAAGATCTGTTCTAACGAGGATCCAATCACATTTAGAAGCTATTGCCTTAGCCTGCTTCTTGCTAAGCTTCTGAAGCTCCTCCCTAGACAAGACAAGATCAACACCGGCATTCCTAGCCCTTATAAGGGTGTCTCCATCTGCCACGATACATATATATGGGCTCTTGCCAAGCCCCTTCGGAAGATACACCGGATCCCTAAACCTTGCCTTAGGGGACTTGGGATCTATCCCCTTGAAAACCACCATTAGCTCAACACTCTGTTTGAACCTCCTGCCCTTCCCCAGCTTAATAGCCTCCGAGATCCTCTCAGCCAAGATCTCCTTTGACGGCATTATAACCCCCTACCGAGATCTCCACTTATCCTCATATTTAAGCATAATCTCGTCGTGGAGCCCCCTATCTATCTCCGCCTGAACCTCCCTGGGATCTTTGCCATTAACAGTAATCCCAATGCTCCTAGCAGTCCCGAGAATTGTTTTCACCGCTGCTTTAAGGCTCTTAGCATTAAGCTCGGGCTTCTTGAGAATAGCTATCTCTATAGCTTTTTCAAGGCTTATATCGCCAACCTTCTTATGGGCAGGATCTCCTGAGGGGCTTTTAGCACCAGCCGCGCTCAGCAAGAGGCTTGTTGTGGTTGGAAGCTTCACCCTTAGATCGTACTTCATGGTATCTAGATCCACTATCACATCAACCCTAACCTGTAGCCCCTGATAATTCTTAGTAGCCCTATTGATATCATCAACAACCTTCGCAGGATCTAGGCCAAGCTGCTGAAGGGTAGGTCCCAGAGGCGGTGCGGGAGAAGCCTTACCACCCTCTACCTGAACCCTCACGACCCTTATCCTCGGCATCTTATCACTCTGTGAATATTCACTACAGCCAACTAATAAGCTGTGGTTTTTGGATCTAGCATCTCGTATTAATGGCTATAGGATCTTCGATAGAATATCCTCTAAATCCTTCTCAAGCCTCGGCCTAGGCTGCCAATTAACATGTATAACCCTCACCCCCTGCCTCTTAAGTTCTCTAGAGAAGTGCTCTAGCCCGATCCCAATTACTCTTGGTCTAGATCTGAGGAGCTGTAGCGCCTTATCAATATTGATTTCTCTAGATTCTTTCGAAACTACAGAATCTCTCCAGACGCTCATACTATAATCACCAGATTTTCTATTAATGGCATCCTTTATACCTCAATATCTATAAACCTATCTCTATGAATTTCCTCTGAAAGTCTAGCAATAGCTTCTGATCAGCCCTTCTAGAGGCTATCATAGCTGCTGAGACCGCCATAGTGGCGTTTGTTGGTAGAACTATAACACCTAGTTTTCTAAGCATATCCTCTTGGGCAGAGGCGATCTGCGGATCTTCTTCTGATCCGACTACATGTGCTAGGATTACTAGATCTCTGCCTGAAGATCTAGCTATATTAATCGCCCTTTTAATAGCATCAGCATGAACGCCAACCGGATCTGGATGTGCTCCATAGCCTAGGACGAAGTCCAGCATAATCACAGCGACCTCGGGATCGCTGGCCTCTTCAATAATCCTCATAACCCTTATCCCTGGATCTATCATCGGGTGTGCCCTACCCTCTGTAAACTCTCCACCCCCTAGATCTATTATCGTGTTTCCAACACTTCTCCAGGGATCCAGCAGCCTCTGATCCTCTTTGAGAGGGGTATTAGAATATATATCCCTCACATACTCACTGAGGATCAGCATAGCCTCATACGCCAATGTTCCACCCGTGAATAGACCCCTAATATATCTCTGATCCTCCCTAAGCCTTGATGTAGCCTCTGATATTTCTACCAAAAGTCGGTCTTCGATCCAGAGCTTGTTATAGGCATCTCGATATAGATCCGGCCTATAGATCTTCACAGTCTCTAGGACAGCGCCGTGGAGAGTCTTTGCCTGTGAGATGCGTCCCTTAAGCCTAGGATCCAGATCTACTATATCGCCTCCAACAAAGCATGTCACATACCTCTTCTCCCCACGGGATATTCTATCTAGAACCCTCTCAATAACCTCTTTTGAGGGGGGTTTAGATATGATTATGATAACCTCTGTCATGTCGTCTCTCTCCAACACGTCTATCGAGAAAAGCGTCATTATACCCCCCACTTCTCTACTGAGATCCCTGCCTCCAACGCCGATCCCATGGGATATGCCGAGGCCGATCCTATGTAGAAGGATGCTGACTTCTTGAAGACCTGTACCAGATGCTGATATAATGCCCACAGGCCCTCTTCTAACCTGGTTTGCAAAGGCTATGGCAACACCTGATATTATAGATGTCCCTGCCTCTGGCCCCATTAGAAGGAGCCCCTTTTCAATGGCATATCTCTTCATCTCCACCTCATGTTCTATGGGTACGTGATCGCTGAAGAGGTGTATATGGAGCCCTCTATCTAGGAGCTTCATAACGACTTCTTTAGCATATTGGCCTGGAACCGATACTAGGGCTAGGTTTATATCTCTATTGGTGTCCAGGGCATAGTCTAGATCGCTGTAGATCTCCAGATCCTGTGTAGGGGTTTTCGAGAGTAGATCCTCTACCTTAGCAAGGATCACGTTTAGATCTGCTAGATCTGATATCTTCAGGGCTATAATAAGATCGTTCTCACCCGCATCACTACCCTCGGAGGATAGGAGACCCTCCCTAGCGAGGATCTCTTTGTTAAGCTTAGTCCCCATAGCTATCATTGCATTAAGAACACCATCGAGTCTCCTAACATGGTCGCTTATGTGGAGGAGATGCACAGAATCCCTGTAAAGCCCTTTCTTAACTATATTAACGATCCTCGGCATTGCCCATCTCGCCTGCTAGTCAGAGCATATAGCAACTAGCCTGCAGAATGCTGCTTCAGCACCGACGATCTTGTCGGGGAAAGATGCTATCAAGCACCTTCTATTGAGAACCTTATCTATATCCCCCCCGGCATTCTCAACATGGAGAATACCCTTTGGGAAGAGGTATGTGTGCATCAGCTGATAATTCTCAGGCCATGGCATCACCTCATCCACATCCCTCCCAAACTTTCTCTTAAACTCCGCCACTATATCCGGTCTAACCCTTCTGATAACCGTGTTGAGGGGATGATCCTGTGAGACTGCGTCTACAGCTGTCCACCTAATCTTATTCCTGATCAGCCAATCAGCTAACTCCTTCATAGGGCCTGGATGTTTGAGCATATACCTCACAGGATTTGCCTCCGCCTTGTACCAGGCATATCTGCTATAGCCTGTATGTATTACTAGGATATCGAAGGGTTTGAGCGATAAGTTATAGGATTTTAACTTCCTCTCCACCATGTCCGAGGTATATATATCTAGATCCCCTACCTCATCGCTTATATCAACAATAACGCCCTCCCCTATCCAATACTCGATCGGTATGGAGGCTATATCTAGACCAGCGGTATCGAAGTGTAGGGGGCCATCCATGTGGGTCCCGATGTGGAAGGGTGTCTGTATATACTGAGCATTGACACCGTGCTCCTGAACAGTCTTGATCCACCTGATCTCGAAGGGAGGGTAGGTGGGGAACGGGGGTGTGTTGACGCTCAAAGGCTGTGAGAGATCATATACCTTGGCTCTGGACCAGTCTATAGATCTACTCCAATCATATCTAGGCTTACCCCTAGTCTGGATCTCAGCCAGGAACTCCTCAAGAATATTCCCCTGCCTAGGTCTCCAATTGCCGAAATATATCGACATCTAAGATCCCCTATTAAGGTTTCCGAGGAGGTTATAAAATAGTGAGCCTGCACTAAATAGCGTGGATCGGAAGGCTTATTAAATACTATGCCTAACAAGGGATGGAGATGTATTCCCGATGTTCTATAGCCTTAGAGACATTTATAGAGCTAGGACCCTTATATCAAAGCACATAGTCAGAACACCTTTACGATATTCTAGAAGGTTATCGAGGATCCTGGGTTTAGATATATATCTGAAGCTGGAGAACACACAGATAACGAGATCTTTCAAGGTCAGAGGAGGGCTGCACTATATGAGTATAAAGGCTGATGAAGCGTCTAGCAGAGGTGTTATAACAGCCTCGACGGGTAATCATGCACAATCAATAGCATATTCGGCATCCATATATGGTGCGAAAGCAACGATTGTCATGCCTCATAATATATCGAGAACAAAGGTTGAGGCTTTGAGAGACCTAGGAGCGGAGATCATATTCCACGGGTCTATATTTGAAGAGGCTAGAGAGTATGCAGAGAAGCTTGCAGAGGAGAGAGGGATGCTCTATATACACCCGATAAATGAGCCTCTGCTATACCCGGGAGTGGCTACGATGCATCTAGAGAACATAGAGGATCTGCCTGATGTGAATATAATAATAAACCCTATTGGAGGCGGGTCTGGGGCCAGCGGCGCTGTGATCGTTGCCAAGAGTGCTGATCCATCAATAAAGGTTATAGGGGTTCAAGCAGAGGGGGCACCCAGCTTTTACCTATCATGGAGACAGAAAAGACTCATCAGCACAGGATCGGCAAACACCATAGCAGAGGGCCTCGCCACAGCAAGGGCCTACGAGCTTCCCTTCGGCATCCTCAGGGATAGGATCGATGATGTTATTCTAGTATCGGATGAGGAGATAATAAGAGCAATAAAGCTATTAGCAGAGCTCGAGGGGATCATAGCAGAGCCTGCAGGAGCCGCTTCGCTCGCCGCCGCTTATAAAATAAGGGATAGAATCCGCGGCTTGAAAGTAATAGCCATGATTACAGGCGGAAACATAGATCTAGAAAAACTATCATCTTGGCTAGCAAACTAACCTCCTACCTGCTCTAAAAGGGACGAGGCTTGTCCTGATGTCAACTCTAGATCCTTAGCTCTCAAAAGATGTAGGGTTGGCAGCATCTGCCATGAATATCTTGTAGATCTTTCCTTTGATCTCGATTCTATTCACAGAATTTCCCGTGGGCAGGAGCTTCTCTTTATGGGATCCTTCTGGATTGTATTATATAAGATCGATCCTAGATCCTGGGTTCAGGGTCTTCGTTATTCGAAACGAAAGGGAGTGTTGCTTCAAGACGTGTAGCTAGCCTGTTTTAACCCCTCATGCGAAGTAATAGTCGAGATAGGATGGTGCATAAGCGTGGTTTCTCGAGCGAGAGACTGGTTCAGACAGTCCCTCAGGGATTTGGAGCTTGCGGAGAGGATCATGGATGCGGACTACTATGAGTGGGCTTGTTTCGTGGCTCAGCAGGCGGCTGAGAAAGCAGTCAAAGCCCTCTACCAGCACCTCGGAATGGAGGTCTGGGGACACTCAGTCTCCCGCATGCTCGAAGAGCTCCCCGAAGAGCACAAGCCCCCTAGAGAGCTCATCGACAAGGCTAGGGAGTTGGACAGGCACTACGGCCCAACGAGATACCCCAATTTTCACGTCGAGGGAGCCCCTGCAGACTACTACTCTCGGGAAGACGCCGAGAGGGCTGTTAAGTACGCCAGGATGGTGATCGACTTTGTCAGAAGTAAGGGTCTTCAGGCTTGATCGCGATGCGGTCCTTAAGAGGCTTAGGGAGTATGCGTTGAGCAAGAAGAGCGAAAACGTGCTGGCTATAGTGTTGATAGGATCCCTCGCGAGAGGGGATCACACAGCCTTCTCAGATGCAGATGTTGTCATCGTCGTGAGGAAGGATCCGAGAAGAATCATCGATCGCTCAGCGAACTACATAGAGACAAAACTGGGAATAGACGTAGAGCCGAGAGTCTACACGCTAGAGGAAATTATGAAAATGTGCCATGAGAGGCGGAGGATAATCGAGGAAATAGCGAGACATGGGATCCTCTTGGCAGGGGATCCGGGAGTAGTGGAAATGCTAAAGAAATGTACATAACCCGCACCCCATAGCAGAGAAGTCCTTCCATTCTATAGTAGAATTGCATATAGATAGTACTAGCTCTGCAGTTACAGAAGCTAGGATAACTCCGAGTCTGCAAGGACCTATAGCTATGTAGATGTTCTTGAAGCCTGGGAGCTCCCCTACTACGGGTAGCATGTCCGGTGTACAGGGTCTAAAGCCCGTCTGGTAGCCTTCAAGTCTAGCATCTCTAAGAGTGGGCACGTGCTCCAATAGTACGCCTTTAAGCCATTTGAGCCTCTCCTCGCTCCACTCCGATGTGAAGCCTTTGAACTCGAAGAAGCTTGACACTATTGTTAGGTCTTCGCGTACAGGTAGTACTACGATCCCGTAGTCTTCGAGTATAGCTGACATACCCACAGGTGGTTTAGGTGTTTTAAATCTTAAGGCTTAACCTCTAGCAGGTTTAAGTGGTATCCTCAGTTAAGCTTCTCTAAAATCCTTGAGCTCCAAGCACCTAGAGCTATAATAACAGAGTCTAACCTTAACAAACCGCCCTTCTCCAAGGCAACCTCCACCCCGTCACTTACGGGTTTAATGTTGACCACGATATCCTCCAAAACCCTTGAGGTAAGCGTGCTCCTCAGAGCTCCTAGGAGCTCCACCACTGCAACCTCATCCTCGGCTACAACATCAGCCTCAAACCCCTTAAAGCCTAGAGCTTCAACCTCATCCTTGTATGCAAGCCTACCACCATGTAGCCTAGCGTGGACCTCAGCATTCTCACTCCTAGAGTATAAGGCTATGACGCCCTGTGAGTACCTAACATTAAGCCTTCCTAGGAGCTCCTTGTAGTAGTTGAAGGCACCTAGAAGCTAGAGCTTTGACAGCATCAACCCTACCACCTCTAGCCTTGTAAGCATCTAGAAGCCATCTGAGACCACTCACGCTCGGAAGCTCCCTTGAGCCAATTGCCAGGGGCCACGAAACTCATAAGAGCCTTCAGAACGTTCACAAGGCCAGGCCAGGGAGTTGGGGTAAAGGAGACGGTAATTATAACACCACTAGCTTTAGAGGAGCTCCCGGGGAGATCGCTACATACGAGGTTTACATCAAAACCTCTGGCTTCAAGGAAGTATGCTATTGTCAAGCCTATAACACCGCAACCTACAACACCAATCTTCAATCAAGTACACCAGACGATAGAGATTCATTTGAGGGAGGAAAAGAAGTTAGAAGAAGTGTTAGGGGGAGCTAGGGTCTATGTACTCTTCTCCTCCTCAGCTCTAGCTAGGCTGTAGCTTTTTTCATGATGGTAGAAATCTTTTTATATATGTTCATTATTAATTAATGGTTGGAGTAGAGGTTTAGGAACAAAGAGAGGTCCAGGGTTAATGGCTGGGAGGAGTAAGAAGAGGGATAAGAGGTGGATGTGAGTTGCAAAGCCAGGAGATAAGATAGTTGCTAGCAGAACCGCTATCCTGCCTTCAAAGCAGTTATCTAGGAGGGAGTTCAGGTTATTAGAAGAGGTCGTGAACATATATAGCAAGATGCTTGGAGATGTGCCTCCCCAAGCATCTAGAAATATAATTGAGAATTACTATAGGCTTAAGAATGGGAGGTATCGAGAGCTAAGGAATATCTATCCAAATATTCCGTCCCACTATGTTCACGGAGTTTGTCAGGATGCTGTTGAAAGGATTTCCTCTCTAAGAAGGAAAAGGAACAGGGCTAGGCAATACTCTAGAGAGATCTTTGATGAATTGGTTAAGTATCTAGGTCTGGGGGAAAGGGATCTTAGAGGTAGGAGGATCAAGAGATATCTCTAGCGGAGATCTTGGGAGATCGCTCGGCACCAGGTTGATCTAGAGATGAGCAATGGAATACTAGTTCCGAGGATCAATAGTGCTAGCCTATGGCTAGTTGATGACCGCCTATGGAAATCTGAAACCTATGGATGCTACGAAGATCAATATAAATGGCGTTGAGAACATTTTCTTCACAAGTGTTGCCATTCATACTCATATGGGTTGGGCGCACCTCGATCTAGAGCCTTCTAAGGAGTTCTATAAGCTACTGACAAGAGGCTTTAAACCGACATCCCATTCTAAGATTAAGCTTGATAGGAGGAGTAGGAGGGTGCTTTTCCACCTATCCCTAGAGAAGAAGGTCGAGATCCACAAGCCTGAGGATATTGTTAAGCCTGTTGATGTTAATGAGAATTCTGTAGCAACTCTATACAAGGTATTCACAGCAATCCTAGAAACAGATCTTGCAGAGACAACCCTGGGCTATAGCTATAGGAAAGAGAGTATCCAGAGGAGAAATGGATCCGGTAGCAGAGAGGCTAGAAAGGCTATGGAGAAGCTTAGAGAGGGAAAAAAGAAGAGGAACTATAGATGGAAGACAGCAAACCCGATAGTCAGGGAAGCCATGAGGATAAGAGGAGCAATAGTTATCGAGACAGTCTCCGGGGAAGATATAAGGGTTATGATCGCTAGGTATAGGAATAAGCAATTAAGGCACAGGATATATCAGAGCGCATTGAAAGGAGAGCTCAATACAATAATAGATAAGGCAGGGAATATGGCGTGCCGGTATTGATGATAGATCCTGGGAATACATCTAAGATCTGCTCGATACACAATGCCTTGATAGAGTATGGGGAGGATAGGATAGGGATATGTAGCAAGGGTGGTGAGAGATGGCATAGAGAGGTAGTAGCATTATTAAATATTTATCTATGGGGCCTCGAAGCCTTGTATGAGGGCGATGCCCAGAAGGACTCGGGGTTTTAAGTCTAGATGGGAGCCCGGTGCCGCTGGGCTTAAAAGCCGCCAGTGAGCCCATAGAGATCCCCAGGTCTCTTTGGGGAGGTGGAGGTCCCCCGATGCCACAGGGCTAAAAACCCTGTGGA
>OGCB01000394.1_pt1 | contig 11953 bp, 12 predicted proteins | sample 1570031 | NCBI WGS metagenome assembly OGCB01 (sample SAMN05518655, study PRJEB24509) | hot springs metagenome | isolation source: Octopus Spring Streamers, Yellowstone National Park, Wyoming, USA | place: USA:Octopus Spring Streamers, Yellowstone National Park, Wyoming, USA | collected 2011-10-11 | reverse complement strand
AGTACATGCGGCCTTCGATCCGCGGTTTTTTGAGGGGGGGATCCGGCATCCCCCCTCCCCGGATGATGACCCCCCGGGGGGAGGGTGGGTTTCGGGATGCATTAGCGCGCGCCAACTACCGGCCTCCCGTTTGGGCCAGCCAGAGGAACGGGGCGGCCTGTTCGAGTCGGATTGAGGCGGATCGTAAGGTTCGGCGAACGGCGAGGCCGGCCTCAGTGGCCTCCGGGCTTCCGCCGCCTGCAGGAATCGACTGAGGGCTTTCCTCTGTGGAGCAAAGCGGGCAGACTGGGGAGAGCCCGATCTACGCGGCTTTCAGGCGTTTGCGTCCCGCCCGCGTCTCGCCATATGGCGCACGTCCCCTCTGACGAGATATCAAAGCGTCCCCTCCCGCCTCCATCGTTCCCGGCAGAACGGAAGCTTGTGGCGCTCTCCCTGTCTTTCGCGACGCTTGCCAAAATCCCGGGTTTGGTGTAGAAAAGAAGCTAACCAAGCGCGGAGGTGCCCCATGACCAAGGGAGCTAAGACAAGCGTCTCGCGCCGTTCCCAGACGCGCATGCGCCGCGGCATTGCGGAACGCGGCGGGTGGGTTGATCAGCGAGTTAGCGAAATTCTGAATTCCACCCTCCCCTTCAAAGAGAAGGCGCGTCTCGTCTACGAGCTCCTCGCCGCCAAACCCGCCATCCCAGGGAACCATCTTGCCCCCCTCGACGTGATTCGCATCAGGCTTTCCCGTAGGTTTCCGATCCTTGCCCGAGAGGACGGTCCCCTGAGCCCACAGAACATGCCCGGGACCGTCTATATGGCCCTCGGGAAAGTGATCCAGAAGTGGTCGCCACTGAAAGCAAGCCGCAAGAAAGCGAACCGCAAGCGAGACGGAGGCGCTTCCTTCATCACCTACCTCACGAACTACTTGGTGTGGGATTGCCAGCGCCACCTCGAGCATGCGAGCGATCGCTCCCGCGAGATCCCTGTCAGCGAGCTCCTGGTCTTGAAAGGCGGGAGCGATGAGGACGGGATTGACGAGGACTACGCCCCGCATCTGGGGTTCGCGCCCGCCCTTGACCCCGAGGGGCTTCTCTGAATTCGAACAAGGAGGCGCGGATGACCGTCCCGGCGCGGATCCGCATCTGCGAGGTCTCGCCCGATTCCCCCGCGCTCTTAGGCCCTAGGCTCGGGATCTTTGCGCCTCCGAGCGGGGCGGCCCTCGGCGCGATGGCGCGCATGATCTTCGACCGCCATCCCGCGGCGGCCCGGGGCGGCGCGCTGGGCAGGGGAAAGGGGGCGGTTCGGCTGGTGATGGCCCCGCTTTCGGGATCCGCCTCGAAGGATGAGCTGCTCCTCGTTTCGAGCAGCCTCGCGTCGGACGCGGAGACGACTGCCGTTTTGCGCGATCACGCCGCCCGCGGCGGGAGGCATCTCTTTGTCCAGTTTGAGCGCGGGGAGGCGGACCTTCTTCCGCATTTGGTTTGGGAACACTTGGCCCAAGATTGGCCAGACGTGAGGCTTCCGGATGGCCTTCTCTGGGGACTCCCGTGCGGCTTCGGGCGTTGGACGCGGGAGCTCTACCGCCTTTCCTCAACCTCGAACGGGGAAGGGGGCCCGGGATTCGGCCTGATCCTGGGCGGCGGTGCACCCAGCGTCCTGGCCGCCAACGTCCTCCGCTACGGATCCCCGGATTGGGTTCGCCTGGCCACTGATCCGGCGACCTTGGCGAGGGCTTTGCGCTTCTTGGTTCACTTGGCGGAGGACGTGCTGGCCATGGGGGATCAGGAGGCGGCGCGCCTGATCGCCGCCCTGGCCCCCTTCGAGGCCGACGCGGCGCTGAACGGCAAGGCCTCGTCCCCAACCGTCATCGCCGCGACCCTGGCGGGGGCGCTGTCCATACCAGCCAGCTTGGCGTTTCAGCTGCTGGAGGCCTCCCTGGCTTGCGCTTGCGCCGGGGTGGCGGACGAGTTCACTGAACCGAAAACACGCTTCGGGGTTACCGCTATGGAAGCGTTCTTCCTGTTGCGGGAGCGGGGTCGAGACGTTTCCCTGTTGTTGGACGGCACGGTGCGGGTCCTGGATCTCAGCGAGCGCGTCGCCCACCACGAGACCATCTACGTCCTCGCGGAGCCTCGCACCGTCCTGAGGCTTTCCCGCGGCGGCGCCTTCCGCGGGCAGAACGTTTGCCCCGCGGTGATCCCCGATCCGAACGGGCTGGGCGGCGACCTTGCGGCGATCCTGACCTTCCCGGCGGGCGAGAAGGAGTTCGACCCCCTTGCCCAGGCCATAGCGGCGAACCCCGGCGCTCTGCTGCAAGTTGATTTCAGCCGTCTGGGCGGCGAATTCCGCTTGCAGAACGTTTCGGTCGTGGGCGTCCACGCCCTGCACGCCCAGCTCGGCGAGGCCCAGGAGGCGATCCGCCGCCTGCTCTCGGGCGGCTGGCTGGCCTCGGGAGGGGAGGGGGCGCGGCTCAGGATCGCCGGCGTCCTCCCGCTGGCGGGCGACGAGGGCGAAGACGATCAGGCCAGCGGAAGCAAAGCGCGGAAAAGGCCTGGCCCCAAGGTCGGATCCAAAGCCGCCTCCCAAGCCAAACCCAAGACCGGGAAAGGCGGGAGGGGGAAGCGATGAGCGCCCCGGCTGAAAGGAAGAGCGTCCACGTCAAGGTGAGCAAATCCCCAGAATCCGGTTTTGTGCCGTGTCGCTGTCCTGTTCACGACGACCGAACCCCGTCCGCCAGCCTGAGATTCGAAGGGGGGCGACCGGTCCTTCTTTACTGTTTCGGGGCATGCGCGGTTCAAAGGGGCGTTCGCTTCGCTTGTTTCGAAATCCACGACGCCGAGCCTGCCGGGGACGGCTGGGTGATCCGCATCTCCCTCGCAGGCAAGGCGCACAATCGCGCGAAGGTTGCTCACAGGAAAATCAAGAGGGCGCAGCCGCAGGACCTGGAACAGCAAGAGATGCCGAGCCTGGTGATCCAGGAGGCGGTGGAGCGGATGAAGGCCGAGGCGGTGGCCCGGCTGGAGGCCCTCCTCGCCGGGAGGCGCAAGGAGACGCCGGAGGCCTGGCGGATGTGGCTTAGGGTCAAGCGCATTGATCCGGAGCGGCTGGAGCGGGAGCGGCCCGGCCTGGAGTTCCCGCCGCTCTTCCTCGAGCTGGCCATCGCCTTCCCGCTGCTCCCGATCCCGCCTGAGCCGGGCTTGCCCGCGCGCTATCACCTTCGCTTCCACGCGGGGATGAAGGCGATCAACCACCCGCCCGAGTCCTCTCAAGGCAAGACATGGGCATACGCGCCGCGCGGGTTTCGGCCCGGATCCCCGGTCGTCGTGGTGGAGGCCCCGCAGCACGCCTTGCGCATCGCCCTTTTGACCAAGGACGTTCTCCCCCTTGCGGCGCTGGGGATCGGCAACATCCCGCGGCTGGCGCAGGCGGCCTCCGAGGCCGGAGGGGTTGTCGTCCGCGTCTTCGCGGACGGCCCGGTGGCCGTCCCGGGCGCGGCGGGCGTGGATCTGGACGAGGTGGAAAGCGACGAGCGCCTGCTTCGCCTGATCGGCCTTCGCGTCCGCGGAGGGGCCTCATGAGCGCGGTCTGCCTCGTCGCGCCCTGTGGCTTTGGCAAAACGGAGCGCGCCGTGGAGGCGGCGGCGGTCCACGCCGAGGCGGGGCGCAGCGTGCTCTACGTCGTCCCGACCCGGGCGCTGCTGATGGAGATCGCCGGGCGCTTCCGGAGGCTCGGCGTCCGCCCCCGGATCGCCGTCGGGCGCTCCACCTCCAAGGCCCCGGTCAACTGTCGCAATCCCGAGGCCGACGCCGCCCAGGCCGTCGGGATCTCGCTGGAGGCCTTCTGCCGCTCCTGCCCGTTCTTCACGGACTGCGACTACATCGCCGCCCGGGCGGCCATCTTCCCGCGCGGGACGGTGACCGTCGCCACGCTGGCCTTCCTGTTGTGGAACCCTGTGCCGCTGAGCCGGGCGGACGTGGTGATCTACGACGAGATGCCCGAGCCCGTCGTCGAGATCCCCGCCGACCCCCGCGTCTCGCCGCCCCGCTCCGAGCGGGCGCGTTACATCCCGCTGCGCTCCCTGCCCCCCGTCATCCGCAGGGCCGTGCGGGCCTATGCCCGCCGCCGCGGCGCGCCGGAGCCGGCGGGCTACCTGGTCCCGCTCCTCCCGCGCGGGGCGCAGGAGACGCTGGTCCTCACCGCCACGCCGATCCCGGGCGTCCTCGACGTCCTGCTGGGGCTGCGCCCGGGGGAGCTGGAGTATCAGGCGATGGGAGGCGGGGACCTCCTGGCGCTGGATCAGACGGTGGAGTGGTTCTACCAGCGCCTGCCCCACTCCAAGGAGTGGACGCCTTCCCGATCGGGATGCGGCTTCAAGAAGAACACCGCGCCCGGGCTGCCTTACTTCCGCGCCTCCCTGGGCCTGAGCGGCTGGCGCGGCCGGGCGCTGGAGGCCTACGGCTCCTTCTCCCCGCCGCCGCATGTCTTCTACGTCCTCGCCTACGCCACCGGCGCGCGGTTGCGCTTGGACCCGGTGGACGGCCTTTTCGATGAATCCGCATTTCGCGAGGATCCGCTGGAGGTCCTGCGGGCGCGCCGGATCCCGGGGTGGACGCTGTCTTTCGTCTACGAAACCCCGAACGGGGAGCGCGTCTACCCCGTCGAGTGGCTCGTCCGCGCGGGGGATCTCTCGCAACTGCTCGGTCGGGGCGGCATCCTCGACAAGGAGTCTAGCCGCGCCGTCGGCGGCATCCCGCTGGCGGCTCGCAACCACGTCTGGAGCTACCGGCTGGCCAAGAAGGTGCGGCTGGCCGGCTACGACGTCGAGGACCTCTCCTACGCGGTCGCGGTCCACGCGTTCCTTTTCGAGAAGGATCCCATCGGCTGGATGGCGGCCTTCTGGCCTCGCGCGCTGCGGGTCGCCGCCTCCAGCCGGCTTTTAGACATCGCCGGAAGGACCGCCCGACGCCTGAAGGACGCCACGAGGCGGGTGAACGATGCCCTCAGCGGGAGGATCCCGCCGGAGCCCAGCCCTGAAGGAGGCGATCATGGCCAAGAAGACGCTGAGGAAGCGGAAGACCTCGCGGAAATCTGAGCCCAATTGCGGGGGGCAACGGATGCTCTCCCGCGGCGGGTGGAGGCTGCTGCTGGACGCGGACGGCGCGCTGCGGATCCGCTCGCCGGGCGGCCGCGTGTTTGTCCTGCGTTCGGGAGGCCGCTCGTGAAGGCCCCGGAGGTGACGCTGGAGCTGGTCGGCCCCCGCGCGGAGGTCGAGCGGCACGCGCGCGACCTCCTGAGATCCCTGCTTCCCGGCTCCGACGACGGGGTTGTCGTGGTGGGGGACGGGGCGGGGGCCTGGATCCTCTGCGCGCGCGCCTATCAGCATGAAGGAAAGATGGTCTGGGCCGGCGTGCTGGCTCTCATCAGCGGAAAAGGGGACGGGAAATGAGGCTTCTTGCTCATCTTCACACGGCGTACAGCGACGGCTTGCTGACGCCCGAGGATTTGGGCGGCGCGGACGTGGCGGTGGCGTGCGATCACCTGATCCCCACCGCCGCCGTCGCCATGCACCTGTCCGACCCGCGCCGCTTCCCGCTGGTGGGCATCGAGGCCTACCAGGACCTCGGCGATCCGGGCGGGAAGCTGGCGCATCTCACCCTCATCGCCTTCCGCCCCGAGGGCGCGCGGCGGCTTTTCTCCCTCATCCCCCGCATGCCGCTTCAAGGATGGGAGTGGATGCGGGAGGGGCTGGAGGGCCTCATCGTCACCACCTCCTGCATGGCCAGCCCGCTCTATTTCGCGGCCCGCGGCGAAGGGGACGAGGGGCTGCTGGCGCGGGTCGCCCGCATGGTGGAGGAGGCGGGCGGCGTTTTCGCCGTCGAGGCCTTCCCGTGGGACGCGGGCCCGGACGGGGAGCTCCCCGGCGCGTTGCGGGAGGCGGCGCGCCGGCTCGCGGGCGGGAGGATCCTGCCGTCCTCGGACTTCCACCTCCCCGAGGACCCCGAGAGCTGGCTGGCCTATCGCCTGGCCCTGGCCGCCCGGCCCGAGCGGCGCGACGGCCTCTTCTTGAAGGCCCATCCGATGAAGGGCGGGCCGGGCTTCTATCAGAGGATGCGCGAGGCGTCCGCGTACGTCACGCGCCGCTGGATCGCCTCCATCCCGGATTGGCTGGCCCGCCTGCTGCCGGACGGCCCGATCCTGGGCTTTCCGCTTCCTGAGCCTCCGGTTGGGGAGCTGGCGGCCTACCGCGCCTGGGCGCTCGCCCAGGCGGAGGCCAGCGGCGTGCTGGAGGGAGTCCGGCGGGAGCTGGACATCCTCAGCGCCCACCCGGAGGCGCTGGCCTACATGGCGCTGACGTGGCGCGTGGCGCAGGCGCTCCAGGACGCCGGCGTGCTGGTGCGGCTTCGGGGGTCCGGCGCGGGGTCGCTCCTGGCCTGGCTGATGGCCCCCCTCACGCCCAACCCGCGGGAGTGGGGGGGCATGTTCGAGCGCTTTTTCAGCCCCTATCGGGAGGGGCTCCCGGACCTGGACCTGGACGTGCCCGATCAGGGGCGGGCCGTCGAGGCGTTGCGCAAGGCCGGCTTCCGGGTGGCCCGCCTGGCGGCCTTCCGCACGCTGGCCGACCCGAGCTCGGTCGTCCGCGAGGCGGCGCTCCGCCTCATCGGCCCGGGTCGGCGCAAGGAGGACGCCGCGCGGGACGCCCAAGCCATCGCCAGGGAGTTCGGCGTCGGCGTCGACGAGGTCTGGCGCGCCGCCGAGCGCCTGGCGCGGATGGCCTATCCGGTGGGCCTTTCCGTTCATCCGTCCGGCTTCGTCGTGATCCCGCCGGGGTGGGGCAGCGAGCCCCCGCTCCCCATGGCGCCGGACTGGCTCGGGGGGATGGCGCTGGTTTCGGGGGATATGACGACTTGGAAAGTTGACCTCCTCAACGTGGACGCCCTCCGGGCTTACGAGGATGAGCTGCAGCATTGCCTAATCCAAGCCGCCAGCGTTCTCCCAGACAGCGAGATCCCCAACACGCTGGACGCGGGGACCGCCGGCGTCTTCCAGATGGGGCCCGCCGTGATCCGGCGCGTCAAGAGCCTGGCGCGCCCCAGCCTGCGGGCGCGGGATGTGGTCCGGATCCTGGCGGAGGAGCGCCCGGGGGCGCGCGGCTTCCTGTTTCAGGAGGACGCCATGCGGGCCGCGGCGGAGGCCGCCCTCCGGCTGGGCCTGGGCGAGGAGGCCTCCTGGAGGGCGGCGGACCTGGCGCGCCGATGGACGGCGAAGGCCGATCCGGCGGCCTGGGAGGAGCTGGAGCGGATGCTGGCCGGCCAGGAGGACGTCCTGGCCCGGCTGAAGGATTCCGGCGGCTACTCCTTCTGCCTCAGCCACGCCATGGCCGCGGCTTCTTTGACGATCGCCGACATGCTGGCCCTTCAGGAGGCTCCGGAATCCCTGCTGCTGCTTCTGGACCGCGCGACGCGCGCGTCGGGCCTGGAGCGCGTCAGCGTTCTCTTCCACCTCCTTGTGCGCGCCGTCAAAGCGAAGTGGCGCGTGCGCCTGGATCCCGGCCCGTCCGGGGTGCTGGAGGAAGAGCGGGTCCTGCTGCTGGGGAAAGACCTGATCCGCAACGTCCAGGATCTGATCCGGAAGGCGGACGTCCTGCTGAAACTTCCCGCCGGCCTGCGCGCGCAGATCGTGGCGCAGATCGTCGGCTTCTCCTTGGACGTGCTGGCCGCCGCCGCGGGCGTCATCGCCCGCCCGCGGGATGGGCGGCGCGCCGTCGGGGCGGGGTGCTTTATCTATGCGGCCCGGCGCGATTCCCGCCTCCAGGATCCGCTCGCCCTCGCCCTGGTCACGCCGTGGGGAGACGGGGGGTGGGTGGTCGCCGCGCGCCAGGAGGCGTCCATGATCGGCCTCGCGATACCCAGGAACGGCGAGTGGGCGCGCGTGGGCTACGACCTCTTGCTGAAGGACCCGCGGGCGATCCGCCTCGAGGATCTCCTCGGGAGGAAAAGGGATGTATGACCTCCTGATCGCGGCCGGGAAGGTCGAGCGAGCAATGGGCTTGGAGATCGGCCCCGACGAGGCTTTCTTCCTCGTCGTCGAGGACGGCGTCTCCGACGAGGAGATGGGCATCCCGCCGGACCGGGAGGGCGAGCCCCGCGCGGGTCCGTCGAGGGTGCAGATCCTCCTGCTGGCCCGCCGCGGCAGTCGCGTGGCGGACGTGCTGGCGGCCGCCGCGGAGCGGGGGCGGGCGGTCGTGGTGGAAGCGCGCCTGCTGCCGCCGCTTCTTGCCGAAGACGGATGCTTCTTCGCGGCGATCCCGGAGCAGGCCCGCGTGGGGCGGCCGGCCAACCCAATCCTGACCAAGCGGAGGTAAACATGCGTTTCCTGATTCTGTCAGAGGGCGGAGTACGCGGATCCGGCGTCTTGTCCGCGGCGGGGATGAGGTGCGACGTCACGAGCCGGGACAGCCCTCCTGTCCTCCTGGCCCTTCTCCCGCCCGGGGACTGGGGGGATCCGGAAGGCTGGCATGTGGGGACGGACGGCAGGGTCGCCCTCCGCTTCCCTGGCGGGGTGGAGTTGCTGACCCCGAGCGCGCCCCCGCTGCTTCTTCTGGAGCAGGAGGGGGGAACGGCGATCCAGATCCCCATCGCCAGCCGGCTTCCGAGGGGCTGGCCGTCGATGCGCCAAGAGCCTCTGCCAGGGGACCGTCCGCTCGCGGGATCCTTGGACGGGCGGATCTCCCTCCGGCGCGGCGTGTGGCGCGTGAAGAGGTCCGGCTCGGAGGATCCGGACGCGGAGGTGTTTTTCCTCCCTCCCGCGAGGGAGGAGTCCTGGTTCCGCTCAGGCTCCCTCCTGATCGCCCTGCGGGACGGCGTGGTGGTGGGGGTGGCGGCCTCCATGCGCCTTCGCCTCCAGTCCCAGCTTGTCCTGTTCGAACTTCCTCTCCCGTTGCGTCTGGAGGACGCCGTGGAGGACGCGACGTCGCTGTGGCGGAAGGTGGCCAGGCGGGTGCTGGAGGGCAAGAGGGCGGATCCGGAGGACATACGCCGCCTCTCCCTGTTGCGGAGGGCCATTGTCCTGCTTCGCGCCGCCGCCGCGGATGGGGAGCGACCGTCCAAGTGGCTTCCCCTCCATCCCCGCGGGCTTATGATGCAAGCGGAAGGCGGAATCTGCTACGCCAGCGGCGTCTCCTTGGTCGGGGCCCGTTGCCGGATCGAATGGAGGGGCAAATGAGGCTGTTCGAGCTGCGCAAATCCGAACACGGGATCTTCTCCCGCGCCCTCCGCCAAGGGGAGTCGCCGGAGGACGCTCCCCTCGTCCTGTCCGGCTTGGAGGCGCTTGGGGCCACCCGCGGCCTTTCGGCTCTCGTCTGCAGCGAGAGGTACATTCTGCCGTGCCTCTACGTTCTCTGCGGCGGGAGCCCTTCCGATCTGCCTCCGTCGGCGGAGTGGCTGGATTATCCCAGCCCTTTCCGGCCGTCCGCTTTGCCCACAGACAGGGAGGAGTTGCGGAAAGTGGTGATGGGCTTCCCGATGGCGGACGCGCTTCATCGCGCCATCGTTTCAAAGGCTGGCTCCGAGCCCCTCCCCATCGTGGCGCTGCCAGCCGAGCGGCTGCGGGAGCGCTTGGAAAGGGTCTTGAGGAAGGAGGCCGACCTGGCGGATCTCGATGATGTGGGGACGCTGAACTTGGACCCGCGTTTCCTTTTGTTGCTGAAATCTGTCTATCTTGGAAGCGTGGATGAGCGAAAGAGCTTTCTGGAGCGCCTCCTGTCTTTCGCCGAAAGCAACGCGAGCGAGATCGTTGAGCTGGAGGCCGTCCTCAAGGCGAGGATGGTGGTGATGAAGATCTACCCCGTGCCGTCAGCCGGAACCGCCGTCCTCTACGTTTCCCCCTTCGCCCCCCATCTCGGCGAATGGCCGGGGAGGGAGGCTCGGGTCGCCGTGGTCGCTTCGTCCCATGAGAGGGAGGCCGCCCGATTGGGCTATCTGGTGGCCCCCCTGGTTCTGGTCTTGTCGCCCCCGGGCCGCTCCCGCCTCTGGGAGGGCGGGATCCCGGTTGCCCTCTGGCGGCATGACCAGTGGGTCCTGAAAGCCGATCGCGGCCAGCGCGCGGGCGAAGGCGGGGGGGACAAGGGGTGGTTTCGCACATCTCGCTTCGTGCGAAGCGAAGCCGAAATGCATCGATTCTTATTCGAGGCCCTTGACCTTGAGGGAGGGGGGTAGGGATGCGTGTCGCCCTTAGCATCCAAGACGGAATCCTGCGCTTCGCGCCGCCGCGTCCCAAGGCGAAGGTGGACCAGGCGCGGTGGCTGCTGGTCGGATGGGGGCCCGGGGGGGCCGTCAGCGCGCTGACGCCGCTCGGCGGCGTCCTGGGCGCGCGCCCTCCCTCGGAGGGGGAGGATCCGTCCCGAATCAGCTTGCCGAGGGAATGGTTCTGGGTTTCCCTGCCGCGCTACCGGGCGCCCGCGGGGCGCTTGGAGGTGGGGCTGGGGGCGGAGGGCAGGTCCTTCTTGATCTTGAAATCCCGAAACGGGATAGAGGTGGCCCGCGAGGCGTCCCTGATCCCGGCGCGGGACGTTTCGGAGGTCGTGGCGGCCGCCGTCCGGCGAGCCCTGAACGCCGCTCATCAAAGCCGGATCCCGTTGCGCGAGCTGGCCGCGCTTCTTTCCGCGTCGAGCCTGGTCCGCCTGGAGAGCGACGACAAGATGGCGCTGCGGTGCCATGTCGGCCAGGCCGTGGCCCGGGTGGAGCTTTCCGAGCGCCGAGTCGGCGAGGGGGAGGCCCTTCCCCTGATCCCGAGGGCTCGGTGGCTGGCGCCGTCCGAAGACGACTTCCTGGTTGTCGTCCGATCGGATCCCCTCCGCCCGCTCCTCCCGATGATCGTCGGCTGGCTGGACGGATGGGGCGGGCTGGGCGTGATCGGCATGCTGGAGCCAAGGCTGTGGCTGGAGGCCGTGGGCGGCGCGCGCTGGGATCCCGGCGGCCAAGGGGAGGCTTCGCCGTGACGAGCAAGCTCCCGCCCCTTCTGATCGCCAAGAAGTTTCCCTTCGGGGTGTTGCCCGTGATGAGCGAGGGCGGCGTCGAGATCCCGGTTCTGTCCTTCGCGGGGCTTCTCCCCCCGAAGGAGTGGCCCGAGGAGGCCTTCGGTCGCCTCTTGGACCCGGATGGCGAGGAGGCCCGCGCCGCCGTTTGGGGCTTGACGCGGGAGATGCAGGGCCGCCTGGCCCAGATGGGGCTGAGGGTCCATCGCGTCGCCCTCCTCGGCGGGACGCCGCCGAGGGACGTCTGCGTGCTGATCGGAAGCGCCTCCCGGGTCCGATCGGCCATCGAGACGGCGGCCCGGTGGAGCGTCTGGCCTATGCGGGCGGACGAGACGCTGCTTCGCGCGCTTGAAGCATCCTGAGCCCTGGAGGGAGCGCGTATGAGCCGGAATCGGGTTTCGCGAGCTCTTCCGGTCCTTGCCCTCGCCGTCGCGGCCCTCTCCTGCGCCTCCGGCGGGCCGGGCGCGCTCGGGGCGCGCGGCGGCCAGATGCGGGAGGTGGAGACACGCCTCGGGAAGCTCTCCGTCCCCAGCGATTGCCGGATCCCCGAGATCCGGTCCCGGGACCGGCTGCCCATGCTGCTTTCCGCCCTGGCCTGGTCCGGGAACGCCATCTTTCTGGCCTGCTGGGATGAGCGGGAGCAGGGGGTGCTGATCGTCGACATGGGGCTTTTCAACGTCGACGTCCGGAAGGTGATCGTGTTGCCCCTCACGCCTCGGGGGGACCCGGACCCCATCGTCCACCTGTTCGAGATCCCCGACAGCGTCCCCGAGCTCCTTGCCCAGCAGGCGCTCCGAAACTTCCGCGTCCGCCTGGTTCAGGAGGCGGCCAAAGGAGGGCCGAACTGGTTCGTCTCCAAGACGGAGCGGGAGAAGGCGGGGGAGGGGGCGGCGCGCCTGGACGTCCTTCTCCTCAACGAGGACGGAAGCAAGCGCC
>OGCB01000392.1_pt1 | contig 11970 bp, 14 predicted proteins | sample 1570031 | NCBI WGS metagenome assembly OGCB01 (sample SAMN05518655, study PRJEB24509) | hot springs metagenome | isolation source: Octopus Spring Streamers, Yellowstone National Park, Wyoming, USA | place: USA:Octopus Spring Streamers, Yellowstone National Park, Wyoming, USA | collected 2011-10-11 | reverse complement strand
TGTTAATCCTATCAACGGATTTCTTTTACCTATTCTTGCTATTAAGCCTTTTGCTTCTAATTTTCTTAAAGTATAATATGCAGTAATTTTATTTAGATTTAATTCTTTAACGAAATCTGAGAAATAAACAGGTTCCCCTCTTTCTCTTAACCATCTTAGAATCTCAATTGGTGTAGCCGTTAAGTGTTTTCCGTATTTTGAAGATACATCTTTTACTGAAAGCCACTGGCCTTTAACGTATACTTTTTGTTTTTCAGGAATAGCCTCTAATGGAATTTTTGTTGTCACCACAATCTAACTAACTAATTAATATATAAATTTAATATATTAACTAGATGTTGGTGAAGAAGTAGCTTTTCTTTTCTTCATTAAAATGTATGCTAAACTAGCAACTATTGCTACTGCTACTCCGATAATTATCCATATTGAATAATCTAGTACTGTAGGTGTAGGAGTTGGGGTAGGCGTTGTTGTTGTTGGAGTTGGGCTTGGCGTTGGTGTAGGAGTTACTGTTGGAGACGGTGTGGGTGTAGGAACAGGAGTTGGTGTGGGTGTAGGAGTTATGGCTTCATGTTTGATTTCAGCATAAGCTGGGTTAAGGCTGGAATCCAATGATGCTTTTAAGCCTATTTTAATGGTACCTTCTATATGTACTTCTATTGTTATTACTGTAATTCTATCTCTTGTATATATGGTTACGTTTTTATATGATGCTATAATACCAGTTATTGCTTTTTACAAAATAATCGTAAGAAATGATTGTTATATGTAGATATACAATTTTTCGCGCCAATAACTATTCGTAAATAAGTGTAAAGAGTAAAGATTTATATAAGAACTGTTTATTATGTAGTGATGGTAATATCTAAGAGAATTGAGATTATTAAGAATTTGTTAGCTGAAGCTGAGGAATATTTGGCTAAGGGAGATGCGGTTCAATCTTCTGAGAAACTATATAAAGCTGCAGAGGAATGCATTAAATTATTATCTGAGCGCTTTAACCTTCCTGAAGTAAAAGAAGCTGAAGAGAAAGGAAGATGGACTGTTACATTGCTTGAAAAAGCTGTAAGAAAGCTTTCCGATAAGATAAGCATAGATGTTCAGATATGCTGGGATGCTGCGAACTACCTTCATGTATGGGGCTTCCATGAAGCAAAGCTTGAAGTAGAAAATGTTAAAGCAAGGTTACCCTTGATTAAAAGACTAATAGAGTTGACCTTAAGCAAGTAACTTTCGTAAATTATTCTTCCGTAATAGAATCGTATCCTAAAATTTTAATGTTCTCTGTTATGGAATGATCGAAATGAACTTAAATGTATATTCTCTGAATCTTAACCATCTCAAATGAGAATGATTGATGAGTTATCATGAAGTGAAACCTTGAGCTTCTATAACATAAAGCAAAGGATTGGCAAAATTGGGTACGCTTATACGCGAGTATTAGATTTCTCACGAATATTTTGATGGCCCGCCGACGGCCATCTAAACTTTAATAACTATTCTTTTTTATAACTGCTATTCATTGATAGGAAATTAGTCTCACATGTGTTTCCTAATATAAAGAAATCACATAAACATTAATAGTATAGGCTTTTATAGCTTTTTTATACCGTGGAGACTTTCTTGATTAGAGAGAGTGAAGACTTGTCTAAAAGAGCAGACGCTCATATCTATAATGATTTTTCTTCCTTTATAAAGCTTCCTTTAGTATCTCCTTTTCTAAAATCTTCTCCGCTTCCTCAGCAGTGATGCCAAGCTCTTCAACTAACTTTAAAAATTCTTCATCAAAAGCCTTCGAAGCATTCTCTGCTACTTTTTCAGCAACACTTTTATTATCAGTAACAAAATAACCAGAACCTAGATTTACTAAATAAACTTCTTTTTCCTTAAATTCAGAAATTAAAATTCTACCTTTTTCATCGGCTTTCCTTAACAAAATTTTCCCTATCATAAAATATTAATAAAAGTTTAAGTATAATGTTTCCTAGTTAAATACCACTAGAAGAAATAAATGGAACATAAAGTTAAACTTTAAAAAAGTAAAATTTTCAAATTAATTAATAATTGAAATTATATTACTTTAGTCAAATCATAGAAATTATTATTAGTTTCAGATAAAATTACGACCTTTGCAGCTTTATCATAATGATTCTTTCCTGCAATTCAATCTATGGAGGAGAGTTCTATTTTGCTTTATTCTTCCATCTTAGACTTAAAGAACTAATTTTAATAAAAGTTATTTATGTTTTATTAATTTGTCGTGGTAAAACAAACGATATAAATTTAAAGAATTATTATTAGAAATTTATATAAATACTACAATATTTTATATAATAATGAACATTCCAAGAAATAGCCAGGAAGACTTCTGGGAGTTTGCTTTGGATCGTGATAATCGTAGGAAGATGGATATAATTGCTAAGGGTGCAGAAATATTTGCAACAAAATTAAAGATAGCCTTTGTTAAAGAAAGGAATCAAAGCGAGAGTGAGACAGTGAAGAATGTAGAATATGAAGCATATTCTATGGATACATTCAGTGTAATAGTTAGCTTTAATGTTGGAGATTTGCACGTATCACTTAACTTAGAAGAAATTAAATTCTTAGGAAATAAGTTTGAAGCTGAGCGAAGAATTTATATATGGAAGGAAAATGGGGTAAGAAAGATAGAAGAGAAATCCTTGGGACCAAAGGTGTATGAGCTAAAATTGGAAGAAGTCGAAAATTCCTTCCTTGAAATGTATAAGCAAATTAAGTATATGATGCATCTAACTATTAATCTTCCTGATCTTTGAATCTGCTTATGTCATATGCAACTGATTATAGTTATTGGAGCAATTCTGAGATATTTCCAAAAAAAGATAAGTTTGGGAATTTAATATATGATAAAATAAAGCAGTTAGATACCAAATTCTACATATATAGATATACAAGTAGCGATAAGGAAGTAGAGTTTTTAAGAAAAGAATGATGGTATTCTCAACAAATCCCTATGGGACTTACTGGACCACACTGTTAACTGATGATCCAAAAGAAGCTATGAAGCTTTTAGCGCTACCAAAAGAGCCTAAATATAGAGTAGGGGGCATTCCTATTGCAAGTTTAGATCATGCAATAATTAAATATCAAGGAAGAGTAAAGCCTAAATATGGCCAGCCTGGAGGAGCGTGGGAGATAGTAATAACATCGCCGATAATGATAATATCACTATGCGATATAAGTCAAACACCACCAAAAATAGAAGAGTTCTGGTAAAGTAACGTATGTTTATAACTAATTATTTACAAGAATTAATTGTTTTAGCTTACAAATTTACAAATTAAAAAATGCTACAAACATTTAATCTAAATATCTTGGTATAAGTTTTTATAGCTTTTTTAATAAATTTATTATGAGTATTGTGGAAACAGAAAAGCTCTCAAGAATGGAAGGAAGACTTGAAGAATTATCTAAAAGAGTAGATGATTTGAAGAGCGACATTATTTCTTTGCGAAACGAAGTAATTGCTACAAGGAATGAGTTGAATCACAGAATAGATTTAACAAATAATAGAATAGATTCTTTGAGGAATGAGATGAAAAGCGAAATAGCATCCTTGAGGAATGAAATAAACAATTTAAGGAGCGAGATGAATAGTCGAATAAATTCTCTTGAAAATAGGATAAACAATCTTGAATATAGAATTACTGAACTTGATAAGAAATTGGACAATAGATTTTTATGGATAATAGGAGTTCAAATAACTACTTTGGTTACAGTAATTTTAGCAGTAGTATTTACATAAAATTTTAACTATTTTAATTATTTGAGAATTTTTATTCTAACAAAAATAATTTAACTTCCTATGCTATTTTAAACAGCTTATGGGATAAAGCTTAAATAATTTTATTTCCAACTAATATTATAGATGAGGATACCGTGGCGGAATGATGCAAAGATGATTGAACTTGACCCCCACTGAACTGTTAAGAAACAATTAAAATTAAAAATCTATTTGTTCTAAGAAACTTTGACCGCTTTTATTAGGTTAATGCTCAACAATTCCTTCGCGACATGTTAATGCCCGTATAAATGCTTTGTTCCAAATTCTTTCTTGGAAATACCTTCCAACACAGATTTGGTTCAATCTATTGCATGCCTAGCTTTACTGCTACCATGGCTCAGAGCCTTAACGTAAGTTAGCCTGCACTTAAGAGCTTGACTTCTGCTTTAAGCTTTTTCTTTTATCGAATGTCTTATCCTTTCTTTACATCTATTGGTATAAGCTTTTATAGTTTCTTAATTAATATTTATATGAGCATAGTGGAGACAGAAAGATTATCAAAGATTGAGGGAAGAGTTGAAGAATTATCTAAAAGAGTGGATGATTTAAAAAGTGATATTAATTCTTTGCGAAATGAAGTGATAGCTACAAGAAATGAAATGAATCACAGAATAGATTCTTTGAGAAGCGAAATAATGAGCGAGATAAGCAATTTAAGAAATGAAATAGGCAGTTTGAGAAGCGAGATAAGCAATATAAATAACAGGATAAACAGTTTAGAAAACAGAATGGGTCTGCTTGAAAATCGGATAAATAACCTTGAATATAGAATGAATAGGATTGAAGTTAGGCTGGATGGGCTTGATAAAAAATTGGACAATAGATTTTTATGGATAATAGGAGTTCAAATAACTACTTTAGTTACAGTAATTTTAGCAGTAGTATTTACATAAAATTTTGAACAATTTTTTATTATAAATAAGTTAACATTCGTGAGCAGAAATCATGTAAACCAATTAGGCGAACTTATTAATTTGACTCCCGTGCTAAAAATTCTTTGGCTCAGAGCTGCTTCAGCCATAATTTGGCTTTTGGATTACCAAAGCTTAAATAATTCATTCCTTTAATATTTATTGATGATGAAAGAAGTCTGATGATGCAAGATGATTAGAATCACCCTCGCTGAGGAACTGATCTTTTAGTTAAATAGAATGAACTCCAATAAAATCTGGATTTGGCTTTTGATCAATGTATACTTACCTTCAGTTATCGTAGCTATTATCAGGGGAATACTAATCACAGCTATACCTCTTTATTTGATATCGATTGGTTTTACTCCTGCACAGGTTGGAATTGGAACTTCTGCAATTTTTATAGGAACGCTGATATTTGATCTTCCAGGTGGAGTAATGCTAAGAAAAATAAGCGAAAGAAATCTTATGAGACTATCTTTGGCTATTATAACAATTTCAACATTTCTTATGTATTTGTATCTTAATAACACATCAGTTATTTTGCTTGCAATATTATTTGGAGGAGGTAGAAGTCTTTGGCTACTTTCAAGGAGATACGTTATTTCATATTACCTTGATTATTCAATGAGGGGAAGAGCTTCTTCTTTCATAGGTGCTTCAGAAAGAATTGGAACGTTTATTGGTCCTGCGATTGTTGCAGCTTTGATTGAAGTAGCAAGTTATAGAGAAGTTTTCTTATTTTCCTTTCTCATTTCTTTAACTGCTCTTGTAAGCATAATTCCTTTTAAGAGATTTGAACTTACTAAAATAAGCGTAGAAGAATTAACACCTTTCAAAAAACTACATCTTAGCAAAGGATACTTAATATCTTTGTCAGCTATTGAATTTTTCGTTCAAGGTATAAGGTCAAGCAGGCTAATTTTGATTCCTCTTGTTGGAAAGGTCTTGCTTAATTTGCCTGATAGCATGGTAGGAATTGCTTTAAGTATATCAGGAGCTCTAGATGTTATTGGTTCATATCCTGCTGGAATCATAATAGATAGGAAGGGAAGAAGTGTAAGTGGACTCGTAAGCTTTGGAATATTAGCAATTGGATTCATTTTATTAGCTTTACCATACAATTACCTGTATTTTTATATTGCAGCTATTATAATTGGTCTTGGGAATGGCTTCAGCGCAGGTTTATTAATTACTGTTGGAAGTGATATTGGATTCAGTTTGGGAAGGAAAGAAGGAGCAACATTTTTGGCTGCTTGGCAATTCACAGGAGATATAGGATCAGCATCGTTTCCTGTATTCATAGGAGGAATGGCTGAAGTGGTTCCTTTACCTTTACTAACAGCTTTGATTGGAGTGACATCAGCGTTATTGGCATTGTCAATTAACAAAGCTTTCAAGAGAATTGATTCGGTTATTTTTGGAGGCTGAACTACCTAAGTTAATAGTGCTAAATTTTAAAACCCTAAAGGAAGTGTTATAAAGTTCTTATACTATACCGCTAATTTTGAGCAATTTATCTTATAAATCGGATAATCAGAATTAACTTTAATCCAGATTTTAAATCATAGATAATAAATGAATAGATAAGAGTAACATATTGGAGTAGAGTAGAAGACAAAACAATGTTTTATTAGGTTTTGAAAAGTTCGCTTCATAAATTAAGTAAAATTTTAATTTTTTATATATATTAAATTTTATATAAAAATTATGAATAAAAATGTTATTGTAATAGGTGCAGGAGTATGGGGATTAAGTACTGCTTTTCACCTAGCAAAGGAGGGAATTAAAGATATTCTTGTTCTTGAAAAAAATTATATAGCATCGCTACAAAGCGGTCATACATCTGGAATTGTGAGACAGCTTTATTCCAATATAACAACAGCAAAGATGGCTAGGTTAAGTTTAGAATATTTTAAGAATTTTAAGAACAATGTAGGTGAAAGTTTATATTTTAACGAAGTCGGATTGCTTGCAATCAGCTTTGAAAAAGATCAATTATTAGATACTGTAAAAAAATTAGAAAGTTTGGGAATAAAATATGAGATGTTTGATAGCAATTCCATAAAGAAATTGGATAGAAATTTAAAAATAAGGGATGATGAAATTGCAGTCTTTGAACCTGAGGCTGGATATTTGGATCCTATTGAAGTTACATGGGCCTTTGCCAAATCAGCTAGAAATAAAAATGTCCAAATCAATGAAGGAGAGAAAGTTCTATCAATATCAAAAAAAGAAGGAAAGTGGATTGTTAGAACCACTAGTAAAGAATATGTTGCAAATAAACTTATAGTTACAGCGGGAACCGAAACTCCTAAGTTGATAAAGGATTTTGTGGATCTTCCTGTTTACATTATTCCTTATCCTTTATGCTATTTTAAGCGTCCGAGAGAATTTGATTCCTTGAAGTACATCTTTGCCGACTTTTCATTGAATTTTTATGTGAAGCCTGAAGATATGAATCAATTTGTAATGGGCGCCCTTCACTCTCAAATGAGCTATGCAGGTACAGAAGGATTTGTACCGGATGAATTTTTCCATTGGTCTAAGGTTGATACAGAAATATATCGAAGACCCGATTATGAAACATTGAAAGCATATATTGAAGGGCTTCAATCAAGATTTGAAAATCTTAAGGAGATAAAAATTGTAAGGGATTTGATGCCTTATGTTGATATCACACCTGACTGGGAACCTATAATAGATGAAATAGATGAGGGATTATTTGTTGCATGCGGGTCAAGCGGACATGGTTTCAAACTAGCTCCTATTATAGGTAAAGTTATTTCAGAGCTAATAATATATGGAGAAGCAAAAACTATGAATATTGAACCATATTTATTAAAGAGATTTAAACATAAATAAATGGCAAAAATAAATATTGAAGGAAACTATTTGGTTGATTCAAAAAAAGAAAGGGTTGATAGCTTTTTAGAAAACATGATTGCTTTATCTAAATGTATAAAAGGTCTCGAAGAGATTAAGGTTCTAAATGAAAATTTTTTATCAGGAAAAATAAAAGTAAGCGAGGGGTTACTGAGAGGAATATTTAATTTGGAGGCCAACTTAAAGCAAAACCTTAACAATATAATAATTCAGTTAAAGATGTCAGGAACATTGGGAAAAGCACAAGCTCTTATAAACATAGAAACGAAGGAGATAAGCGAAAATAAGACAATGATAGAGTATAAAGCTGAAGTTGATGTAGGAGGCTTAGGAGCAATTTTATCAAAAAAGCAAATCTATGAGATTTCAGATAAAATATTAAAGGACATTTTTGATTGTTTTAATACTTATTACCAATAAACCAAATATTGCTATATAGATTAATATGAGATTACATAATGATATCTGGTAAATTTGTTTAATTATTAAATAATTTATTGCTTATATTTATTAGTATATTTACGATACATTGAATACACAATTCCAATAAATCCACCTTTGAAAAACCTTAATAATATGATGAGTAATATAGCTAAAATAAATAATTGATATTCAGCACCATAGAACCCTATTACTTGATAAATTGGCCATATTATTATTACACCCAGCACAGGACCTGCGAAAGTTCCTAAACCACCTAGGATTGTTCCCGAAATAACTGTTAACATTATAGTAAAGAAGTCAGCTATTGAAGGACTAACGTAGCCAAATAAATGAACGTAAAATGCTCCTGCAAGCCCAACAAAAAAACTTGTTATTACAAATAAAAAAAGTTTTAACCTGAAAACATTAACGCCACAAGCAGAAGCTGCAATTTCATCATCCCCCATTGCTTTAAGATATAATCCATATTTGGAATGAATTATCTTGTACATTACTAAAAGACATAGTAGCACAAGTAGTACTTCTATGTAGTAATAATAATAAGGATTCTCGAAGGGTGATACGGGTAATAAAAAGGCTGTAAACATACCTTTCAAGCCTCCTGTTATATTATATTGTGTAATTACAAATAATTGAACAGATCCTGAAAAGCCCCATGTAGCTAGAGCCAAATATATTCCCTTTAGTCTCAAACATATATAGCCAAGTATTAATCCTGCAATACCTGCTATTAATGAACCTATAATTAATCCTATAAGTGGAGGTAGATTATTATTTGACACAAGCAAAGCTGAACTATACGCTCCTATACCAAGAAGCCCTGTATGAGCAAAGCTTAATAATCTGGCATATCCTAACAGTAGATTCCATGTTAACGCTAATATTATATAAAATAAAGTCAACATGATTAGCCAAATAATAAATATTCTTTGTAATAAAATGATCAGAAACGGTAATATGAACAAAATTATTGAGAAAATTAAAATGAACCATCCATCAAAATTATTGCGAAGTTTTTTCATGAGGTACATATTTTCTAGCTATCTACCTAAGTATTTTTGTTTAACAATAACATTTTCAAACAATTCATCGCTGTAACCTTCTAACACAATCCTTCCGTTTTCAATAAGGTAAGCTCTATCGCTTATACTTAGAACTTTATATATATATTGCTCAGCAATAAGTATGGTTACTTCATTTCTTAGTTTATTTATAACTTCAAATATAGTATCAACTAATTTAGGTGCCAACCCTAATGAAGGCTCATCTAATAATAATAGTTCAGGTGCACTCATTAATGCTCTAGCAATATTAAGCATTTGAGCTTCTCCTCCACTTAACGTCTTAGCTTTTTGATTTTTTCGTTCTCTTAATCTAGGAAAAAGTGTAAACACCCACTCAAGCAAATCTTTTCTTTTATCCCAAGCCCTTGGAATTTGAGCTCCTAGAAGTAAATGTTCAAGTACAGTCATATGGGGAAAAATTACTTTTGATTCAGGGACCATTGCTATTCCCAATCTAACTATCGAAGGAGGAGGCAATTTTTCAATTTGAATATCTTTAAATACAATAGAGCCAGACTTTGGTTTTAATAAACCTATTATTGTATTTAAGATCGTAGTTTTGCCGGCTCCATTTGAACCAATTAAAGCTACTACCTCTCCTTTATTAACGTTTAGAGATATATCCCATAAGGCATGAAATTTATCATAAAAAACATTGACCTTATTTAAGTAAAGAATCATAGTTCTACTTTTTAATAATTCTTTGTCCTAAGTAAGCTGTTATTACTTCTTCCCTTTCTAACACATCTGATGGTTTACCTTCAGCTATTAAATTACCCTCATTGAGAACGAACATGCGTTCCACAACATCTATCATAGCTTTTAAAACATGTTCTACCCATACTATTGTTATTCCTTTTGCCTTTATATCCTTAAGTAATTCAATGAATTTTTCAATTTCATCAGGGGTTAATCCCGCAACTATTTCATCAATGAATACTATTTTTGGATTGGAAGCCAATGCTCTTGCTAATTCGAGAAGTCTAATTTGGAGAAAGTTAAGTCTACCTGTTTCAAAATCTTTTAAATTTAATAATCCTACCCATTCAAGGATTTGTAATGCGTAAGATTCATCCCCTCCTGCGGCTACGAGAACGTTCTCCAATACTGATAACCTTTTAAATAATCTAGGAGTTTGAAATGTTCTTGATATACCCATCCTACATATTTTATGCGGACTTAATCTCGTGATATTTTTTCCTCCGAATATTATTTCACCACTAGAAGGTTTTAGAAGACCAGTAACACAGTTTATAAGTGTGGTTTTCCCAGATCCATTAGGTCCTATTAATCCTACAATTTCATTATCATTAATTGTAAGATTTATATTATTTAAAGCAAGCAATTTTCCGAATTTTTTAGATAAACTAATACATTTCAACATTTCTTCATTCCTCTCTTCCCATCAAACCTGTAGGTTTAATAAATAATACGGTTATAAGGACTATATACATTGCTATATCAGCATAACTAGTTCCTATGAAAGTCGCTACAAAAGTATGGGTGAGTCCTATTATTATTGAAGCGATAAACGCGCCAACAATTGAACCTAAACCTCCTAAAGTCATAGCTACGAAGCTTATAATAAGAGGCCAGAAACCCGCATTAGGATAAACTGAATATATAGGTGTTAACAGACCTCCTGCTAATGCGGCTAACCCTCCTCCTATTGCATATGACATGTTACTTATTTTACTAACCTCTACACCAGTTACAAGAGCTCCAGGTTTATTTTGAGCCGCTGCTCTCCATGCTCTTCCAGGCTTTGTTTTCTTAATGAAATAGTATAAGCCAAATAATGAAATGGCTGATACAAATAAAGTTAATATTCGATCTAAACTTAAAACGAATATATCAGTTTTTATTATACCTGTAATTAAGGGAGGTACAGAAACGATTGAAGCGCCGAAGAATATTTTTGCAAAATTCTGTAAAAATATGGCTAAGGCAAACGTGGTTAACATAGCATATTCTCCTGCATATTCAGGATTTTTTTCATAAATGCCACTCAATAAAAATCTTGCAACACAGTATCCTAAAAGCATTCCAGTTAGTATTGCGAAAGGTATGGCTAATAAGGTTGGCAGGTTAAGAAGTATATAAACATAAAAAACGGTATAACCTCCAAGCATATAGAATTCGCCATGTGCAAAGTTGGCCATTTTCATGATACCATAGATAAGGGTGACCCCTATACTCATTAAAGCGTAAGTTAAGCCTAGCATTAAGCCCACAATGAGCAATTCGCCTATCAAATTAACGGAAATCATAATTATTATTTAAATAAAAAAATAAAAAATTAAATTTAAAAAATTCATCGAGGAGGATAAATTTGGTTCTGTGTTGTTGTACCTACAGAATCTAATCTAAAGAAGTATGTCGTAAATCCTGTCCATTGATGCCAAAGTACAGAACCAGGTGTGGGATCATTTTCAAATTTTATTGTACCTGTTGTACCTTCAATTTCTATCTTTTCTATATATTTGGCTAAAGTATTAATATCGGTAGATTTTGTATCTTCTATAGCCTTTACTAAAATACGGAGACAATCCCAGTACCATGCTATCCAAACTGGAGGCGTTCCTCCTTCTTTTTCCTTCCATAACTTAACAAACTCATCACCTACCTGTGTCCATTTCATGTATGGGCTAGCAAAATCTTGAACAATTAATCCAACTCCAGCTTCACCTACAGTTTTCCAGAATGAATCAGGGTCTACAAATGGAAAGGCATAAGAGGAAACTACAGGAATACCTGGAGTAATACCTAATTCACGAAGTTGTTTAACTATTGTAAGAACATAAGGCAGATTCACTTCCAATAATATTACATCAGGAGGCGG
>OGCB01000390.1_pt1 | contig 11998 bp, 7 predicted proteins | sample 1570031 | NCBI WGS metagenome assembly OGCB01 (sample SAMN05518655, study PRJEB24509) | hot springs metagenome | isolation source: Octopus Spring Streamers, Yellowstone National Park, Wyoming, USA | place: USA:Octopus Spring Streamers, Yellowstone National Park, Wyoming, USA | collected 2011-10-11 | reverse complement strand
ACCGCCACGACGGACGGTCCTGCGGGCAAATCGTAATGGAAGGAGAGCCATAGCCCGAAGAGGGCGGAGAGCAATGCCACTGTGCCCGCAATCGCAAAGGCGTGGGCGAACCGTCGCGCCCAAAGCAATCCCGCAACGGGCGGCAAAACGAGGAAAGCGAAGACGACCAACGCCCCAATCGCCCGAATGCACGCCCCGACCAAAACGCCCAAACTCAAGTAAAACAGCAAATTGGTCAGCCGCTCCCGCACCCCGACGGCATGGGCGAAAGTCGGGTCAACGGTGACGGCGACGAAGGCGTGATAGCCAAACAGATGTAACGCAATGACCAGCAAGCAAGCCGCCGCCAACAACTCCATGTCGCCATGCCCAACCGCCAGCAAGTCGCCGAACAGCAAACTGACCATGTGGGCTTCGCCGACGGGGCTTTTGGCGACGAACAACAGCGCCAGCGCCGAGGCGAGGGCGTAAGCGGCGCCCAGCAAACTTTCCCGTGAGACCGTTCGTTCCTGTGGGGGTAAAAGGGCGAAACCGATGACGCCCAACAACACGGCAGCGCTGCCCATCAGCAATGGCGATTGTTCAGTCAACAACGCCAGTCCCACGCCCGCTGCCCCCAATTGCGCCAACGCCGCCCCGACAAAGACGATGCGCCGCAAGACGACATAGACGCCGACATAAGCGAGGGCAACGCCTGAAATGGCTGCTGCCGCCAACGCATGGCGCAAAAAATCGTGCCGAAGCATTTCCAACATCAGCGCGTCGCCTCCGACGAAGGGGCAACCATCACGACACGATAGCCGTTCAACTCCCGCACGGCGATGGGTGTCTGGTAAGTGGCACTCAACCGTCGCTCCGTCAACATCTCGGCGACAGAACCCGCAACCACTTGCCCATCCCGAAAGAGGGCTAAGTGCGTGGCAGCGTTAGCGGCGAGGCTGAGCAAGTGCGTGACCAAAACGATGGTGACGCCCCGCTCTTGATGGATGCGCCGCAGCAACTCCATGATGGCGTGCTCCGTCGGCAAGTCCAACCCGTTGGTCGGTTCGTCCAGCAAAAGCAAGTCAGGTTCGGTCGCCAACGCCCGCGCCAAAAGCACCCGCTGCTTTTGACCGCCCGAAAGTTGGCGGTAACGCATGGGCGCAAGGTCGGCGATGCCCACTTGCTCCATCGCCGCCAACGCTTTCACTCGGTCATCGGCGTTAAAGCGATGCCCGAACCCGCCTTTATGGATGCGCCCCATCAGCACGATGTCCAGCGCTGTCAAGGGGAGCAAATCGTCCAGCGTTTCTCTTTGGGGCACATAGCCGATGCGGGCGCGCCGATGCCAAAGGATTTGCCCCTTCATCGGACGAAGCAAGCCCAACAACGCCCGCACCAAAGTCGTCTTGCCCGACCCGTTCGGTCCGACGAACCCCCAAAATTCGCCTGCCCTAATCTGCATCGTCACATCTCTCAGCACTGTCTTGCGCCCGTATCCGAGCATCACATTTTCAACGCTGACCAAAAGTTCGCTCATCAGTGACTACCCCCAATCGTCTCACGGGTCACGCAACAAGTTTGCGAAAACGGCAACACTCAAATTTGCTGACCTCAAAATGCTTTTGAGAGTTTTGGGTTTGATGACCTTGCCTGCGTGAACAGGGACAACAACTCGCTTGCCTGTTTGCTTGTGCCGAAGAGTTAAGTGACTGCCGCGTTGGTGGTCATCAACATATCCCGCTTTGTGTAACGCCCGAACGATTTCGTTACCCGTGACTCGCGGTAACTTCAACTGGGCGTTCCACCTCCACGACAACTTTTGCGATGAAAACTTCGCTCAACCTCGCCGTCGCAACCTTAACGGAAGGGACATCAGGTGGGATGGGTTCGCCGTGTTGAAGGAGGGATTCAAGATAGCAAGCAATTGCTTCTTGAGCATTGGCGATGGCTTCCGTCAGCGTGTCTCCTTCCGTTATGCATCCTTTCAATGCTGGCACAGTGACTGTGTAGCCACCTTCCTCGTTGCGCTCCAACACAATCGTGTATTGATGGCGCATCGGACATCGCTCCTTTCCGTAAGATACAGCGAAAATTTTGCGATGCCTTCGTCCATTTCAGCAAAGCGGTTCACTTTTCGCTTTGCACGGCGCTGACCAACTTGGACAAAATGCGCCGAAGGAGTTTCGGGTAAGTTTCCGTGCCCGGTTCGCCGCCGACGCTGGGGCAAACTTCCACGACTTTCGCCCCCGTCCGTTGCGCCACCATGTTGGGCGAGCGGTTTTCGTAAAACGGCTCTTTGAGGATGACCTTCACCCGTTCCCGCCGCATCAGCAAAATCAAATCCGCCAAGTGGGACGCCGACGGCGGGATGCCCGGCTTGGGCTCAAGGTAGCCGACAATTCTAAAGCCGTAGCGGTTTGCCAAGTAACTCCAAGTCGTGTGGTAAGCGACGAACTTCTCGCCGCGCAAGGGCGCTGCCATGCGCTCCGTCTCTTCCTGCAAGTCGTTCAGCATCCGCTCCGTTTGACGCAGGTTGCGGTCGTAATCGTCGGCGTTGGCGGGGTCAACCCGCTTGAGCCCTTCGGCAATGTTGCGGACGATGATGCGCATGTTGGCAGGGTCAAGCCAATAGTGGGGATTGCCGAAGATGTGGACTTCCCCTTGCTCGCGGGTGACGCGCCCTTGCGGGATTTCCAGCAAGGGGATGCCCCGCGAGGCGTCCACATCGCCCGTCCCGCCCCGACGGACTTTCGGGTTGCGGGCTTCGTCCACCATCGGTGGAAGCCACGCCTCTTCATAGTCCAAGCCGATGCGCACCAACAAGTCGGCTCGGTTCAATTGCACGATGAAAGACGGACGGGGTTGGACGGTGTGGGGATTTTGGAGCGGATGCATCAAGGCGACGACTTCCACACGCTCGCCCCCGACTTGCTCGGTTGCCCACTTCAAATCCGTCGTCGTCGCCACGACCCGAACCTTGCGCGCTGCCGTCGGCGCCAGCGTGATGGACAAGGCAATCGTCAAAAGGACAGCGATAAACCATCGTCCCATCGGACATGCCCCCTTTCTTTGCGAGTGCGCCCAAAATGTAGCGGCGTTTGTTACGAGCGCTGTAGTAAGTGGCGGGTTAGCGTGAAGGGTGCGAAAGAATGCGGGTGGGCAAAATAAGCGCCTGTTGGGAGGTGATGACGATGCGGGGATGGCTTTGGGCGCTCGGTGCGTTTTTCGTGGCGCAAGGTTGGTCATCGCTCATAGCCACAAAAGCGATGGCGCAAGTGCAAGCGCCATCAAAAGTGCCCCGTTGGGGTTTGTGGGAGGCGACGATGAAAAGTCGCCACACTTACCGCAACCCGTTCACCGAGGTGAGCGTGACGGCGACTTTCCGTTCGCCATCGGGGCGGCAAATTGTCGTGGACGGTTTCTACGATGGCGGCAATGAGTGGCGGGTTCGGTTCATGCCCGACGAAATCGGCAGGTGGCGATGGTTCGTCCGCACGGAGCCGCCCGACGAAGGGATGGCGGTTAGCGGCGCTTTTGAGTGCGTCCCGTCCAAGTTGCCAGGACCGCTGCGGGTTCACCCGCAAAATCCCCTTTGGTTCGCCTTCGCCGATGGCACGCCCGTTTACCTGCTGGCGTTCCACCTTTGGAACTTGGATGCGTTGGACGAAGGGACGCTCGCAAAAACGCTGGACTTTTTGAAAGCGCAAGGTTTCAACGCCATCGTCGGTCCGCACTTGACACCTGACCGAATGGCGTGGGAACGCACTGAAGACGGTCAACCCGACTTTGAGAGGTTCAACTTGACCGTTTGGCGAGGGTTGGATCGTGCCTTGCGGTTGGCTGCCGAGAAAGGTTTCGTCGTCATCCCCTTCAGCATCGTCGGCGGCACGAACGGTTTGCCCAAAGTCCCCGACGGTGATGGGGACGAGGGGCGAGGGACGGGGGACGGGAAAATGGATTTGTTGCTGCGTTACTGGGTCGCCCGATGGCAAGGTTTTTGGAACGCCACCTTTCAACCGACGAGTGAGTGGGAAGAGGGCTATCGTGAGGCGGAAATTTTGCGCCTCGGTCAACGGTTGCATCAACTGACGCACGGGCGCTTTTTGATCAGCGTCCACAGTTTGCGCGCCAGCACCGAAGCAGTCCAACTGGCGGCGTGGTTCGGTTACCACACCGTTCAGGACAAACTCACCGACCGAAACTTCGGCAAGTATGTCTGGCTGGCGTCGCTGCATCAGCGAGTGCCCAAGCCCATCTTAGCCCACGAGTGCCTTTGGGAAGGCAACTTTTACCAGCGGGAGGCGGGTTTGGATGTGGACAACTTGCGCAAGGCGGCGTGGGTGATTGCGCTGAGCGGCGGTCAAATCAACTACGCCGATGAAGTCGTGCCGCCCCGCCGTTGGCAGCGGCGCGAAGATGTCGGTGTCACCTTCAGCGAGTTGGGGATGGCGATGAAACCGCAAGGGCAACTTTACGACGCCCTGAGGCATTTGGCGGACTTCATCCGTTCGCTGCCTTTTTGGCGGATGCGCCCGCATCCCGAATTGTCCAGCACGGGCGTTTGCTTGGCGGAACTTGGTGTCACTTACGCCATCTTCGTGCCCGATGGCAAGCCCGTCACCGTGACCTTGCCGTCGGGGCGCTTCCTTGCCCGATGGTTCAACCCACGAACGGGCGCATGGCAGGGACAAACGCAAGGCGTGTCGGGCGGGACGGTCTCCTTGACACCGCCCGATGAGGGCGATTGGGTGTTGCTATTGCGAAGGGCGAACCGTTGAGGCTGGCAGTTAAGCGCAAAGTCACTGAGGCGTCAACAGGGCAATCAGCGCTTCTTTGCTGCCCGTCGTGGGCGCAATCAGGACGATGGGTTGCTTGCCGATGGGCACTTTCCCTTCCTGCTTGACCGACTGGTCGCCCAGTTTGCCTTCCAGCGTCAGCAGCCAACGGTCGCCATCCTGCTTGGCTTTCAGGGTCGCTTCCGCTGCGTCCGCCTTGAGCGACAAGGCATCTTGCGCAGCGGGTCGCCAATTGGCTTCGCCCAACGGATGCCCACAAGGGTAACCGATGGTGCGCAACAGCGTGCTTTTGTCGGACGGAAGTGTCTCTTGACGGGCGCAAGTCGCTGAATGGGCGCGGAAGAGTTCCACGCGGAAGGAGACTTCCGAGGAAGTGCCGCTGGGTTTGGCGGTCGGTTGGTCTAAGGTGGCGATGAGGTCACGCAGGCGGGATTGTTGGACGCCGCTGACAGCGAGGCTGGGCGCGCTGGCAATCAGCAAATTGCCAATGCCGACGAACTGACCATCAGGCAAGATGCGGCTGGCGTTGAGGGTTTGGGCGATTTCGTCGGCAGAACGGTGGCGTAACTGGAAGACTTGCACGCCCGGTTGCAAAAGGGGGTTTTGCCAAATTTGGGGCGTCCCGAAGGCGCTGGCGGGGTCTAACACGATGGTCGTCCCCGCTCGCCCGAACGCCGTCGCTCGGTCGGAGGAAGGGGCAGTGCGGTCAAGGAAAAGTCCTGGTCCGACCAGCGTCGTGCCCGCTCGCCCAAACCCCGTCGCTCGGTCGGAAAAGGGGGCGGTGCGGTCAATGAACATGGCGGAAGGGAAACCGAAGGGTCCGACGATGACGAAACTCGTCTGCAACGGTTGACACCAAAGCAGCGAGAAGTTGCCCGTCGTGAACTGGGCGCAGATGAAGGAGGGCGTGACGAAGACAGGTGTCGTCACAAAGGGCTGGGTGACGATGACAGGGCGAGAGGCGATGAACGGGGTCGTGGTGACGACGACGGGGACGCCACCTAACCCAAAGAGGGTCGTGGACGAGGTGACGACGACGGGACGACTGCTGCCACCGACGATGACAACGCAGCGGCTTCGGTCGTGGTCGGCGAGGGCAAGGGACGCACTCACGACAAGGCACGCTATCGCGAAGGCAAATTGCCGTCGCATTCGGCGACACCTCCCGATGGGCGGATGGGTTTGTCCTTGCCAACCGCTTTAGCCGTCACCATTTTGGCATCGGTTTCGTCAACCTTCCAGGGCTGTGCCCGTGTCGCCGCCAGTGGCAGCAGGGGGCTCTTGGGCTTGAATGGTAACCGTCGGGTTGCCGATGATTGCCGCCCGCCAAGTGACAATCATGCCAGGTCCGAAGTTGGCATTGCCTTGCAATTGGAGAAGCGATCGGGGCAAGTAGACCGTGCCTTGGATGTTCTGGACGGCGCTGCCTAAAAGCCGGAGGGGATTGGAGTTGGTGCGGGCGTAAAAGATGGCGATGCCCGCGTAAGTCCCGCTCGTCGGCGCCGTCAAACTCATCTGCCCGTTGCTCCCCACTTCTATCCGACCGCCTTCCACATACAACATCACGCCATTGCCCACCAACCGCGCATTGCCCCAAACCCGCAAACCGTTCCGAAAGATGTAGGTGCCAGGTTGCATCGTCACGAAGGCGTTGCCTATCAAACTGACCAAGCCCGTGTAGATGCCCGGCTGAAGGGTGGCGACGCCTGAGATGGTCTGCCCTGGAAAGACGGGCAAGCCTGCAGGGTTTGGTGCGGGCAAACTGGCTAAGGGGTCGGGCACAGGCGGTTGCCCCGTTTGCGGGGTCGGGGTGATGACGGGGCTGCCCAGCGTTTGGTAGTTGCCCGTGACGAGGATTTCGCTGGCGGTCAGAGTCGTGTTGCCCTGCGCGAAAATGGCATCAGCGGCGTTGGAGTTGACGATGATGCTACCGTTGAGGACAGTGAGACGGGCGTTGCCTTGCATGAAGAGGGCTCGGTTTCCGCTGCCATCCAAGACAACCAACCCACGCGGGAAGAGCGTCCCACCCCTTCGGGCAACGGCTTCGGCGCAGACGCGGCGGGACGACATGCCCAACAGCCGCGCAAAGAACAGGCTCACATTCCGACAGGCGCGGACATGGAGGCGGTTGGGCGAAGGAGGGCTACCATACGGGGTCGTGAGTTGCACTTCATCGGTGCCGATGCGGTAGCAAACGGTTGCTGACGAAATCGGGTCGGTGCAGGAAATTGGCTGAGGCGTCGGCGGGGAGGCGAGGTTGAAGTTGTTGGCGTAGTTACGGGCGTAATTTTCGGTGGCTTTCTGGCGGGCATTGCTGGCGTTGGGCAACTCTTGGGCGCCCGCCAAAGCGGCGGCGTCCACGAAGTTTTGGAGTTGGTGCTTGGTGAAGGTGATCAAGCCCCAATCAACGGCGAAGGCAGCGGCGCCCAGCAAGACGAACAAACTCAGGGCGATGAAAACCACCGTTTGACCACGACGACGAATAAACTGACGCATCGGGCATCCCTCCATCAACTGGCATCTTGCCGAACTGCCTGACGCCGTTGCGTGACGCCCGTCACAGGCGAGGTCACCAGCGTTGGCTGAGGCTCAAACTCGCCAGCCAACGGTCGTTGGCGAAATTGGGGCGCAACAGCGTTGGGTTGTCCAGCCAGCGAAGGCTGAAGGTGATGAAGCGGGCATCGCTCAGGCGATAGGTGTGGCTGATGCCCAGCAAAGTCGTCGCCGCTGAACGATTGCCAACTTCATCCCGCAGTCGCGCCCATTCCAACTGCCATTGTGCCGTCTTTGTCGGGGCGATTTCCAATGCCAACCGCCAATCGTGGGTGATGGGCAGGTTGGGCACGCCGATTTGCTCCTGCCAATCGCCCACCAAGCGCAATTGCGGCGAAAGGCGCAAGGTCAGGGATGCCCGATGAGTTTTGTAGGGCGCTATTTGTTGGCGCACCAAAGCCAGTTGCGGCGCCAACGCCAACCCACCCGTCCAACGCATCCAATCCGACTGGTAGGCTTGCTGATTGACCCAATCGGGCGGCATGTTGGTCTGGTTGGCGACGACGAGTTGCGAACCGTTGCCCAACGGCAAATTCAAGGCGAACTCGCGCATCGGCAGTTCGCCCGCTTGATCTTGCAAAGTCGCCCCGCCCCAAACCAATTTGCCCTTGCCCAGCGGAAGGACGAGTCGCCAGACGGGAATTTCTTGCTCGCTGCCGTCCCATCGCTCCAGTTTCCAGTAGCCCAACCGCAGCGCCAACGGGCGCGACTTGGTGGCGGGCAATTCAAAGTAAAACCGCTGCTCGCTGGCTTCCTTTTCGCCACCGACAGCGCCACTCACTTGCGCCCCCAAATGCCACGCGTTGGGTTTGCTGGCGACGACCCAAAGGGTTCGGTAAGTGTCGGCTTGCGGGTTGACCAGCGTTGATGGTGGCGTGCCCGCTTGCGGGACGGGTTGGGAGGCAACTTGGGCGGTTTGCTGCAATTGTTTCGCCGTCTGCGCTTGCTCGGCAGCGTCCAACAAACTCAACCGCCAATAGCCGATGTGCCAAGCGATTTTGCCCTTGCCGTCGCTGGGCAGTTCCAAAACGATTTTCTCTTCGCCACTGTCGCGGTCATCATCCCGCTGTGTGCGACCCCATTGCGTCGTCAAGCGATAGCGATTTGCCAATTGCCATTGCCATGCCAACCGCCAACCTTGCAAGTCGGGCGCTTTCGGTTGGGTGACGGTCAAGCGGGTCAGTCGCCATGTGTGGCTGCCCTTGCGTTCGTCGCCGACTTTCACGGCGACTTCCATTTGTTGGCTTTCGGCGTTGGGTTGTTCGGTGCGGGTGAGTTGGGTCGTGACGGAAAGGTCGGGTTGGGGCGCAAAGGTGAGGGTGTGCTGGCGGGTTTCGGTGCTGCCATCGCCGTTGGGCACTTTCGTCAGTTGAGAGACGAACCGCCATTCGTCGGACAAGCGAAGCGCCACGCGGGCGTTGAGGGTTTCCCGCTGTCGCTGCCCCGTCTCATCGCGGACGGCGCGTTCCACGAAGAGATGCAACGGCGCTTTTTCGGGCGTCTGGATGACCGTGCGGGCAAAACGCGAGTCGTGCTCCGTTGCGCCTTGTCGGGTCTCGCTCAGGTGGCGTTGGAAGACGAGTTGCATCCCGCCCAACAGGGGCAACGATTGGGCAGACTCCCAACGCAGGTGGCGCTCGGTGACAGGGGGTGAGTTGGCGTCTTTGGGCATCAATGTCCAACCGCCGAAGGCGATGGTCATGGGCGTCCCTTTCCCTGTCGGGTTAAGCGTCAAGACGGTTTCGTGGCTGGTGCGTTCACGGAAGGGTTGGGGCGCATCGGGCAAGGCGTCGGCATTGCTGCGGGTGTGCGTCAGCGCCATCGTCGGGGAGAGGCGGACGGTGAAGCGGTCTTGCGTCCCTCGCCAACCGATGCGACTTGCCAACTCGCTCAAACCCAACGCCTTCAGTTGTTCGGCGGTCAAAGTGGGCGTCGCTTTGTCCTGCGTCCGCTCCCAAGCGAATTTTCCGTCGGCGAGGCTGAGGGCGTAAGTCGTGTGTTGCAATTGCGTGCCGTCCCGTTCGTGGCGGCTTCGGCTGAAAAGCAGGCGGTCTTTGGGGCTGAGTTGCCAACTCAGCCGTTGCCATTGCGACGACCAACCCAAACGCGGTTGGACTTGCTCCCAACCGATGGCTTTCAAAAACTCTCCGCTCACTTTGCCCGTCAATCGCTCCCGTTGTTCGTCCCATTGCAAGCGACCGCTGAGCAAACTCAATTGCGTGCCCGCCCGTTCCAAAATCGTTTGCTCGCTCTCGTAGCGATAGCGGGTGAGGGAGAGGGCATCTTTGGTGCTCCATTGCCAACGCAGTTCTCGGTCGCGGTAAGCCCAACCGATTTTGGGCAAATCTTTTTCCAAGCCGACGGCTTTCAGGAAGTTGGGGTCAACGCGGGCGGTGTCTTCCGACCGTTCGCGGAAAGTCAAGCGCCCGCCAAGCAGGCTCAAAGAGGTGGCGTTGCGGGTGATGTCCACCGTGCCGTCGCTGAGGCGAAACTCTTCCCGCCGAAACTCGTCCTTGCCGCTGAATTTCAGCGTTAGCACCTCGCGGGCGGATTGCCAACCGATGCGGGGGATGAAAGCGGTCAAGCCGAGAGTTTTGAGGGCTTCAGGGTTCGTCCCTTTCGCCACTTCCTCCCGCTGTCGCTGCCAGACAAGCCGACCGTTGCCCAAATCCACGCCGATGGCAGATTGCGCCAAAGCGCCTCCCGTGCCCCGCAATTCCATGCGGTTGGCATTGAGGCGAACGCCTTTGTTTTCGTAGCCAATTTGGGCATTTTCCTGCCGCAGGTTGCGCCACAACCGCCAATCGCCCAGCGTCACGGGCGACTGCCCTTTGCCATCCGACAGGGCGCGGGTCACATTTTGCCCTTGTGCGGTGCTGGCGGGGGCAGGCAACTTGTCGGTGTCTTCCGCCCGCACCTTCTCCCAACGCAAAATCCAGTGGCTATTGCCCAAACGCATCGCCCGCGTCTCAATGACGCCACCTTTTTGCCCTGTCGTCGTGTTGGCAAAAGCGCGCACACTGGTCGCCTTGTCAGGTTTCCATTCCGCTTCGCCCTGCCGAATGGTGACACCTGCGACAGCATTTAGCGGCACTTGCAACCCTGTTTCGGCAGCAAGTTTCTGGGCGAAGTCAGGGTTGGCGGGACGGAAATTTTGGTCACCTTCGGCATAGTGCAAAGTCGCCCGCAGTTTGCCATCGCCACTTTCGTAACCGACGCTTTGATGGCGGAACGCCCCTTGCCACAGCGTCAGCGCGCCACCATCACGGTCGCGGAAGGCAGAAGGGGCGCGGAAACGGTTGAGGGGCGATGCGTGCATTAGCGATGTCAAGGACGGGACGGTTTCGCTGGGGTCGTCGGGGAAAGCGGACGGCACGAGGACACCGCTTTGCAGGAAAGTGGCGCGCCATCGGAACTCACCCAACGAAAGTTGAGTGCTGCTGCCCAACAGCAGTTGCCCAACTTTTAGGTGCGGGTCTTGCTGGGAAGGGCGAGGGGGCGGGGCGTAATCACGAAACAGGTTCAACGAAAGGTTGCGGGAAAAGGGCAACGAAACGGAAACGCTTTGGGGGGTGATGTTGGACGGCGCTTTCGCCGACAGGTCTTGGGGTGATTGCGCCGACCCCAAAGACATGGTGACCGCCAACGCCACTGCGACGATGGCGAAAATCACCGTCCTTGTGGTCATGGCGTTCACCCCTTTCTGCATCATAGCCGCACCGTGTCTGCTCCCACATTCTGTCACAGCCCGCCCTTCAACGCTTCTTTGGGAGGTTCACCACGAAATGCCCAAGCGGGTGATGGGGATGATGGCGGTGCGGCTGCGGAAGCGCTCCGAAGCCATCGGGATGGACGGCTCGGACGACGGCATCGGTGCAGGCGGGATGAGGGGGCGCTTTTCGGGTTCCACCTTCAAAAACGCCACGCCCGCCTTCCGATAAAGCCGCTGGGACGGGGGCAACTGGCTCAACCGCAAAGGCGGACGGACGAACAGATTTTCCGTTTCAATCGTGATGGGCGGAAGGGCGACGAATTTGCCGCCTTCTTCCGAGGGGGCTGAAGGAAGGGAAGCGATGGAAGGCGTCGGGATGAGAGGCGCTGTCTTTGCCTCCGCTTTCGCTTCAACGGTCTGCGGCGCTTCCGAAGGCATCGCCAGTTTCGGTTCGGGTCTCTCCGTTGTCGGCGCCGTCGGGGCAATTAGTGGCTCAGGGGCAGGTTGCTCCGTAGCGGGTCGCTCGGCAAGTGACGGGCGCACTTTCAACATCGGTTCGGGCAAAGAGGAAGGGACGGGGGATGAGGGGCGAGGGGGAAGCGTCGGTCGTTCGGGCAGGCGCTCCGTCAGCATCGTCGGGCGCTGCACCACTGGGCGCATGGGACGGGACGGCTGCGGTCGTTGCGCCAATTTCGTCGCTGTCGTCGGGCGGGGTCGTTCTGCCACTTCTTTGGGCATCCCTTGAATTGGCTTGACAGACGGCAGGGATTTGGGGCTGGGAGTTAGCGATGGGGAACGGGGCGGAGAAGTCGGTGGGGTCGGTTGGCGGGCAACGGTCAAGGGTTCGCTGCCTTGTGGGAAGTTCCGCAACCCGTAACCGATCAACGCCGCCACGATGGCAGCGGCAGCAGCGAAGGGAACGATGGTGCGGCGAATGACCAATGACCAATGAGGC
>OGCB01000387.1_pt1 | contig 12030 bp, 9 predicted proteins | sample 1570031 | NCBI WGS metagenome assembly OGCB01 (sample SAMN05518655, study PRJEB24509) | hot springs metagenome | isolation source: Octopus Spring Streamers, Yellowstone National Park, Wyoming, USA | place: USA:Octopus Spring Streamers, Yellowstone National Park, Wyoming, USA | collected 2011-10-11 | reverse complement strand
TCGGAGGCTTCGTAGACGGGCGAAAAGTGAGGCGGGACGGTTTTGACGGGTTGAGGTTCACGCCGTTCGGGAGCGCCGTCTTCGCTTTCATTGCGGGGGAGCACCAACATCGGCTTGAGGGTGACGGTCGCGTAAGTCGCCGTCCCGCTAAGGACTTCCCGCACCAAATCGTCGGTGACATCGGGCGGGTTCTGAAGGACAGCAGGGTTGGTGGCATCCAAGCGCACATCGGTGATGAGGGAGAAGAAGTGGAGTTTGTCGCCGTCCACGACGACAAACTTGCCCGCTTTGATGTCTTCAATGGAGCAATCGTCCGCCAATTTCATCTCCAAGCCCTCTGTGAGGCTGCCCCGCGTGACGACGCCCAAGAGCCGACGCATTTTCCTCACCCGCCTAAATTTTGCGGCGTGTCAATGGCGTGAGAGCGCTTCAGGCAACTGCGGCTCGCGCAACCGCACGGGTTCGCCCACCGCCCGCAACCGCATGTTGAGCAACTCTACGAACAACGAGAAGCCCATCGCAAAGTAGATGTAGCCCCGCTCAATGTGTTTGCCGAACCCTTCCGCCACCAACATCACCCCGATGAGCAAGAGGAAACTGAGCGCCAACATCTTCAGCGTCGGGTGGCGGTTGATGAAGTGGCTGACGGGTGCGGCGCTGACGAGCATCACTAACATCGCAAGGACAATCGCGGTCACCATCACCCAAAGTTGCCGTGCCATCCCGACAGCCGTGATGACGGAATCAAGGGCGAACACCATGTCAATGAGGGCAATCTGGGCGACAACCCACCAGAACGAGGCAACCGCTTTCACTTTCCGCTCTTCGTGTGCCCCTTCCAACTTGTTGTGGATTTCGTAGGTGCTCTTGCCGATCAAAAACAAGCCGCCCAAAAGCAAGATGAGGCTTTTGCCCGACAAAGGCACGCCCGCGACGGTGGCGAAGGGTTTCGTCAAGCCCATCAGCCACTTCAGGGTGAAGAGCAACGCCAATCGCAGCACTAATGCCACCACCAAGCCCAGCAAACGGGCTTGGGGCTGTTGGGCGGCAGGCAACTTGGAAGCGACGATGGCGATGAAGACGAGGTTGTCAATGCCCAAGACGATTTCCATCGCCGTCAGCGCCACCAGAGCCGCCAACGCATCCGTCATCGTCCCGCCCCCCGAACGCAAAAGGTCAACCGCTTAAAACGACCAAGTTGTCACGGTGGATGATTTCCGCCTTCCCGTTTGTGCCCAGCACTTTCGGGATTTGATGGGAGGACAAGCCAGCGATGCGGCGGATTTGTTCGGCGGTGTAATTGGTCAAGCCTTTGGCGAAAGTTTGACCGCGCTCGTCCACGACCGCCACGAGGTCACCGACGGCGAAATTGCCATCGGCTGTCAAGACGCCCGCAGGCAACAAACTGCTCCCTGCCATCAGCCGCTCTTTGGCGCCTTCGTTGACGACGATGCGTCCCCGCACTTTAGGCGCAAAGGCAATCCATCGCTTGCGGGCAGGGAGGGAACGAAGGGGCAAAAAGCGCGTGCCGATGGGTTCACCTTGCAAAACCCGCCGCAACACTTCGGGCACGCGCCCATTGGCTAACACCAGCAGGATGCCGCACTGCATCGTCACTTCCGCCGCTTGCAACTTGGAGACCATCCCGCCCGTCCCCATCCGTCCCGCTTGCCCTGCGTGACGCCAAAGGGTTTCATCCAGTTGGCGCACTTCCGACAGTAACCGTCGCTGCCCCCCTTCCCGCACGAAAAACCCGTCCACATCGCTGAGCAAGAGGACGACATCGGCATCCACGACCAATGCCGTCAGCGCCGCCAGCAAGTCGTTGTCGCCGAAACGAATTTCGTCCGTCGCCACCGTGTCGTTCTCGTTGACAATCGGCACGACGCCCCAACGCAACAGTTGCTGGAAAGTGCGGCGGGCATTCAGAAAACGCTCTCGGTCTTCTACATCGGCGCGCGTTAACAACACCTGCCCGATTTGCCGACCGTGACGGGCAAAAAGTTCCCGATAGGTGTGCATCAGCAGCGATTGACCGACAGCGGCAGCGGCTTGCTTCTCCGCCAAGTTCAAGGGTGGGCGAAGGTTCAACGCCGCCATGCCCGACCGAATGGCGCCCGAAGTGACGAGGACGAGGCGGATGCCTTCGTCCATCAAGGCGCTGATTTGCCGCACCAAATCCGCCATGTAGGCGATGTCCAAAGTGTCCTTCCCGCCTGTCAGCGTGGAAGTGCCGACTTTGACGACGACCGTTTGTGCCATCCCGAATGCCTATCCCCCTTGTCAAAGGCATAAGCGACGAGAAGGGAGCAAAGGGTTACTGAGGCGGTTTGACTGGTGGCACTTTTTCGCCCGCCAGGATGCGTCGGACGGCATCGGGATGGCGCAAAGTTGCCAGCCAGTCGGCAGGCATCGGCTTTTGCCCTTCCACCCGCACTTGCCCTTGACTGGCGGAAGCGTTGTAGTAGCCTTGTGGGGTGACGATGAGCCAATCGTCTTTGCCTGCCGTCAGTTGAACGAAAATGGCAAGGGAACGCCCATCCGCATGCCACAAGCGCACCGTCCCATCGCTGCTCGCCGACGCCAATCGCATCCCGTCGGGATGGAAGGCGACGGCATTCACCCAATCGCTGTGCCCTTGAAAAGTTGCCCGCAAGTTGCCGTCGGCGTCGTAAAGGCGCACCGTGCCGTCGGCGACGGCGGCTGCCAAAAGTTTCCCGTCAGCACTCCAAGCCACATCCAAGACAGGCTCTTTCATCCCGCCGAGGGTGCGGACGCGCTGACCGTTCTCGGCGTTCCAAATCCAAATGCCCCGATCGCTCAGTCCGCCCATCGCCACCGCCAGCAAATTGCCGTTGGGTTGGAAAGCGAGGCGAAAGACCGTTTCAGGATGCTCCAGTTTGCGGATGACTTGCCAGTTGGCGACATCCCAAATCCGAACGAGGCGGTCGGCGCCGCCCGCCGCCAGCCATTTGCCATCGGCGTTGAAAGCGACGCCCAACATCCAATCGGCTTGCTCCTTGAGGGTTTTCGCCAATTTGCCTGTTGTCAAGTCCCACACATAAACGGCTTTGTCGGCGCTCGCCGCTGCCAGCCATTTGCCGTCGGGGCTGAAAGCGAGGCTGTAAACGAGGTCTTGCGGGTCGGTGAAGCGAGTGACAGCAGCACCGTTGGCGTCCAGCACCGTCACCGTCGCCGATTGTTGCGGCGCCCCGCTGGCGACGGCGATGCGGCTGCCGTCCTTGCTGACCGCCATCGTCGTGACCGCGCCACTGAGGTTGCCCCAGCGCGCTGCCAATTGACCGTCACTCAAATCCCAAACGACGATTTCGCCGTAACCGCCGACAAGCAACCGTTTGCCGTCGGGCGAAAAGGCGAGGGCGCTGAGGGCAGGCGTCGGTCCGAAGTCCACCGTCACCGTCAAAGGCATTTCGGAGACCGCAAGGTTAACGCGCAAGCGTTGCGGTTTAGGCGATGGCGTGGGCAAGGGCGTTGGCGTGGGCTTGGGCGTTGGCGAGGGTTGGGTGGTCGTGTCCGCTTTCGCCCCTTCGTCAATCCAGCGGCGCAGCAACTCCAATTCCATCGGCGTCAAAGGCGGCAACGGGTCAGGCGGCATCTTCGGCTCCTTTTTGCCTGCCACGACCAAATAGAGGCGGCTCTCGTTGCTTTTGCCCGGCACGACGACAGGACCTTCACGGTCTCCCTTCATCACCTCTTCATAACTGTCAAGGCGCAAATCGTGCTCCGCCTTCTTTTCGCCGTGACAGACGACGCAGCGCTTGAGCAACAACGGTTGGATGTCTTTGCTGTAAGAGACGGGGCGGCGCTGCTGGGCGGAAGTTAGCGCCACAGCCAGCGCGACACCGAGCAAGCCAACGATGAGCCATCCCAAACGCATAGCATTCCCCCCTGTCGCTTTTTCGGGTTCGCCATAAGTGTAACTCACTTTCCATCCGACTTCGCCCATCCCGCTAAAATTGCCGTCGTCGGACGAGTGTGTTCGGCAATTCGTGCGGATTAGGTTTTGTGCGTTGTGGCTTCCGTCGTGGCTGATAGCCACTCCAACATCCGACCTGCTGTTGGAGCGGCTATTAGCCGCGAAATCGGATCGGAAAGGAGTGGCGAAAATGGCGACGGCATCCTTTTGCGTGCTCGCCCGTGACCGACATTCCCGCGCCCGCGTCGGCGAATTGCGGTTGGCGCACGGCACCGTCCAAACACCCGTCTTCATGCCCATCGCCACACAAGGGACGGTCAAGATGATGACCTCGGAGGACTTGGAAGCGCTGGGCGCCGAGATGTTGCTGGCGAACGCTTACCACTTGCATTTGCGCCCCGGCGAGGAATTGATTGCCCGCTTGGGCGGTTTGCATCGGTTTATGAGTTGGCATCGTCCCATCCTGACCGACAGCGGCGGCTTTCAGGTCTTCAGTTTGTCCACCCTGCGGGAAGTCACTGACGACGGCGTTCGCTTCCGCTCCCACCACGACGGCACCGACCGCTTTTTGCGTCCCGAAGACAGCATCCGCATTCAAGAGGCGTTGGGTTCGGACATTGCGATGGTCTTTGACGATGTGGTCGCTTACCCGTGTCGCTACGAGGAAGCGAAGGCAGCGATGGAGCGGAGTTTGCGGTGGGCGGAACGATGCCAGAAAACTCACCAGCGCGATGACCAATTGTTGTTCGCCATCACGCACGGCAGCGTCTTTGAGGACTTGCGGCGCATCAGCACCGAGCGGTTGGTGGCGATGGATTTTGCGGGTTACGCCATCGGCGGGTTGAGCGTCGGCGAACCGAAGGAGGCGATGTTTGCCATCATCGCTTTGTCCACCGAGTTGCTCCCTGAAGACAAGCCCCGCTACTTGATGGGCGTCGGGACGCCAGCGGACATCGCCAAAGCCGTTGCGTTGGGCGTGGACATGTTTGATTGCGTCTTGCCGACCCGTTTGGGGCGGACGGGCACTGCCTTCACCCATCAAGGTCGGCTCAATTTGCGCAACGCCCGTTACGCTGACGACGACACTCCGTTGGACGCCGCTTGCGATTGTTTTGTCTGCCGCCGTTACTCCCGCGCCTATTTGCGCCACCTGTTCAAAGCGGGCGAGGCGACAGGACCGCGCCTTTTGACTTGGCACAACTTGCACTTTTACCTGCGATTGATGGAGCGATTGCGAAGGGCGATCACGGACGGGACTTTGCCGCAACTGGTCGGCGAACTGGAGCGATTGTTCCCCGACAATCACAGCGGCACTTTCAACGGGATGGGCAGCCATTGACCGAAGCGATAGTAACTGAGCCGAAGGAGCCAGAGCAGGACGAAGGACGCAAAGAGCGCCCAACCGACAAGGACGCCATAACGCCGCAACCACACTTCCCACGGCAACGGTTTGCCCGTCAGCAATTCGTAAAGCATCAACGCCCCCGCTGCCCACATCGCCCAAACGAGCAGCAAACCCATCGGGTGCCAACGGAAGGATTCGCCGAAACGACCGTGAGCGGCGGCGATGACGGAGCGGGTCAAGCCACAACCCGCGCACGGATAACCCGTCACGACTTTGAACAGGCACAAGGGCAACCGAACGGGCGACAGCGGCAACAGATACGCCGCCACCATCACCCCGCCGAAGAGCAGCAGGAACGCAAACCGCGCAGAGCGCCACGAACCCTTCCGCATCGCTGCTCCCTTCCGTGCCTTCAGCGGTGATGTCATCCGTCCCGCCACACAGTCAGGCTGTTGGCAGAGTGACTTCTTCTCCCTGCTTCGGCAAATGCACTTGCCAACCCCGTTGGCGCAAGGCGTCGGCGAGGGACGCCATCGCATCAGGTTCGCCGTGCACCAAAAAAGTTTGCTTGGGTGGCTCGCGAAACTGGCTCGTCCATCGCAGTAACGCCGTTCGGTCGGCGTGGGCGCTGAAGCCATCCAGCAAGTAGATGCGAGCCTTGACTTCGTGCCATTCGCCGAAGATGCGGACGGGCGAAACGCCGTCCACCAATTGTCGCCCCAGCGTCCCTTGCGCCTGAAAGCCGACGAAAACGACGGCGTTGCGCGGGTCGCCGATGCCGTGTTTGAGGTGATGCTTGATGCGCCCGCCCGTTGCCATCCCGCTGCCCGCGATGATGACGCAAGGTTCGCTAAGCGTGTTGAGTTGCTTGCTTTCGTCCACCGTCGTGACGAGTTGCAGCCCAGGGAAGGTGAAGGGTTCATCGCCCCGTTGCAATTTCGCCTGCGTCGCTTCATCGTAGAGGGCGCGATAGCGCTGATAGACCCGCAACACTTCCCTTGCCATCGGACTGTCCACGAAGACGGGCAAGGGCTTCAGTTGCCCACTTTCCACGAACTCATTGAGGGCATACAAAACCTCCTGCGTCCTTCCGACGGCGAAACTGGGGATGAGCACTCGCCCGCCTTTGCGGCGCGTCTCGTCCACGATGGCGCAAAGTTGCGTCAGGCACTCTGACAGCGGGGCGTGGTCGCGGTTGCCGTAAGTGCTCTCCATCATCAACCAATCAGCCCACTCAACCGTTTCGGGGTCGCGCAAGATGGGCATGTCGGGCTGACCGAGGTCGCCCGTGAAAAGCAAAGTTCGCTCGCTGCCGTTTTGGCGCACTTGCAACTCCACCATCGCCGAGCCGAGCAAATGCCCCGCTTCCCGAAAGCGGAAGCGTAAAGAAGATGTCAGCGTTACCCATTCGCCGTAAGGGGCGGGTTCAAAGTGCTCAAAGACCCGTTCGGCGTCGGCGGTCGTGAAAAGGGGCGAGACCCACGACCAATCTTCGCCTTGCTTTTTGAGCCGCTTGATTTTCCATGCGGCGTCTTCTTCCTGCAGTTTCGCTGCGTCCAGAAGGACGATTTTCGTCAAGTCGCAGGTGGCAGGGGTGGCGAAAATTTTCCCGTTAAACCCTGCCTTGACCAGAAGGGGCAACCGACCACAGTGGTCAAGGTGGGCATGGCTGAGCAAGACCGCCGTCAATGCGCGGGCATCAAAGGGGAAGGGTTCGCGATTGCGCTGATGGCGCTCTTCACCGCCCTGAAAGACGCCACAATCCATCAGCACCGTCGCCTCATCGGTTTGGACAAGATGGCACGAACCCGTCACTTCCCCCGCAGCGCCACAAAACTTTATCCGCATCGCCTTTCACGCTCCTTGTTCAGGCGCTCAAAAGCCGACCCGCAAACTGTCCAGCAAGATGACACCCTGCGGTTGGTGGTCATCGCGGATGGCTGCCAAATAGATGGCTTCCAGAGTCATCGGTTCGGTCAAGCCCGACGGCAAGGGCACTTGCACTTCCCGCCATTCGTCCCGCCAGTTGATGACGGGCACGAGGTCCATGAAGACGGGTTTGCCCGTGCCGTCCCGCAAGCGCGCCCGCAGCCAGCACTCGTTGCCGTCGCCGTAAACCCAAATCGCCAATCGCTGTGCGCCCGATGGCAGCGGTTTGTTGAGCACGAGATAAACCGCCCGCAGGCGTTTGCCTTGCGAAAAATCGTAGCGAATTTGCAACGCGCCTGTCCCGCTGCGTTTGTTGGCGGTCGTGACGGCGACTTCGGCACGAACGGTCGGCGGCATCACTTGCACTTGGATGCCTGAAAGGTTGTCTAACTCGTGCAGCGTTTGCCATTTCGTTGCGGCAGCAATCACACGCACGGGGATGCGGACGCTCACACCATTGAGGGTCGCTTCCAAAACGCCTTCACTGGGTTGAGATGCTGCCCAGAAAACGCCGTCTTGAACGCTGCCGATGTTTCCTTGCACCGTCCATCGCACTGCCCTCGCATCAAATTGCAGCGGCACTTTTTCCCCCGACGGTTCGCGCCCGAACGCCCGAATCGTCAGTCGCACAGAGCCGCCGGGAGCGACGAGCAACGCATTGGGTGTCACTTGCAATTCATCGGGTTTGGGATGGACACAAAACGAGGCGGTAGCGGAAGCAGCGTTCCCTTCTTTCGGCGCAAAAGTGACTTGCCATCGCTGCGGTCGGTCACCGTTTAGCGTCGGCAACAACAAGGCGTTGCCATCCCAACGGATTTCAGCGGGCGGTGTCGCCGTTGCCGTGACCGCTTCAGGTTTCATCGGCAGTAGGCGATAAGCAGCGTCTTCACCGAACAATGTCAACGGGATGGGCGTGCCAGCAAGGAAATGACCTTCGGGCGCTTTCACCCACAACCGCACGAGAGGTTGGGGCGGAAAGAGGTTGAGCAAAAGCAAGGCGTTGGCGATAGGGCGCTCGCGCCCGTCCGACGGTCGGTTGACCACAGCGCCCCGAACCCAAAGGGTCGTAGAACCACCGCCGTCCAAGTTGAGGGCGTCGGTGCAACCAGCGTTGCGCAAAAACTCCGCCAACTCAAAAAGCGTCATCCCTTCGCTGTAACCCGGTTGCCGCCCGTCCACGACGACGAAGAGCAACGCATCGCTTTTCAGCCCGACAGCAGTTCGGGGGTGTTTTGTCTCGGCAAACTTGGCGGAAAAGTTTTCGGCAGCGTATTCCACCGAAACTTGTCCGTTGCGCACCAAGCGCGGACCGCCTCCAATTGCCCAAACGATGTCGCGGGGATCAAAGGAAGCGTCCAGCGGTGTCAAGTTGATCAGCAGTTGCAAGTTAGCATCGGGCGTCAGCGTTTGGGCGATAGCGGCGGCATCGCCCGTCGCCACCAAAACGATGCCGTCACGGGGGATAACGGCATTGCCCGTCGTGCTGATAGCGCGCACCGTCGCCGTCAAGGGCGTGTTGGGGCGCAAGGGCAAATTGGCTTGGGCGACGATTTCCACCGTGCCTGCTGGTGTTTGGGTCGTCAGCCCAAAAGCAGGGGTGAACAAACTCCAACCGTTTTTCGGTGGCGGCTCGTTCAGCCCACTTAGCGGCATCGTCCTGCCGTCAGGCAATTGCACCAAAGCGTTCGCTTGAAAGCGGGCGATGAGAACCCTTCCGTCCCGCAAGCCAATGAGCGCTGAGCGGTTGAAAGTGGGCAAACTGACCAACTCACCGTCTTGGATGTGAATGCCCAACGGGTCACCGCTGTAGTTGGTCGCCGTCATGCTGAAGTAATCGGCGTTGATGGCTGCCGTCACATAGCCCTTTTGCGCCTGAACCCGTTGGGCAATCTGCGAAAGGGGTTGACGACCCAAGCCGTTGTCGCCGCCTAACGCTGGCGTCAATGACAATTCTTTGGGCAACGGGAGCGGGAGGCGAACGACGCCGACCCAAAGGGGAGGCAGTTCGGAGCGGAAGGCTTGAAAGAAAACGCTTGGCGCAATCGTCTGGCTTTCGGTGACTTGCCACCCTTGCGCCCAAGCGAACGCCACGACGCCGACAAGCGCCATCAGCCACCCAATGCGCCAACCTGCCCGACGCAATTGCCTTCACCCCTTCCTGCGCCAACCCAAATCTGTGCCATCGCCCGAAAGAAGGTGAGGGCGATTTACGCGCCACGATGGTTCGGTTAAAATTTGTGACGCCGAAAAGGGCGGGGCGTGGCGCAGTTTGGTTAGCGCGTGGGCATCGGGAGCCCAAGGTCGCCGGTTCAAGTCCGGCCGCCCCGACCACTTTTCGTCACTCGCCCCCCATCCTTCGTCCCTTCTCTTTGCGGTTTTGCTCCCGCCATCGCCGATAAGCAGCGACGGCTTGCAAGTGTTCTTCGTAGGTGCGACTGAAAGTGTGGTAGCCATCACCCCGCGCCACATAGAACAAGTAGGGCACTTTCGCCGGGCGCAACGCCGCCAAAAGAGACGGAAGCCCAGGGCTGCAAATCGGACCGGGTGGCAAACCCGCATGCCGATAGGTGTTGTAGGGCGAGTCAACGAGCAAGTCTCGGTAGAGCACCCGCCGCTTGCGTTTTCCCAAGGCGTAAAGCACTGTCGCATCAATCTCCAGCCGCATCCCCCGCTGAAGGCGGTTGAGGATAACGCCCGCAACGATGGGGCGCTCTTCGTCCATCTTGACCTCCCACTGCACCAACGAGGCGATGGTCACCAATTCCCGCAGGGAAAAGGGGCTGCGCTCAATTTCGTCGCGGTAGGGACGCCAAAAGCGTTCGGCGAAGGCGTTGACCATCTGCTGGACGATGTAAACTTCGTCGCCCTCCCGCAAAGGGGGAAGCCAATAGGTGGCGGGGAACAAAACGCCTTCCAAATCGCCACGCCACTCAAAAGGCAACGCGACTTTGCCTTCGGGATGACGCACGATGTCCATGAACCGTTCAGCGCTGCCCAAGCCCAATCGCTCCACTCGCTCAGCGATTTCCTTTGCCATCATCCCTTCCCAAACGGTCAGGCGGATGAGTTCGGGTCGCGTTGCGGAAAGCCAATGGACGAGCCGCCAAAGCGAAATGGGCGTCGGGATGCGGTAGATGCCTGCTTGCAACCGACGGGGCAAGCCATGCCACTCCGCCAAGCGTTCCAACCACCATCGGCTGCGCACCAAACCCAACCGCTGCAATTCATCCGCCACCTGCGCAAACGAATCGCCCCGATAGACGCGCAAGGTGGTGACGCCGATTGTGCCTGTCGGGGCGAACAAAAGCCAAGCCAGCCATCCTGTTATGCTCAGCCCAATCAAGATGGCAACCGCTAAAACCCATCGCCAACGAACGACCATCAGTGCCGCTCCTTTCAGGAGGCGTTTGGGATGTTCGCTGTCAGCGGAAGGTTCATTTGACATCCGACGGCAAAGCGGGCAAGCGGGAAAAGTCAACTGCCTGCGGGGAGGCGGGGCGAGGCAAGGTGGCAATGTCGGGCGGGAGCGTTGTGGCGGGTTTGGGCAAGCGGGTGAGCATCTCCAGTTCCTTCGCCACTTGCCCACATGCCTGACGCACCTGCTCGCTGGGATGGCGGTGAGCGAGTTGCTGAAGGCGCGGGAGGGCATCAATGACACCCAAAGTTTTCAGCGCCCAAACGGCGTTGAGGGCAATGGGTTCGGAAAAAGTTTGTCGTTCCAACCCGCGCAGCAGCGCTTCGGCAATTTCCATCCGCCAAGGGCGAAGGGTTTGCAACGCCGTTTCGTCCCGCTCTCGTAGCACCTTGTGCCAAGCGTCCACGATTTTCCCCTGATGGAGTTTCTTGAGGGCTTTCCGCGCCCAGTCGCTATCGGGCAGGGGTTCACCCAGAAGGGGCAGGAGGGCGGGGATGGCTTTGGGGTCGCCGATTTCGCCCAGCGCCCAAATAACCGCCTCACGGACAAGGAAAGTGGCGTCATCCAACGCAGCGACGAGTGCGTCCACGCCTTCTGAGGCTTTCAAAGTTCCCAACCCCTTTGCTGCCATCATCCGAGCAACTTTGTCGTCCCAATCAAAGGGCGCTTCCACTCGCCAAGACGGGTCAGAAAGCAATTGGGCGAAAATCGGGACGGCTTTCTCACCCTGATGGAGCAAAAGCGCGAAAGCCGCACTCCGTTTCATGGCGTTGCGGCTGCCCAGATGCTTTGCGGGGTCAGGCAAACCCTTCGTCCAGAGCCAATAGAAGAAGCGCCCACCAAAGTGGAAGACGGCGATGAGGAAAAACTCAAAGAGGTTGAGCAAGAGGAGGAAAAGCCCGATCGCCCACAATTTTTTGCCCGCCAACCCCAACAAACCCGCTGCCACCAAGATGGCGGCGAAAGCCAACCCACTTAGACCCCATGCATAGACGGGGAAGAAGCGCCGCCAATGGCGTCGCAGTTTCTCCCGCACTTCCATCACCGCCGCCAGTGGGGTGGGACTTCTTCGTCGCACCACCAAACGCCAGCAATGCTCTCGCCGCAATCGGGGCACTTGCCGTTCTGCAACCGATAGCGACGCACCTGAAAGCCGTAACGCTCAATGAGCAAAGCGTGACACTTGGGGCAATAAGTGTTCTCGTAAGGTCCGACCATGCCGGGCAAGTTGCCCGCATAGACGAACTTCAAGCCTTCCTCATAGCCGATCTCAGCGGCGCGGATGAGCGTCTTGACGGGCGTTGCCCCTCGGTCGGTCATCAAGTAGTCGGGATGAAACGCCGTCACATGCCAAGGGATGTCAGGCGAGACAGAAGCGATGTATCTCGCCGCATCCCGCAACTC
>OGCB01000386.1_pt1 | contig 12037 bp, 11 predicted proteins | sample 1570031 | NCBI WGS metagenome assembly OGCB01 (sample SAMN05518655, study PRJEB24509) | hot springs metagenome | isolation source: Octopus Spring Streamers, Yellowstone National Park, Wyoming, USA | place: USA:Octopus Spring Streamers, Yellowstone National Park, Wyoming, USA | collected 2011-10-11 | reverse complement strand
GCTTGTAGGCCTCCGCGTCCCAGAGGTGGTCCAGCTTGACGAGCTCCAGTATCCTGAAGGCCCTCTCCACCAGCTCCATCTCGTACCTCAGCCACCCAAGCCTCTTGAGGATCGAGCTGAGGAAGCCCTCGCCAGGGTTGGAGCCGTCCGCGACCATCACGTTCTCCAGGACGCTCAGCCTGAGGAAGGGCTGGGGTATCTGCCAGGTCCTGAGGACACCCAACCGGTAGATCTCGTGGGGAGGTTTCCCTGTGATGTCCCTTCCGTCGAGGAGGATCTTCCCCGAGTCGGGCTTGAGGACGCCGGAGATCACGTTGATCAGCGTCGTCTTCCCTGAACCGTTGGGGCCTATCAGCAGCGACATCGAGGACGGTTTAACTTCCATGTCCACTCCGTCGAGGGCCCTCAGTCCTCCGAAGGTCTTGACGACTCCCCTCACCGTTATGCCGACTCCAGCCATAGCCGAATCCCTGCTGTGGTTGCTGAAAAAACGTGGGGAGAAGAGGATAAAAACCTAGAGATCCTCCGTCAGCCCCCGAAAGTCGGGCCATTTCCTTGTCACCGAGTAGACAGTCGCCGGAGAGCAGATGGTAATAGTAGTAGTATCGGTCGAGTAACAGCTTATAATGGAGCCCATAGACGCGGTGAACTGGTGAGTATTAGGGGGAAAAAGGGGTGGGTTAGTAGATGGCTGTAGTGTTATCAGTACGGCCTGGTGTTTAGGGCCTTGGATCGGGGTCGGGTAATTAATCGCTACTCCTGCCTTCACAATAGAAGCCCACGATCTTGTTGTCCCAACCTTGTGGTTAGGTAATGAACAAATGTCCATCCAAAATATGGATTTTTCTCAGAGTATATAAACTCTTATTGCAAAAACTTTATTCCCTTCTCGAATCAAATGAGAAGCGCCATGAACGGACAAGTTCGGGTCTTCGTCTTGGAAATCGGGCGCCCTATCAGAGCCGATGTGGAGCGTGAGTTCGGCCGCGTCGATGCTATAGTGTCCGTGCAGAGAGCCATCAGCGAAATGGAGATACCGAAGATAGCTTCGAAAGCTTACAAAGAGATCATGAAGCTGGCCCAGGGCGGCGCTGAGGTCTACGTCGTCCTCAGCGGCCCCCTCGGTTTGGCCTTCCAGCTGGGGCAGGCCATCGGGCTGGCGCACGCGAAAGTCGTAATATATCAATTCAGCCAAGGCAAATACGTCCGTGTGCCTCCGCTGACGAGGGAGCACCTCTTCCAAGCCCAGGAGGTGTAAGCCCATGTCCGAGCCCGTGCCCGTAACCTCCGACGGCCAGAAGCTCCCTCAGCGCTTTGCCAGAAGCTCCGAGGATCTTGTCTTTTATACTGACACAGACGAGTCAGACTACCCCATCTACCTCCTGCCGAACTACGAAATAAGGATGAAGAAGAGGCCCGAGGCACAACGCTTCGCCGTCTTCCACCTCAGGTCATCCAAAACAACCGAGTATTACAGGACCAGCGACTGGCTCGACCGGTACTTCTACGTCGCCAACGTGAAGATCGTGGGCCTCGACGAGTACGTGCGGGCCTACCCGCAGTTGCCGTTGCCCCACCTCTTCGAGACGGCCCAGAGCCTCAAGGCGAGCGTTGCGATAAGGACAATTCATCTGGATTACGAAGTTTATAAAGGCGACTATGAGGACCTCGTCGCAGAGGCCTCCGCAACCGTCGTGAGTGTCGCCGTCTGCCCGCCTTTCTCGGGCGCCAACAGCGAAAAGCAGATGTTTGCAATAACTTACTCAACGCAGAAGCGCCTCCTCGCCAAACTGCCAGAGCTTAATGACAAGACCTACATCGCCAAAGTGTGGGGTAGGCGCTCCTATATCCCATGCGTCATGGTGAAGTTCTGCCTCCCGAGCCACGAGCTGGTCCTTGCGTTCGAGGAGGTGAAGGCGTATCTGGCGGGAGCCGAGGCTCCGAGCGCCCGTCCCATCCGTCCCATCGACCAGGAGATTGAGGAGCTTGAGAAGCTGATCGCCGAGAAGGAGCGGGAGCTTGCAGAGCTGAAGACGAAGCTTGAGGAGCTCAGGCGCTTGAGGAGCGTCCCCGGCCGCGTCGCCTCGCTCGTGGACGTGAGGGCGGAGGTGAAAACATGAACTTCTTTGAGGAGTTCCTACTTAAGAGGCAGGCCAACGCCACCAACGTTTATCTAATCGAGACTTATGACCCCAAGCGCATCAGTCAATATAAGAAGTTTATTCTGCAAAACGCCCACTTCAGGTCACATCGCAAGCTCTTCCTTGACCTCCAGACCATGGAATTGCTCGACGTCGAGCAGAACGCTGCCGCCCAGGACGTCTCCTCCAATTCCTTCTTCGGGGGAGCCCCCATCTTTCCCAGCACACAGCTGCTGGCCCAACTGAAGAGGCAACCGATCGTCCTGCTGATCTCCTACGCCTTCAGCGAGCGCCACGCCCAGCTCCTATCCGACTTCCTCGTCTCCGCCTCGCACGACGACGCGCTATACCGCCACAAGTCAACCGTGCTCGTCTTCACCTCCGACGCCGACCTCTTCCCTCAGGTCGTCCGCCGCTTCGCCTACACTCTCACGCCTCCGCCGAGCCTGCCAGCCGAGCGCGAAGAAGTGCTGAGGAGCATAGCGAGCGAGCTCTCTCAAGCTCTAAACCGAGAGCTTCGACTGACCATCGATGCCGATATCATTAACGCGAGCAGCGGCCTGACGCTTCACGACGTTGAGACCGCCGCCTTGGAGTCGTTTGCGACCTTCCGAGACTTCAAGGTGGAGACCTTCACTTCCTACAAGATAAAGATCCTCCGCGAGGCCGGTCTGGAGTTCATCCAGCCTACGAGGGGCTTCGAGAGCGTCGGAGGCTACGAGTACCTCAAGCAGTACATCATGAACCGCGTCATCAAAGTCCTTCGAAACCCCGAGGTCGCCCAGCGCTATGGCCTCGGGGTCCCGAAGGGCATCCTGCTCTACGGCCCTCCAGGCACCGGTAAGACCTGGCTGGCGAGGGCCTTGGCGAAAGAGGTCGGCCTTCCGATGGTGATCATTGACCCCTCCACTTTCCTGAGAGGTATTGTGGGCGAGACCGAGGCCAGGGTCAAGCAAGTCACGGCGATAATCGAAAGCCTGGCGCCAATAGTAGTCTTCATAGACGAGTTCGACCAGCTCACGCTCAGCCGCCAGGCCGTCGTGAGCACCGATAGCGGTGTCGCCAGGCGGATGACGAACATGTTGCTCTCGTGGCTCGGTGACGAGAATAGAAAAACGTTTATCGTGGGTGCGACGAACTACGTCTCAGACGTAGATCCAGCGTTCCTGAGACCCGGTCGCTTGGATGAAGTCGTACCCGTATTCTTCCCAGATGCCAAGGCCCGTGAAGAGATACTAAGGGTGCACACCAACGTCGTAAGGAGGGTGCCGCTCAAGGATGTAAACCTCGGGGACATAGTTGAGAAGACATACCTTTGGTCAGGTGCAGAGCTCGAGAAGCTCGTCCTCGAGGCCGCCTCCCTTGCCATGACCAGCGACTCGGAGTACGTAACCCAGGAGCACTTCGAGGAGGCCATGAATGCCATCGAGGTCAACACCGCAGAGCGTGAGAAGCACTTGAAGCTGATGATTCAAGAGCTCAAACGCCTCGAGAACGTCAACCGCTCCTTCCTCAAGAGCGCTCTCACCTCCTTTGAGAGGGCCGAGGGTTATAGGGTCAAGGGGGTGGTTGTCTGATGTCTCATTTTTCGCTGATTAAAGTCAAGATAAAGAACCCCAACGTGAATTTGCTGAAGAAAGCCGTCGAGCTAATCGCCAAGGAGCTGAATGCCCAAGTCGTCAGTCAGGTCCACGACTACTACGGCCGAGCGATGGACTGCGTCGCCGGCGTCAAGAACGCCGACTTCCCCCGAGGGATCGGCGTTAAAATCAACAGTAGCGGTGAGGTCGAAGTAGTAGGCGACTTCTGGAAGGTCCGTCCCGGTGCGGTCGAGAGCTTCCAAAAGGCGCTCGTCCTGTATTACACTGCCCTCGCCATGCAGAACGCACTCCAGGCGCTCGGCTACCAGGTCCAGGTTAACAAAGTAAATGACAAGATCCACGTGCGGGGGGTGGCTCTGCTGTGAGGGAGGTCAGGGTCGAGATTGACAGGGACGGCAGGATTCGAATACTATACCAGGGATTCCAGGGAGACGCCTGTTTTGAAGAAGCAATGCGTCTCTATGCCTTCCTAAAGGCGCAAGGCCTTGAGGTAAGCGTCGAGCAGGTGATGCCAACTCAGGAGTACTACACCACCGCTCAGAAGACGAAAGAGGTGTCGAAGGGGGTGTTGTCGGATGGAGGTTGACGCCTTCATTTCGCCCGATTCCGTCTTCTTCCTCAGCGTCCCGCCGCGAAGGATCCTCGACCTCCTGCGCGAGTTGGGTCTGGAGTTCGAGGAGGAGGTGGTCTGGTGTGGTTAGCGCACGGATAGCGTCGCTATTGAGCGCGCTTGCAATAGTTGGCGAGGTGGATCCGAGGGAGCTGGAGCTCGACCCGACGAGGAAGCCGCTTTACGATTACGAGGCTTACCGGCGCATCCTCGACGGCCAACCCGATAGGTGCGCCGAACTCAGGCTCCTCGACCTTCCAGACGAGGTGGTGCGGGTGAGGACTCCCGAATACTTGAAGCTCTTCGGCGAGCTCAAGGCGTTGGAGGTCCAGCGCGTCGCAAGCAACTACGCTTACGTAGTGAAGCTCGACCCCGACAAGAACGCCCTCCTAATCCTTTACGCCTCGTCCGAAAATCGCTTCGACGAGTTCGAGAACATAAAGCAGCGCTACTCGCAGCTGATAGAGTCGCTGAATCATATGCTCTGGGACACTCTGAGGTACATAGAATATAAGGTGATCGATGCTAAGGTCGAGGAAATCCGCAGGAAGATCCTGGGTTTCTACCGCAGGATCCCGAGCAAGTACATCGACGTCGCCCTCTGGGCCGACGATCAGGTCACCATCTACGTTCCCAAACAGCTCAAGGGCCTCGTAATCGGCAAGCAGGGCGCCAACGTCAACATGCTCCAGCAGTTGTTGGGCCTCCGCATCAAGGTGGTGGACCTCCCTTGGCTGACCGAGGCCTACGCCGAGGAGCACCCTGAGATCCCAAAGGACGAAGAGACGCTGAAGCTCGTTTCCGAGGCGGCGCGGATCATCAGGGAGCTCGAGCGCCGAGGCGTCACGTTAAAGCAGCTCGAGAAGCTTCTTGAGACCCTCCCCGAAACCGAGGGTGAAAAATCGGAGTGAGCCTTTTGGGATTAAAGCTGGATGCCTCCGAGATAGAGGAGCGAGGCCGTCCTCGAGGGCCAAGAGGTCGTAGACTTTTTCGGGTGAATGGCATGGCCGGGGCCTTGGGGGCGGTCCCATGGGCGAGGTTGCAGGAGCAGTAGTCATTTACGACCTGCCCTCCGGCTACATCAGCGCCATCAGGGACGAGAGGCTCAGGGCCCTCTTCGTCAGGACGAGGGCTAAGTGCTTCAGTTTGTTGAGGAGAAGCGGCATCAACCTCACTGAGGGCGTCCTCCTCGTTCCCAAGGAGAAAATACCGGAGGCGGAAGAAGCCATCGGGGCCATCAGGGAGATCTACCTGCAACTCTGGAAGAGGGTCGAGGAATTGGGAGCCGAGGGGCTGAGCTACGGGGACGTGGAGCCGTTGCTCCTCATGATCAAGCTAACGGAGGACCAGTTCGAAGATTTCAAGCAGGTTGCGAGGAAGAGGCTCCTCCAGTCCTACAGCACCGTCATCGGGTACCTGACCGAGGCCGCAAGGAAGGCCGGAGAGGCGAGGTCCGAGGAGGAGCTGGGCAAGCTGGTGAGGGGGATATACGACAAGTGGGGGTACTTCAAGCGCAGGGCAACGGCGGTCGCGTCCATCGTCCCTGACGCCGAGCTGATGCTGAAAGAGGTAGAAGAGCTGGCGAGGGGCGTCCTGAGCGCCGTTAAGGAGAGGGCCAAGCCTTGACCTCCCCCTGCCCTGAAGCGCTCGGGAGGGAAAAGGTCCTCCTTCCTTACTTAGGGAGTTCGAACCCTCAGGTATTGATGTCTACCGCACCTACCTGTGGTACCTCCCTGTAGGTTACAGGGCTGTGAAGGTCGTAAGGGAGCGGCGAGAGGGTGATGACCGCGGGATGCGGGATATTTTTTCGTCGAAATGGATATATCCGAGCTCGTGGCAGCTATTAAGGGCATGAAGCTTGGGGTTGTTAGACGTCTTCAGGCGTAAGAGAGAGGAGGCACAAGTGCCTCCCGCTCAGATCGTCCAGAGGGCTCAGGCGAAAGAGGGGCTGACTTGGAAGCCTAGGAAGGCTCCGATCAAATATGAGGGCACCTACTTCAAGTTAGTCGAGGGTTTGGACGATATAAAGTATGTCCTAGAGCACTCGATCAGGCGCCAATACGACACGAGGGTCACCGGCCGGGACCTCAGGATACACGTCCTTCTGGTAGGGCCTCCCGGAGTCTCGAAATCGCTCCTGCTCCTGGAGGCCGCGAAGGAGATACCCGAGGACAGGAGGGTCTTCGTCCTTGGGAGTCAGGTTTCGAAGGCAGGCCTTAGAGACCGGCTCCTCTCAAACCCTAACATCGACTTCGTGTTTATAGACGAACTTGACAAGATGGAGAAGGAGAACTACGACGTCCTTTTAAGTCTTATGGAGACGGGAAGGATAGCCGTCCTGAAGCACGGGATACAGAAGGACGAGAAGGTGATGGCGACGGTCATAGCCACCGCCAACTATCTCGAAAAGATACCTGTGGAGCTTTTGGACAGGTTCCTCCTGCTCTGCCTTGATAGCTACGACTCGCAGGACTTCGTTAAGGTCGCCACAAGGATCCTTGTGGAGAGGGGGAAGCTCGGAAGGGAGCAGGCTGAGGAGATAGCGAGACTCTGCTGGGAGCAGGGTTACAGGTCTATCAGAGATGTGGTCAGGGTGGCCAACTTTGCACAGGGAGACATCAGTAAGGCAAAAATGATACTGAGGATCATGGCAGCGCGGGCTCCTCCTATAGAAGACGAGGAAAAGAAAGAGTCTACCCGGAAGTTAAAGGAAGAACTGGAAGTTGATTCAAAATACCAGACAACAGTTTCTGGTCTTACAAAAGTCAGGGAAGAGGAGGATGTAGAGGAGGATTTAATAGTTGAGAGGGCCGGAATGAAGGAGGTTATCAAGCTCGAGCGAAAGAGGGCCGGCGGAGATAAGGAGAAAATCAAGAAGATAAAGGATGTTTCGGCTAAATTTAAGGGATACGATGTTGAGTCTTTTGATCGCGTTATCGAGGTAAAGTCTTTTAGGGCTACTGGTCCGGTTGTGTTTACGCCTCACGAATGGCGGACAGCGTCAAGAATGAGGGAGACGTACTGGCTATACGTCGTGGAAAACGCTCTAACGGAGCCCAAAATAACATGCATACAAGACCCTGCGGAAAGGTTCAAAAATAAAGTAAAGATTGTGCGCATTGTTGATTACAGGTATGTAATTGAAGAATGGAAAACATGAAAAGAAAAGCTTGAGAGGGTGAGCTGGTGTCGAATTGAGCTGGCTATAGAGTTGGAGACGGAAGACAAAGGGGCACGCAAGCGAACCAGAGGAAGGGGAGGCAAGGCCGAAGAAGAGCTAGCCATAGAGCTACCTCCCATGCAGTAGGCCATGACCTCTGATGTCGTTAAGGAGGACAAGCTGATAGAGCCAGAGGAGATTGAGGTCGAGGGCCCTTCAAGCAGCGAGCTCTACCATTGCAGGAAGCACCTCTACATGCTGTTGCTAAAGGCAGGGAATAGAGGGGGCCACTCTTGGAGAACTTCTGAAAGAGTTCGAAGACAACTACAGCCCGGACGTCGTGAGGAGGGGCCTCGCGAGGCTCGTGAGGGACGGTCTGGTGAAGAGGGTCGGTGATAGATACGTCACGGCCGCCGCCTTGAGGTCAAAGCCGGTCGCGGCGAAAGCACGGGGAAGGATAGTGACAGTAGAGGTCGAGAAGGTATACCCGGGATTCGCCGTGGTTCTTGTGGACGACAAATTCAGGGCAAAGCTTGAGCCCTCTACCTACAACGGTCTCAGGGAGCTGATAAAAAAGGGTAGGAGGTTCAAGGCTAGAGCAACTATAACCAAACTGGGCGGGAGGACAGCGATATTGATTCATGACGTTGTGGAGGCCATCTGAGCTAATTTATCGCGAACGATGGAACTCTATCGAATGGGTATCGAGGACGAGATTGAAGAGTTCAGTCACAGGATCGAGGACCTAAATTAATTGGTCCACTCAGTCCTCTCCAAAAATTTCCGAGGTCGAGATAGTGCTCCGAAAGTAATATATGAAAGAATGAATACTTGAAGGATTTAGGGGACCGACTCAACAAAAATTAAATTGACTAAAAATGGGTTAAAAATTTTTAATAAGTTTGAAGAATCGCCTTTGCTCTCTTAAATGCTTCCTCTATCTCCTTTGGAATTTGCTTATTAGGTAGTTCCCAGGCTATATATTTCCCAATATCAATTTTCCATCCACGTCTTTCTTTCCCATGTTTTTTGATAATTTGCTCTATTTCTTTATCCCTTGGTTTATTTGGGTCAATTTTCACATCTTTAATACCAAATAACTCCTCAAATGCTTTGTGGACTAATTCAACTGGATAATAATCTTCTATGCTATTCTTCTCCAATACTAAAAATTTTTCAGTATTTATATTTAGCTCTTCTAGCTCCTTAAGTAGAATTGGGATTAATTTCTCACTATGTTTATCTAATATCACAATATACTCTATTGGATAGATTTTTAATAGCTCTAACCATATTCGGAGGTAATTTTTCACTTGTCCTTCCCCACCAATTACAATTATTGCTATTTTATCTAAAAGGTCTTTATATCCCAATTTCTCTCCAAATATTGGGATAACTTCTTTTTCTGTTTCGCCTTCCACGAAAAAGATGAAATCTTTTAAGTATATATCATGAGGAACCAAACCAAGCTCGGTCAATACGAACTTTAGGTCCTCTCTTTTTTCCAGCTTTTTAACTTCTGTTTCTCTTTTTTCTCGTCTTACAATCCAATTATTTTCTATGTTAGTCTTATCAACAAGGAGAGGGGAGTGCGTAGATAAGATTATTTGCCTTTCGCTTGAAATTTCTTTAATAAATGAAAAGAGTTTCTTTAAATACGCTGGGTGAAAATGATTTTCTGGCTCTTCAATTCCATAGATGAAATGCTTGTCCAATAAATGCCACATTAAAGAAAAAATTTCTTGCTCCCCTCCCCCTAAAAATCCAATCGGTAACCTAAGACCATTTTCAACAACCAATAATTCGTCAGGGTTGGGTTCGATCCTTTTTTCTAAAAAACGTTCAATCCATTGCCTGAGGACACTCCATTTAAGTTCCATTTCGCGAACTTTACTTATAGATAACTCCCTTTGTGAAGATAAAACTGAACTCGCGACAATGGGATTACGAGCACCAGGCATGCACTTTTCATCTCTAGCAGCTGGAATAAATTTAAATTTTCCTTTAATAACAGTAGTGATGTTCGCGAGTAAATTATTTAATAAATCGGCAGTTATAGGTTCCAATAAAAATGGGGCCTCCTCATGAGTAGGAGGTCTTTCTATCAATTCATATCCTTGCTCCCGACACCACTCCGTGTAATCTTTTGATGGTACCATTATAACCTTCCTAATTAATCCAATATTAGCAAGTGCATCTATCTGTGGATTTGAAAAGTATGCTAGTTTTTTCGGCTTATTTACTAACAATCTATCGCCGGCCATTTCTTGCGGTGTAAAGAGATAAAGTACAAAATCTTGGGTTACTTCTTTTGGAATAAAAATTTTTAAGAATTCATTCAGCTCAACGGGTTTATCATCCCTTATTAACTCAATACCCCCCCACCTTAGATATTCTGTCCTCCAACCAACTTCAAGCGAAACAATTTGTCTTGAGATATACAATGACCGCATCCTTTCGCCTAATTGGATTTTGATGAAATCACGAATTTTCTCGGGAATAGATTTAATGATATTTTCAATCTCATTTTCAGTTAATTCTAATTCAACAGATATACTTATCGGTCTACTCGTGTCTCTATCGAACCAGTAATAATCGGTTAGACCACTAGGCACACCACCTCCTACTGCATTAAAATCGTTAAAGAATCTATATAAAGCCTCCAGAATGCTAGTCTTGCCTGATCCGTTTTTCCCTATAAGAATTGTTAAATTACTCAGCGATAACGTAACTTCCCTTAAACATAGGTAGTTCCTGATTGTTACTTTTCTTAGTTTCATTGTGCATGCTCCAATTTAGGTTCGAATCTTTTCCTCATAAAGTTTACTGACACTTAGAAAACACTTCGGTAAGTTTCAAGATGGGACCTCATGTTCTTCAGTCCTTTTTAAGTATGTAGTTTTAAGTTATCTCACATATATATATTCAACCTATTCGTAAATAGACCTGTTGGGTTTGGCTATATTTTCGAGCAGAAGCGACATACTTTCATCGCGGAAGCTTGGCGGTAAATACGTGCGGTCAGCCCTTCACGTCGACCTTCTACCACCCCAGCGTCTTTTTCAAGAAGTTCCGACGACTTATTTTCTGGGGGCATTCTCTGGAACCGATGAGGATGACGACTATAACCCCAAAACTCAAGCTATTGATTGGTCGTCCTACTTTGGAGTCTTTTATCTAAGTGGCCTCCAGCGTTTTTATCACATTGAGGATATATACACTCGGTATGTCCAATTAAGAATTTGGTTATTACATGTTCGGCCCTCGTAGATGTGCGAGCATCGATAAGGCGAGGGTGATGACGGAAGTCATAAGGCTCGCCGGATAGCCTGTCGAGGTCGAAAGTAACCTCTGGAGGGGCATTGTCAGAGCTGCAAGTGGCCGTAACTAGTGGCCCCCGCTATAGCTTTGGCAATGCTGGCTGAGCGCTGAAAAACTCCTCGTCCTCGCCTAGGTCCGCAGAAGGAACCTCCATCCGATCAACCTATACCTTGTGAGGTTGGTGGTGCGCCGCGAAAACTTAAGACGGGAGGCACCGACGGCTTTCTTGGTGCTACTGAGACTTGTCGAGCTACCGGAGGAGCTTACGGCGAGGGAGTCTGTATATTTGACGAAGGGCTACGTTTCGGCCAGCCTGGACCCCGACTCCCTCAGGATACTGGCCTCGGCTAGGAGGCAGGTCCGCTTTGGAGTCACGCTTACGCTTAGCATGAGGGCGGCGACCATAAAATGGGTCTCAGAGCTTATGAAAGAGACCGAGGACTCGAGGGACCTTTCGATGATAGTTCTGGCCGTTAAGCCTAGCGGGAGGCTGCGTGGCTGGTATGTCAGCCCCTACACTGACGTCCTGCCGACCAATATCTCGCTATTCCTTGACCCGAGCGTTCCTGACAAGGTTGGGCCTATGGCCCTCAGATACAGGGAGCTCGCCGCCGAGGTTAGGAAGCTGAAGGGTCTCGGAGCTAAGGTCCCGCCAAGCACTCTCTGGGAAATGGACAGGCTCAGCAATGTCATCTGGTCGCAAGCCAGAAGGGCTAGAAGGCTGAGGGACGAGCCGGGCTTTGTGGTGGCTGAGTACCCATCGCCCAGTGGAGTCAGGAGGCTAAGTCTACCGGTCATGGGCGCCGACACGACGCTCTCGGAGGCGATAAAGGCGCTCCACGCCATTCTCAGCAGGACAATCGGAGCTCCGAGCGATCCGGCGGCAGCGAGAGAATTGACCACGGCCTTTATAGAGGCTAGGGCTAAGGGGCAAGGAGAGACTAAATTCCGCGCAAGGATGACGGCCAAGATAATCGGGGAGGGAGGAATAAATCTTGTCCCGTCCGAGAAGGTCAAGAGGATGAGGAGTATAAGGGGCTGGGGACCAGCACCTGAGGAGCTGGCGACCGCGGTCCGTAACCTCACGGGAGGGCTCTTTGAGGCGAGGCTTGCCGGTGTGACGGGAGACGGAGTATGGGTTCCCCTGAGGGGTGAGGCCACACTGAGGGTTAGGTGGGAGCCGAGGCCTTATACAACGTAACAG
>OGCB01000380.1_pt1 | contig 12172 bp, 12 predicted proteins | sample 1570031 | NCBI WGS metagenome assembly OGCB01 (sample SAMN05518655, study PRJEB24509) | hot springs metagenome | isolation source: Octopus Spring Streamers, Yellowstone National Park, Wyoming, USA | place: USA:Octopus Spring Streamers, Yellowstone National Park, Wyoming, USA | collected 2011-10-11 | reverse complement strand
TAAGGCGGGAGCGCCCACGACCAGCCGACCACTTCCCCCGCGCTCACGGTTTGCAGGCGCAGGGTTCCCCGCTCGGGCACGAACATCTCGATGGCCACCAGGCCATCCACGATGAGGAAGAAGGCATCGGCGGCACGTCCCTCCCGCAGCAGCAGCGCGTCCGGCGGGTAGGTCTGCAGCCCCGCCATCTCCGCCAGGACCTCTTTCCAGGCCTCCTCCATGTCGTGGGTGAAGGGATGCTGGCGCAGGGCTTCCAGGATCGCCGCTTTGGACATCGGATCACCTCCTCTCCGCCTCGAGGGTGGCGCCGTCGGTCCTGCGGATGGCGGCCACCTCTTCGGTCAGATCGATCCCTACCGGGCACCAGGTGATGCAGCGCCCACAGCCGACGCATCCCGAGGTCCCGAACTGCTCCCACCAGGAGGCCAGCTTGTGAGTCAGCCACTGGCGGTAACGGGCCTTCGCGCTCTGGCGGATGGGGCGGCCGGCGGTGTAGGTGAACTCTGTGGTGAAGCACGAATCCCAGCGGCGCACCCGCTCGGCCCGGGTGCCGGTGAGATCGCTGATGTCCTCCACAGTGAAGCAGAAGCAGGTGGGACAGACCATGGTGCAGTTCCCACAGGTGAGGCAGCGCTGGGCCACCTCCTCCCAGCGGGGATGCTCCAGGTTGCGGTAGAGCAAGGCGGGCAGGTCGGTGGTGTCCATCTGCCGGCCCATGGCGCGGGCGGTGGCGGCGAGTTGCGCCTCCACCGCGGCCCGGTCGGCCTCGGTGGCGGGGGCGCAGGGAATGCCGGCCATCAACGCCGCGCCCCGCTCCGTCCCGATCTCGACGATGAAGGCCTCCGCCAGCTCCGTGAGGATGAGGTCCGCGCCCGGTGGGGCCTTGGGCCCGGTGCCCATGGAGGCGCAGAAGCACGTGCCGCCGGCGACAGCGCACTGCACTGCGATCAGGAAAACTCCCTCCCGGCGGGCCTGATACGCCGGGTCCACATACGGCCCGCTCATGAACACCCGATCCAGGATCGCGATGGCGTGAAGCTCGCAAGCCCGGACCCCCAGGAACGCATAGCGGGGCGCAGGATCCGAGGGGGCGATCCACTCGAACCCCGCGCCGTTGCGGCGAGCCCGGCCCAGGGAGAGGACCGTGGGATGCAGGAAGCGCTTCCAGGAATAGGGCCCCACCGCATAGCCGAAGAAGGGAGAATCCTCCCGACGCTTCAGACGATAGCGTCCGCCGTCCTGCTCATCCGTCCATCCGATGGGGAGATCCGAGATCTGGTGGATCTCATCGTAAACGATGGCCCCTTCCCGGATGCAAGGGCCGATGACGGTGTATCCCTGCCGGCGGAGCGCATCGATCAGGTCCTGCAATCGGGCTTTCTCCATCCGCCACATCGAGCTCGGAGTGGGGATCGGGGCTTCAGGGTCTGCCATGGCGCTCTCCTCCCTGGAAACCAAAGGCTGGGCGGAAGTCCGGGCGCTCCCTTACTATGATGCGCTTTCCCGCCCGGGGAAGCCAGTGAGAAAGCACAGGACAAATTGTGATTTTGTTCACAATCCGTAGGCTTCTGCTTAACAGATTCGGGGGAGGGGTTCGCCGGCGGGCATGCTGACCACCCGGAAGCCGCCCACCCGGGTCCGCAGCAGGACCAGGTGGCGGGGGTCCTCCACGACCTCTCCGATCACGGTGGCTTCCTGGCCCAGGGGGTGGGAGCGCATGGCCTCCAGCACCCGCTCCGCGTCCTCCCGGGCGACGATGGCCACCAGCTTCCCTTCGTTGGCCACGTGGAGGGGATCCAGGCCCAGCAACTCGCAGGCGCCCTTTACTTCATCCTGGATCGGGATGCGCGCTTCGTCCAGCTGGATGCCCACGCGGGAGCTCATGGCGATCTCGTTGAGGGCGCTGGCCAGGCCGCCGCGGGTGGCGTCGCGCATGCAGCGGATGCGGGGGCTGGCGCGGAGCATGGCGGCCACCAGGGTGTGAAGCGGCGCGGTGTCGGATCGGATGGGCTGTTCGAACTCGATTTGCTCCCGGGCCAGCATCACCGCGATGCCGTGGGCGGCGATGGGGCCGTTCAGGAGCACCACGTCCCCGGGCCGGGCCTGGTCCGCGGAGAGCGTCCCCTCGTATTCCACGACGCCGAGGCCGGTGGTGGTGATGAAGATCTTGTCCGCCTTCCCCCGGTTGACCACCTTGGTGTCGCCGGTGACGATGGGGACGCCGGCCTCCGCGGCGGCCTGGCGCATGGAGTCCACGATCTGACACAGGGTCTCGATGGGCAGGCCCTCCTCCAGGATGAAGGCGGCGCTGAGGAACAGGGGGCGCGCCCCGCTCACCGCCAGATCGTTGATGGTCCCGTTGACCGCCAGCCGGCCGATGTCGCCCCGGGGGAACACGATGGGGTCCACGACGAAGGCGTCGGTGGTGAAGGCCAGCCGCAGCCCGTTGACCGTCATGACGGCGGCGTCGTTGAGCACGCGCATATCCGGCGGCAGGAGGAGGGGGCGGAACACCTTCTCGATCAACTCGTGCATCAACCGGCCTCCGCTCCCATGGCCCAGCAACACCGTGCGGTAAGACAGGGGTGGGATGGGGCAGGCGCCCAGGCTTTCCGCGCGCATGGTCTCACGCTCCATGAAACCGGGGTTCTCGCTTCTCGAAGAACGCCGAGAGGCCCTCGGCGAAGTCCGGCGTCTCCGCGATCTCCACCAGGTGTCGCAGCTCCTTGGCCATATGGCTGTCCAGCCGGTCGATGCCCAGGGCTTCGTTGATGAGGGCCTTGGTGATGGCCCAGGCCCGGGTGGGCCCGCGGGCCAGCCGCTGGGCGATGGCCTCCACCTCCTGATCGAACGTCTCGAAGGGGAAGATGCCGTTGATCAGGCCCCAGGCCAGGGCCTCCTGGGCGGTGAGGCGCGGGTTGAGGAAGACCATCTCCATCGTCCGCCGCAGGCCGATGAGGCGGGGGAGGAGGAAGGTGGTGCTCTCCGCCCCCGTGAGGCTGGTTTTGGAGTAGGCCCATTCGAAGGCGGCGCGATCGGAGCCGAAGACCAGATCACAGGCCATGGCCAGGCCCAGGCCGCCCGCTGCCGCCACCCCTTTGACGGCGGCGATGAAGGGCTTGGGCGCGCGGCGGATCTCGGAGATGGTGCTGTGCAGATACTCCAGGATCTCCTTGAAGCTCCGTCCGTATCCACCCTCCACCGGCCGGGCCTCGGGTTGCAGGTAGGAGAAATCCTCCGGATGCTCCCGCTCCCGGACGTATTTCAGGTCCGCCCCGCTGCAAAAGGCCCGATCCGTCCCGGCCAGGATGACGCAGCGGATCGCGGGGTCGCGGGCGAGCTGCAGGGCCGCCTTCCGCAGGTCCCGCGCCATCGCCACGTCCAGGGCGTTGAACCGCTCCGGACGGTCCATCTGGATGATCCCGATCGCATCTTTCCGTTGTATCCGAATGTGATAGAGTTCGACGACAACGGGTTCCATCGGGCGCTCCCCGGGTTCTCGGAGATACATGCAGGGCCTTCCCCAAGCCCAGATCTCTTCCTTGCCCATCGTCCACAGGGAGATCAAAATCCGTGCGGATCCGATTCAGGATGATACTACAGGAAAACCAGGCCGAGCAGTGAGGAAGCCGGTGGATCAGGACGCCCGCAGGGCGACGCGATGCGGCCAGGCAATTCCCCTGGGAAGGGAGGGTAACGGGCGCGCTGCGATCCTCGTGAAGCGGTTTGCCGCGTGGGAGGCAACTTCATTGGAGATGGCGGTGCGTCAGCCAATCCAACGTGTGCTCCGGGAGGCCAGGATGTGGATGAGGAAGCGGAGCGCAGCGGAACAACCCGGCTTCTGGAGGTTACATCCAGCGCTTCATGCTTTCACAGAAGTCCTTTGAGTCAGGATCAAATGAACAACGGGAAGAGCCCTCAACTCCAATTTGGATAGATCGATGATCTTGCTGGCCTCCTCAATCTCAATCCCTATAACACGATTGTGCTCGTCAAAGTCCAGCACAATCCCTGGGGCGATCTCCTCTGATTCAGTACTTACTCCTTCAATCAATTTGATATACAACATGTCGGTCTCAGGGTGATATTCGAAAATCATTGTCTTCTCCCCATTAAGGACTGAAGCGGCGGTCGAAAAAAGCGTTATGCACAGTCTCCCCATCCGGTTCTGTCACGACTCGAAGGTACTTGTCTACCTCGGCCACATACCCCCAATAACGGATACGCCCGTTGGGCTGCACTTCGGTACGAATAGGATTCTTTAGAACGTGCTCAATCCATTCCATCTTAAGGTAAGGCCGACGAACCATGACACTTGTTCTGAAGTAAGCCGTCGTTTTCATCTATCACGATCTGAATGTAGTATAGCTGCCTAACGATGGATGGTCGGAAATCCGGGATTCCCAGCCATCTGGAATCTTATAAGGCCTATCCTTGATGCCATACTCAGCAGCCAGATAGGCGTAATGTTGCCGAAGCAATGCGATGATCTCCTCGCGGTTCAAGATTTCACCCCGTGGGGAACACACAGGATATGTGCGACCTGACGGCACTATAGCAGAGGAGAGCCCTCATGTCAAGTCTGTCCCTTCCAGCTCCCTCATTCCCTTAGGCCCTGTGATGTGCCCCCCGTATTCATACCAGATGCGGCAGGCTCCCTCGCTGCTCACCATGCAGGCGCCTACGGGGTTCTCAGGCGTGCACTCTTTGCCGAAGAGCCGGCAATCGTAGGGCGTGGCGATGCCGGCCATGATGTTGCCGCAGAGGCATTCCTGGGTGAGACGGGGCGGGGCGTCGCCCAGCCATTCGGAGAGCCGGATCTCGAAGCGGGCCCGAGCGTCCACCCAGGCGTATTTCCGCCGCAGGCGCAGGTTGCCGTTGGGAACATAGGCGATGCCCCGCCAGACCCCGCTCTCGGTCTCGAAGACCTCCCACAGCAGCCGCTGGGCGTTGCGGTTGCCCTCCGGCGTGACGCAGCGCGGATAGGCGTTGACCACGCGTTTCTCCCCCCGGCGGATCAGCTCCACCAGTTGCACCAGGGCGCTCAGGATGTCCAGAGGCTCGAAGCCGGCCACCACCACCGGGATGCCTTGGCGTTCCACGAAGCGCTCGAAGATCTTCCACCCGGTGATGGTGGCGGCGTGGCCGGCGGCCAGGAAGCCCTGCGCCCGGGTCTGGGGCATCTCGGCCACGATCTCCATCACCGGCGGGATGTATTTGTGGGCGGACAAGACGGAGAAGTTCTTCGGGGGGCCGGAGAGGATTACGGCGGCGGTGGCCACCGCGGTGGTCTCAAAGCCGGTGGCGAAGAAAACCACCTCGCGGTCGGTCTCCCGGGCGATCTGCAGCGCCTCCCACGGGCTGTAGATCACCCGGACGTCCGCGCCCTCCGCTTTCGCCTCCGCCAGGGACTTGCGGGTCCCGGGCACCCGAAACATGTCCCCGAAGGTGGCCAGGATCACCCCCTGCTCGGCCAGGTAAACGGCCTCGTCCACCTCCGGCATGTCGGTCACGCACACCGGGCAGCCGGGCCCCATGATCACCCGGAGGTTGGGCGGAAGCAGGCTCCGGAGGCCGAAGCGGGCGATGCTCTGCTCGTGGGTGCCGCAAACGTGCATGATCGAGATGGGCTCCGGCAGATCCCGGCACAGCCGATCCAGGGCCTGCCGGAAGGCCTGCACCCGTTCCGGATCCCGGAACTCCAGCCGTTCGGAAGGCTTCGCCATGCGCGCCCGGATCATGGCCCTTCCTCCACCGAGCGCAGCTCATCCCGGATTTCGGCGCGCAGCAGATCCTCCTCCGTCGTCCGGAGCAGGGCCTCGTAGAAGGCGAGGGTGTTCTCCACCTCCTCCGGAGGGATGCGGCGGATGGCGAAGCCCACATGGACCAGGACGTAGTCCCCCGGCGAGACGGGCTCGTCCACAACGTGGAGCAGCACCGGCTTGCGCACGCCCCAGAAGTCCACCAGGGCCGTCATCTCGTTCACTTCCACCACCTTCCCTGGCACGCCCAGGCACATCATACACCTCCTGTCGGAAACGGATCGGAAGCGCCCTCCAGACGGGCCGCGGCGATCAGGATCTGGCCCAGGCTGATCCCCCCATCGTTGGGCGGGACCTGGCGGTGCAGGAGGACGGTGAAGCCTTCCTCTTCCAGACGTCGGGCGGCCTCTTCGGTCAGATAACGACTCTGGAAGCAGCCGCCGGTCAGCGCCACCCGCGTCTCCCCCACGGCCCGGGCCACGGCGACGATGGCCTCCACCAGGGCCCGGTGAAAGCGCGCGGCGATCTTCTCCCGCTCCACGCCGCGCCGCAGGTCCTCCCGGATCGCCTCCAGGAGGGGGCGCCAGTCCAGGATCCAGGCGGGCTCTCCCCTGGAGTTTTCGACCAGGGGAAGCGGATAAGCGCGCCGCTCGGCGGGATCGGCGAGGAACTCCAGCGCCATGGCAGCCTGGCCTTCGAAGCTCACCTGCTGGTGCAGATCCAGCATGGCCGCCACCGCGTCGAACAGCCGCCCCATGCTGGAGGTGCGCGGAGCGTTCAGCCCGCGGGCGATCATCCGGGCCAGGGCCTGGCGTTCGGCCGGGCGCAACGCCCGCACCGGCGGGAGGCCCTCCCATTCCATCGCCGCCTCGCCCGCCATCTCCCACAGCAGCGCGAAGGCGACCCGTCGGGGCTCGTAGACCGCCGCGTCCCCTCCGGGCAGGGAGAAAGGCCGCAGGCTGGCGACGCGCCGGAAGCCGGAGGCGTCCCCCCACAAGAACTCGCCGCCCCAGATGGTCCCATCCGGTCCGTAGCCGGTGCCGTCCCAGGTGACCCCCAGGGCCGGGCCTTCCACGCCATGATCGGCCAGACAGGCCGCCAGATGGGCGTGATGGTGCTGGATCGGGAGAAGGGGCAACGGAGAGGGAAGCCGGACCGGCAGGGGGAGGTCCCCGGCGGCGGCCCGTTGCGCCCAGATCGTCGAGGCGTAGTCCGGGTGCAGATCGTGGGCGATGGCGACCGGCTCCGCCTCATACAGGCGGAGGAAATCCGCGATCATGCGCTCGAAGGTCCGGAGGGCCTCCGCCGTGTCCAGGTCTCCGATGTGGGGGCTCAGGAAGATCTGGCGGCCGACGCTGAGGGCGATGGTGTTCTTGAGGTGCCCGCCCACGGCCAGCAAGGTGGGCAGCGGCCGGCTCAGGAGGATGGGCAGCGGCGCGAAGCCGCGAGCCCGACGGAGGATCCGGGGCTCCCCCCGCATCCAGACCATCACGCTGTCGTCGGCGTGGCGGGCGATGGGGCGGTTGTGGATCAGAAAAGCGTCGGCGACGCGGGCCAGCCGCTGGAAGGCCTCCCGCTCGTCGGTGCAGATGGGCTCGTCGGTCAGGTTGCCGCTGGTGGCCACCACGGGGAAGTCCAGCTCCCGCAGCAACAGATGGTGCAGCGGCGTGTAGGGGAGCATCACCCCCAGGTAGGGGTTCCCGGGGGCCACGTTCGGGGCCACCGGGGCTCCGGGCCGGCGGGGGAGCAGCACGATGGGGGCCTCCGGCCCGGCGAGCAGCGCCTCGATCTCCGGCGAGGTCTCGCCCATCGCGCGAACCTGATCGAGGTCCCGGGCCATCAGGGCGAAGGGCTTGTCGCGGCGGGGCTTGCGGGCTCGCAGCCGCGCGATGGCCTCCTCGTTCCGCGCGTCGACCATGAGGTGGAATCCCCCCAGCCCTTTGACGGCCACGATCTGGCCCGCGCGCAGAGCGGCCGCTGCCCGGCGCAGCGCCGCGTCCCCCCGGGCGATCCGGCGGTATTCCCCCACCTGAAGGGGGAAGTCCGGGTGGTCCTCCCCATCCGAATCGGCGGAGGGCTCCCGCGCGTAGAACGCGAGGGTCGGGCCGCAGCGCGGACACGCGTTGGGCTGGGCGTGGAACCGGCGGTCCAGCGGGTTCTCATACTCCGCCTGGCAGTCCGGGCACATGCGGAACCGGCGCATGGTGGTGTGAGGCCGGTCGTAGGGCAGGGCCTCCACGATGGTCCAGCGCGGTCCGCAATCGGTGCAGTTGGTGAACGGATAGCGATAGCGGCGATCGGCGGGGTCCAGGATCTCGGAGAGGCAGCGCGGGCATGTGGCGATATCCGGGAGGATCAGGACCGTTTTCTCCCCTTCCCCCTCGCTGTGGCGGATCTCGAAGCCAGCGTAGCCGGCCGGGTCCAGAGGGAGGGCGTGAAGATGATGGATGCGGGCGCGGGGAGGGGCTTCCCGGGGGAGGCGCTCCAGGAAGCGCGCCAGGGCGTGCGGGGGGCCTTCCACCTCAGATGAACACCCCCTGGGGATCATTCCGGACCCATCCGGCCAGGCCCAGCTCGGTGGCCAGCCGGTAGATGTAAGGACGGAACCCCACGCCCTGCACGGCGCCCTGGATCTCCACCCGCAGCCGTCGCCGTTCAGCGGCCATGATCCCCTCGACGCGCCTCAAGTTGCGCCGTCAGCCATCCCACCCACTCGTCCACGCCCTGGCCGGTCCGACACGAGAGGAGGAAGAGAGGGATCCCCGGGCGGAGGATCGACAGGCCGTGCCGGAAGGCGGAGAGGTCGAAGTCGATGTAGGGCATGAGGTCCGCTTTGTTGAGCACAACGGCGTCGGCCTTCTGGAACATCCCCGGATACTTGTAGGGCTTGTCGTGTCCTTCCGGGACGCTGGCGACCACGATGCGGAGATGGGCGCCCAGGTCGAACTCCGCCGGGCAGACCAGGTTCCCCACGTTCTCGATGAACGGCAGGTCGAGGTCGGGAAGGGGGAGATGGGAGAGGGCGGAGCGGATCATGGGGGCGTCCAGATGGCACGCCCCGCCGGTGTTGATCTGCACCACCGGGACGTTTCGGGCGGCGATGCGCTCGGCGTCCAGGGTGGAGGCGATGTCCCCCTCGATCACCCCGGCGCGCAGGGAAGGGGGGAGGCGCTCCAGGGTGGCGAGGATCAGGCTGGTTTTGCCGGCCCCGGGGGAGGACATCAGGTTGACCGCCAGGAGGCCGGCGGCGTCGAAAGCCGCTCGGTTCTCTGCGGCGACCGCGTCATTGGCGCTGAGGATGGCCTTCACCACCGGGATGCGGGTCGCCATCTTCCACCTCGATGCGCTCCACGATACAGCGGTTCCCGCCTGCGATCTGGATGTCCGGGCTGCCGCAGAGGGGGCAGGCGGGCAGGAGCGGGGGCTCCACGGGGAACGCGCCGCCGCAGGTCTGACAACGCCCCTCTCCGGGCTCCCTGCGGATGCGCAGGAGGGCGCCTTCGGCGAGGGTGCCTTCGCTGAGCCGTTCGAAATAGAAGCGGATGGAGTCATCGACGTAGCCGGTCAGCGCGCCCACCGTCAGCTCCACCGCAGTGACCCGGCGCGCCCCGGCGGCCTCCGCCGCCTCCAGCACGATGGACAGGAGGGCCTGGGTGATCGCCAGCTCGTGCATGGGCGTCCTCGCTTCCAGATAAGGCCCTACGGATGACCTTTTCGCGGCCTTCCGGCCCCGGCTGCGGGACCAAGCAACAGTCGGACGAACGCCATGACGCGCGGATGCGCTCCCGAGATATCGTCCCTCCCTCCTCGGCAGATCCTCTACAAAGAAGTTTACCCCACCCCGATGGGGCCTCCGGGTTTTGGGGACGCGCCCTTCGCCGGGGATGCTATCATAATTCATGAGGAGGGATCTGCCGGCGGTCGCATCCACCCTATCCGCTTCGGACCAGGGAGGTTGGGATGGGGAACACCCGGGCGGGCCGGGCTCGAAGAGCCCTCGAGGTCTTTTTCCTGATCCTCGCAGGCGGCTTGTTGGCCGTCCTTCTCGGTCCCTATCCTCCTGCCGGGGCGACCCCCACCGACGAGGCGGAGCCGAACAACTCCCCCAGCCAGGCGATGGCGATCACCCCAGGCGATGTCATCCAGGGAGCCACGGGCATCACACCGACCGGGTCGAGTTCCTTCGTTCTCGATTTCGATTATTACAAGGTCGATACGACGCCCGGGAACCCATACCGGGTCTCCCTGAACATGATTTACAATCCCAGCCGGCTCACCGTTCGGCTGGAGGTTTTGGACGGGGCTTTGAGTCTCGTCGATGGGTCCATCATCTCCACCTCGGCCAGCATCAGCTGGCGGGCGTATACCGGGACCTATTACATCAAGCTGGAGCCGTTGAGCTTTCAGCCTCCCTCTGCGCCTACTCCCACTCCGACGCCGACGCCTGCGCCGGTGATCGTGAGCTACCTCCTGAGCGTTTCGCAGATCGCCAGCACGCCCACCCCTTCCGCAACCCCCACCGGCACGCCGGCCCCGACGTCCACGCCCACTCCTCTGCCCACGGCGACTCCGGCGGGGACCCCCGATGCGTTCGAGCCGAACTACGATTTCGAGCACGCTACGCTGATCGGCCTGGGCGCCAAATACGCCGGCCTGAACTTCGTGCCGGTGGTCCCCGGGACCGAGGACAACGATTTCTTCAAGCTCTGGGTGAAGCCGGGGATGGTGGTGACCTGCGAGACGATGGACCTCACCCCGGGGACGGACACGAACATGATCATCTACGACGCGAACCGGAACGGGATCGCGGGCAACGATGATGTGGATCCGCGGGCCGGGGAGCTCCGCAGCCGGGTGACGGTAGCGGTGACCTGGGAGGGCTGGATGTATGTGCTGGTCGGGCAGGGGGGGCGGGGGATCGCTTACGGCTCCGAATACAGCCTGCAGTGCAACGTGGGCCTGCCGCCGAAGCCCACCCCTACTCCCACCCGCACCCCGCGGCCGATCACCGAGGTCCCGCCGCCGCCCACCGCCACGCCGTTCCCCACCCTCCCTCCCACCCCGCCGGCGACCCCGACGCCGCTCCGTCTGCAGGTGCAGCCCCTCGCGGCCACACCCACCCCCGCCGGGCGTCGCATCGAGGTGACGGTGCGGATCTATTACGATGCCAACGGGAACGGCGCCCCCGATGCGAGGGAGGGGGTGATCGGGATGCCCGTGGGTCTGATCGCCCTCCGCGGTGGGCGCTGGATCGCGCAGGCGGCCACAGATGAGGAAGGTCAGGCCTCCCTCGTGGGCTTCGCCGAGGGGACGGTCCGGCTGGTCGTGCCCTATCTGGGGATCGTGCGGCCGGTCGAGAGCGGCGAGACCGTCCTCATCCGTCTGAACCCGGTTCCCCTGCCGGACCGGCTGCCCTGAAGGGCGGGACCCCTCATTCGGGAGGCGGGGATGGATCTCCAGGAGCCGTTGGGGCAACCGAAGGGAAAGATGGACCTGGAACGGGTTTTCGAACGGATCCGCCGGCGCTGGGAGGAGATCCCTCCGTCCCTCCGTCCGCTGGTGGGGATCAGCGTGGGGATCGGGGGGCTGGGTCTGGTCCTGTTCCTCGCCGGCCTGATGGTTCCGCTTCACCTGGCGGATCCGCCTGGTGCGTTGATCCGAATCTCTATTCTCAGGAGGTGACTTGTGGAAGCGCGACGTTTCGAGCTGGCTTCTCCCTTCCGTCGCCTTATGGCTCAGCTGATCGAATATCTCATCGGCCTCGCCGCATATGGTGTGCTGTTCCCCATGGGTTTGCTGGGCGCTCGGATCGGCCAGATCGGCCAGGATTCCCGGGAGGCGCAGGCGGTCATTGGCGGATTGGGCCTCCTGCTTCTGTGCGGAGTCTTCCTGATCCTTGTAGGGCTCCAACTCTATCTGTGGAGCCAGGGGATGTCGATCGGGAAATGGATCCTGGGCATGCAGGTGGTGCGCGAGGATGGGCGCCCAGCCGGTTTCGGAACGATGCCGGTCCGTGAGCTGATCGGGAAGACCCGATCCTCCATCGTGTTCGATCTGGGGTTCATTTGGGTTCTCCCGGATCGGGAGCATCAAGGCTGGCATGACAAACCGGTGCGGACCTGGGTGGTGCTAAAGCGCTCCTGAGAGGCCAGCGGTTCGACGGGGTGTGTCCCAAAGCGGCCAGCCCGACAAAATCGGGACACACCCGTTCGACGGGTTTGCCCCAGCCGTCCGCACGGATCCGCCTATCGGCGCATAGGCCGACGGGATCCTGCTTCATCCATCCCGGGCGCTTGGACGGCCCGAGGGCGAATCTGCCCGACAGGATGGGGGGGTGAGGAACTCTTCCCGTCCTGCCTATCATTATTATCGGGACCCATCGCAATCACTGATCCGGGAGGGAGCAAATG
>OGCB01000377.1_pt1 | contig 12243 bp, 10 predicted proteins | sample 1570031 | NCBI WGS metagenome assembly OGCB01 (sample SAMN05518655, study PRJEB24509) | hot springs metagenome | isolation source: Octopus Spring Streamers, Yellowstone National Park, Wyoming, USA | place: USA:Octopus Spring Streamers, Yellowstone National Park, Wyoming, USA | collected 2011-10-11 | reverse complement strand
CCCCCTGCCCCCGTGGCCTTCGATCATCCGCCCCCGCCGCGACATCCGGGAGGGAAGGCTGGACGAGTCCGTCTTCGCCGCCGATCTCTCCGATGTGGTGTCGGGCGGGGGGCCGCTGGAGTATCGGGACGCGGCGGCCTTCTTCCACCGGACGTATCTGACGCGGGGGTTGCGGCGCCTGCTGGCCACCGTCCTGTCCCGCCTCAGCGGAGGGGCGGGGGATCCGGTGATCCAGATCCAAACCCCCTTCGGGGGCGGCAAAACCCACAGCCTGATCGCGCTTTACCACCTCTTTCGATCCCGGCCGGGCCCTGAGGAGGCGCCGGGCCTGGAGGAGATCCTGCAGGAAGCGGGGCTTTCCGCCCTCCCGGAGGCCCGGGTGGCGGTGTTCGTGGGGACGGCCGCCGATCCCCTGCGGGGGCGAACCCCCTGGGGGGCGATCGCGGAGCAGCTGGGACAGTATGAGCGGTTGCGGGAGCACGACGAGCGGCGCCTGGCGCCGGGGAAGGATCTGTTGCATTCGCTGCTCGGGGAGGAGCCGACCCTCATCCTGATGGACGAGATCGCGGAATACGTCGCCCGCTGCGTCCAGCCGTCGGAGATCGAGAAGGCCCCCTCCGCCCCGGAGGCCGGGCGGGCCTATCAGACCCAGGTCCTGGCTTTCTTCCAGGAGCTCACCGAAACGGTCAAGGTGCTCCCGCGGTGCGTCCTGGTGGCCACCCTTCCCTCCAGCGCTCCCTACGGCGAGGAGGGCGAGCGGGCGCTGCACCAGCTGCAGCAGATCTTCGGCCGGGTGGAGGCGATCTACGCTCCGGTGGAGGGCGAAGAGATCTACGCCGTCATCCGCCGTCGGCTGTTCGACGAGCCGGAGGATCCGGAGGCGGCCCGTCGGGTGGCGGAGGCCTATGTGGCCCTCTACCGGGCGCTGGGGGAGGATGTGCCGGCGCCGGCCCGGGAGTCGGGCTATCGGGATCGCATGATCAAGGCTTACCCGTTCCATCCGCAGGTGATCGACATCCTCCTGGAGCGCTGGAGCACCTTCCCCAAATTCCAGCGCACCCGCGGGGTGCTCCGGCTCCTGGGGCTGATCGCCGCCGATCTCTACCGGCGAGGCCATGCGGCCCCTCTGATCCAGCTGGCCCATCTGAACCTGGCCCATCCGGAGATCCGTCAGGAGCTCCTCAAGCATATCGGCAACGAGTATGAAGGCGTCATCGCCTCCGACATCGTCGATGGCAACGCCAGGGCGCAGCGGCTGGATCGGGAGCTCGGCTCGGAGTATGCCCGCTTCAGGATCGCCACCGGGCTGGCGACGGCGATCTTCTTCGCCTCCTTCAGCGGAGGGGAGCGCCGCGGTGTAGGGATCGCGGAGCTGCGTCTGGCCGTGTTGCAGGAAGGCGTTCCACCCGCCATCGTCGGGGATGCCCTCAAGCGTCTGGAGGAGGAGCTCTGGTATCTCCACGTGGAGGGCGGGCGCTACTGGTTCTCCAGTCAGGCCAACCTCAACCGCATCCTCATCGAACGCGAGGCGGAGGTCCAGGAGGACGAGATCTACCGGGAGCTCCGGTCCCGGCTGGAACGCATAGCGGGGAAAGAGCTCCGGGTGATCATCTGGCCTCAGAACCCGGAGGATATCCCGGACCGGCGGGAGCTGCAGCTGGCGATCTTGCCGCCGGAGCGGTTCCGCTCCACGCCCTCGGTGGAGACACACATCCGGGCGTTGCTGGAACGCTGCGGGTCTGTGTTCCGTCAGTATCGCAACGCCCTTTTGATCCTAACGGCCGATGCCCAGGAAGGACCGCGCCTGCGGGGGCAGCTCAAGCGACTTCTGGCCCTGCAGGCCATCAAGAGCGATAAGACGGTCTGGCGGCAGCTCTCATCGGAGAACCAAAAGGAGGTGGACCGCCGGATCCAGGATGCGGAGGGCGGGCTGCTCCGCATCCTGCAGGAGGCCTACCGGTATGTCGCCCGGGCGGGGAAGGAGGGGATCGAATGGCTCAACCTCGGCCTGCCCACCGCCGGGGAGCGGGCCTCCCAGACGGCGCGGGTGCGGCAGCATCTGGAGGAGGAGGGGATCCTGGTCCGGCAACTGGCGCCGGATCAGCTCCTGCGGAAGGTGATGCGGCCGGAGGAGGAGGAGAAGCCGCTCTCGGAGATCCTGGAGGCCTTCCGGCGCTATCCGGAGTTGCCGATGATCCTGGACGACGAGGTGATCCGGGAGAGCGTCCGGCGCGGCGTGCGGGAGGGTCTCTTCGGCCTGCGGGTGGGGGAGCGGGTGTATTACCGGGAGGAGGTGCCCGCGGAAGCGCTGGCTCACGAGGCCGTGCTGACGCGGAGGGCGCCGGAGCCTTCCCGGCCCCCTCCGCCGCCGATTCGGCTCTCCCCGGAGGATCTTCTGTGGGCCATGGGGGAGGCGGAGGATCTCCCCGTGTCGAAGATCTACCAGCGGCTCTGGGCCGAGCGGGGATCCGCGTTCCCGGCGGAGCCCGTCTTCCGGGAGGCCTTCATCGCCGCCCTGCGGGAGGGATGGGAGCGGGGGCTTTTCCAGATCCATCCCAAGCCGGCGGGGGAGCCGTTCCCCCCGTCCTGGGAGGAGATCCTCGTCGGGGGAACGCTGCATCGTCTGAAGCTCCCCCCATCGCCGCCTCCGCCTCCGCCTTCTCCTCCTGGGATCCGGAGGTATACGCTGCGGGCTCAGGTGCCGTGGGAGCGCCTGTCCGATTTCCTGCGCGGCGTGTTGATGCCGCTTCAGCGGGCGGGGGCGGAGCTGACCCTGGAGATTCGGCTGGAGGCCCGCGCGGGGCAGCCCCTCCCGTCGTCCGTCCTGGAGGGCCTCGTGCGCGAGACCTTAAGGCAGATCGGCGCGCAGGTCCTGGAGGAACGGGAGGAGCCGTAACTTCCCTTCCCGGGGATACGGTATAATCTGGCGAAATCGCCGGAGATCCCGTGAGGGCGAGGATCCGGGAGAGGTCCGCCGGTTGAGGCGGATCGGTGTTCCCGTCCCGCCTGCGGTGCGGATGGCCCGCCGGTCGGAGGGGCCGGGCTCAGGGCTTGAGGCGCTTTCCTCGATCTTTCCCCCCATGGGCATCTCCGCTTTCCGGGGATCCCCGCGCGCGATGAATGGGAGCTCCGGAACCGGGTGTTCACCCCGGCGGAGGTCGCTGCGCTCGACAACCACGAGGCAGCCGGCAACCCGAAGCGCTCCCCATAGGGAGGCGCTGTGGTTCCCCTGGCGCCCAGCGCTCCGCCGGGAATTCGCCCGTTGACGACGGATGCGAGCGATCCAGAGCGGCAGCTCGGGCCTCATCGATTCCGTGAAAAAGGAGCGCGATGGGAAATTCGACCGGCCCTTCCCCAACCGCTTTCGAGGCTTCAGAGGAGGCCATCGCGGCCCGGATGCTCCAGGGCGATCCGGAGGCCTTCTCCTGGCTTTACGAGCAGTATTTCCCCCGCCTCTATGATCTGGCCTGCCGCATGCTGGGGGATCCGGATGAGGCAATGGATGTGGCCCAGGAGACGTTCCTGAAATTCCTGGAAGGCCGTCCTCGCCAGCCTCCCCGCCATTTCCGGGCTTACCTCTACGCCATCGCCCGCCGGGAGATTTACGACGTTCTCCGAAGATCCCGCCGCCACGTTCGATGGGCGGAGGGGGAGCAGGAGGAAGCCGAGGAGGCAGAACCCCGAGCGCCGGATGAAGGGGCGGAAAGGGAAATCCTCCAGAGGGAGCGGATGGCGTTCCTCCGGGAGGCCTTGCAGGCGCTCCCGGAGGAGGAAGCGATGCTCCTGGATCTGCATCTCCGCCACGGGCTGACCCCCGCGGAGCTGGCCGTGGTCTTCGGCCGCTCCAGCGGGGCCATCCACACCCGCCTGAGCCGGGCCCGCGATCATCTCGAGGAGGCGATGGCCGCCTGGATCCTCCTTCGCGTGGGCCGGCGGGCATGCCCCACCCTAACGGCGATCACAGGAGGGCCGGAAGAGCCGCCCCCGGCCCTCACCCCGGACCTGCGCCGGGCTCTCCGACGGCATCTGGAGGGTTGCGCGGCGTGCCAGGAGACGCGCCGGCGGTATCTTTCGGCGGCGGAATGGCTGGGCGGGATGGCGATGATTCCCCCTTCCCCGGAGCGCGCCCGGCGGGCCCGGGAGCGCCTGAGCCAGGCGGCGCAGGCCCTGACAGCGGGAGGGGTCGCCGTGGGAGCGGCGGGCGCGGCGGGGATCGGCGGGCTCAAGGGCCTGGGGGCCGTCCTCCTGACGGGCGTGGTGATGCTGGGCCTGGCCGCCGCCGCCCTCGGGCTCCGGATCACGGGGTCCGGATCCGCCGAAGTGCGTGTGGAGAACCGGAATTGCCCCCCGCTGGTGAGCCCCTCGCCCGCCGTGCGCCTGCTTCGGATCCTGCCCAACGTGGAGGTGCCCGTTCGGATCGAAACGGGCGCGACGGAGATCATCCGCCTGCCTCCGGCCACGCTCACCCTCCAGCGCCGGGAGGATGGGATCCGGGCGGCGGCCTATGGGATGGCCTTCGATCTCCCCATCGAAGGCTTGACGGCAGCCGAATGGGATGGGGCCGATCTGCCCCCTGGACCCTATGCCATCACGCTGCGCCCCGGGGAGCGGCATACCCTTCGGGTGCGCTGCCGGTAGCTTGTAAGATCCCCCGGGCTTCGGGCGTCTCATGAGTAGAGCGCCTTGACCGCAGGGCCGCAGCGGCGGATGTCCTGGTGGCCGTCTTCCAGATCAGGTGGGGTCGGGAACGAACCCAAGCGTTCCTTCAGTCGTGGGAGTGATCCCTGTCACCGGGTTAGGAGGATTTTTGTCTAAAGTCCAGCTGAAAGGAGGGGCCCGATGTCCATCGCGCGTGCGCTTCGTTTCGGAGTGTGGCTGGTGTTTCTGGGGGTCCTCGGCGCGTGCAAGGCTCCGCCGATCACGCCTCCCGGGCTCACCCTTGTGCCCCTCACGGCCACCTGGACGCCGTCGCCGTCTCCGACGGCCGTGCCCACCTCGACCCCGTCGCCGACGGCGACGATGACGCCGACGCCGTCCCCAACGGCCACGGCCACGTCCACCCCGACTCCCGCGCCGACCGCGACGAAAACCCCCACGCCGCCGGCCCCGATGTCCTCTCCCTCGGGGTCGTCGGGGGGTGAGGCGCCGCCGCTGCCGACGATCCCCGGGTGCGACCTTGCCGCCAGCTTCGGCCTTCTGGAGGCCACGCCGGGGAAATATGTGGTGACCTTTGGGATCCAGAGCGTGGGGGGGACGGACTGCCCGGACCCGACCACGCTCAGCCTGAGCGTGCTGAGCGGCACCATGTCGTTCACGGCCGTCTCTCCGGCCTACGAATACAACGGCAGCGCCGGCTGGAGCTGCAGCGGGACGACCTGTGTGGCGGCCGGCAACATACCGGCCAGCCCGCCGGGCTTTTATGCGGCCGGTTTCCAGACGGTGGCGACCCTCTCCTCGGGGTCGGCGCAGCTGTGCGCCACCGTCTCGAACAGCGCGGATGGGAACCCGGCGAACGACACGTTTTGCCAGACGCTGCCGTGAGGTTCGAGGGCGGCGGCCGTTTGGCGCGGATGAGGAGATAAGCCCGAGAATCCTGAAAGGAGGGGCCCGATGTCTATCGCGCGTGCGCTTCGTTTCGGAGTGTGGCTGGTGTTTCTGGGGGTCCTCGGCGCATGCAAGGCTGCGCCGATCCCGCCTCCCGGGCTCACCCTTGTGCCGGTCGCTACTCCCACTCCCAAGCCGACCATCCCGGCGACGGCGGTGGCGGTCGGCAACCCCACCCCGCCGCTGGACGGCCAGTCCACGGCCACCCCATCCCCTACGCCGACGCCGCCGTGCGTCCCGCCTCCTCCGGGCCTGGTGGCCGATGGATGGAAATCCCCTCGATCTCTGGGCCTCCCATAATCCATCGGCGACCAACGCGATCACCTTCGTTCCGGGTATGGTCGGTCAAGGCGTGACGTTTGGCACGGGCGGCTACATCGATATCCCGCACTCGCCCGCGCTGGCCAACCAGCAGTTCACCATCGACGCGTGGGTCAAGCCGAACGGCGCGCCCCTGGGGCCGGCATCGAACAACGACTTCTGGGGTGCCGTCATCGTGCAGAAAGGATTGCCGCCGCCGACCGGATACACGAACGTCCCGATCTCGCTTGCGTGGAGCGCGCAACAACAGAAGTTCGTCTTTACGTTCGGCGTCATGACCACAGAGCGGATCGTTTCAAGCTCAACTTTCCCGACAGGGACGTTCTACTACGTCGCGGCGACCTATGACGGCAGCACCTTCAAGCTCTACGTCAACGGCGCGCTTGAAGCGCAGATGGCGTTGGTCAAGACCATCAGTTACAGCCCTTTGATTCCATGGACCATCGGATCGACGGCGGCTCCGATTCGTGCCGTCGGCTATCCGCGCACGTTCAACGGCGTCATCGACGAGGTGGAGATCTTCAATCGGGCGCTCACGCAGGGTGAGATCCAGTCCATCTATAACGCCGGTCCAGCGGGCAAATGCAAGCTGATCCCCACACCGACGCCCAATGCGACGAAGACCCCCACGCCGACGCCCACCCCGAGCCCCACAGCCACCCGAACTCCGACGCCGTCTCCCACGGTGACGAAGACCCCCACATCCTCCCCGACGGCCACCCGAACCCCAACCCCTACGCCGGCGGCGACGGCGACGCCCTCGCCTTCCCCGACGGCCACCTCGACGCCGGCCGGGATGTGCGACCTCGTCGTCGATAAGTCCATGCAGCCGACGAGCAACCCGGCGGTCTTCACGGTCGTCCTGACGGTCAGCAACGCCGGATCGGGGCCGTGCCCCATCGGCACGCAGATCTCCGACACCGCCAACCCTTCCGGCTCCATGAGCTTCAGCGGACCCCTGGTCTTCAGCCCGTCGGCGGCGGCAGCCGATTGGTCCTGCAGCGGCGCCTCGTGCGCCGCCGTCAACCCGCTGCCGCCGGGATACCTCGTCCAGATCCAGTTCACGGCGACCGTGAACCAGAAGCCGGCGACCAATTGCGCCGGCGGGGTGGTGCCGCAGAACGCGGACGGGAACCTGAAGAACAATCGGCAGTGCGTGACGGTGCCGTAAGCCGCTCCGAGGAGCGGTCGGTTCTCCCGGAGCGCTCCGGAGGGGGAGGCCGGCAACGGCCTCCCCCTCCGTTTTCCTGGGGGATGTGGCGGCGAGGGAGCTCGCGCCTGGGCGAGCATGGGGATGGCGGGCGGCTCCTCCCCTCCAGTGATCGGAGATCTGGACGCCGGTCAGCAGCCTGCAGTGGCCCTCGTGAACCGATGGCCCAACAAGGGGAGAGAAAGATCGATGCGGGCGGCGCGGCTTCTCCCACGATCCCCGGCCGCCTCGAAGACGGAGGGTTCAGGGCCGGAGCCCTTCCGGTTGTAAGCCGAAATTCATTTCGGCATCCTTATGTTTGTTGGCAGGAGCGGCTTTAGCCGCGACCCTTTGCGTCATCGAGAACCAGGGTTTCGGAGTTTATCGGAGCGGGTTTCACCGCGACCCCTGCGTCATCGAAGGCGGAGGTTCGGGGCGAAAGCCCCTCCTACAGAAACCGTCTTTTTGTAGGAGCGGCTTTTAGAAGCGGCTTTAGCCGCGACCCTTGCGTTGTCGAGAGCCAGGTGTTCGGGGTTTATCGGAGCGCCTTCCGTTGCGACCCCTGCGCCATCGAAAACGAGGGTTCGGGGCGGAAGATCGCGGCTCTTCCTCTCGGAGGACCGGAGATGGGGTGGAGGGCAACTGCGGGCAGTTGCCCTGCTTGAACCCCATGGCGCAACGAGAGGGGGGAGGCGGTCTCTGCCCCTCTCCGATCATTCAAGGACATGAGCCTGGCAGGCTTTCCTCGAAGCTTCCAGAAGACCACACTAAGAAAGGGCTTAACCCGCGGCGGAGGCGCCGGGGGATGCGGCGCGCCGCCCGGTCTGTTGTCCGCAGGCTCGGGGGGTGGGCGCCTGGGCGGAGGACGATGGCCTGGCTCTGTGAGGAGGCTCGGGCGGGATGGTCGCGGCGGCAGAGGATCGAACTCTCCGCGAAGGAGCGTGAAAGATGCGCGAAGCCCTCGCCATCGAGATCCGCGATCTGGTGAAATCCTACGGTCGGGTGCGGGCGCTGCGCGGGGTGAACCTGGAGGTGCGCCGGGGGGAGATCTTCGCCTTCCTCGGCCCCAACGGCGCCGGCAAGACCACCACCATCCGCTGCATGCTGGATTTCATCCGCCCCGACGCGGGGCTCCTCCGGGTGCTGGGGATCGACCCGCAGCGCGACCCGGTGGCGGTGCGGCGGCGGGTGGGATATCTCCCGGGCGAACTGCACTTCGATGAGAACATGACCGTGGAGGGCGCCCTCCGCCTCTTCGCCGCCATGCGGGGGAACACCGTGGACTGGGCCTACGTCCAGGCGCTGGCGGAGCGGCTGGATCTGGACCTGCGTCCCCGCATCCGCAACCTGTCCAAGGGCAACAAGCAGAAGGTAGGGGTGATCCAGGCCCTGATGCACCGGCCCGAGCTGCTGATCCTGGACGAGCCCACCCTGGGGCTGGATCCCCTGATGCAGCGGGAGGTTCTGCGGCTGATGCGGGAGGCTCGGGACGCGGGGGCCACGGTGTTCTTCGCCTCCCACATCATGAGCGAGGCGGAGCAGGTGGCCGACCGCGTGGGGATCATCCGGCAGGGCGTGGTGGTGGAGGTGGCCGGGACGGAGGATCTGATCCGCCGCGCCGTGCGTCGGGTGCGCATCCGGTTCGAGGGGCCGGTGGATCCCCGGCCGCTGACGGCTCTGCCCGGCGTGCGGCTCCTCCGCCGGGAGGACGGGGAGGAGCTCCTGCTGCAGGTGGAAGGGCGGATGGATCCCCTGATCAAGGCCCTGGCGGCCTTCCCGGTCCGGGATCTGGAGACCGAGCGCCCGAGCCTGGAGGAGATCTTCCTGGCGTATTATGAGCCGTCCCCTGCGTCTTCGGAGGCCTATCCATGAAATGAAAGCGGTCTTTCGTTACACACTGTCCGGATTCCGCTGGGCGATGGTGGGCTGGGGGCTGGGGCTGGGGTTGCTGGGGGGCTATCTCATCCCCTTCTATGACACGATCTTCGAGCAGCGGGCCCAGTGGGAGGAGCTGCTGCGCGCCTATCCCCGGGAGCTGCTGGTCTTCTTCGGGGAGATCCAGGACATCGCAGATCCGGCGACGTATCTGCACGCGCAGTTCTTCTCCTGGCTGCCGCTCATCCTGGGGTTTTTCGCCATCCTCGCCGGCAGCGCCCTGATCGCCGGGCTGGAGGAGGGAGGACAGCTGGATCTGCTCCTCGGGCAGCCGGTGAGCCGGTGGGCGTTCTTCGCCGCCCGCGTCCTGGCCTTCCTGGTGGCCACTGTGGGGATCCTGTGGCTCTCGTATTTGGGCCTGATCCTCGCGCGGCCGCTCTCCCGGCATCTGGGTCTGGGGCCATGGGAGATGCTCACGCCTTTCCTCTCGATGTTCGCGCTGCTGTGGCTGTTCGGGAGCTTGTCCTTGTGGCTCAGCCTGGCGCTGCCCTCCCGGCGGGTCGCGGCGGCGGTAGCGGGGACGTTGCTTGTTGCGGGGTTCTTCCTGACCGCGCTGGCCCGGCTGGATGAGCGGCTGGAGCCCGTGGCCCGCCTTTCGCCTTTCACATACTATCAGGGGGGAGAGGCTGTCCGTTCCCTGCGGGTGGACTGGCTCGTGGGGCTGCTGATCGCCTCGCTGGTCTTCCTCCTGCTGGCGGGGTGGTGGTTCCAGCGCAAGGACCTGCGGGTGAGCGGCGAAGGCACCTGGGCGCTCCCCCTCCCGCGTTCCCGGGCCTTGGCGTGAGGTGAAAGGAGCTGCTGCGGTTTCATTTGGAAATCATCCTTGGGGAAGCTGCCCCGCCGACTGGAACGATCGCTTCCGCCGCTACCGCCCCTGGGGTTCGGCGGGACTGCAGCGGGAGTGAAGAATCCCGCATCTCTCGACTTCCTCGAACCAGCGCTCATCCGGCCTGCTGGATAAGAAGCTGACGAAGCCATCCCATCAGGTCGCCGGGAGTGCCCACCCGTAAAGGAAGCGCATCGGGCGGGAGGGTCAGGAAGTGGCGCGCATCGTGAGTCACCAGCCAGTCTGCCCTGGCCTCCAACGCCTCTGCCAGGATCTGCGCGTCAGGTGGATCAGAGATCCACTGGAGGGCCTGCTCCAGGGCTTTCGGGCTGGCCTCTGGGGTCATCTCCACGTGGGCTGCGTTTAGCAGGAGGGCCAGGTCGGAGAGAGAACCGGGGGCTTTGCGGCGCACGACCTCTTCGCATTCCCTCAAGACCTGGGGCCTACCATCAGGCGCAGGTAACCGATTTCGCCCAGGCGCAGGACCATCCGCGCGCCTCCCTGGGGTGAGAGGACGGCGGCGAAAATCACGCTGGTATCCAGGAAGACCTTAGCGAACGGCGGATTCACTCCGGATCTCGCGCAGGGTGTTCAACATGGTCTCCGGGTCGATGCCCTGGGCGCGCCACTGCGCGGCCAGCTGGTCCGCCAGGCGGTCTGTCTCCAGAATCTGGGGGACCAGGACCAGTGCGCCATCCAGGTCCAGGAGGGTCAGGATGCTGCCCTCCCGGATCTTCAGGCTGCGGCGCACCGGTGCGGGCAGGGTGATGACGCCCCGCTTGGTCACCCGTACCGGATAGCTCCTCATCGCCCACCCCTCCGCTGATGGGATTCCTGCATCGCAGGGTATCTGAAAATCCGTCCGTGTCAATGTCGATGCATCGGGTGGTCCGAACGGAAAGACCAGCGGGTGAGCGGCGAAGCACCTGGGCGCTCCCCCTCCCGCGTTCCCGGGCCGTCTGGACAGCCTGGGATCGGCGGACGCACGCATCTTTGTGATATCATTGGGTTTGAGGGATCTGATCGGCAGGGGCGGAACCGGCGGAGCGGGTGATGAGCGTTTCGCGAGCGCGCTTGCGGGCCCGGGTGCTGGAGCATCTCCGGTCCCTGGGGTTTGAGGTGGATGCCGGGAGTCGGGGCCTCCTCACGCTGCGGGCGCCGGAAGGGAAAGATGCCCTGCGCCGGCTGCATGCGGAAGCGCGCCGCTTCATCCTCCGCGGGCATCAGGAATGGATCCGCTGGGCCTGGCCGAGGCTCTCCCCCTACTTCGCCCGGGGAGAGCAGATCATCCCCGAACGGATCCGGCCGGTTCTGGTGGAAGTGGTCGAACCGTGGCAGGCGGATCTCTTCCGCCTGGCCCGCCTCACCTGGTCCCTTCCCTATTCCAAAGGCTATGGCAGAAGGTTGCGCTTCCTGATCCTGGATGCGGGAAACCGCGCGCCGTCCGGACATCCTTTCCTCATCGGCATCCTGGCGCTCCAGTCTCCTCCCCTTTCCTTCCCTCCCCGCGATCGGCGTTTCCGGTATCCGCCCGGGCGCAAGGTGGAGCTGGTCAATCAGACCATGGACATCCAGACCCTGGGGGCGGTGCCGCCGTATAGCGATCTCCTGGGCGGAAAGCTGGTCGCCCTGGCTGCGGCCTCGAACGAGGTGCGCCGGGCCTATCAGAGGAAATACGGCGGCCGTCGGACGGAGATCGAGGGACGGATCCTGCCTGCGCATCTGGTGGCGCTGACGACGACCAGCGCCTTCGGACGGTCCAGCCTGTATAACCGCCTTCAATATCGCGGCGAGCCGATCGCGATTTCCCTGGGTTACACCGAAGGCTACGGGACCTTTCATCTGGAGGTCCTGTATCCGCTCTTTCGAGAGTTTCTGGAGGCTCATGGGGTTTCCACGAAAGGCGGCTATGGGGTGGGGCCGCGGATCAAGTGGCAGACCTGCGTGCGGGCGCTGGAGCGGCTGGGGCTTCCCCGCTCTCTCCTTCGGCATGCGCTCCGTCGGGAGGCCTTTCTTTTCCCGCTGATCCACAACCTGGAGGACTACATGGAGGGGCGGGCGGCGGAGCCCCTGTATCGGGATCTCCCCTTTGAGGATCTGGCCGCTTACTGGCGGGAGCGCTGGCTGTTGCCCCGGGCGGGTCGGGTGAACGGATGGCATGCGTGGGAGCCGGAGCGCCTGCTGGATCTCCTGATCGTGGACGAAGGAGGATAAAGACGATGATCCCGGAGGCGGAGCGGCCTTTCGCAGAGCTCCCGGCGGGCCTGGTGGAGGAGCTCCTCGAGCAATCCGGCACGCTCAGCCATCGCGTAGGGGAAGAGCTCCGGGCCCTCCGGGCTGCACGCCAGGAGCGCCGGCAGGCGCTCAG
>OGCB01000369.1_pt1 | contig 12424 bp, 19 predicted proteins | sample 1570031 | NCBI WGS metagenome assembly OGCB01 (sample SAMN05518655, study PRJEB24509) | hot springs metagenome | isolation source: Octopus Spring Streamers, Yellowstone National Park, Wyoming, USA | place: USA:Octopus Spring Streamers, Yellowstone National Park, Wyoming, USA | collected 2011-10-11 | reverse complement strand
AAGTAGTACCTGCCGTCGTTGTCGTTGCGCACGAAAGCGACGCCGCCGACCCGGTCGTATTTATCCTTGTTTTTAGCGTTTCCCCGCCAGCGGCTTCTAATTGTATTTCCGCCAGCGGGGTTGGGCCTAGGCGCGGGTTCACCAGCGTCGCCCGCGCTGCATGGGCCCCCGTCGGGGCCGACGCCACAAAGCCCCCCATCTGGAGGTACCTGAGGCCGATGTTTACGGCCCCTAAGACGTCCCGCTCCCACACCTCGCCCCCGGCCCTCCCCACCCTCAGGCGTATTTTCACGGGGCGGACGCGCCCAGACGCCCCCCTCACCGCAGCGCGGATCACAAAGGGGCTGAATGTTATGCGGGCCCCTGAGGGGGTGCGGGAGGAGGTTCCCGCCTCTGGTACCCCGACGACCTGCATCGGCTTCTCCTCAAGCAACCTCACCAGAGTCCTCACGCTCCACTGGTGTATGCGGTGCCTCAGCTTCCTGCCCTTATCCTTTCCCATCTTCTCTTTGGCCCTCTGCGTGATTCTGCCGACGACCACTACGGCGTTGTGCTCTTCTGCAAGCCGCTCGATGAATTTGGCCGCTTTCCTCGCAACATCTAGTTTCCTGCTCCTCTCGCGGAGCTTCTTCAACTTAGTCCTTACCTCGCGGTCGGACGGATGGTGCCCTTTGGCAATTTTCTTCCTCCTCTCTGCGTATGCAATAACCATGCGGCCTAGCCCGGTTTCCAGCCGCCACACTTCCCTAAGCACTCCGCCGACGAACACCGCCGCGGTCACGTTGTTCTCGTTTATGTCAACCGCCACGACGTTCCGCGGGTCTGGATCCACGTCGAAGTTCCTCTTGAAGGTCAGGTAGGCAATCCAACGCTTCCCCACCCTCTTCAGTCTAAGCTCCTCCGCCAGCCTCCACCCGCCGTAGAGATATCTATGAAGTTGTTTGTGATTGGAGCAGTGGAGCTCTGCCCACCTTCCGCCGATCCTCAGCTTGAGCGCCCCGCCCTCAAGCCTCCAGTCATGAGAGTCTGAAAACGTGAGAGTAGCATGCCTGACCACCGGCGCTTCGGTATACGCCTTGCCCCGCTTCTTAGCGGCCCTAAACGATTTGGCCCTCCTTGCGGCGTCGCGGTAGGCGCCCTTTATGAGCCTCGTCGGTAGCCAAGGGTACTCAGTCCGGAACTTTGCATAGAAGACCTTGTGGAGCGTTGCCTGAGATGAGTTGTGCCTAACGGCGTATTCCGCAATCTCCTCAACCATCCTCTTATATGCGTCCTCGACGCTCCTCAGAATCCGGCGCGTCAAACTGCCCCCGAAGCAGTTAACCGCGACGGTTCTAGTCAGAGTCTTGGATGGCATGCCTCATGCACAAACTCACTTTTTTGTATTTTCACTTCGTGTTGCATATTCTAGCCGCGAGCGACGTCACGAGCTCCACGAAGTCCCCAACGAGCTCCTAGCTATATCAACTGCTACTGCGCGTTCGGTGTTGGAAAAGCTATGGGCAACCCAAAGCTTCAGCGACTCAACTTACCTTTCCAAATCTTCCTTCTGCGTGTTGCAGCCCACCCTCACACACATCACCATGGAAAGCCTCGTTGTTGCGCCGCCGGGTGGCCTCTTTGCTGTTGGGTATTCACCAATTCCCGCGGACGTCTCCGTTCTGTTTCCCACCGGAAGCCGCCTCCCCGAAGCCGGGGCGCCGGCCGGTTGGGGCATCTGGCCCCCTCTCCCTCTACGCCGGGGTTTATAAGACTTTGTGGAGTTTGGGTCTACAAAGTTTTTAAGGTGTTGTGGAGTGTAAGTATACATGATTGAGGATTTTAACCCTTGGTGGGGGTCTAGGGAGGGGGTTGAGGAGGTGGAGATCTGCCGTCGGCACGGAGTCTGGAGTTGGACGTAGGCTGTGCAGTGCGTTCTGCATCAGACGCGGTGGCTGGTTCAACGACATTTTTTAAGACTCTTTAGGGGGCATGGGGAAGATTCAAAGGCGTGTTGAGAAAATTGCCGGTAAGCATTTCATCGTGTACGTCTACAGCGCCCCCGGAGTTGCCAAGCCATCAATATTGATAGGGCCCAGATACATCGTCGTGGTAGCCAATTCAGAAGCAGAAGCTAGCGACATCGGCAGGTTTCTTGAATTGAAACCAACGTGTATGAGGTGCGATTTCCGCGTGGAAGTAAGACCAGACGGCGCTGACGTTATTTGCGGCGACTGCGACCCAACGGTTAAGTTTGCAACGAAGTATTTCGAGCTCATAGACCTAATCTTGCCTTTTTGACGTTTAGATGCGGCCTACGGCCGCCGCGTCGATTCACCTCCTAGTTTCTGGTTGAATTCCTAATCACGTTGTTGGCGCCGCGTCCTTAAGGGTCAAAAACGGCTCTTGAGGGGGGTCTGTAAGCTGCTTGCCAGGCCTCCTTCCTCTCTTCTGCCGACATGTCAGCGTCTATGATCTCTGTCTTCTCTGATCAGATCAGCAGAGGGGGACAGTGCGCCGGCTCTGCTTCTCAGCTTCTCCCTCACCTCCCGCGCCTTTTCGAGAGCTTGCCGTTTTTTCTCGGGCATGTGCGTCTTTTAGCCGGCTCAGAAAAGCATCCGCTTTTGTTCCTTATTAATGCAGACGTGCAGTCCTCCATGAAGTGGTTGAGGAAAAGGAGAGAGGCTCCGGATTTAAATTGGCTTGAGGCTTGGATTCTGCTCATCTTGAAAGCCGGCGGGTTGGTTGGAATCGACAAGGTCATGGCCATAACGTTTCTTCTGGAGAGGGTGTACGGAGGCCCCAACGGCCTCATTAAGGTCTGTTTTGTTCCCGGCCCGTGGAGCGAAGACGTCGTTGGCGCACTGAAGAGGCTCGCGGCGCAGGGGCTTGTCGAAGAGCACGAAGGCGCCTACCGCCTCTCCGAAAAGGGGAAGACTGCAGCAGAAAGCCTCCCAATGGACGACGTCAAGATCAAGTATCCGTATGCCGAAATAGAGCTCTTCATTAAATGGAATTTGAACACTCTGAAGGAGTACATACGGGTGAACTACCCAGGCTGGGCCTGACTTTTTCACCGCACGGCGATGCGCCATATGGTGTCTCTTAGGACATCTCCTAGCTGTGTCTGGGCGGCTTCAGTTCTTCGAGCTCCATGGAGGCGCAGTATAGGTAGATGTGCGGCGTTATGATACGGCTGGAATGCGCCGTGCACATCTGCAACATCGCCCGATGTCACTGCCGCCGGATACGCAGTTCATAAGGACTGAGGGGGGCTTTCGGAATTTGGTTTTGGAGATCTAAAGTTGCAGTCGCAGGAAGTCTTTTCTCTCTGTCCTCTTCTTCTTCAGGCATATTAAAGAATATGTTAAGGTTAGTTTCTACAAATGTAGAGAAGGGGGCTGAGTCTTTTTCGCCGGATGAGGCTGAAGGCGTCGGCGGCTGGGTGCGCCGAATGTGGATATGAAAGGCAGGCGTCTCTGAGGCCGGTGGGTTGCAGGGAAAATTTAACAGGGAATCATCCACAGGGAACTTTTCCCTGTTGGGTCTTCCCTGCAGGTCTGTTCGGTTTGCTAATTCAATTTATCTTTATCCGCCACCGCTGGCCGTGATCTACATCTCCACCGCCTGGCTCTCCGAGGCGGGCTGGGCCCTCCTTGAGGAGGCCGCGCGCCTCTCCGGCTTTAGGAGGCATGCGGAGGTGGTGAGGGCGGCCGTAAACACGGCAGTGGTGGAGGTGGCGAGGGGCGCCGGCCTTGTGCCGCCTGCGTCGGTGGAGGTGGGGAGAAAAGCGCCGTTCCAGCCCCAGCTGGGGAGGCTGAGGGAGGTGGCGGTGAGGCTCATATCGTCGATGCCGATGAAGAGGATCCAGAAGTGGCTGGCGGAGCGGCTGGGGGCCCCTAAGGTGTCCATGGGAGTGGCGCTGGAGTGGGCCCTGGCGACGTACGTCCAGGTTCTGAGGCAGAAGCCCGCCGGCCTGCCGGAGCCGGTGCGGGACATGTTGCGGGTCGTGTTCGCCGAGGTGGAGAAGACCCCGCGGGGGGAGCGGAAGAAGGTTGCGGTTCAGCAGATGTGGCTGAGGATGGAGGCGGCGCGGAGGCTGGCTAAGGCGCTTGACCTGCCGGTGGATAAGTGGTGGCTTGCCATAATCAAGGAGGTGGAGGCCTCCGGCGACCCGCTGGAGGCGCTGAGGCGGTATGTGGGCGGCGAGGTGCCCAAGGCTCCTTCTTCGAACCTCTTCGGCGACTTGATGGGCAAGCTGCTAGCAGATGCCAAGGCGCCGGAGGAGTTCAAACGCCTGTGGTGGTTGCGGCGGGAGGCGCTGAGGAGGGCGGCGGCTAACAAATACGAGAGGGAGCTGGTGGACTACATATCCCGCGTAGTAGACGCAGACCCGGGTTTTGCCATGAAGCTTGCCGAGATGGCGGCGAGGGGGCAGAGGGTGGAGATCCCGGCGCCGGAGCCGCCCGATCCGGAGCTCGCGGAGGCTGAGGTGGAGGAGAGGCTTGCCCTCTTCGACAAGGCGGTGGAGGAGGTGCTGAGGGATCCGGAAGGCGTCGAGAGGGGTGTATACAAGAAGGCCGAGTTCTTCGAGGCGTTTTACAGGTGGGCCAAGTCGGCGCTTAGGGGCGACCTGCCGGAGGGGCTCGGCGCCAAGCTGAGGTCGGCGCTTGAGGTGGCGTACTACTGCCGCCCCGGCGGCTTGATGTACGCGGCGAAGGAGGCAGAGGAGCAGAGGAAGCCCCTGCCGCCGGAGCACCCCTCGGTCTACGCCGTGAAGAACTACGCCAAGACCTGGCTCAGGCTGTGATGAGCGAGCGCAGAAGCAGCACGTCCATACTGCTTGAGCTCATAGAGAGGCTCAAGACCGCCCCGCCGGAGGAGGCAGGCCGGATAAGGAAGGAGGTCGCAGAGATGCTGGGCCCCCGCGTCTTCTACGTCTCCGAGAGGAGGTTCAAGGTGACAGAGGAGCGGGAGGAGGTTGTGGACGAGGTTGAGGAGGCGGTTGCAGAAGACGGCCTAGAGCCGGTGGGAGAGGTTGAAGATGTTGTAGAAGACGACGAGTATTTAGGTCAACACGCAGTGAGGAGGGCGCTCCCCGACCCCGAGGAGAGGCCCCGCGCGAGGAGGCTCCCCTACTGACCCTGCCGCTTAACAGAGGAGCGCTCCTCCCCATCCACGGCCTCAAGATATCTGGCCGCATTCTCTGGAACAGAGACGTCGACGCCGCGCTGAAGAGGCTCGTGGAACTTGAGCTCGCCGAGGCGTCGCCCCGGGGCAGTGCCTACCTCCTCACCGAAGAGGGGCGTATGGCTGTAGAGAGATATCCGCCGAACAACCCAAAACTTCGGTATCCATTCAGCCATATTAAGTCCTTTGCTGAGTGGAACGCAGATACCTTGAGTATATACAGGTGAACTGCCCCGAGTGGGTAGCTTAACCCCTTTTTCCTGAAGATGTGTTGAAAGACGCTTCTTAAGACGTCCGTCATAGAGATCCCCAACACGGCATCTGGTCTAGCGATACGATAGTTCTGCCGGAATTATGTGCCACCCAATTATCCTCCCATTTCTATCAAGTAGCGTCACAAAGTAGACCCTCTGGCCGCCCAGCAACTGCATCAAGTCGAATATTGCCGCCGACCCATCTTCGTACTCCACAAACACTCTGTTTTTCGCCACCTTCTCTATTCTAACGACACGCTTAGTCATAGTGGTTAATCAGCTTGTTGTAAGTCCTGAAGCCGTACTTCGCCTTGGCGATTGCAAGCTTCTGACGCGCATCACATGTCACCGGTATCTCCGTCCACGCCCTTTTCTGGGAGACCAGTTTAGTCATGTATCCCAAATTCTTTAGAATTTTGAAATTTTTGTAAAATTTGGGACGCAGCTCCGCCGCATTTGGGCAGCTGCTTCCGCCTTTCGAGTCTTAAAAACATCTCTTTGCAGGAAATGTCCTACAGGGATAAATTCACAGGGAAAATTTCCCTGCAGGAAATCCCCTGTAGAGAAATCCCTGTTGACAAGCTCTCTGCTACGGCCTCAAGCTTTTTAAACTGCAGATATTAGCTAACGCATGGCGTGGAGACTAGAAGAAAACATTGAACGCGACATAGAAAAGGCGCATGAACATATGGAGCTCTACGGCGGCCACGTGCTTAAGGCGCCTAATAGATACGAGCTGAGGACGGGCGTAGTCATTGCTGCGAGATTTGCCGACAAGCTGAGGCGCACCGCCTTCGCCGTCTTCGGCGGAGTGGTGCCCAGAAAGGAGATCGTACACGCCACGGCAGAGCTAAACAAGAAGATTTTTGAAAAGCTGATCGCCATGGGCGTCGGAAAGTTAGACATTGTGCGCATCACTGTAGAAGCCGCCGTGGAAGGAAACAAGCTGGTATTCGGCGAGCCGAAGATCGAGTGGTTTATTCCTCATGCTGAGGTTGAAAAGAGGCTCCAGGAGTGCGAAAGGAGGATGGACGAAGTGAAGCAGAGGATCGAATCGTTGCTGAAGGAACTGCGCTAATCAACCCCCTTCCCATGCATCAAGCTGAACATCTTTTGTCCACATGGTAACAGTCATAGCAATTGGGGCCACGTTGACACAGCTCCTTTATCTTGCCGCCCAGAGCTACGTTTTGTTTAAAATGTCAAGAGGATACTTTATAGGGATTACTTCACGGAATAATTATCTCTGTCAAGAAATCCCTGTAGGAGGGAGGAAAAAGAGGGTGTTATGTCTGCGTTTCTAGGACGATGCCTCTCCCGGGCTCTATCTTCACCTTGAAGGCCCTTGTGGCGTGGTTAGTCATCCTCATCTTCTTTATGATGAGCCACCTTCTCACCTCCTTTGCGGCCTCCACCTCGTCCATCCACATGTGGAAAACGCCGTCGGCTATGTGCTCCAGGCCGAAGCCGTAGGCCTGCCTCGTCGTCGGCGCGTATTGGCTCGTCAGCATCGCGGTAACGTTTTCCCTGTGTGTCGCTATTTTCAGCTGGTATGAAAACTTCCTCGCCATGACCGGCCTGTCTACCCAGAAGGCCGACATTGAATCAACGACCAGCCGGACGTGGCGCTCCGGTGCGCCCTTCTCCTTGGCCACGGCCAAGATCTCGTAAGCCTCGTTTATGGCCTCTATCAGCGTGTCGATGGATAGTGCGGCGTAGCGCCTCACCTTCTCCGGGTTTGCCTCTTTGCTCTTCTCGGTCAGCTGCTTAGCCACCTTAAGCAGGCCGAATATGTCGATGACCACGATCTCCGGGATTTTCTCCGGCTCCTTCTTCCACGCGATGCTGTAGGCTGAGTGTTTGGAGAAGTCCATCCCCAGCTGCTTGGCCTGCTCCATCACGTCGCGGAACTCCTGCTCCGTGGTTACATACACCACGGGGTCGCCCGCCTTAAGCCCCGCGTAGGCGAAGTGGATGGAGAGGATGGACTTCCCCACGCCGGGCTCCCCCGCCACAACGACCCAAGACCCCTGGGGTATGCCGCCCTCAAGCGCCTTGTCTAGGTTTTCGATTCCTGTTTGAACCCTTTTCATGTCTGTTCTTCCGCGGCAGTTTAAAAACCTTCAAAAACTGAAAGTCCTCTGGACTAAAGAATCACAGGAAAACATCTGTAGCGAAGGTTTCCCTGTAGGGTTTTCCCTGCAACAACAACGGCTTGAGCCGTCGAGAAGTCCTGCAGTGCAGAAACGAAAAACCGCATTTTGAGGAAAAACGGAGTAAATTTCCGGCGTAGAAGAAGAAATCAGACAACGAAGCAACGTATGCAGTAATCCGACCAGGAGAATTCAATCCATTCACATTTAATTTCGACTTCTCCAGCCATGTACAGACCGTCGCCCATATACTCAATTTCTTCTTTTATACCGAGGAAATCAGCAATTCTCTTTACAATCTTATAAACATCGATTGGAATTTTAAAGCTGTTGCAAACTATGCATGACATTCTATCTGCTTCACATTCCATAGAACTGCAGAGACGCAACAGTTAGTTGATTCATAGAAGCGCAGGTTTGAGAACTGACAAAACTCTACCGCATACAGAAGCAATATCTAGAGCTGACGCCCGACATGACGGAAAAAGAAGAAATTAAAAATCGAGTTTCATTGAGGCCTCGAATGGCTTCCTCGCATATAGCGAGATGAAAATTTTGTCGCCTGGCAGCAACATCAACGGTATATGAATTATATTACTATTTATCTGTGCCCTAAATGAGCCCTCTAATTCGCTTTTGAACTTCGGAACCAATGGATCAAATATTTTTTCATATTGAGCCACGAATTCCCTCTTTAGGTTTAATTCTTTTAATTCGTTGCTAACGTGTAAGAATAAGTACTGCGCCATTGGCGCGGTCTCTATGCGAAGCCTGCGATATGTCTCCTTAATATTATAGCAATCAAGTTTGCCGGAAGTAGGAACAAGCAGCAACACGTGTATGCTGTTCATTAAATCTCCATGGCTTTTCAAATTTATTTCTTTTCGTAGGTCTTGGATTGTTATTTTTTCGATCGTTGTTTCCATACGTAGAGAGACTTGGAATTGTTTGATTAACAGAAAATCATGTGTTCCCTGCCGTAATGTGAAGACGGCGAAGCTGCCTCTTTTTTCTGAAACTCGGCAGTCTTTGTGCGGGGCCGGTCTAAGTGCATGGAAGTCGCACGTGCCTCAGGACGCGTGTTGTCTGTAGCGTTTCACGACGAATCTGAGATGCGTGTCCCGACTTCTGAAGCAAAGATGGGGTTGCGTCTTCTAACCTGCTGGGTGCATCTACTGATAGTTTCTGCCGTCCTATGGGTCGCTGGGGCAGCCAAAGGACGTCCTTAAGCGTCATTCTAAATCCTTAAATCATTCCCTCTTTCTCCACTTATGGAAATGGCAATACCCGTAAGGCATGAAGTTTTTGCAACCAACGAAATCTCGCAACTAATAAAGGAATTTTCAGCTACCAGGTTGCCAAGCGATGCGAGCATCAACGTAACTGTGTTTGACATCTCATACACATCCCCTAGAGGACAGATTAAATTGGCAATCTGCTGCTGTGCGTCTTGTGCAGAGATCAAAACGAAAAACCACACCCTGATTACAAATAGCTTCAATGAATTTGTGCTGGACGGTAGGGCCGCACCGCGGTTGGTTGTAGAAAATGATATCTACGACGTCGAAGGCTTTATTAATTTCCTAAGAAGAGGCTTCAAAGCTTTGCTGCGGCAGGCCGCTGAATTTTAATCTCCCTTTTTTCCTCTTTTCAGAAAACTTCTGGAAGTCGTTGATAGGATGGAGCCTGGCTCTAGGGCGTCTGCTGGGCTCGCCAGAACTTTCCCTTCTGGAATATCAACGCGGCGCATTTCTCTGCGGCCTTGACGGCGTCGTAGTCCCTGGTCACCACGGCGCACTCGGCGCCGCACTCCGCTTCGCAGAGCTCCGCGGCGTACACCTCGGCGGGCTTCTGCTCGGAGAGGCGGCAGTCCAGGCCGTGTTTTTGGCACAGCTCCATGTACCTCCTGGCGAGGGGCATGTGGCTTTCGTGCCACGCGTCGATGACGAAGACGGCGTTTATGCCAGCCTCTGCGGCTGAGGCGAAGAGCTCCTCCGGCCGGCTGAGGGAGGCGGCCATGGAGAAGACGTCTACGTAGAGCCTGCGGTAGTTGAGGGGGGAGTCGGGCCGCAGGACGAACTTCCCTTTGCGGTTCCGCCTCTGCACGGCAGGAGGTGGAAAAGAGGGTTAAAGTATTCAAGCCGGCGCTACGGCGGCTGTTCGGCGGCGTCGGCGAAGATCGGGTAGGCGGCTGCGAGCATCTTGATGATCTTCGGCATGTCTCTCGGCCTCCTCTCCGGCCGCACGCCGCATCGCGCCGTCCAGAGCCGTCCGGTCTTGCCCACGGGGTATATTACGTACTCTCTGAAGATTCTGCAGAGGTCTTCCTCTGTCGCCGCTACGTCTATGAGCCTCTGTATTTCTTCAGCGGCTGACCTCCTTGCAAACAGAACCTTGACGCCTTTTTTGGCCTCGTCTACGTCGGCGGACAGGGGCGCGTTTACGGCGACGACGGCGCCTCTGCCTTTCAAGAGGGCGCAGCCCAAGCGGTAGGAGAGGTAGGAGTCGCGCATGGTCATGGCTACTTTTCCGCTTAGCAGCATTGTGCAGAATTCCATCTCCAGCCACATCAAGAACCTGTCGGGCTCCTTCGGCATGTCTCTGCCGACGGGGAAGAACTGCCTGTGGGGCACCTCTCCCAGGTGGTGGACGCGGGCTAGGAGCTCGGCCATACCGATCCTTGCGTAGAATTGGATTGGACTGTTCATGCCTTTAATATTTTGTTGATTTAAAAATTTTGAACTTCTTGAATGAATCCTTAACAGAGGGAGGGGCGGGGGGCTTATGCACATCCTCCTGGCCCTGTCTAGGGTTTCGATGAAGCGGTTTAGGGTAGACCTCGCGGCGCCGCTCTGGACTGCGCGCTACCTGGAGGTGCCTCCTAAAGCGGCGCTTGCCCTGGCGCTGAGGCCGGAGCAGTGGCCGCTGGCGCTTTGGAGGCCTGAGGAGGAGTGCGCCGCGCCGGACTGGCCTTCGCCCGACGTTGCGGCAGCTCTGCTCGCCGCCGTGGACGGCTGCAGTTCGATCAGCTACTACGGCGCAGTGGACGACGAGGTGCGGGTGGCCGCTCAGAAGGATCAGATAGAGCTCCGCCAGGTGCAGGGGGAGGAGCCCCCCGGGTTCCGCCTCATGTCGGCAGAGGAGATAGCGGAGGAGGTGTACAGCTGGATGGGGGAGGAGGTGGAGGCGCTGGCGTTCCTCAGCCCCAGGATGGTCGCCGACAGCCCGCTGCACGCCGCCGCCGTTGCGCTTGGGGCGGTGAGGCCCGCCGGAAGCGCCTACATCCCCGAGCCGCAGACTGCGGCGATCCTGGCGGCGCTTAAGATCGGCGCTAAGAAGAGCGAGGAGTAGTTCGTTTTCTCCCTGCCTGCGCTGGGGCTCGTGAGGAGGAAGACCCTCTGCATCTACGTAGATGCCGGGCTTGCGGGCGAGGCGGCGAAGGCGGCAGAGGAGCGGGGGGTGTCGCTCAGCTGGCTGGTTGAAGACGCCCTCAGGCTCTACGTTTTGTACGTCCTGCGCCGCCCCGAGCCGCAGGCCAGGAGGGCGAGGAGGGCCGGCAGGAGGCCGCCGAGCAGCCGCGGGGAGGCCCCCGCGGACAGCCCATGCGGCCCGCAGGGATGCGCCTCAGCCGCCGCGCCGCAGAGCGGCTCCGACCCGCAGGCCTCGCCCCAGCTGCCCCCGCACCTCCAGAACAACGCCTGGATTGCTGTGCTGAGGTCGCGGCGCTGATCCACTTATTATGCACATCACGGGAGGCTATGGTTAATGCTGTGGGGACTGTGAATGCCTGTCCCTTCTGCGGGAGCGTTTTAGAGCTGGTGGAGGACGAGTCCTTCATCTGGTTCGGTTGCAGGCGGTGCATGAGATACGTCAGGAGGGATAAGAGGGAGGTGGTGAGGAGGTATGTGGACTACAGGGAGAAGAGGTTCAACTGGAGCGGCATGATGGCTGAGCTTTACCAGCTTTACGTAAAGTAGCCGCTTTTTTCCTAGAAGAGCTCTTCGTATTCCGTCTTCTCTTCAGCGGTGTATATCCCCCTCAGCAGCTCAAGGGCCGGCATCTGCCATATTAAATATGCCCTGCTTCCTACAATTTCGTAGGCTATGACGGCTTTTTTCGAGACTTTCCACAGCATGCCGCAGTTTTGAGCTAGTCGGCACTCCTGCCTCACGCGGTAGATGCTTGCAGATTTATCGCACTCGTAAACCTGCCCCTCAGATGTGTAGAGCACCCACTCCCCAACCTCGGCCCTCCGCCCGGGCATGGCGGCGAGGGCTGAGGCGCAGTCTCCCTTGTCGAACTGCGCCAGCGCCGCCGCGGCGTCCTTCTTAACGCAGAGGTATCCGTTCGTAAGCTCGACGCATCCCGGGAGGGGGCGGTCGGAGAAGACCCACGGCTCCTCCACCGCACACCAGTAGAGCCTGCCGCGCCTCTTGCACCCAGCGCCGAGGGGCCTGTCGCAGAGGACGTACCTCCGGTGGAGCCAGTCGGCGTAGCAGCCGAACTTCTCGTAGAGCCGCTCCAGGATCACTGCAACAGCGTCCCTCGGCAGGGCCTTGTCTATGCTGTGGATTCTGTGCAGCACGTCTTCTACCACGTGCCCCTCGTAGACTTTTCTTACGTTTGCCCCGACGGTCTTCCAGTTGATTTTCTTCACGTAAAAAAGTGGACTGCGAGCTAAAAAGCTTTACAGCCAAGAAGTCTCGTTAAATCAACACGCCCAGCAAAACCGTACTGACCTATGGAAACCTACAACACGCCGAGGGTTCTCCTGGTGGGTAGCTGGGGTTCCGAGGGCTTGGTGTCGGCTTTTACGGATGCGCTGTACAGAGGCGTGCCTTGGGAGGA
>OGCB01000365.1_pt1 | contig 12447 bp, 18 predicted proteins | sample 1570031 | NCBI WGS metagenome assembly OGCB01 (sample SAMN05518655, study PRJEB24509) | hot springs metagenome | isolation source: Octopus Spring Streamers, Yellowstone National Park, Wyoming, USA | place: USA:Octopus Spring Streamers, Yellowstone National Park, Wyoming, USA | collected 2011-10-11 | reverse complement strand
TATAAACTCCTCGACCTGGCCAATCAAGAAAAGCGGAGCGACTACGCGGGCCACTACATAGACAACTACCTCAAGGCGGAGAAGTTCAAACTCAAGACAAAAGAGCTGCTGGCAGAGGCTGCCCGACGGGGATAACAGGGATGAACGCCCACGTCGAGCATCGTCTCTCTCGACCTGAACCGTCCCCCCTTTTTTCCTATCAAATCTGAATCGCCGGCAACCGCATCTTCTATTCAGGGCGCACGGCGGCATGCGCAGGTGAAAAATCGGCAGAACAAGCCGTTGTTGAGAAGGTTCCCAAAGAACTGACGGACAGAGGACAACGGCGAACAGAGGCCCAGTGGGCGGCTTGTCCCTGCCGCGGGCCGATGCCTGCGCGTCCAGCAAGCGGCCGGGGCGGTCGGCGCGTGTCAGGGGAGGCCGCGGGCTGCTTTGAGCGGCTTCAGCACCTCTTAAACTGCGCCCGCGCCAGGGCCCAGGCGGCGAACCCTGCGGCTACCAGCGGCAGGCCTGGCAGCCCCATTGCGTATCCGATCAGCACCGCGGCAAATGCGGCGATGCTCAGCGCCGCAGACAGGGTGCACGGATTCACAAAACACCTGGTTGCGGCCCCTTTTAAACATTAGGCTCAGAAAACCCAACTCCCCTAGACCGGGGCGGACGGAGGCGTCGGGCTACCAGCGCATTCAGCCTCGGTTCACCGCACGGCGCCCCGCGCCGAACGCGGCCAACGCCTACAGGGATAACCTCACAGGGATAATTATCCCTGTCAACTCATCCCTGTAAGGACATCCCTGCAGGCATCTCTGTGAACGCTGTGGCCCATGTCCTCAGCGGCCGCAGAGCTTATATATGCGTGGGGTAGCCGAACCTATGGCTGCAAAGCGAATAGGTGAAATCACCATTTACGCTGTTGACGACAAGAGCCTTGTTGATGTTCTTAAGAAAATTGGGAACTACCAGGACGTAGTAGCCGGCAGAACCCATTGCTACTTCTGCGGCAGGTCTGTCACAATGCAGAACATCGGCGGCCTCTTCAAGCACGAGGGGCAGGTGCGCGTCGTCTGCAACAACATAAGGTGCCTCTACGAGGCGGCGCAGCTGACCGCCAGGCGGCGCGCTACTTAAACGTTCCCCTTTTTTCCGCGCTTCGACTCAAACGACGGCCGTCTCTGCACGCTTCTGTCTCTTCATCGACCAGTTCCCTTTATGAGTTCCCTTTATGTAGCGTGCGTAGCAACATACATAGACAAAAAAGTGGTGGGTAAAATAAATTCAGGCCCTCTAGCCCTGATGTTGCTGGCGGCAGTAGCCAAGGTCGCAACAGAGCTGAGAGCAACCCTTAAAGACAGGATAGACGGGCAGAAGGTGATGGAGATAGATAAAAACGCGGAAGACGGCGATGTTGATAAATTTGTAAGCTACCTAACTGGGGACAAAGGCTTCAGGTACACGGTGGAATTCGAGGCAAAGATACCTTTGATGTACATTAATAGAGAATTCCTGGAGGCGTTCAACGTTCCCAATTGTTGCGAGATAAAGATTCTTTGAATTCGCCGTTGCCGGAACTCCCACGTATTTTTTCCTTCGGCAATATCGGCAATAGGTTGAACTGGTCAGTCCGCATTTAAGCGTTTTTCTCCTGGGGAGGTGCGCTCAGCGGGGCCGGGGGTGGGCGCGCCTCCGCCGCGCCGACTGGCCGGGGTTTCGGTTTGCCTCGCTGCGTGTTCGGCAGGCCTTCCCCGTCTGGCTAGGGGCTGAGGGGGGCGTCCGTCCGGCAAGGCGATTGGCAGGTCTGTGCACCCCCGCTCCAGGGCGTTCCACAGGGGCGTGCCCCTCTGCAGGAGGTACCGCGTCTTCCTCCCGGACGCCTTCTGCAGGAGGCCCAGGACGACCAGCGCCTCCAGGGCGGCCCTCAGCGCCGCTTCCTCCGACTTCGACTCAGCCCCCAGCGCCCTTTTTGCCTGCCTCAAGGTGAAGCTTACGACGTTTCCCTTGGCGTTCACCACCAAATCCTGCATGTATTTGGCAAGCTGCTTCACGTCTCCTACGGAAACGTGGACGTTATTTTGAATAATCTTCACAGCTGCCGAGCAACGTCCCTGCCGGAGCCCAAACAGTGAACCACACGGCTACAACCTGCAAACCGCTAGGCGGCCCAGCCGCGCACCTGGTAGACGGTGCAGCGAGCGCAACCATCAACGCTTCAAACAGCCGGCATGAAAGCATTGCAACCTCAACAAACATTTACGTTTCTCCAACTAAGAAGGCATGCCTACAGGGATTCCCCCACAGGGATGATTATCCCTGTCAAGAAATCCCTGTCGGCGGGTTGTCCGGAGGCGGCGGAACTAAATCATCAAATCGAAACACACAGAGGACAAGCATGGTATCGAACCAAACCCAAAGGGTGGCAATTGTCAACGGCTTCGCTATGAGCATGCTACGCAACCCGGAAAGGGCAGTGGTGGAGTTTAGGCGGTTGAGCGTCGAAGAGGTAAGGCAAATACTACAAAACAGTGTTGTAGAAAACTATGTGCGGCATCCCGGTACCGTAGCCGTTTTAAACCAGATTGCGCAGGGACTGACTCCAAACAGCGGCTTGTATACGTATAACGGTGAGAGGGTGATACTGGTTGCATTGACAACCCCGCCGCGCGGCCAAGAAGTTGCAACGCCGCGGCTTGAGGACTTGGTCATCTACGAGGTCATCGTTCACACGCTAGAATAATCCCACAATAATATCCCTTTTTTTAACTTTATTTCTGTTTTTGAAAAAAGAACGAACAGAAGATCAGTCCAACCTCCTACTCTCCAGAAAGAACTCCGTACACTTCGGTTCTCGTTTTACACTTCACATCAATAATTCAACAGCAAGTGTTACCACGTTTTCGACCGGACAGGAATAGCATACCACCCATCAGATCGTCACAATGACGTACCTCCCGGAGCCTTCCGTCTTCTGTGTCCTTTTCCCATCTCTTACCGTCTTGACTTGTGGTTGTTGTCGGCTGGGACGCGCCGGTGCATAAACGTTCCGTCGTTTACGGAAAAAATAGGTGTTTTTGTGTGGGGCGGAGTTTACAGCCGGCAGACGTCGCACCCGCCCTCGGCGGGCGGTGCAGGCTGCAGTGTAAAGACGTCGTTGATGACTACGTTGCTGTTCACCTTGCGCCGCAGTATGTAATTGGCGAGGAAATCTCTGAACAGCTCCAACACGTTGTAGGCATCAATCAATATGTTCATGTAACTGCTTATGTGTGGAAAGCCGCTTAAGTGGTTCTTGAAGCTGAACCTATACATCTTCCCTTTGTAACTTGCATCCATCTGTGCGAGTTCTCTGTTTAGCCGTATGTGGTACTCGTAGTTTGTGGTCTTGATGCTGTACGTTATCGCGGCGGTGTCCGCTGTGATGCTTATCGGCCTGTTCGACATTAGGTCGGAAGGTTCAGAGGGCGCTGTCATGCTGAGGTGGTGAACAAACCAGTGCCGCAGGCACATCCCCCTCCTCCACACATGTTTGCCTGTCTGCCACGTTTTGATTTCGTACTCCACCCTCTGCCTGCAGAAAGCACATGGAATGTGTTCCCACCACATATCCGGTCTGAGGAAGCCGCGCCGGAGGGGCGGCATCCATATTGCCAGCAACGTGTTGAGAGCGTCGAGCGCTTTGTGTATGCCGGTTTCTAAATCATTGTGAAACGGACTTATGTAGAGGTACAAATAGCGCCGTCTTTCTGAACTCATCCTGCGCCCGTATTTCGAGATTTGGACTGCCGTTTGGTTTCCGTTTTCCATAGAACTAAGGGAAGAGCGGTACAACATGAATTAGCTGGAAAAAGTTAGGCCGGTTCGAGCTCGACGTATCTGCCGCCGCCCTCCTTCCGCCTGACCTTCGCCGTCCTGCCGTCCCTCAGTATGACGTAGTCTGCGAGCTTCGCTAAGTACCTGTCGGGGATGCCCGTGCTCAGCGGGCGCCACTCCGGGGAGTAGTAGTACCCGGGGCCGCGTTGGGATCGCTTGATGGGGTATGTGAGGTAGTACACGTCGCAGTCCTCGCCGCAGACGCGCTTGGCGGCAACCACGGCGCCGTCGGCCCAGCTGGGCAGAGCCGCCTTAACGGCTTCGACGACCTTCTGCGGGTCGCCCCACCTCTTCTCCTCCTCCATGCGCCTCCGCGCCTCTTCTTCGGCTTTCCGCCTTTTCTCTTCCTCTTCCCGCTTTTTGGCCGCACATTCTTCGAGGAGCTGGTGCATCACGGATAGGTCGGGCTCGCCTTGGTAGCGGTACAGAAGAACCTCAAGGCCGGTGCCCATCATTATCTCCACGGCGATGTGCTTGCCGCCGTAGCGCCGCTCTTCTACTTCAGGGCTGTCGTAGTCAGAGCACTTGAATGCCGGATCCTCTACAACGCCGAGCCCCACTATGTTGACCTGGTAGAGCGAGAAGTCCACCTCAGCCAGCTTGAACAGCGGCCTGCACCCGCCGGCCAGGTTGCGGAACTCGCTTGCGGCGAGCTCTGCCTTTACTTTAAACGCCTTCTCGACAAACTGCCTAACTTCCTCAGACGCCTTAGGCGCCTCGACCACAAGGCGCTTCCGCGTCTCGGTTCGGTAGCTCCAGTCTCCGTAGTGGTCGTGGCACCCCCTCGGGCAGAAGGGCTCGTCGGCATCCCACTCCACAAGGCTTCCGCATTTGTTGCATATCTCCACCTCGTATCGATGCAACTTGTGCTTCAGCTCCACGGCGTACGGCGGCGGCTGTTCGGCGAACTGCCTGTAGTAGTCGGCCTTGTCGGTTTCGTATAACACGTAGAGCCTGCGCCGCCATGCAAAGACCCTCCTTATCCGCGAGACGTCCAGGTGGAGGTTCTCCCCGGCCCTCACTCTGCCGTTTTTGACCTGGCTGTTGTGAATGCCTTCCACCTTTATGGTTATTTCCATGCCTCAAAACACGCAGATGTTTTTAAACACGGCCGGCGCGGTCTGCGCCGCCTTGGATGCGCTGCATAGAAGGGGCTCCTGAGAAAAAGAGGAGCTTTTTAAGCGTCCCGCTACGCTATCCTTATCAGCTCCTTGCCCTCCACCGCATGCACTTCTGCAAGCCTGCCGTCTTCTAACGGCTTTAATTTTACGAACTTTGGCTGAGGCGTATGGCGCCACCCTTTCCCATGCTCGTAGCAGTAGGTCGCTGGCTTGGCATCTTTGACGCAGAAGCTTATGCAGTAGCCGTCTCTGCTCTTGAAGACAGCTGTTACGCATCTGAAGTCCAGATCGAAGCGTCCTATGAACCCCGCAACGAAGTGCGGAACTTCTGACAGTCGGCGCAGGAGGTCTAGCAACGCTTGTTTATAGCGCTTCAGCGCGTCTAAGACTGTGTCTCTGCGCCACCAGCCCAGCCACGCGTACTGCCGTATCAGATGCCGGTATTCTTCCTCCTCCGGGTCGCGCCGGGGCGGCGGCGGACTTTCGAGCATCCTCTTGTACTCCTCCAGCATCTGCCTGACGCATTCTTCGACGGCGCGGCAGCGGGGCCTCGAAGCAGCGATGCCGTTTATGACGACTCCGCACTCCTCATTGACGCCGACCTCAAGGCCCCGCTCCGCGAGCTCCCACAGCGCATCGGCGATTTGTTGCCTAAGGCACCCGCCCCCCTCTTCGTCCCTCCTCCGCCGCTGCCGCCTTTCCCCCGCCTCCCACCTCCTCCCATCTCTTGAAGACAGCCACACCCTATACCGCACGCACACACCTCTCTTACAGCCCTCCGCCGTCAGAAGCCCAGTGTAGAGGCAGCCGCCACAGCGCTCGGGCTCGTGCTCGACGTATTGAGGGATGCCCAACCTCTGCGGCAGTTCAAAGACCGCAGCTTTTGCCTTTACCATGTGCGCCGCACCGCAGGAGGAGAAGTCGAACCGGCGGCGGCGCCGGCACAAAGATTAAAAGGCCGTTGCGAACTGGACGAGTATGGAATCAACCGAAATTGTCAAGGCCGTTCCAATACCAGACAAAAAATCGACGGACAAATTTGGAAACCCGTTGCGGTGGATACTGCGGATCACCGAGCCGCGTGAGCTGCGTGGCTTGATCGCGTTTCCACGCGGCTTTGAAGTTGTGCCGGGAAAAGAATACGTTGTTGAGATCATCAGGCGCGAAAAGAACTATGCGGTTGTCCGTCTTCACGAGCACCGGTGGGTTGAGGCAAGAAGAGAAGAAGATCCCTATATCATCAAGATTGTTTTCAGGTGCAGTTGTGGTGCCTGGAAAGTGGAACATGTCAAAAAACATCACATGCCGTTGGTTGACGGTTGGAAGCTCAGATGGTATGTGCAGTATGCGGTTGAGCTACGGCGGCGCTCGGAAGAGGTGCGCAAAAATGCGCCGCCGCGGAGGTACTACTACATTGCCGTGCGGCGCGAACACGACACCGTAGAGAGGCTGTTCCATGCCGTAAAGCAGTCGGAGGAGATATGTAGAGAACACGAAACGGTTATTTACGACGATGAGAATGGGAAATGGAGAACGGTTGAGGCTTGGCGGGGTGCAAAGGACAAAAGCTGGCTGTGTACGGAGTATCCGCCATTTGGGTATATAGCTGTGTTGGGATGGGTAGATAAAGAATCATTCGTTGGGTACAAAAAGGCCAAAGAAGAGTCGGAAAGACTGTGGAACCAGGCCGAAGAAATTCTTGGAGAGCGGATAGACATCGGTCAGTGCATACCTGAAAGCCGCGGCGCGTGCCGCCGCTACGCCTCCAGACTTGCGTCGTTCCTTTAATCTCCACCTCTTTTTTCGAAGCTAATCCTCGCGCGGAGGTCAAAAAGTGTCCCGCGGGCGCCGAGGTTGCAACCGCCTTTGCGTTGTGCCGCGGAGCAACTACAGGGATGCCTTGACAGGGACAATTATCCCTGTAGGGAAATCCCTGTGGCGTTGCGGTTCAGCTTTTGCCTCCGCCCCGGTTGCCGACATCCTATTTGTTTTCTGTTAGTCCGGCGCATACATGCTTCCCAAGGAGCCTGGTACGTCTTGCCGGGAAAGAATTGCTACCGGAAGCCGCGGGCCATCTTTAAAAAGTTCCGCACTGAGACGGGCACAGCAACGATTGAAGGCGTAGTTTTAAATAATGTACCTTACAACGATTACAAAAGGCTGGCCGACCAGCTCGACCAGCTCTTCCTCGTTGTGTTTGCGTCTATCCAGTCGCCCGTCCTCATCACACTCGCGGCGAAGTGCTGAATGACGCGGTACGTCTGGGCGGGAGCAGGCGTAGTTTCGGCGCAATTCGCCTACGGCGCCGTGCCTGCAGAGCGATCCAGCTGAGTCTTTTTTCCGCAACTTGCGCTCCTCGGTCATTTTTAAACGTAGAACTTTTCTCCTTTTATGGAAGGCCGAACTTCTCCGGCTAACTTGGCGGGTTGGAACTTCATGACGAGGATAACTGCAACGCAGTTCGGAAGCCTGTAGATATGTTCGGCGCGCTCTTGGCATTGGCATACGTAGCCCTCTTGTCTCTCGCTGGCGTGCCGGATAGGTTGCGATTCGGTCATCGACGAGCTTGCGCACGTCTCTGCGGCGGTTTTGTTCGCCGGGCTCGCCGCCGCGCTGGAGAGCGGCAATCCGCAGTTTGCGGTGTTGGGGGCAGTCCTGCTTGTCGAAATCGTCGCGGAGTGCATCGAGGAACGCTACATGCGGAGCAAGTTGCTGTAGCGCGCCCTACTTGCTTGAGCCCAACAGCCTTCTTTTGGAGTCGGCAGAACTATGCGTTTGAGCATCAAAAGTTGCGGCAATGCGCCAGCAAAGTCCCATTTGTCTCTTAGGTGTTAAGGGGCACGCAGCAGAGGTCGGCAAAAAAGGGGGTTATTGGACGTGCACCAGACTCCGGCGCAGAAATATTAAGATTAGTATTAAATGAGCAATGCAACTGTGCCATGCGCTGACAACCGCAAGGACGTCCTGCAGTCTGTAGGGCGGCATGTCGATGATGTGGATGTGGACAGATGCCGAAACTAAGTAGCTGACCACTTGCGCCAGGCATGCTACCTTGCACGCGTCGCCCGCACATATGGGCCTAGTCCTGGTGGCCCAGATGGCAAATGCAAGAGACAGCAGGTAGAAGGCGTTCGCCAGCGCGAAGAAGTTGACGTCGTGGTGCGTCAGCACCATTAGTATAGACGTCACGGGCAGTACGGTAACTGCCGTCAGCAGTCCGACGTCTGTGCGGGCCGCCCGCCGGTCGGTCGGCCCGCTGTGCGGCTCAAGCGGCATGACCATGGCTAAGAAGAGGCAGAGGTGCGCAAACCCGACGAAGACGAAGGGCCAAGCGGCGGCCGGAACGTACTGTGTGCTGTACAGAATTAAGACGGCGGCCGCAAAGACCACCGTCAACACCTCCAGGAGAGATGGCCCGTCTTGAGACTCCATGTATGATGTAGAATGTCTGTTTTTAAACAAGTGGCCCGACGGGGTTAGTAGTGGGGAGCGGATTTCCTAGCCGACACTCTTTCTTCTAGCAAAACGTACCGAAAAAAGAGGGGGTTTACCCCGGCGCGGCGCGTGGGGGTTTTACCCGGCTGGCTGCGGAGTGATGTTCTCCACGGCGTATCTTCTGGCGCCGTCTTCTATCAGCTGGATGACGTGCTTAAGATACATGTTGCCTGCAACCATATTTCGGGAAACTAGCATAAACGGCTCGATCTTCCTTAGGAATTCGCCTGGGTCTATTCTTATTTCGCCGGATTCGTACTTAAGCACGCCGAGGTCAGCAAGCTTCTCCAAGTCCTTCTCCATCTCCCGCGCCGTGGAGTATAACGCCACGCGCCTCTTCTCCCACAGCTCGCCGAATACCAATTGCTCCAGCTGGCTGAACTTTATGGGCAGCACGCTGCACCGGCGGAGATCCTCCCCGCCGCATGCGGCCTCAACTACTGCGCGCAGAATGTGTACCAGCTCTATCATATCAGCTAAACTTGAGTTTAAAAGTTATAGGAAGGTGCTCTGCAAGAGCTTTTCAGGAGGCACATCACATAGCGGTTTCTGTTTTCTATGCCGCGCGTTTTCGGCCGTCTTCTTCTCCGACGCATAGATGCCGAGAGGTGCGGCAGATGTTGCTGGCTCCGCAGCGGGGGCTGGACGGAGAGAGGCAGCTGGCCGGACGCGCATCTGAAAAAAGACTCGGCTTGCTTGACCGCTTCTCGTTGCTGTGGCCAGAGCCGCGGCCAGGAGGGCCGGAGTAAAAAGAGTGCCGCCCGGAGGCGTAAAAAAGTTGAACCGGAACGCCTACAGGGATAAACCCACAGGGATAATTATCCCTGTCAAGAAATCCCTGTAGGCAGTATAGAAGCGCTCGTACGGGCTTAGCACCTGCGCGCAACGTCTATCAGCGCCAGCACCGCAGAGCAGCTCTGGCTTTTCGCCGCCACATCTAGCGGAGTTTCTCCTTTGCTGTTTTTTGCGCATGGGTCGGCGCCGCCCTTCAGCAGAAGCTTGACTGTCTTGTCGTCGTAGCCGGCGGCGGCCAGGTGGAGCGGCGTGTTGCCCTCCGCGTCTCGGGCGTTTACGTCGGCGCCGCGTTCTATCAGCGCCTTCGCCACATCGGCGTGTCCCGCCTCTGCGGCGTGGTGGAGGGGGGTCTTCCCCTTTTCATCTCCGGCGTTGGGGTCGGCGCCTGCGTCCAGCAGCAGCTTGGCGACCTCGGCGCGGCCGTGTATAGAGGCGAGGTGGAGGGGCGTCCTGCCTCTGTAGTCTCTGGCGCTGACGTCGGCGCCTGACTTAACCAGCATTTCGGCGGCGTCTGCCTTGCCGCTTACTGCGGCGCTGTGGAGCGGCGTCTCGCCGTCGCTGTTCTTCGCGCTGACGTCCGCCCCGCGCTCTACCAGCATCTTGACGCATTCGGCGCAGTCGCCTGCGGCGTAGTGGAGCGGCGTGCTGCCGCGTCTGTTCCGGATGTTGACGTCGGCGCCCCTCTCGACGAGGAGCCTGGCGACTTCGTGCTTGTCTTTGAGATATGCCCAATGCAGCGGCGCCAGGCCGAGCGCATCGAGCCTGTTTGGGTCTGCCCCGCTGTTGAGCAACAGCTCAGCCATCTGCCTGTGGCCGCGGCGTACCGCTATGTGCAGCGGCGTGTTGCCCTGTCTGTCGCATGCGTCGACATCTGCGCCGTGTTTGATGAGCAGCTCGGCTACGTCCAAGCGCTCTTCATACACGGCGTAATGCAGCGGCGTTACGAGATCCTCATTAGCGAGGTTGGGATCTGCGCCGCCCTCCAGTAGCCGTTTAACACATTCAACATCCCCGACGTAGATCGCAAAAAACACATCGCCGCAGCGCTTCTTAGAAGCGCTGAACGCTTCGCGCAACTTCTTCCACACGCCTTTAGCTGGATTTAGAGTTTGGACTTCAGCAGTCATGCCGCCTAAAGGTGGTAAACTTTTAAGCATAGACGCCGTTCATGTTTAAAAAGCTCTGACTCATCTCTTTCATGGAAACACAAATAGATGAGAAAATCGGAGAAAAGCCGCGCGAAGGTATTGGCTTAGACAACTCGTTCGACTTGGGGATGCTCAACGTACTGCTTAACTGTATGTGTCAAGGCAGTTACGCAAACAGGCCATGACGGTCGGCACAAGCGCTTGCAGGTACATAAGGCAGTGGATCAGAGTCCTCAGGCGTCAGTTGACCGTTGCAATAACAGTTGACGAATTTCTCAAATTGTTGAATAGGTACCTGAGAGACTTTGGCTACGGAAAGCTGGAAACGGTGACAGAGGACGAGCTGAAGGAGTGCCTGCGGCATATCAGCACGATTGAAATAGCCATAAAAGACGGAGAGGAAGTGGTGTGGCTGTGGGGCGGCCAGCTGCGGCACAGGCTGTTCAACAGGATTATTGACATTGCAATCCAAGAAGGGGAAGTAGGCGTGTGTTGGTGACAGACGCTGAGGCTTAACTACATTGATGACGAGATAAGATAGCGCAATACCGCAACATAAACGTCTCCAGTTCGGTAATGAGGGGAGAACCTGTTCTGCCGCGTCTTGGAGCGTTGCGCGGCTGAGCTTTGGAAGCCGCGCCAAAAAAGGCCGCTGGCCCCGAATGAAGTTGCGGCAAGTTGCCGTGGTGTATAAAAAGTTTAATTAATTCCTTCTTTTTTCGTTAGAAGGCTGTGTAGGCTTAGTTGCATCTGCGTGTAGCGTCTATCAGCGCTAGTATGGAGCCGCCTGACGCACTCAACAACTCCAATGTAAATTGCGGAGGATCGCCGCAGTGCCTCCTCGAAGAGCCCAGCGCCCCGCGCAGCTTCTTCCACACGCTCTTGCTGGCCGAGTTTAGAGTTTGGGCTTCGCTATCCATGCAGTCTGAGAGCGGCGGAAATTTAAACACGCCACTCCACAGGGCTAACAGGGATAATCATCCCTGTTAGGTAGTCCCTGCAGGCGCCAAGTGAGGAGCTTTGTAAGAGGCGGCTCTATGCGGCTGGCCGGAATCCGACGTGGCTTAGACGCGCCCTGGAGCGGCGGCGCTGTATATGCGCCGCAGATTTTTCGGTGGAAATTTTTAAACTTGGAACTTCCCCTTCTCATGATCCGTGAAGGTTCCACCGGCGAGGCGACCGGGGTAGCCGGCGGGGGGCCCGGCCGCCGCCAAATGCCTCCCCGGCTCATAGATAAGAGAGTTAGAGGGCATCTGCGCGGGGGCTTCAGGAACAGGCGCAAATACGCGGCATTTGGGGCGGCTGTCGGCGCAGACGGCGGCACAGAGATAGTCGGCGCGCCGTCCGACTGCATGTGCCGCGGACGAGGGCTGTGACGGACGTCTGCAGATACGTAAGGCGATGGATCAACTGCTTGAGGAGAGACATGTGCATCGCCATATCGGTGGACGAGCTGCTTGAGCTGATGAACGGCTACCTTGAGGCGGTGGGCTACGGCAACTTGGAGAAGGTGACTGAGGCCGACTTGAAGGGGTGCCTGAAGCGCAGCAAGACGGTTGAGATAGTCGTTAAAGACGGCGGCGAGGTGCTGTGGCTGTGGGGCGGCAGGCGCCGGCGCGAGCTGTTCGACAGAATAATAAAAATGACTGTTAAAAACGGAGAGGTGTCTGTGGCATGACCGACGTCGTGCTGAAGTTTCGACGATAAGACGGCCTAGGGCCGGGGCCGGCGGATAAGGCGGCGGCGAACGTCAGACTGAAGGGCTTTAAAGAGGCGCGGCTGAGCATCGAAAAGGTTAAGAAGATCCCTCTGCGCAGAAGATGTGCGGCGGTATTCACGCTGGAAAGGCTGTAGAAACAGTCGGCATCGCCATATAGCTGTTTGCACAAACTCCGCTCTTTTTAAGGAGAATCTTTAAATGTGTTCCTCATTCTTTTACCTATGGAGCAAACGTTCCGAGAAACCATCACAAATGATAAAATTAAACATGTTTTGGAAGCGTTTAAGAGTGCGGTTGAATGCGT